>Ga0255058_10001767_pt1 | contig 12140 bp, 9 predicted proteins | sample Cases_109_9_MG_FD_188637 | JGI IMG/M metagenome (GOLD analysis project Ga0255058, IMG submission 188637) | Seawater microbial communities from Amundsen Gulf, Northwest Territories, Canada - Cases_109_9 | ecosystem: Environmental > Aquatic > Marine > Gulf | place: Canada: Northwest Territories... | reverse complement strand
GTGCACGTGACGGCGGCGGAATGATATCCCGATACAAAGCCCGGACGTTGTCCTGCACCAATACCGTTGATTCGACCGCACCGGCAACCGGATTGAAGAGGGCGCCCGTCGGTTCACCGCTGTTGTCGCGTTCGACCGCGATACCTTCCGGATCAGCAGAACCAGGCCCAATGCCGGCAGCTTCCAGTGCAGCGCTGTTAGCTACGTACACCTTACGATCAAATCGACGCACCAGCACCGGTCGATCACCGGTAACGGTATCGATCATGCCCTTGTTCGGCAGGAAGAAATTGCCGTACTGATCGTCCGGATTGACCTTGCGGCCGGCCTCGGCGACGTCCCCCTCACCCCAGGCCTCGTATGCCGACCAATCGCCACCGGTAATCCAGGTGCCGGCCGCATAGCGATTGTGGACGTCCTGCATCCGCTTCCTGAGCCCATCCTCGTTGGAAACATCCAGTAAATTCAAGCCGTACAGTAATTGCCCGGTACTCTCGAAATGCACATGGTTGTCATTGAAACCTGGTACTACCAGCCTGCCCTGCAGATCGATTATCCGGGTATTGCTGCCAATGTGGGCGATCGCATCGGTAGTGGATCCGGCGAAAATGATTTTGTCTCTCAGGGAAGCAACCGCTTCAACCTGTGGATTATCGGCATCAACCGTCCAGATGACGCCATTTTGCAGGACCAGGTCCGCTTCCTGTGCGCAGACTGCGCTTGTGAAAGACAGCAATAAACCTGCAAGGCTTGCAAGCCCGAATCTGGAGATCATTCGAATTCCCCCTCTACCAACGACATACTCGAATATTGCGGGCCACCAATTTTACGGGTGGCGATGCAGACTGCAATCGTTGCAAACCGAAGCGCTATTTCAGGGGATAACCCTCATCCGAGGGAAGTTTGCCGTCAATTCGCACCAGTTTGACGGCGTCCGTCACTTCGGTAGCGCGCATGAACGAAATGGAACCGGGAATGGCGACCACCAGATCAAGGGTCATGCCGGTGCTGAAGACGATTTTCGGGCCACGCGGCACCTCGGCCCGGAACATTTTACCGATCCAGTACTGCCGGAACCGGGCTTCGTCCATCTGATAAATTCTGTTCAGCACGAAGTCGCGTTCGTCGGACTGCGGCGCCCGCAGCAGCAGAATAATGCGCGCGCGATTGCTCCAGAATTGCTGGTTTGCGAGGAAGATATTACGCAATTCCTGCAGTGACAGATCGTCGACCGGTGCGTCCTTGTGAACCACGATGGCGATAGCGCTTTGCGCCTCCGCGTCCGGCGCCACTGCCTCGACCGCAGAAAACGCGATCAGGGCGAACAAACCTGCGGCGAGCGGGAGGTATTTCGCGAGATATTCGTGAATCTTCAGTTTCATTCCCTGTGTTCGAGACTACAGCCTGGCCAAAACGAATGACACCTGCAACCGAAAGTTGTCTTCCCGGCCATTATTGTCAAATTCTTCATTGCGGTACTCGGCTTTCAGCGCCGCGTAGGGATTGAAATCCCAGCGCACCCCGAGAATGCCGGCTTCGTAATCCAGATTCTGGTCGCCCAGCAACGGATCGGTATCGTCAACGTCGGTCGACTCCAGCCGGGCGTATGGCTTCCAGTTGTGATACTTGTCTTTGAGACGGTATGCAAACTGTGCGTACCAACCATTGGTATCGCCTGAAACGCTGCTGTTGGCGACAAACTCATGATTGGAATGCAGGTACTCGAAAATAATCTCGGGCGACTCATTCGACCATGCGAGATGCACCGATACCGTCTTTTCGCGGATATCCGGCCGATCGTCCGGAGAAACTGTGTCGCTATAGAAACCGACACCCATGTGCAATCCGAAATACCTGTCCGGTGCCGCGTTCAGCTGCACCATCCATGCATTGTCGCCATTGATGTCGCCGGCATCGCCCGCACGGGCGATATTGGCATGGCGGCCATTGCCGATACCGGCCATGTATGTAAGACCCAGTTTGCTGCCCGGAATGTTGCCCTCGAGCAAAGCGCCGACGAAATGGATGGGCACGATCTTCGAGCCGAACTTCACCATCTCCGGCCGGCTCACAGTGGTCTGCAGCCACGCACCGTGATGGAAGGCCGAATTCCAGTAACCAATCGGCGTGTGATAACGTCCGGCCGACAATTTGAACTGATCCGAAAATTCATATTTGACGAACAATCGCTCCGCTTCGGTCGAATATTCGGAATCTCGCGCCGTCAGGCTGAATTCGCCGAACACGCTGAATCGTTCGCCAAGATAGGCGCTGAGATGGGCCACTGCCTGGCCGACCATGAAGCCGCCCTCATCATTGTCGTCACGCGTTACGTAACCGACATCGCCAAAGCCCATAAAGTTGAATTCGGGCTGCGCCGGATCAATCACCTGGGACGAGGTGGTTTCCGCAGCCTGCGCGTAAGCGCTGGAAAACAGTGCCAGCAATGAGCAAAGCAGTATACCGGCCCGGATGTGAACGATTCTTGTCATTTTTATTATCGCTGTTCTGGCCCCGCTATCCTCTCGGGAACAGAGCGAATATTACTCGATTTTTGACCGTCCGGCCAAGCTAATGGGACAGCGATTGCTATAATCGCCGCCTGCAGCCTTGCATTTTCGGACTGTCAACAATGCCAACCCGAGCGACATCCATATGGTTACCCCGCGTAATGTTCGAATCTGCGCTGATCGTCGCCAGTATTCTTGTTGCTTTGGGGCTGGATGAATGGCGCGAAGACCGCCAGAACCAGGAAACCATTCAGCACGCGCTCAACAGTTTCCTTAGCGAGGTCCAGCGCAACCAGCTCAAAGTTGAAGGCAACATACCGTTCAACCAGGGTCTCAGGATGGTCCTGGCCCAGCACTATCGCAACGACGATGTCGAGACCGTGGACGAGTTCGTCAACATGATCGAAAGTTATGACGCCGTGATGCTGCAATCGACAGCCTGGGAAACCGCGCTGGCTACCGGTGCATTGGCCAAAATGGAGTACGACCTCGTGTCTGCGCTGTCCTTGACCTACAACCTGCAGAATCGCTACCTTGCTATCAATCGCGACGGCATGGCAGCACTCACCAGCCCGCAGAATCTGGCCGACGGCAGGCTCGATCTTTCTGTCTACAACTCAATCCGCTATCTCGATGCTGTCATTCGCATGGAAGCCGAACTCAGCGGTACCTACGACCTGGCACAAGTGGTCATCCGCAGTGCGTTGAAATCGATCGACGAAGATCTCGCTGAAACGGCCGAGGTCCGGGCCGGTATGCTGGCTCCCGAATAGACAAATTTCGTTCAGCCCTGACCTCTAGGTATTAGCCGAAAATTTACGGGTCCTGTACGCATTTCAAAGCCACAGCGACGACCGCATATTCTGACTGAGCACCGATGAGTACGGCTCATTGAGCGATTGTGCCCGACCGGGAGAAATTACGAATGAGTGAACGCGGTCAAATCCTGGCAATCATCGAACCCGAGAATCATCCCTACACTGTCGTTGAGCGCGCAGTCTGGCTGGCCCGCCTGGCCGAATGCGATTTGCTGTTGCTGCTTTGTGATCACGATATCGGGCCATTGGGTGAAGGATTTTTCCTGTCCAATGAGGCCCGGGACATCCGCGATAAAATTCGAGTGGCACAAAAAGAAATGATTGATGAACTGGCGGAGGTAGCCAGGCAACGGAACATATCCGTTTCGACCGAGGTGCTTGAAGAGCGACCCATTGCTGACGGCATAGTGAATCATGCTCTGAATATCAATCCGCAATATGTCATTAAGGGAACGCAGTATCATAGTACTGCCGAGAGATCGATTTTCGTCGACACCGACTGGCAGCTGATCCGCAGTTGCCCGTATCCGCTGTGGCTGGTGAAGCCGGCAGAAATGAGAGAACAACCTGTCATTGTGGCTGCGGTAGATCCGACTCACAGTCACGACAAGCCGGCCGCGCTTGACCAGGTCATTGTCGACGCTGCCAACGGCATCGCCGGCAAGGCAAACGGGGAAGTGCATCTCTTGCATACCTATCAACGACTGACCGGTATCGGCGCAGCGGCAACGCGAACGTTCAAACCCATCAAGCTGCCGATCGACGAGCTCGGGGAAAGAATCAAGGCGGATCACCGCGAGAAGCTGGATGCCCTGGCCGCGAAAAACCGGATAGATGCCGAGCACACACACCAGTTGCCCGGCTCGACACGTGAATTACTGCCGACATTTGTGCGCAGCAGGAAAGCGGACCTTGTGGTCATGGGCGCGCTCGCCCGCTGGGGTCTGAAGCGCTCTATCATCGGCAGTACGGCAGAGCGAGTGCTCGATCACCTGCCCTGCGACATACTCATCGTGAGGAACGACAGCAAGAACTGACGACTGGTCAGTGATGCATCTCCGGTACGCTCCAGTCGCAGACTTCACAATCCGCTGAGATATCGTTCTCCGCCAGCACCTGGAAGATAAGGTCGCGCCAGGTCTCATTCGGCTGCCAGACCGAGTTCATATCTTCTTTGGCATCAGCGACCGGCACTTCATCGTAGATAACCCGATACAGGAAGCTGAAAGCGGATGCCCGAAAATTGACCTGGCAATGCAGCAGCGTCTTCTGTCGCGATCCCGATTGCATGGCGCCCGCGAATGCATGAAAGTCATTCGCGGTGGGACTTTCCCAGTCCACGGCAATGTGGATGTAATCCATGCCAAGGTCTTTCACGATCTGGTCCTCGTCGTCGAGGGCGGTGCTACTGCCAGTAAAAGCGAGGTAGACAATACGTTCGAAACCCGCATCCCGCAGTGTCTTCAATTGCTGTTCGTTCGGCTGACCGGCACTCGAAAACAAGTCCGAATATTCGCGATAGTTTGAAATATCCGACAGACCGTCCGCCGCTGCCGCGCCGCAGACGGTACAGGCAACAGTCAACAGAATCGTCGTTACAACCGATTTCATGATACTCATCGCACCTTGTCCCTGGGAATGCCGATTGTACACGCTGACGGCCATTCGTTCGGCATGGTAACGTTGCGCGACGATTTCGGGAAATATTGTCGTGAAAAACAGACTGGCAATTGCTTGCGCGCTGCTGCTGACAAGTACGGTTATCCGGATCTATGCCTGACCAATGTCTGGCATAAACTGACGCACTGGCCGGGGGAGATATTGACCACAGAACCTACTGCAGCCATACCCAAAGGCCATTTGCTGCGCAGTATCGGGTTCATCGGCATGGCAGTCCTCGTGCTCAACTCGGTAATCGGCGCCGGTATCTTCGCCCTGCCCTCAGCTATTGCGTCAGCTGCCGGCGCCTGGAGCCCGTGGCTTTTTCTCATAGTCGGTGTCCTCGTCATCACGGTGGTGCTGTCCTTTGCCGAACTGGCCAGTTACTTCAGCGATTCGGGCGGACCGGTGTTGTATACGACGACTGCATACGGCCCCCTGGTCGGCTTCGGCACCGGCTGGATTCTGTACCTGAGTCGCATGACCGCGTTCGCAGCCAACGTCAATGTAATGGCGATTTACCTGGGCGCTGTCTGGCCGTGGTTCATCGACGGCATTGGTCGCGGACTGGTGATCACGCTGGTCTGTGTCGGGCTGACGGTTGCCAACTATCTCGGCGTCAAGGACGGCGTTCGAACGATGGCTGTTTTTACGTTTTTCAAGCTCACACCGATTTTCATCCTGATCCTGCTCGGCCTGCCCTACGTTACACCGGACACCTTGCTGCCGGCCGGACTACCGGAGATAAATGACATCGGCGGCACAACCTTGCTGTTGATCTATGCCTACGTCGGTTTTGAATCGGCCACCATCATTTCCGGCGAGACCCTCAATCCGCGGCGCACGTTACCACGGGCCCTGGTCGCGACCGTGATTGCAACCGGCGCGATATATTTCCTCATCGTGCTCGTCTACATTTCCGTACTACCGAATTTTGGCGCCGACAGTAAGACGCTGACCGACGTCGGGCGGGAACTGGCCGGCCCCGCCGGTGTCATTGTCATTACGCTGGCCGCCGTATTTTCGATCGGCGGCAACTTGTCTTCCATCATGCTGGCGGTGCCCAGGCTAACTTTTGCAATGTCCGAGCAGCATCTGTTGCCGGGCTGGTTCGGCGAGGTACACCAAAAGTACTCGACGCCCGGCAATTCAATCATCTTGCTCGGTGGGCTCGGACTGGTGTTCGCGTTATCCGGGTCGTTCGCGTTCCTGGCGGCAACCAGTTCCCTGACGAGATTGATTACGTACATGCTGTGTATCATCGCACTACCGATTATCAGGCGGCGTGCCGATGCAGAGGCGCGAGCAGCAGCGTATCGACTGAAGGGCGGCTACACGATCCCCCTCATCGCGCTGGGTGTCTGTGCCTGGATCGCTGCTCAGTCGAACTTGCAATCGTGGAGCCTGACGGCCGGTCTGCTCGTCGTCGGTTTCGGGCTGTACCTGGCGGCCCGACAGCGGGAGGCCTGAGCGGGTTGCGGCTTCCCGGGGTTGAACATTGAGCAAGGACGTTTTCACTACTGCTGCCGGATTGCTGTGTATCCTGAACTGTTCCGCCGCGATCGGTCAGGCCATAGCGAGCGATATGGTCCCCACGGTCAAATCGGTCGATGCAGTCAGGGTAGACAGTCCGCCGATAATCGACGGACGGCTCGATGATCCAGTGTGGCAGCACGCCCCCGTGGTCGATGACCTGCACGAGATCAATCCTGACGAATACGAGGATCCGTCCGAAGTTTCGCGATTCCTGATCGCCTACGACGACGACCACCTGTATGTCGCGGCCCGGTTTCTCGATTCCGAACCGGACAAAGTGGTCGCGAGAGTCATGCGTCAGGGCGATTTCTCCGAAGGTGAGGATGGCCTGAAGATAATCCTCGATCCATTCAACCAGGGTCGCAGCGGGTACGTATTCCATTTGAATCCGAACGGAATACGCAGCGAAGCCCTTTTCAACAACGTCACCGAAGAAAATTGGGACTGGCAGGGCATCTGGCACGGCGCCGCCCAACTCGACGACGAAGGCTGGAACGCCGAGATTGCGATTCCTTATAAAACGCTGTCGTTTGATCCGGACAACGAAACCTGGGGCGTGAATTTCAGCCGTACGATCGGTCGCCGAAACGAAGACATCGGCTGGGTATCGTATAACCGCACCCAGAACCCTGCGAACTCCGGCAAGCTGGTCGGCATGACCGATCTGCACCAGGGGCTGGGGCTCGACGTCGTGCCCGGATTCCGCATCTCCGATTCCACGGACTTCATCACGCAGGACGCGACGACTGAGTTCGAGCCATCGCTCGATATTTTCTACAAGCCGACGCCGTCAATGACTGCGGCATTGACCATCAACACCGATTTTTCGGGCACCAGCGCAGACGAGCGCCAGATCAATCTCGGCCGTTTCAGCGTGTTCTTTCCGGAACAGCGAAATTTCTTCCTGCAAGACACGGATATCTTCGAGTTCGGCCGTATTGGTGGTGAAGACAACCGGGGTGGCGGTGAGGCGCGCGCCTCGCGGGAATCCGGCAGACCGTTTTTCTCCCGCCGCATCGGGCTCAACGAGGATGGAGAGACCATCGACATAGTGGCCGGGCTGAAGCTGACCGGGCGTATCGGGCGCTGGGACTACGGCGTACTCGATATTCAGCAGGACGAATTTGCCGACGTGGACTCGAAGAATCTGTTTGTCGGGAGGGTCGCGGCGAGCGTGCTGGAAGAATCCGCGATCGGCGCCATCGTCACCAACGGCGACCCGTCAACAAACGAGGACAATTCCCTGCTTGGCGTTGACTTCCGCTATCTCAATACGCGCCTGTCGAACAACCGTACGCTGCAGGGTGCGATCTGGTACCAGCAATCGGACACGCCGGGACTGAGCGCTGATAACGCCGCGTACGGCGCCAGCCTCAAGGCGCCGAATACCGACGGATGGCTGGGCGAATTTTCGTGGAAGGAGATCCAGGAAAATTTCAACCCCGCACTGGGCTTCGTCAATCAGAACAACGTCCACGAAATGATGTGGGAGGTATCGTATATCTGGAGGCCGCAGAGTGAGCGTATCCGCTCGATCCAGAGTGGCATCCAGGGCCAGCGCGTCGACATTATCGGCGGGCGGCTCGACCGGCAGAGAATCGACCTGATCCTGATGCGGATCGAGAACAACACGGGCGATAGCATCAGGTTTTGGGGTCAGGCGCTGCAGGAAAACCTGACCGAGCCGTTCGAAATCTCCGACGGTGTGATCATCCAGCCCGGCGACTATTCATGGCAACGCTACTGTACGTTCGTGGCCACTGGCGAACACCGCGTGCTCAGGATCGACGGATTCGCCTGCGGCGGCGGCTTCTTTGACGGTGACCGGATCAGCATTGGTCCCGGAATGACCTGGCGGCCGAACAAGCACTTCAAGCTTCGCGCACAGTATCGGGCCAATTTCATCGACCTGTCCAGCGGCTCATTCACTACGAGGCAGACGACCATTCGCGCCGACATCGCCTTCACCTCAACCTGGTATTGGGAAAACCTTATTCAGTACGACAATGTATCCGACAGCTTTGGATTCAACAGCATCATGCGCTGGATACCATTGGCCGGCCGCGAAATGGTGCTGGTCCTCAACCGGGAAATCGTTGATTTCGAGGAAAGCCGGGACTTCGTTTCGACCTTCTCGGAACTGACCTTCAAGATCAACTACACGTTCCGTTTTTGAGCCGGCCGGGATCAGTTCAGTCGGTTTCTTCAGCCAGCGATTCGAGCCGTGCGCCTTCGAACTCGTCGCCTTCATTCCAGGTCGGCATCTGATCCGCGTTGGAGATCGCCAGCCCGGTCCAGAAACCCAGCAATGCATCGGCAATCATGCCGTCGAATTTCCAGCTATCGTCATATTCATCGGTCGGCTGGTGATAATTGACATCGGTGTAGTGATTAACCTGCGCTTTACCCCAATCTTCCGGTTTATCGACAAAGTCGGTGCCGGTGTCCAGGTACATCGCCGGTACGCCGATTTTTGCAAAGCTGAACTGGTCGGAACGATAAAAGTATCCTCGATCAGCGAATTGATCAGGCTTGACGACCCTGCCCTGCTCGGCAGCGATCGCCTCGGCGATAGCGTCGATCGATGATTTGCCAAGGCCCACGTAGGTAACGTCGTGGGTATGTCCCCAGATATTGCCGCCGTCGTAATTCAGGTTCGCGGCGATCTTGCCCGGCGCGAAGGTCGGGTTGGCCGCGTAATACTCCGAACCCAGCAACCCCTGCTCTTCTGCACCGACCAATGCGATGAGCGTCGAGCGCCGCGGCGCTTCCGGCATTGCCATGATCGCTTTGGCGATGGCCATTACCTGCGCTACGCCCGACGCGTTATCCATCGCACCGTTGTAGATGGCATCTCCGGCTTCGTTCGGCGTTCCAATGCCCAGGTGATCATGATGGGCCGTATAAATAACGACTTCGTCCTTGAGGACCGGGTCGCTGCCAGGTATCAGTCCGAGTACGTTGGCAGACTGCACGCGGTTGAGGGTGACATCGAGAACGATTGAAGTCCTGATGCCAAGTGGCACCGGTTCGAAGTCGCGGTTGTCCGCGGATTCTCGCAGCGCTTCCAGATCGAATCCCGCCATGGCAATAAGCTCGCGCGCCGCCTCTTCGGTCACCCAGGCCGCAACCTGGTTGCGCGGCTCGTCTCCGGCCGGCAGTTCGAACTGTTCGCCGGTCCACGAGGTCTGCACAACCTGGAACGGATATCCGGCCGATGGAGAGGTGTGAATGATGATGGCCGCGACGGCGCCCTGCGTCGCTGCACTCAGGTATTTATAGTCCCATCGCCCGTACCAGAGCCGCGTCTCGCCGCCGAACAAGTCCGGATCCCAGTCCGGATCGTTATTCAACATGACAAGAACCTTGCCCTCGAGGTCGTGGCCCTTGTAGTCGTCCCAGTCGTATTCCGGCGCCTGGATGCCGTAACCGACAAAGACAAGTTCTGCGTCTTCGACCTCGGCACGCTCTGCCTGCATGCCGCTGCTAACGATGAACTGGTCCCACTGCTGCAGGGTCAGTACTGCATCGTCACGGGTAAAGGTCCACTGGCCCGGCTGTTCCGCAGTCACCCCAACCAGGTCAAAGGGTTGCTCCCAGCTGCCGTCGGCAGCACCTGGTTGCAGGCCCATCTTTGCAAGCTCCTGCGCGAGATAACTGCGCGCCGCCTCATCACCGCGGCTGCCAGGCCCGCGCCCCTCATATTTGTCGCTGGAGATCTCGATGACGTAATCACGCATGAGCTCGGCCGTGATTTGCCGGCTTGCCTCTTCCGCGACCTGGTTGCCGCCGCCGGATTCGCTGGTCGCAGCCGGGGCCTGAGAAGCGGTCTGATCAGCCGCTTGCTCATTGCGGCCGCAAGCTGCAAGTAAGATCGCAACAATCAGAGATAAATAACTGATTTTCATTGATAAACCTAAGTGAGTACATGCTGTGTCGAGCTCGAAGGCCGGCCATGCTATCACAGCCAGAGATGCGCGTTCCTAACCGAACATTTCGGACAGGAAATGCTCGAGAGAGTTCCAGGATTGCCGGTCTGCGGCGCGATCATACTGCAGTCCGCCGTCCGGATCGTTGGCCTCTGGATTCGTGAACGCATGAAGGGTCCCGCCGTAGGCATGAATCTGCCAATCAGCACCCAGGGCATCCATTTCTGCCGCGACTGCCAGCACATCGTCCGGCGGCGCCATCGGATCATCCCAGCCATGCATGATGAGAACACGTGCCGCCGATTTGTTCCCTGTTGTATTGCCTGGCGCCCCGAGGAGTCCGTGAAAACTGGCAACGCCGCTGATCTCGGCAGCCGATCGGGCCAGGTCCAGCACGCACAAACCGCCGAAGCAGAATCCGATAGCCGCAACTTTTTTTTCGTCAACCTCCGGCAACGACCGCAGTTCATCGAGCGCCAGGCGCATGCGTTGTTGAAGCATGGGGCGATCATCGAGGAATGGCTGCATCAGGCGGCCATTTTCTTCAGGACCTGATCCCAGTACGCCCTTGCCGTATAAATCGAGCGCAAAACCGACATAGCCCATTGCGGCCAGTTTTTCGGCCTTGCTATTTTCGAAATCGCTGCGACCAGCCCAGGCATGTGATACGAGCACGCCGGGTGCAGGGCCCATTATCGCATCGTCCCACGCAATACAGGCTTCAAAGACTTCTTCGCCAAGCTGGTACTGGAAATTTCTGGATTGTATGGCCATTTCGTATTCCCTCTTGATCAGTGCCCCGGCAACAGTCGTCAATCCACGAGGCCAGGTCCCGTTGCACAAGCTGTTTTGCTCTGACGCCACTGTTGGTGGGCAGCCTGAGCGTGCGGTACCATCGGATTATACGGGCCACTCGGCAGAGAGCCATGGCCGCATTCAACATCACAGTCTTTCTGATAGAAGCCCGGCGCCGTCGTGTATTCCGTGTCGCTGCCCTGTACGTAGTGGGTGCCTGGGTTGCGCTTCAGGCAGCCGATCTCGCGTTTCCCGGTCTCGGTATCGCGGACTCTGCTATCCGCTATATATGGTTCGGCGCCATAGTGGGCTTACCCGTCGCCCTTATTCTTGGCTGGCGGTACGACATCGTCGGTGGCCATATTGTTCGCACTGCGGTAAGTGACATTGCGGCGGAGTTGTCGATTCGGCGTACCGACTACCTCATCCTTGGCGCCCTGGCCGTTGTCGTCGCAGCGAGTACTACGGGGTTGGTACTCCAGATATCCCAGACTCGAGTAAACGACATTACGCGGCTTCGCGTGGCGGACATTGATCCGAAGTCTATCGCTGTGTTGCCATTTGTGAACATGAGTAGTGAAGAAGAAAATGCCTACTTCGGCTACGGTATCTCGGAAGAACTACTGAACCTGCTTGTCCGCAACCCCGAATGGAAAGTCTCTTCGCGAACATCATCGTTTTACTTTGCCGGTAAAGATGTGGCTCTAAAGGTAATCGCCGCAAATCTTGGTGTTCGAAACATCCTCGAGGGCAGTGTTCGGCGTGATAACAATCGCGTCCGAATTAACGTGCAGCTCATCGATGCATCCACGGACACTCATCTATGGTCTGGCGTCTATGATCGGGAAATGATCAACGTGTTTGCAGTTCAGAATGAGATCGCCATGGCAATT
>Ga0255058_10001766_pt1 | contig 12142 bp, 13 predicted proteins | sample Cases_109_9_MG_FD_188637 | JGI IMG/M metagenome (GOLD analysis project Ga0255058, IMG submission 188637) | Seawater microbial communities from Amundsen Gulf, Northwest Territories, Canada - Cases_109_9 | ecosystem: Environmental > Aquatic > Marine > Gulf | place: Canada: Northwest Territories... | reverse complement strand
CTCAGCTGGCGGATTTAAGGGAGTCGGGTGCCCTTGAACAGGATGCAGACGTGGTTGCTTTCATATATAGGGAAGAGGTGTACAACAGAGCTGAAAACAATACCGAACAAGGCAAGTCAGAGTTGTTAATCTCAAAACAGCGAAACGGTCCAACAGGCATGGTACCGTTGACATTCATTAATGCATACACGCGTTTTGAAAATAGAGCAGCGGAAATCTGAACGAACATCTTTGGTATCAGCCCTATCAAGGTTCCACCAACCTAGATGAAGCGGATATTCGGAAATACCCGAGGGCTGAAGGCTAATCAGATCCATCGGTTAGAAAGTTTGTATCGCCGCCGCATTCCGACCGAACAACTCATTACTCACCAACTCGCCCGTGACATCAGCCAACTCTCCCACGAGATCCGTCGTCAGGTCGGCCTTCTGATCAACCGCCGGGGAAAAATAACGCATGTTATTGTCGGGGACTACCAACAGATTCTCATCCCTGACATCAGTGAATATCGGACTGCTCCCGGTCGCCTCAGTGGATTAAGGTGCGTACACACCCATTTGACAAATGAGTCGATAACGCAGGATGATCTCACCGATCTTGCTCTTTTGAAACTCGACATCATGGTTGTCATCGGAGTAAAAGATGCACGGCCGTTTAAGATTTTTGCCAGTCATATACTGCCGAAGTATTCTGGGAGTCAGTTCTACAACCTATTAGAACCACTTGATCCAAACCGATTGGACATCGGCTGCCTTGAACTCATTCATGCCCTTGAAACCGAGCTTGCTTCTAAAAGATCTACATACGATGCGTTTTCAGGAATAGAAAGAGCAATTCTTGTCAGCGTGTCAAGAGATCCCCGACATAGATGGAAAGAGTCACTATCAGAATTAGAAGAACTGGCTCTATCCTGTGGGATTGATGTGGTCGCAAAATTACTTCAGCAGCGCCTAAAAATCGATCCCAGATTTCTTTTAGGTCCGGGAAAACTTCGGAATCTTTCCATTTCAGCTCTTCACAATGGGGCGACGCTGATCATCTTTGATCAGGAACTAAATCCGTCTCAGATACGGGCGATCACGGATCGACTTGACCTGAAGGTGATCGACAGGACCCAATTAATTCTTGATATTTTTGCCCAACGGGCTCAGACAAGGGAAGGAAAACTTCAGGTCGAACTTGCCCAATTGAAATATCTACTTCCACGTCTTTTTTTAAAAAACACAGCCATGTCCAGGTTAACCGGCGGTATTGGCGGCAGAGGACCGGGGGAGACCAAACTTGAAATAAACCGGCGACGGGCACGCGACCGCATCGTGCAATTGGAACAGACATTAAGCCTTGTCATGAAGCAGCGAAAACAGCAAAGGGCAAAACGGCATAAAAAAGGCCTTCCGGTGATCTCCATCATCGGGTATACCAACGCTGGAAAATCGACCCTTCTTAACACCCTGACAAAAAGCCATGTCTTGGTTGAGAGCCGGCTTTTCGCAACGCTGGACCCCTCCAGCAGAAGACTTAAATTCCCGAAAGACGTAGAGGTAATCATTACAGATACAGTTGGGTTTATTAAAAATCTTCCCCAGGATCTTCGGGTGGCTTTTCGCGCAACCCTTGAGGAATTGGAACACGCTGAGCTCCTGCTTCATGTAATTGATATCAGCCATCCCTGTTTTCAGGATCAAATTGAATCGGTTGAAACCATCCTGGCGGAATTAAATTTAATCCATCTCCCTTTGGTTCGTGTTTTGAACAAACGGGATATGGTGAAAACGGAACAAGTGAAAAAGCTAGAACAAAGACTTGAGGGAATAGCAGTTTCCGCAAAAGATGAATCAACTTTAGCAGTCCTGATTGAAAAAATGCAGATGAAGGTTCAACAGACATCAGACAAAATGTATTGACATCCGAATGTAAATAAGTATAAAAATCCTCCTTCATGGATTTGGGACAAGTAAAGAGAATTGGTATCGGCGCCGCCTATCACGGTGGAAAAATTCTTCAAGCCCATTTTGGGAAGATACTCAAGATAAGCAAAAAAGGTGCGATCGATCTGGTTACTGAAGCGGATACTGAAACGGAAAAACGAATCATTGCGATCATTGAAAGAAATTTTCCAGATCATTCCATCCTTTCTGAAGAGAGCGGTTTGAGGCGGGATGGGGCAAAATATCAGTGGATCATCGATCCCCTTGACGGTACAACGAACTTCGTGCATAATGTGGGCATGTTTGCCGTTTCCATTGCCTTTGCTGCGGGTGGGGAGGTTTTGGTCGGTGTGGTTCTCAACCCGATAACCGGTGAGCTTTTCACAGCGGTTATCGGGGAAGGTGCTGAGCTAAACGGCAGACCGATTAAAGTTTCGAATTCGAAAATTGTCCAAGAAAGCTTGCTGGCAACCGGCTTCCCCTATGATATTAGGGAGAGGATTCAACCGGTGATGACCCGTTTTTCGAATTGCCTCAAAGCATCACAAGGGATAAGACGATTGGGTTCTGCGGCCCTCGACCTCTGTTTTGTCGCTTGTGGGCGCTTTGACGGATTTTGGGAACAGAATCTCAACCCGTGGGATACAGCGGCCGGTTTTCGGATTGGAAGTGAAGCCGGCGCGGTCACCACCGATTTTGCAAACAAACCGTTTGCGATCGAAGGGAAGGAAATTTTGGCAACCAACGGAAAAATTCATAAAGAAATGCTGTTCCTACTGAAGCTAAAGGATATTCAATGAAAAAGAAGATAAAAAATCAAGTTTCTTTTAACGACTATTTGGGATGTTTTGATAATTTTTTTATAGAGGATTCAATTTGTAAAAAATTTTGTGTGTTGCGGTTGCGGTGTGTCATTGAGCGGGATCAAAATACCCGCCTCGAAATATTGGAAGAACTGGTATCCGCAACTGATGGGACAATGAAAATACAATGAAGACATTTACAACCGATTCAGATTTTAAAATCACTGAATTTTATGGAAATATCTTTCCTGGATTTAAAATTCCATTGGGATCAAACGCCTTTTTAATCTTTTTCATAAGCATCAGTTCAACCGGACCGATCTCCTTTGCCATGTAGGGGGTCTTGGTAATACCGATCCCGTGTTCTCCGGAAATTGTTCCTCCCAGTTCAAGTGTATAGTCAAAGAGTGTTTCAAGCGCTGCTTTGGCCTTCTCCAACGCCCCCTTGTTCTTCTTGTCCAACATGATGTTAAAATGAATGTTCCCATCGCCGGCATGTCCAAAACTGACCATCATAAGACCCGTTTCCACCCTCAAGCGGTTTATCATCCGGACCATATCGGGTATTTTACTTCTGGGGACAACGATGTCTTCATTTAATTTATCAGGACCATACTGGAACAGGGCAGGGGAAATTGATTTCCGTGCCTTCCAGAGACGCTCAACTTCTTCTTGAGATCGGGCGACATCAACCCGATTTGCCCCTCGCGATATACAAATCGTTTTCAACTCCTCGATTGTCATGTCGATATCAAGGGGCTTTCCATCTACCTCGATGATGAGTAACGCATCGGCTTTGGTCGGCAACCCGATTTTCAGGTGGTTTTCAACACACCGTATCGAAGCATTATCCATAAATTCTATGGTGCGGGGAATGATGGAACGTCTGATGATTTCAGACACCGTTTCTGCCGCTGTTTCCACTTGGGCGAAAACCGCTGACATGGTCCTTATCGCTTCAGGGAGGGGTAAAAGCCTCAGCGTCATGCGGGTTATGACTCCAAGGGTTCCTTCGGATCCAATTAGGAGCCGGGTAAGATCATACCCCACAACCCCCTTGGTGGTTTGCGTCCCGGTTGTGATAATTTCACCGGTCGGTATGACGGCTTCGACGCCTAAAACATAGTCTCGTGTGACACCATATTTAAGTGCCCGGGGTCCGCCCGCACACTCGGCAAGGTTCCCGCCTAAAGTTGAGAATTCAGAACTCGACGGATCGGGCGGGTAAAAAAGACCCTCCTTTTCTACCGCCCGATGGAAAGACCCGGTTACAAGACCGGGTTCGACATGAGCAATCAAATTGTCTTTGTCAATATGATGAATGCGGTTAAAACGGGTCATTACGAGAACGACACCGCCGTTTACCGCCAGTGAACCTCCGGTCATCCCCGAGCCGCTGCCGCGCGGGATAACAAAGAAGCGATCTTCATTGGCGGTCTTCAGGATGCGGGATACTTCGTTGGTGTTTTGGGGGAATAAAACAGCGTCCGGCATATAGGCGTGTCCGGTCGCATCGTATGCATAACAGACAAGATCTTCTTTTTTTCGGCTGCAATGGGTATGGCCGACAATACCCTGAAGTTTCTTAAAAGAGCTGTCATCGATAGGCATTTTTTGATAGTTAATTTTGCCTTTTTTTATCAAAAAAAAACTTCACTCCGGTACGACTTCAACCTCAATTACCGGCTCAACATCGGTATAAATGTGGATGGGGATTTTTTGGGTGCCGATCTTTTTGATCGGTTCTTTGAGCAAAACCATTCTTTTATCGACTTTAATGTCTTGTTTTTCAAGCGCCTTGAGAATATCATGGATCTTGACAGAACCATACAGGCGATCCCCCTCACTAACTTTTGCGGATATTTTGCACGATACACCATTCAACCGCGCGGCCATTTTTTCGGCAAATTCTTTTTCTTTGGCGATCTGAAGTTCAAATTTCTTTTTATCCTGTTCTAGAATTTTACGGTTTTGAGGTGTGGCTAGCACAGCCTTGTTTTGAGGTAAAAGATAGTTGCGGGCATATCCGTCTGCGACGGTCACCTCATTCCCGATAATCCCCAGGGAATCAATTGTCTCTTTTAAGATCACTTTCATTTTGATCCTCCACTAAATTTTTATAGCATATATGTCGTTTGTGGTTTTTATGTTTATCCCTTACTTTTCTTTATACCCAATCTTCTAAAATTCAGCCATGTATCAAAAAAACCAATACCAATGATAAGGAACAATATGATCTGCTGCAAAACAATAAAGGTGTATAAAAAAAGCCTGAGTATTCTGGAAAATTCTTTTTTTTCAAAATAAAACGACACAATGGCAATACCCTCAAAGAAATAGACGGTCATCAATATGATCAAACCGTTAAGACCAAACATTTTAAGGGCTTTTGACGGTAGAAGAAGTGTCAGACCGCATCCGATGGCTCCCCACACGAGGATATCCGGTGCCTTCCATAGGTTAAGAGAACCGAAATCAGAGAAAAAGAGCTTCCGGGCTGTCAACATCGGTTTAGCGATCAGGAGATTCACCCATGCAACGAAGAGGGTAGAACCGATGACCAGCGAGGGGAAAATTCGTACGAGAACGTATTGAATCTTTTCCAAAGAATTTGATATTAAATGGATACTATCTTCTGATACCCCCATGTTTTCGTATATGGCCATCGTTAGTTGGAGGTTTTTTGCCACATAATCAGATATCAGTGCTTGAATACCGATCCGGGCTATACCACCGTGGAGAAGCAAGCCGAAGGTTCCGGTCAATAATACCGCGGAAACAGCATAACAGATCGTTTTTTCAACTGAAAGATTCATTTCAATCAATTCGCTTAAAACAAAACCGAGAAGCAGTAGTTCACCAAAAAACAAGATGTCGATTGATGCCCGGCCAAGGATAAAAATCATTAATGTGATCGATGCAACGGGGATGATACTGCCGGTTGATCTACCCAGTTTTGAGCGATAGAAAAGAACCGGCAAAGGAAGCAGCAATGAACAAAAGAAACCGATGATCGGCATATAGATGGTCACTCCAAATATGACAATGGTTATGGCAATGCCACTGGCGATGTCTTTGGATATTTCTTTTTGCATTGTTTGAGGCGCCATGCTTTCATCCGTTTTTGTCCATCAGTTATTCTTTTGGCTAGCTGTAGTCCAGTCTTCCGACAAAAGGCAGTAGTGCTATTGTTCGAGCCCGCTTGATTGCTCGCGTAAGTGCACGCTGATGTTTCGCACAAGTTCCAGAAATCCTTCTCGGGATTATTTTTCCGCGTTCGGTAATGAAATATTGAAGTGACTTTGAGTCTTTGTAGTTTATAATCAGTTTGCTGTCTGCACAAAATCGACAGACTTTTCTTCGATGATATATCTTTTTCCTGACAGTGGGTCGTCTTCGATTGGATCGAAAATCTGCAACCATTTTACTCCTCCTCGTCCTTTTTCTCAGTTTTTACTTTTTCAATCTCCGTAGCTTCTGATCCTGGGGCGTCGAAAAGCACGGGATCTGAATCGGATTCGTCATCTTGATTTTTCTCAGGTTCTTCAACTGGGTCGGTCTCAGATTTTTCAGTCGGATCGGTCTCAGGTTTTTCAGCCGGTCCGGTCTCAGATTCTTCAACCAGGTTGGCAACCCGTTTTGCCTCGGCAATTTCTTCCTTTATGCGATCAATATCGGCCTCTTTTTCCAACAGAACCGTCATATATTTCAAGACCCTGTCATCTATCCGGGAAAATCGTTCTATCTCGTTGACAAGGGTACCTGTTCCGCAATAATCGAGACGGACATAATGGCCGCGAATTTTTTTCTTAATTTCGTAGGCGAGCTTTTTTATTCCCCATTCGTCAAAGGCCACCATGAATCCGTTTTCTTTGGGGATGAGCTGGTTGATTCTTTCAAAGAGAGAAGCCCTTTTTTCATCGGAAATGTCGGGATCGGAAATAATGAATGTTTCGTATCTGTTCATTTAGCCTCCTTATGGATGTTAAAGCCCTAGAGTAATACCAGAGCAAGGATAATGAGAAAATAGTGCCAAAAACCTTTATATATAATTAGCTAAAAATAATTTGTCAAGAAGGATCTGACCTAGAAAATATTTCAATTTTCTGAAAATCAATGCATAAAATTTGATACAAGTTGCTGTGTAAACTTACCAAGACGAAGAAGGAAAAGCAAAAAAATATTAAACTGTGGTATAAACAAAAAAAAGCGAGCTCATTTTCCGATGGCTAATCAAAACAGAGCGAAGATCCCGTGCGTTCCGGTCCGTATGCTAAAACAATCTGATTGGACAAATGAGTGAAAAAATATAGGGGGGTAGATTTATGGATACTAAAGGTTTAAGGATAAATGGAAATCGTCTGAGAAATAAACTGGAAAAGATGGCGAAAATAGGTGCGACTTCAGCGGGAGGCATAGAACGTCTAACTTTGACAGACACGGATAAGCAGGCCAGGGATCTTTTTGTCAAATGGCTAGAGCGGCTCGATCTTGAAGTCTGGATTGATGAGATGGGAAATATCTTTGGAAAACGGGTTGGAAAGAACGATGCCCTTGCCCCTGTGATGAGTGGCTCCCATATTGATTCACAGCCAAAAGGGGGTCGCTTTGATGGAATTTTAGGAGTAATGGGTTCGCTTGAAGTGTTACAGACCATTGACGAAAACAACATTGAAACCATGCGTCCCTTCGTCATCGTCAACTGGACCAATGAGGAGGGATCACGTTTCGCCCCTGCAATGGTCGGATCCGGTGTATGGGCCGGCGCTTTGGAAAGGGATTGGGTTTACAGTAGGATCGATCGAAATGGGTATTTGTTTGTCGACGAGTTGGAGCGGATTGGGTATCGAGGGAGTGTCCCTGCACGGAAATGGCCAGTCCATGCCTATTATGAATATCACATCGAACAGGGGCCGGTTCTTGAGCGAGAGGGGATGGTCGTCGGTGCACCAAAGGGGATTGTTTGTCTTCACTGGTACGACATCTATCTTCGAGGGGAAGCGAATCAGGTGGGGCCAACACCGATGGCCGGTCGGCACGATGCCCTTTGTGCCGCCGCTGAGATGATCCTCAAAGTCAATACTCTCCCTGAAAAAACAGACGGTGATCTGGTAGCAACCGTTGGAGAAATTCAGAATTATCCCAATTCCCGCAATATCATTCCCGACAAGGTCCATTTCACGGTGGATATTCGCTCTTGGGATGATCGGCTGGCACAACAGGCCTGGAATAGTCTTCACAACAGTTTTGAAGAAATTGCCGACAGGAGGGGGTGTCCGATTCGTATTGAAGAGACTTGGCGTATAGCGCATTCTCGGTTTGATGCGCAACTGGTGCAAAGGGTGCTCGATGCCGCCCGGGACCTGGATTATCCTGCCCTCCGCATGGTCAGCGGGGCAGGACATGATGCAAGCTATATGAATCAAGTTGCGCCCACGGCAATGATTTTCGTCCCGAGTATCGGTGGAAGAAGCCACGTAGAGGTAGAAAATACGCTGTGGGCGGATTGTGAGGCGGGGGCAAATGTATTGCTTCGATCTATTTTGCAATCTGCAGCAGAAGCGTAATCCGCTTTTACTCAAGTTTCGCACCTGATATTTTAAGGAAAGTCGCATCAGGCATAGGGTAAAAAGAAATTTTTCTGGAAAAAATTAATGACGATTGCTTTGACAACGGCACAAAATCTTTTAAGAGTTATCATTTCAAAAGCAACTGATATTACAAAAGAAACCAGACCATCGCGTGCCTGTGCACGGTGATTACTTTATGGATACCGGTTCAAACTGATTGCCTCATTGTTTTTCCAAAAAATTTTATTTACCCCACACCAGATGCTGCACCGTGCCCCATTGGGGGTGCGAAACTTGAGTTATTTAGCTTGAGTTTACGACTGTAAAAGGGTATTAACCACATTTTTGGTTGGAAACGGCGTATTCCCCATCCCATCGGATGCTCTGAATTTTTTCCGAATAAGGAGTTGAAAATGAAAGCTGCATTAATACTCATTGATATTCAAAACGACTATTTTCCAGGCGGCCCTTTGGAACTAAAGGGGATAACTGAGGCCACCGAGAAGGCTGCAAATTTGCTCGGGTTGTTTCGTGCTAACCGATGGCCAACATTTCATATCCAGCATCTTGCCACAAAGGAGGATGCGTTCTGTTTTGTACCCAATACCACCGGTGTTGAGATTAACGACCGTGTTAAACCGCTTCCGGATGATATGGTGATACAAAAGCAATACGCGAACAGTTTCCGGGACACACCTCTCCTCGACAAGCTGAAGAGAGATGAAATCAAGCGTTTGGTAATTTGCGGTGCGATGAGCCATATGTGTGTGGATGCGACCACCCGGGCTGCTTTTGATTTGGGGTTTAATTGTATCGTCATCCACGATGCATGCGCCACCAGGGATCTCAAGTTCGCTGATCAGGTGCTGCCGGCAGAGGCTGTCCACGGATCATTTATGGCTGCATTGTCCTCAGGGTATGCGAAGGTAATCGGTTTGAACGAATTTAAATCAGACATGCCGCCTTCGGAAAACCAGTAAAAGATCCGAGGCTATTGGATTGCAGGCAGACGCAAGTGTTGATTTTCAGATAAAGGTTCAGGAAAAATTATCAGCTATGATTGCAGAGATTCTTTCCACAGGTGATGAAATCCGATCCGGTGCTTTGATTGATAGCAACACCGCTCATATTGCCCAGGAACTGGAAGCCGTCGGGGTAAAGGTCGTACGGCACGGCAGTGTCGGAGATGATGTTGAGATTCTTGTATCGGTGTTTAATGAAATTGGACGTCGGGCTGATATTTGTGTCGTAACCGGCGGCCTCGGTCCGACCACCGACGATCTAACGACAGAGGCGGCTTCAAAAGCAGCGGGGGTCGAGCTCTTTCTCGATCAGATCGCCCTTGCTGCAATAAAAAATATTTTCAAAAAGCTAAATCGTCCGATGAATGATTCGAACATAAAGCAGGCTATTTTTCCGATAGGTGCCACACGTATGGATAATCCTGTCGGAACTGCACCTGGGTTTATGTTGAAAATTGATAAATGTTACTTTTTCTATCTCCCCGGGGTGCCCGCTGAAATGCGGATGATGCTCTCTGATAAAGTGATCCCCATTATCAAAAAATTTTCCGGAAACAGAAAAGTCTGTCTCACGAATACCATATCAACCTTCGGTCTAACCGAGTCAGCGACAGGTGAACGGATTGCCGGTCTGGTGGAGGAGTTTCCAGGAATAAAGTTGGGTTTTCGGGCAAAATTCCCGGAAATTCATATTAAACTCTATGCTTATGGTGATGATCCGATCAGGCTTAAGGAACTTTTAAGCAAAACTTCTAATTGGATTTTGGAAAAGATGGGTAAAAGCGTTCTTTCGGTTAGCGGAGATTCCATGGCTTCTGTCATTGGAGACCTCCTCGGAAGGCAAAAATCTTCCATTGCAGTTGCAGAAAGCTGTACCGGAGGTCTTGTTGCACATTGGCTGACCAATTCACCGGGTGCATCAGATTATTTCATTTTTTCAGGTGTGACATATTCGAATAGGGCAAAGATCGATCTTCTCGGCGTGTTGTCTGAAACCATTGAACGGTTCGGAGCCGTACATGAAGAGACCGCAAAAGAGATGGCAAAAGGCGTGCGCCGAATTACCGGAGCTACCTATGGCCTTTCCATCAGCGGTATTGCAGGACCCGATGGCGGTACCGAAGCAAAACCTGTCGGAACCGTCTGCATCGGGCTTGCTGCACCGGACGAGGTGGAGGGACGACGTTTCAATTTTTCTTTTGGGAAACGATCGATGAATAAGGTTATTTTTGCTGAAACCGCATTGGATCTGCTTCGCGTAAAGCTTTTGAAAGCGGGTCAAACAGGGACAATTTCTTAACGCGATGTCCGCAAGAAGCGTTTTTCAAAGATGGTAAAATGTCGCTCAAAACCGGTTTTGAGCCTATCAGTTTAAAAAATATGGAGAGAAAGAAAAGATAGAGACAAGATCTGGCGCCAAGTAACACACTTGTCTTTACAGAGGCATCGGCAGGGCCTAAGGAGCTGATAGGCAGGGTTGATAAGGCTATAAGTGAGATCTCATAAAGGAAAGCCCCTGATCGGTCAGGGACCAGAGGCTTTAACATTGAGAAAAAATGATGTAATGATGTAATAGGGTTGATGAGAGCATCAAACCCATTTATTCAATACAATACCACGATGTGAATGTCAAGAAGAGATTAAATTAAGAGTGTCGAAGCAATATCCGGAGTGTCCCTTATATAATCACGTTACCTATAGGGATAGGGATAACAAGAAAGTTTGTGCTCTTGTCCGAAAGGATAGGGCCTGTCTCCGGGAACATCAGAAGCGGAAGAAGAAAAAGGCTTTAAGTACTTGATTACGCGTGAAGGGGGAAATATGACCGCTAAAGACAAAAGAGAACGCGTAAGGATCTCTATTTCAAGGGTTACAAACTTTGTTGTGAAGGGTCGTGCATATCAGAGTTCAATTGAAAACACTAGCGGCAGTGGAGTCTTTATCAAAACAGAGGGGCGCTTCTCCGAAGGGCAAGATATTTCAATGACCATTGAAACCCCGGGCGAGGAGAGAACCGGCAGAGTTGCCAGAATAGCCCATCACGGTATCGGCGTGGAATTCAACTAAGTGCTTGATTACACGTGAAGGGGTAACGTTCGGGCAAGGGAGGGCGTTCGATACCGGGGGCCTCAGACACCCCCCTTAAACAGGCTTTAAATCTTTGGCTTATGGTTATTTATTGGGTCTTGATAGCTTTTTTCATGCTCCAGGGGATTGATGGGGGGGGACGGCCTCCCCGTGGTGAAATATATAGGACCCTTCAAGAAACTGGTTTTCACACAGAGGCCCCTTTCACCGCTTCCTTGGTTTCTTCATCGGCATGATCCATGATGGTTATGTATTTTCCCTCAATATTTTCTCCACATTTTTTCAACATTGCATTTTTCTGTAAATATGGTAGGGTCCAATATTCCTTTAAGACTGTCGCTTAAAATACGTCATTGAAATAAGTTCGATATCCTGACAACCTTAAATAGAGGCTGCTATGGAATGAACACCGAAACCCCATTTCTTAAAAAAAAGAGGTGGGGTTTTTTTGTTTGCACCATCGAGTTTATAACGATGGAAGATTAAGGCCGTTAATTAATATTCATTATCCGCTTAACGAATTATGGTGGTTGTAGCGTTTCAAAGGAAAGTGGACAGGTTTGGGGATGAAATAGGAGCCGGTTTGCAGGAGCAGGCTTCAAACCACCTAAAGCTGCTGTGGTCAAAAGCCATGGTGGTGAGCGTTTGGGAAAAGTCACGGCATAGGATCGTGGCAGGTGTGACTCAGAGAGATGAGCGCAAGCGAACCATTCGATGAGGCGTCGAAAGAT
>Ga0255058_10001765_pt1 | contig 12163 bp, 10 predicted proteins | sample Cases_109_9_MG_FD_188637 | JGI IMG/M metagenome (GOLD analysis project Ga0255058, IMG submission 188637) | Seawater microbial communities from Amundsen Gulf, Northwest Territories, Canada - Cases_109_9 | ecosystem: Environmental > Aquatic > Marine > Gulf | place: Canada: Northwest Territories... | reverse complement strand
AACCATCCAGGATTTTAGCGCGCCAAACAGCGTATCATGTCTCTCTTCCTTTTGACCTATACGATAACGCTTTGAGAGATTCTTTACTTTTATGGCGGTATCAGTCATAGGCGAATTTGCATGATGTTTTTTTTGGAAACAAATTTTTTTTTTCTATGTTACCCAGTTGAGCAACATCCAAGAAGATACGTTCCATCTGTCTAAAATATGTTATCCCCTAATTTAATAGTGTGCATTTCACTTTGTTGCGCACCAAACAATATGATTTTGGCTCAAGCCAAATAAATTAATATTCTCGTTTTTCTCGCATTTAATCTCAAGGGTTGTTATCTTAAATCCTACATCTTCGAACCTCTTGAAATAATCTAAACCGCATGCCCTGCAATGGTCAGGGTGACCGTAAGCTATTTTGTATTGGTCTTGTCGCAGATTTTTCCGTTCATCTGTGTGCAATCTGTTAGGCGGAGATATCGGAACAGAAATCAGAGCTAAGCCACCTCGCCGAAGAATTCTCCACATTTCACGAATAGCGGCATAGTCATCATTAACATGTTCAAGAACGTGCCAGGCAATTATTATATCCGTGCTGAAATCATTTATGGGAATTTTGCAAATATCTCCTGGCAAATTAATAATGTTCTTTTTACACAAATCTATTCGATGATAGGAAGCAGGCATGAAATGGTTGAAAATATAAGCAACCTCAGCCATATTAGGCCCCATATGTAATATGGATTTGTTATTTAAGTCTATATTAAAGTGTAATAATGCATACGGGATTAATCTATTTCTTGGTAAAGAGCTACAGCGAGGGCAACGCTTGGCAGGTAACATAAACTTACGACCCTGCCATCCACACAATAGGCAAAGCACATTTAAACCTTGCTGTGCAACAGCAAATATAAAATGAGTAATCTTATTCAATAATGTCTTGAATCTCAAAATTAACTTGAGCATATATTTTATATTAATTAGTTTTTGTTGCTATCGATTATAACGTTGCCATAATCGGCCGAAAACCCGCACAGCGGTTTGGAGGTCCAGGAAGCTTTACTGGCGAGGTTCGAGAGCCTCGTTATAGCAATTAGTTGAATTTAGGCAATGCTATTTCTTTTGTAACCTTAAAAACATTCGAATTGACATATGCAGTGTAACCTTAGGGGAAACCATCCAGGATTTTAGCGCGCCAAAAAGCGTATCATGTCTCTCTTCCTTGAGACCTATACGGTAACGCTTTGAGAGATTCTCTACTTTTATGGCGGTATCAGTCATAGGCGAAATTTCATAATGGTTTTTTGGGAATAAAAATGGTTTTTCTATATTACTCTGTTAAGCAACATCCGAGAAAATACGTTCCATCTGTCTAAAATATATTATCCCCGTAAAGAATATTAGGGCAGATGAGAAACAGCCCATTAAAATTAGGTCCCAGGGCATGGGGGTTGACCCCAAAAGAGCTGATCGAAATCCCTCAATTACTCCTCCCATTGGATAAAGACCGTACCATAATCTATATTGATCTGGTATCAGGGAAACAGGCCAGACTACCGGGGCGCCATACATTAATACCTGGGACAGAAATTGCACGGCATATTTGACATCCCGATATTGAATTCCCAGGGCCGATAGCCACATCCCCATACCGGCGGCCGTAGAAACCATTAAAAGGATTAACAATGGCAGAACAATGATATTGTGAGTCGGAGCAATCCCAAACCAAATCATCATTAATCCGAGGATAAGAAAAGCAATGGCAAAGTCCAGTAAATTGGCCAGCACAGGGGTCAGCGGAATAAATAGGCGAGGGAAATAAACCTTGTTCAGGATTCCCGAACTTTGAACCAGGCTTCCAGTGGAGGAAGTCATGGCAGTAGAAAAATAGATCCAGGGGAGCAAAGCTGTATAAGAGAAGATAGGATAGGGGACGCCGTCACTTGGGATTTTTGCGAGATTTCCAAATATAATTGAGAAAACTATCATACTGAAAAAAGGGCGAATGATGGCCCAGGAAAAACCGAGAATGGTTTGTTTGTAAAGGACTTTGATGTCCCTCATAACCAGAAAAAATAATAAATCCTTGTAAGAGATCAGTTCTTTCCAGTCAATAAATTGCCAGCCCTTTTTCGGCTCTATGATGATCTGATGTTGGCTTTTCATGAATTCTGTCATATTAATTTCTACCCTTAATAATGAAGAGCATAAAAATCATTTTGTTTGTTTTGTCCTGTTATCTTCTATCAAAAAAATATATAAAATTATAGTTGGTATGAATAAAAAAACAGCAGGATAAGCCGCATTCAAAATTGTCTAAAGTAAGCTATAGTTAAAAAAGGAATATATTGATTGAAAAGTCCTCAGGTTGAAAAACTTCCTGTAAAGGAAGCTATTGTCGAATAATAGTATAATGGTTGGGAATTCTCAATGCCTAATCTAATATAATCTCAAAAGTTTTAAAAATTATTTTAACCATTAATAGTCATGGGTGAAAACCGATTTTCCGTTAATTCTTGGGCCAGGTTAATTTGAATTCCTTAAGATTAATTATTAAACTTATTTAGAAAAAATTAAAATACGAATAACATAGACAACTTCGCCCCAATCAAAAAAGAGAATGTAGGTAACTCAAGGGCCAAGGTTTTGGCGTTTATTAAATATTTTTTTAATTAGTGGTAAATGTTTAAGGATGTTTTGTGAATAACTGTCGCAATTAATACGAAATTTCAATTGATATGGTAAATCCAATTGTATCGGTAATATGTCCTATTAGAAATGAAAAGAAGCACATTCAAAACTGTCTTGAATCTATAATTGGGCAAGATTTTCCTGCGGAAGACATCGAAATTTTGGTAGTGGATGGAATGTCAGATGATGGAACAAGAAATATAGTGGAGAAGTTTGCGGCAATAAGGAAAAATGTCTTTTTGTTTGATAATCCTGGGGAAATAGCCCCCAGCGCTATGAACATTGGCATAAAAAAAGCCAAGGGGAAAATAATTGTTCGTATTGATGGACATTGCTATTTGGAAAAGACCTTTATAACAAAAAGTTTAAAATTGTTAGAAAGGGTTAAAGATGCGGATTGTGTCGGGGGCCCCATAATCACCGTAAGCAAGGGTTATGTCCCTGAATCTATTTCGATGTCTATGAGCTCTCCTTTTGGAGTAGGGGATGCCAGGTTCCGGTATAGCCGAAAAGAAGGGTATGTTGACACCCTTGCTTTTGGGGCTTATAGACGACAAGTTTTTGACCGGATTGGATTATTCGACGAAGAACTGGTAAGAAATCAGGACGATGAATTCAACCTGCGATTGATTAAATCCGGGGGAAAGATATTTTTATCTCCGGAAATCAAATCATACTATTATTCCAGGCTTACTCTTATTGGTTTATGGAAGCAATATTTTCAATATGGTTTCTGGAAAGTTTGCGTTATTCAAAAACACAGGTTTCCAGCTTCATGGAGGCATTTGGTTCCAGGCGCCTTTATCCTATCTTTAATTTGCAGTTTTATTTTGGCTTTCTTTGTCTCAATAAAATTCTTTTTTTTCTTCGGCATTTTGACAATCTATTTAATTACATCTTTTTTTAATTCCTTTTTCCTGTCATTCAAAAATGGTTGGAAATATCTTCCTCTATTGCCTGTTGTTTTTGCTATCCTTCATTTTAGTTATGGTTTTGGATTTTTAACGGGTTTAGTGAAATTTTTCCCAAGAATGTTTAGGTCATGAAAATATTTGCAGGCCCTATTCAAACTGACCCCTGTTTAAATAGGCCTGATATTTATTTTAATTTTAATTCTCAGTATAAAAAATCATCAAAAATATTTGATTTTTTAGGATGATTGTGGGATACAAGAAAGGAATATCTTAGTAAATGTATCGATCTTGCAAATTCTATGCAAGGTAGTAATAGACTTCGTATAAGTAATTGGGAAGGGTCGTTTTATTATTTTGAAGTTTCATTATAAATAATTTAAAAATGTGAAAATAAGAGATCAATTAAGTTTATTATTTATTTTATTTTATGTTTTATCTTTGTCTGCCTGTGCGAGTTTGCCTAAACAAGAGATCAAGCAACAAGGACCAAGTATCTCTAAAATCCCAGATCAAGAAACTGCAATAAAAAAAGAAACAACTTCTTCAAATCAAATACCAAAAGAAGCGAAAATAGTTACGGATTATGTTATTAGGGAACCTGATCTTCTTGAAATTTCAGTTTGGAAGGAACCTGACCTAAAAACCAAGGTGGCTGTGCGACCGGATGGGAAAATATCTTTTCCACTGATTGGAGATGTGTTTGTTCGCGGCCTTACTCCCGAAGATCTTAAAAATTTAATGGCCAAAAAACTAGCAAAATATATTGTTGACCCCCTTGTTTTTGTTAAAATTGAGAAAATTGAGAGTTCACGTGTGTCAGTTTTAGGAGCTGTAAGGAAACCGATGATAGTTCCCTTGACTCATCAGACATCCTTGCTTGAAGCGATAACTATAGCAGGAGGATTATGGGCATCAGGAGATACAGGAAAAGAGGCGGGGGACCTAAGCAATGCCTATATTGCAAGAAACAATGCTATTTTAGACATAGATATTTTCAAGCTTTTAAGGGAAAATGATATGAGTCAAAATATTGTCCTTAAATCAGGGGATTTTATTTATATACCATTTGCTGATTCGTCTGGAAGCGAAGTATATGTAATGGGCGAAGTAAACGTGCCAGGGGTAAAGGCCTTTAAATCTGGGACCACCCTTGTAGAGGCGCTATCAAAAGCTGATGGATTGAAGAAAGGCGATGCTTCGCCTTATATTACAATTATTCGAGGCGGTCTAAAAAATCCGGAAGTAATAAGAATTGATTATAGAGAAATCGTAAAAGGAGACACTTCCCAGAATATAGAATTAAAAACTCGTGACATTATATATGTTTCCTCGACCCCTTTAACAAAGTGGAATCGTGTTGTGCTTAAAATCTTACCCACCCTGGAATTGCTGCTCATGCCAAACGCTTATCGAAATGCATACACTACGGGTGGCGGATTACGGATCAAAACTGGTTTACCGCCGCAGCGGCCGATCCTTCCCTAAATTGGTCCATTTGCTGGGCCTTCTTTCCTAAATACAAAACTCAGTTGCGATGGGTTTGCCTACATAATTATTTTTATATCAGAAAAAGAAGCTTTTACTCCTCCGTATATTTCTAAAATTTCAGTATCAACATTAATTTTCATTCCTTTGCCTGTAAGAATAAAGTTAGCGCCGTTAATTTTTACATCATCTTTGGTTTCGAATGTTTTTTGCTCAGACATCCATTTCAAAGTATTGGTCGTTAACACATGCCCCTCTCCACTATAAACTTGAATATTTCCCTCTAATTCAACATTTTCACTTTCATTATGGATAATTCCTTTATCGGCCGATACGGAAATTTGGTTGTTGTTTTTTTGAAATAAACTCATTCGGATATTTTTTAGGCGGGTAATTTTTTTTGAATGAAGAACTTCGGCTTTATCGGCATTTAATTCCCATTGTGTTTTGCCTTTTTCTTCTTCAATCAGGTGAATGTTATCCATGCTTATATCTATGCCGGTTTTAGTAATGTTAGCAACGGTAGATTTTATTAGTTTGTTTTTATTTTTAATTGCGAAAGCGGCGATCAATGTTATGAGAGTTATAGAAATTAACAGCAACAGTTTGCTTAATATTTTTTTTGGTATCATTTTTGTGGTTGTCCTCCCTTGTTTTTCTCTACAGGCGGAATTATGCATCAAGGATGCAAGGCGTAATTAGGATGGGATGGGGGAGGCGTTCTGCTTAATTGTTCAATACTTTTTATTCTTAGAGCCCCTCTATTTGGTTATCTCCTATAAAATAAGGGTCTTGAAATACCATTTAAAAATGAGAAATTCCCGTATTTTAACTATCCAGCTTAATGGCTTCATCTATCAACATGACGGGGATATCATCTTTAATCTCATATTTTAATTTACACTTATCGCATATTAATCCATCGCCTTCTTTGGCCATATGTATATCTCCTTTGCACTTTGGACAGGCCAAAATATCTAACAACTCTTTATCAATAGCCATAAAATTCCTCCTTTTAGTTTTTTGAGAGATAATTATACCCTACCTGAGGATTTATATCTGTAAAATTGTGGGTTTAAAAAAATCTCTTTTGCCGGGTTTGATTATCGCCTTTTTAATTTTTAGATTTCTCTTGAGAAAGCAATTCTATTATTTCAGTATGGCCTTCTTCTACTGCCAACGTAAAAGCTGTATTGCCATCTTTGTCCTCGATCTTGGTGGATGCGCCTGCGGTAAGCAAAATCTTTACTGTGTCATAATGTCCTGCCAAGGCGGCTGCGATGAGAGGTGTTCTGCCTAAAATATCTTGAGCGTCCACCTCGGCTCCTTCTGAAAGCAAAGCTTTTACAACGGGGGTATGACCCATTAGCGAGGCTGGCATTAAGGCTGTTATGCCTAAATTGTTTATGTTGTTAACATTTGCGCCCGCGGAAAGCAAAGCCTGTATTATGGATTCGTCTCCTTGGTAAGCTCCCATCATTAACGCTGTCCAACCAGCGTTGTTCATTTCATTTACGTTTGCTCCCGCGGTAATTAATAATTTGGTTATGTTGGTATGGCCTTTTTGGGCGGAGGTCATTAATGCTGTTCTTCCATGTGTATCTTTCAGGTTGGGATTAGCTCCGGCATTAAGCAATTCTCCCGCTATATCCGCATGGTTTGTCCATGCCGCTTTCATCAGCGGCGTTTTTCCGTCTTTGTCTTTTTCGTCAACGATAGCTCCTGATGAAAGAAGCGCTTTAACTGCAGGCAAATTTCCATCAAAAGTGGAAAACATCAAGGCCGTTCCTCCACGAAAGTCTTTTGCGTTAACATCTGCTCCCGCTTCAATCAAGGATTGTACAGTCGACAAATTCTTCGATAAAAGCGCATACATCAAAGCAGTCCAGTTGCTATTGTTTTTGGCATTAACCTTCGCGCCATGGTTAAGCAATGTCTTTACCGTAAGGGTGTTTCCTAAAGTCGCTCCTTTCATTAGCGCTGTCTCTCCTGCTTCATTTTTGCCTTGGATATCCGCTCCAGCGGCAATCATTTTTTTTAGAAGAGCATTTTCTCCTGATATTGCCGCAGCCATCAAAGGAGTCCATCCAGTTACAGTCTTAGGGTTAACATTGGCTCCGGCGTTTAGCAGCGCCTCGGCTGTAGCTGTGTGTCTTTTTTTTGCCGCTAATACTAAGGCATTGTCCCCTTCTTTATTTGTTGCGTCAGGGTCCATACCAGCGTCTATAAACAATTTGACAATCTCAACGTTGCCATTCTTGGCGCTACGAACAAAATCCTCCGCGGAAAAAGGAATATTTGATATCTCTAACTGGTTTAAGGCCTCATCAGCTCCCATTCCTCGTGCCGGTTGGGTTATCGACAATAGCGCTAAAAAAAATATAAATGGTAATCTGAGCATTGTTTCACTTTTTAAATTATTATTTCAAAAACGGTTTTATCAATTTTATAAAATTTTTCAAATGTTTAATAGGAAAAAATTCAATGGTATACTTTTTCATATGACAAAAGATAATAAAACCATCCCGGTTAAACTGGGAGAAAATATAAACCTAATTGTGGAAGGCCTTGCCTCCAGTGGAGATGGCTTATGCCGATATAATGGCTATTCCCTCTTCCTTCCAAATGGTGTGACAGGCGATAGGGTGAGGGCCCAAGTATCCAAAATAACCCCAAAATTTGGTGTTTGCAAAATTGTTGAAGTAATTTCTCCTTCCCCTTATAGAATAGAGCCTTTGTGCTCTTACTTTTACCAGTGTGGGGGATGTCAATTGCAATATCTTGCATACGAAAAACAAGCAGAGTTCAAGGTACAGGTAGTAAAAGATTCTATTGAAAGGATAGGGAAATTAAAATTAACCAGAGATCCATCATTTATCCCAGCTTCTCATACTTTTCATTATCGTAACAAGGGAATCTTCCCTGTGGTGAAAAAAAATGGAAGGGTCATGATAGGTTTTTATGCTCGTGGCTCTCATAATCTGGTGGATATTCAAATTTGCCCGGTTATGTTTGATCCCATCAATCAAATAAAAGAAGATATTCGCCAGGTTATCGAAAAACATCACCTTTCCATTTACGATGAATGGACACACACTGGTTTTTTAAGAAACATTATTATTAGAGGGTCAATGACAGATAATGAGTTTTTGATAGGATTTGTCACGACCCCAGGTCATTTCCAAAAAAAAATGGTGAAAGAATTAGCGGATATTAACAACAGGGCAAAAGGAAGATATAAAGTTACCGGAATAGCGCAAAATATTAATTCACAAAAAAATAATGTAATTCTTGGAAAAGAGAGTAAGATTCTCTGGGGAAAGGGTTATTATCATCATACTATGGGAGTGATATCCTACCGTTTGTCTTTAACCTCTTTTTCACAGATTAATCCATTCCAAGCAGAGCGCCTGAATTGTATGGTGGATAAAATGATTTCCGGCAAAAAAGGGCTAATTCTTGATGCCTACTGTGGTATCGGCAACATGGCTCTCTGGCTTGCTTCGCGAGGAAGATCCGTCATTGGCATCGAAGAAAATGCGGAAGCTGTGAAGAATGCGAATATTAGCGCTCAAGAGAATGGGATTAACAACTGTTCATTTATTGCTATAACTGTGGAAGATTATTTTTTGGATAACAAAAATGAAACTAATTTCCAGGCGGTCATATTAAATCCTCCTAGAAAGGGATGCGCTAAGGAAGTTATTGAGGCATTATTAAAAATGCGTCCTGAAAAAATAATATACGTTTCCTGTCACCCCGCTACGCTGGCAAGGGATTTAAATATGCTATGCGTTGATAGATATGCTATTGAGGATTTAATTGTAATTGATATGTTTCCACAAACAGCGCATATGGAAACAGTAGTATCCTTGAAATTTGCCTAAAACCTAAACTACGACTTGATAATGTTAATTTTTGAGTGTGTTGCATTATGTTTGGAAAATTGTAACCGTTCAGCCATCGCAAAGACGCAAAGAACGCAAAGGGGCCAATTGCTGAAATGGGGATTTTACTAAACTTTAATGTTGCTATGATGAAAGACGGTATTAAAAGAATAGTCCATACTCTCTAATTTTTTCTTTGCGCTTTTGCGGTGAACTATTACACAAATTTTTTTTGGGTATGACCTTTCTTGAATTTGTAGATTGACATAATGCGCGGGAGTTGGATAAAATCCTTGAAATTCGATAAACTACCGCATTTTCATTGAATTCGAAGTTTTGAGCTTATGCAGGAATACAAAATAGATAGCCAGTATATTTAATTTCCACACCCTGAGCTCCATCCGAGAGGGCAATCAATTATCTTAAATTATTAATATTTAGTCATTGTGCCAAATTTCTAAAGATTTACCTGATTTTGAGATTGCGACCTTCAATTTTGTATTTAAAAAGGAGAATAAATGATCATTAAAGTTGCAAAAGGACGACTTTCTGAAGTTAGAGGCGATTGTATGGTTTTAGGATGTTTTGAAAAGAAAGAGCTGGACAAAACATTGAAAACTATTGATAAAAAATTAAATGGGCTCATTCGGAAACAGATTAAAGGTAAGGTATTTGAAGGAAAGCTGAATCAGACATTCCTTATTTATTCTCTTGGAAAACTCAAAGTGGATAAAGTGATATTGATTGGCTTAGGTAAGAATGAGGATATAACTTTAGACAAATTGCGCCAAGCATCCGCCTCCGTTGCAAAATTGGCAACAAAAAAAGGCATAAAAAAATTAATATCGAATTTAGCAAATATAAAGATCAAAAATGCTGCTTCGGATGAAACTAGCCAGGCAGTGGCTGAAGGCGCTATTTTATCTCAATATAAGTTTAATCCATATAAGACTGAGAACAATGATGATAAAAAGCAACTCAACGAACTTTCACTGTTAACGGATAATGAAAAAAGCATAAAAGGACTGAGAAGTGGAGTTTCGGCTGCCGAGAAAATATCTAAGGCTGTTTATTTAGCTAGAGATTTAATCAATCATCCCGGGAATACAGCCACTCCAACATATTTAGCCGAGCAGGCCCGAAGGGTGGCCAAAGAAACCAACATAAAATGCAAAATTTTGAATAAAGCAGAAATGGAAAAATTGGGGATGGGAGGAGTTTTAGGAGTGGCCAAAGGAAGCCATCAGCCCCCAAAGTTTATAATCCTGGAATATCATGGAGGAAAAAGGAATGCTGCTCCTGTGGTTATTGTGGGAAAAGGGCTGACCTTTGATAGCGGAGGTATTTCCATTAAACCTAGTTCAGGCATGGAAGAGATGAAAATGGACATGTCGGGCGGGGCTGCCGCAATGGGAGTTATAATGGCAGCGGCATCTATAAAACTGCCCGTTAATGTGGTGACATTAGTCCCGTCAACAGAAAACATGCCTGGAGGAAGCGCTAATAAACCGGGAGACGTTTTAAAGACAATGTCCGGTAAAACGATTGAGGTTGTGAATACTGACGCTGAAGGGCGTCTGATCTTAGCGGATGCTTTAACTTATGCGGAAAGGTATAAACCGAGAGCAGTAATAGATATGGCCACTCTTACCGGGGCCTGTGTTGTGGCTCTTGGACATCATGCCACTGGACTAATGGGCAATGATGAAAAATTGATAAATGCCATTAAAGAAGCTGGGGAAGCTTCAGGTGAAAGGGTGTGGCAACTCCCATTATGGGATGAGTATGATGAACAAATAAAAAGCGACATTGCTGATGTTAAGAATATTGGAGGCCCGGGGGCTGGAACTATTACCGCTGCAGGGTTATTGAAAAAATTTGCCTCTAAATATCCCTGGGCTCATTTGGATATCGCCGGAACAGCCTGGACTGATAAACCGCGGCCATATGTTGCAAAGGGAGGAGTAGGTGTGGGAGTCCGCCTCCTTGTGCAGTATTTGAAAATGTTATCCTGATAGTTCGTTGTTAAATTTATTAGTTTTCCCCCTTTGTGAAATGTTTTTTATACTGAAAATCGGTTTACATGGGATTGAATAGTTCCCCCATTTCATAGACTAATTTGTGTCGCCCCACAATATCTAAAAATTCTTTTTTTCTTAATCTGGGGTTGGCCAGCAGGCTTATTGCGGTCGCCTTTGGGGGCCTATCTTAGACAATGTTCATTATTTTCATCTTTTTGAAGGCCAAATGGCTGACGTATATAGCCTAGGCCAATTCCCTGGAGTGGTAGTTTAAAATGCAAGCTCTGAAAAGTGGATATAAATCCTTTCACTATATCTTTAACCCCTTTAAAGGTGTTTAGCGACCTCATTCCTCTCAGTTTGCTACGCTGGGCTTCAATTCCCATTGATGTTTTGCCCTTTAGCCACTGGTGGAATTTTTTTTTGTCAAAAAATATCCTCCCATGATTAAATTTATCCAAAAAGAGCTTCAAAACCTGAAAAAGATTGACCTCTATAGGCAGTTGAAGCTGATAGAAAGCCCACAGGGGCCCCGAGTTATCATTAATGGAAAGGAGGTAATTCTCCTTTGCAGCAATAATTATTTAGGACTTGCCAATCATCCGGCGGTAAAAAAAGCCGCGAGAAAGGCCATTAATGATTATGGTTGTGGTTCCGGGGCATCTCGTCTAATCTCCGGCACAATGACACTGCATAGGGATCTTGAAAAAAAAATAGCCAAATTTAAAGGAACAAATTCAGCGTTAATTTTCAATTCTGGATATCATGCCAACCTTGGCGTTATCTCTGCTTTAATGAGAAAAAAGGATGTTATCTTTTGTGATGAACTAAATCACGCAAGTATCATTGATGGGTGCAAGCTGAGTGATGCCAGGACTTTTTTTTACCCTCATAAGGACATGGATTCACTTGAAACCCTTTTAAAACAGTCCCATCAGTATAGAAGAAAGTTGATTGTCACAGATGGACTGTTTAGTATGGATGGCGATATTGCTCCGCTACCTGATATTGTTTTTCTGTCCAAAAAATATTCAACTATGACCATGGTGGATGATGCCCATGGCTCAGGTGTTTTTGGGGAAGGCGGCAAAGGAACGGTAGATTATTTTAATCTATCCAAGAAAATAGATATCCAGATGGGAACGCTCGGGAAAAGCATTGGGAGCTTTGGGGC
>Ga0255058_10001764_pt1 | contig 12164 bp, 8 predicted proteins | sample Cases_109_9_MG_FD_188637 | JGI IMG/M metagenome (GOLD analysis project Ga0255058, IMG submission 188637) | Seawater microbial communities from Amundsen Gulf, Northwest Territories, Canada - Cases_109_9 | ecosystem: Environmental > Aquatic > Marine > Gulf | place: Canada: Northwest Territories... | reverse complement strand
TGCGGAGTGTTTAAAAGGACCGAATTTACCCCTGAAATAGCTCAAAAGCAATGCGAATTTTTAATAAAGTTTACAACTCCCATAGGAAATATATTATCTATTTTAATAATTATTATAGGTTCTTTCAGCCCTATACACCAGCAAAATATACTTGCTATCGGTTTGAAGTTGTTCACGCGGCAGAAATGAATGGGAAAACCGTAGTTCAGCATGCCCCTGATTCTGATCAAGCATTACATTACAAGACAAGGACCTGGCAAAGATTATCATTGAAAACGAGGATGCAATGATTCCAGACCCTTTATCCGATGAAGATTTAGAAAAAATTTTCTTGATTTTTGGCAATTATAATATTAACTTATCCTTATTGTAGTTTCAAAATATCCGGACAATCAAGACGCTCACTAATGGGGTGGGTAATGAAAGACGCACGCGGCAGATACACGGGCCCTTGATGCAGTTTTTAAAAGTATTCTAAATAATCCAGTGCGGGTATGGTATCGAAGTTTTCGTACATGGAAAATATAATATTCTCCACCAAGCCAAAAAGTCGGAGAGATGAAGGAGACCATATGGAGGAAAAGCAATCCACACAAAAAAACGGTTTCAGTCTTTTTTCTTCAGATACGAAGGAAGGTAAGACAGGCATCGACAGAAAAATAGAATTGCTGCAGAAAAATCCGATTTTTCAAACTATCAAGATAAAGTATATCAAGCGACTGGCAGGCGAATGTGTTGAGCGTACCTTTCGAAGCAGTGAGATCATTATGCGGGAAGGAGAGTTAGGGCTTGGCCTTTATGTAATAGTTTCCGGAAAGGTAAAAATAACCACCAAGCTTAATGAAAAAGGTATATTTTTAGAAAACGACAGTGTCATTGGGGAACTCTCTTTGCTTGATGGACTTCCCAGATCAGCGACTATCACAGCAGAAGAGGTTACGAAATGCCTCTTGCTCACTCGAGAAAGCTTCAACAAGATTTCCGAAAAGTACCCTGAAATTCCCTGTAGTATGCTGCCTTTTTTAGCAAAAAGATTCAGGAGTGCAGAACAGAACTCTGCCGAGCTTAGAAAAAATGTGGAAAAGCTTATGGACGAGTTAAAAGCAAAAGAACAAGAGGAAAAAACAACAAAAACAGGACCTGCCTCTAAATTTAACGTGGATAAGAAATCAGAAAAGATTGAAGCCGGGAATAAAAACGACGATAATGACGATGACGATGACGATGACGATGACGACGATAATGATGATAAAGACAAGATGAAAGATATTCTACTTCTCACCCTGGGGGTTTCTTCATACAGTTATGCGGCCGAGGCTTACTATTATCGAAAAATGCTTATGCCTTATTCTATCTACTAAATTCCAGTTCTCGTAATATGAAACAAATCGCCATCTATGGTAAAGGGGGAATTGGAAAATCAACAACCGTTGCCAATATTGCAGCCAGTATGTCAGATATGGGGTTGAAAGTCATGGTTGTCGGTTGTGATCCGAAAGCTGACTCTGTCCGGACCTTAACTAATGGGAGAAGTATACAAACAGTCCTTAACGCATCTCGTGAATCTCAACGTAATGCACAAAAAGCAGATATTAATGAACTAATATATAAAGGTTATAAAGGGACACTATGTGTTGAATCCGGAGGACCGGAGCCAGGTGTAGGCTGCGCCGGCCGGGGGATAATAACGGCAATTGAGTTATTAAAAAAGGTCCCTGTATTTGAGAATAGGGAAATGGACATTATTCTTTATGATGTTCTGGGGGACGTTGTTTGTGGTGGTTTTGCAATGCCTATTAGAATGGGATTAGCAGAACAAATTTATACAATAACATCAGGGGAATTTATGTCTGTCTATGCTGCTAACAATATTTGTAAAGGGATAAAAAGGTACGCTAGTTCGGGTGGTGGACGTTACGCAGGCATTATTTGCAATTCAAGAAATGTTAGAAAAGAGGTCGAGTATCTAAAAGAACTTGCTAGAAAATTGGGAGCATCATTTATTTATAGCATACCTCGAGATAAGATTGTTCATGAAGCAGAAATGATTTGCAAGACGGTAATTGAACATGCTCCCGACTCTGAACAGGCATTACACTATAAGAAACTGGCAAAAATAATAGTTGAAAACGATGAAGCTGTAGTTCCAAATCCTCTTTCTGATGAGGAATTGGAAAAAATTTTTGAAGAATTCAGGGCGAGTAATTAGAAAAAGTTTTTCTTGATTTTTGGCAATTATGATTGAATTGTTTACTCTTGTCCTTTTACAACAAACAAATTATAAAAAGACAAGCTTAGGGCTACTTCCAGTAGCTCCAAAGCCGCTTTCAGCGGGATGTTTTCTTGTCATGTTTTGATAGAATAAATCCGAATCACGAAACTCGAAATACGAAACAATATCAAATGTATGAGATAATTTTGAAACAGTACTTAGATTTATTTAACAGGGTGAATATTTCGTATTTTAACTATAGGAATTTAAACAACTTACAAAATAGCGACAACATGTTGGTCGTTTTGTTTTTCTAAGCGCCTAATGGCAGCCAATCGGGTATGCCAATTTTATGTTTTGGGAAGAATTTTGTTGAAAAGAATGGCATATTATGGTATACATCAATTCACCATCACCGTTTCTTTAATATGCTCCGCTTAGGCAGGAAGCATCCTTTTCAACATAACCCATTTGTGCTAAATAAGTTGTGAAATATTGAAGGCATCGTGCCGGTATGGAGGACTCTTTTAGAGGTCTTGATGCGTCCTGAAGAATTTTATACTTTGCGCCATATCCATAGTGCGGCGTAGCCGCAAACAAATTAAAATCAATTTAGGGATTCAGGAATTCCTAAATTCCTGAATCCCTAAATTCTTAAACCCATGGGACTTATGCTTTTTCAAAACCTGTGTTTCGATAAAAAACTTTCTTACTGATTAAGGCGATTCTTTGAATCACACATTAGCCTTAGAAAGAAGAATTTACAGAGTAATACTATATAATTAACTGACTTTTAAGATTTTATATTTTATAAAATACTATTTAACGATTTAGCTACCGGGGAGTTTTGTAAATGAGTAAAAGACCATTCTTGTTTTTGCCGCTTATTCTCTCAATCTTGTTTTTACAAGGCATTTTTGCGGCGTCCGAATCTGAGGCAAAGATTCTCGTCTTGTACAAGGAGCGCGATCCGGACCATGCAGGGATTATTAGTATTTTAACTCCACTTTTAAAACAGGCCGGGTATGATTTCGATACGCGCGATGTTGAGGAATTATTAGTTAAGAAACCGGATATGGAGTCCTATACCGGCATCATGACCTGTTACCAGACATCTCAGATGGTTGGCGGCGACATTTATCCTCAATGGCTTGTGGAACAAATGGAAGCCGGACGCCGTATTTTAATTATTGGCAGCTATGGTGCCTACCAGGGGGTGATACCCAAGCCGGACGGCACATTTGTCGAGCGGAGTGAGACTACCCGGACCATCAATACTTTTTTTCATCCATTTGGTCTGGAGTTCCATTTTGCTTTTACGAGCGATAACAATAAACTTCGGCTTGTTACGGCCGATAAAGAGTACAGCCAGTTCCAGGCGCCGATCACACAAAAAGACCTCCGGTATTACCAGCTATATACCAGCGTGAATCCGGAAAACAAAATCTTTTTTGAACTTGAGCGAACAGATATGACAGCCTCACGGAGCGCCCTTAACGTAATAACTCCTTTTGGCGGTATGGTCCTTGAAGGGTATTCTTATTTTTGGGACCCTGAAAAAAATAAAACTGTCTTTCGTGTAAACTTCCCTGAGTTCATAAAGGAGGCCTTTTCCGCCAGGTCACATGTGCCTTCAGATGAAGAAAGTGAAAAGGAGAAGTCGAAAGAGCTGATCGGTCGTGAAATCGTGAAAAAGCAGAAAGTACTACAGAAGGCCGATGTTAAAGAAGAGGTAATGGAAATGGACCTCGTTAAGAGCATGGACGCAGGGAAGAAGGAAGAGGTACGATACGACAAAAAAGGCGAAGAGGAAAAAAAGGTCATTTCAGACGGGTCACATGTGTCTTCAGATGAAGAAATTGAAAAGGAGAAGTCGAAAGAGCTAACCGGTCGTGAAATCATGGAAAAACAGAAAGTACTACAGAAGGCCGATGATGAAATAGAAATAATGCAAATGAAGCTCATTAAGGGTAAGGACGTTAGGAAGAGGGAAGTGGTCCGATACAACAAAAAAGGCGAAGAGGAAAATGACAAGATAATGATCATGTTTCTTGAGCCAAGGGATGTGGAAGGGACCGGGGTCTTGACTTGGGAGCATAAAGATAGAAGCGATGACCAGTGGTTGTATCTGCCTGCTCGTCGCCGTGAGACAAGGATCTCAGGCTCCAGCAAAAAGAATTTGTTTATGGGTACGGATTTTAGTTTTGGTGATCTTCGAAGCGAGAAGTTGTCTCTTTACGATTACGAGAGACTTTCTGACAAGAAGAGGGGTGGTAGAGACTGCTTTGTCGTTAAGGCTGTGCCGAATACAGAAAAGGAGGAGAAAGACAGCGGCTATGGAGCAAGGATATTGTGGATACGGAAAGGCACCTTCTTTACAGAGAAAATCAGGTACTACGACACAACGTATGACCCAAAAAAGAAGAAGAATAAAGTGCTTAAGTTTTGTGTATATTCGAACGTGGTTAATCCGGAGGGGCACTTTTGGCGGGCCACTAAAACAAGAATGAAGAATCTCAAAAGGAAGCACGAAACCATCCTCTTGGTCAAGGATAGAAAATTAAACAGTGGAATTTCAGGAGATAAGCTCACTCTTCGTCAACTTAAAAAAGGCCCCGACTAATGAAACACATTATGGCCTGGATAGCCGATCATCCTGTAATTATGCTTGTCGTAATAGGGCTGATCACCTTAGGTTTCGCAAGTCAGTTGCCAAAGATTAAGATTGACTCTTCCGCCGAAGGCATGATGGTGGAGGGCGATCCGGAACGATTGACTTATGATAAAGCTAAAGAGAAATTCGGCAGCGATGACCTAACGGTCGTTATCGTCAAGACTAAAGATACCGTTTTTTCCGAGAGGGTACTAAATGTAATAAAGAGAATTACAGATGAAATTGACGCCATAGATGAGGTAAAAAAAATAGTGAGCTTGACTTCGGTGAACAACATCAAAGGCGAAGGCGAATTCTTGAACACCGAGCAGTTGATTGTTGAGGTGCCCACAGACCTTGAAGAGATTCAAACTATAAGAGAAAACGCTTTACAGAACAACATCTTTGTTGGAAATATCGTCTCTTCCGATGGGAAAATCGCGGCAATCAATGCATATACGGAAGCGGGCGGGGGATATAAGGGAAAGATCGAAGATGATGGTGAGTCCGAACTTGAAGAAGACTTGAACGAGGAGGGTGAAGATGAGGAAGAATCTGTATCTGGACCTGAGGTAGAGGAAGTATTCAACGCGCGGTTCTTCGCCGATGTTGATAATATAATCAAGAAGGAGAAAGAAGGGACCGATGGTGAAATAGAAATCTATCAACTGGGCAACCCAATGCTGAAGGCATCTTTTGTGTCAAGTATCGATCACGATCAGAAGACGGTTACTCCCATATGCTTCGCGGTTATATTCATTGTCCTTTACGCATGTTTCAGGACCCCCCGAGGCATTATCATTCCTCTGGTTACAACCAGCCTCAGCATTGTTTGGACGTTTGGCTTCATGGCGATTGTGGGTATTCCCCTGAACGTAATGACGGTCATTGTACCTGCTCTGCTGATCGCAATCGGCTGCACGGAAGATGTCCACATGATGTCCGAATATTACAGCATTCTTGATAAAGGAGGCGACAAATCCAAAGTGGTCAAAGAGATGGCTGTCCACTGCGGCCTGCCGAACTTTTTGACCGGAATGACGACCTTCCTGGGATTTGCCACACTTTGCCTGAATAAGATCCCCATCGTCAAACAGTTCGGCATGGCCGCGTCTTTTGGCATGGCCGCAGGTGTAGTTATAACGCTTTCCATCGTTCCGACAATACTAAACATCCTCAAACACCCAAAAATAAAGCCGAAAAAAACCGTGAGTTTGTATCATATCTTTCGAATAAAGGGAAGGAGTCAACGGTGATTTTCATTAAGGTCGAACAGGGACCGGATGCAGGTCTATATTTTCAGATTGACGGGTCTTCCACTGTAATCGGCAGAGGTTCGGGGTGCGCGATAGCACTTAGTGACAAGAGTATATCCAGGAAGCATCTTCGCGTAGAAAATGTGGGGGGGAAAATATTCATTGTTGACTTGGGGAGCAGTAACGGGACCTTTCTCAACGGCGAGCGCATCAAAGACGGGCAAGTGGAGGCAACAGGTGAAATCCGGGTTGGCGTTAATACCGTATTCACAATCTCTTCCGAAGCAATTGAGAAGGCTGACGAGAAAGCCATAACCGCTTCAAAATCTACAAGGTTTTTTAATAAGCTCGGTGAGTTTACCATCAGGAGGCGCTATGTCATTACCGCAATAACTGTTATTATGGTAGCCGTAGCTGTTTTCGGCTGTTTTCGGCTGGAGGTGAGCACTGACCTCGTAAAATACTTTAAGGAAAGCTCGCTTGTCAGAAAACGTTATGATCAACTCCAAAAAGATATGGCCGGAGGATCAATCTTCTACGTGTTTATCGAAACGCACAAAAAAGACGAGGTTAAAGAACCCGAGCTTTTACGGAAAATCGTTGCTCTTCAGAGTTACTTAGAAGGCATGGAAAAGGAAGGAATTGACAATACTATTTCCATTACGGATTATGTAAGGGTAATGAATCGGGAAATGAATAACGGGGATAAAAAGTTTTTTAATATACCTGACTCCAAAGACCTCGTGGCTCAGTATCTTCTGACAATAGATGAGGAGGAAACAAACAAGTATGTGGACTATGGGTACGAAGCTGCGAATATCCTTGTAAGACATCACATCAGCGCATCGTCAGAACTGTCCGCTGTGTTAAGGCGAATTGGGGATTATTGCGAGGAAAACTTTTCAAAGGATTATGAGATAAACTTCACCGGCGAAGGAATCCTGATCAATAATGCCGCTGACGCTATGGCAAAAGGGCAGGTGACGAGTCTAATGCTCGCATTAGCAGTGATATTTGCTATAATGTGTATACTATTTGCTTCGGTCAAGGCAGGTTTCCTGTCCATGGTCCCAAATTGCTTTCCAATTGTCATTAACTTCGGCATAATGGGGTGGTTTGGGATTCCCTTGAATACGGCTACCAGCACCATCGCCAGCATCGCTATTGGGATTGCAGTTGATGATACTATCCATTTCATGGCAAGGTATCAGAGGGAACTCAAGCGTACCATGGACCAGAAATCCGCAATATTGAACACCGTTCGAGGCGAAGGCAAGCCAATCGCTATTACCTCAACGGCCCTGTTTCTTGGGTTTATTATACTCGTCTTTTCGGATTTCAACTCTACGATTTCCTTCGGCTATCTGACGGCCATGATAATGGTGACCGCAGTGGTGGCGGATCTGATAATACTGCCGGTGTTGTTGGTTTCCGTTGAACTCTTCACCATCTGGGATTTACTTGCCGCAAAACTCAAAAAACGAGTGACCGAAATCAGCGAATTGTTCCGGAATATGAAGGTCTCCGAAGCGAAGAGGATCGTTTTGATTGGTTCACTTGAATCATATAAGAGCGGTGAATTCATCTTCCGCCAGGGCGAGGCCAGCGGCGATATGTGCGTGATTGTTGGTGGCAGCGTTATTGTCAGGATTAATACGGAAGAGGGATCTAAAGATTTAAGTGTACTGGAAGAGGGGGAAATATTTGGAGAAACATCATTAGTAACAAAAGAAGCCCACTTTGCAGACATCATTGCAAAAGAGGACGTCGAATTGCTTCTTTTGAATAATGAAACTTTAGACCGGCTCCGTCAGCGCTTTCCAAAGACAGCTGCGAAACTTTTTTTTAATATCTCAACAATTTTAAGTAAAAGGTTATTTCACATTACAACTCAGTATGTCAAAGAAGGTTTGTACCATCATCCGCGCACGAGCAAGTTGTCAAATGGATTAGAAACTCATAAATAAATATTATTGCAAGACCAATGCGGATTAAAAATTCAATAGAAGTCAAAGCATCGAAAGAACGGATAATGGATGTTATAATTAGTTACCAGTTATATTCCGAGTGGTTTCAAAGTATCCTGAGTTCCGAAGTTATTAGCGCCGAACCTGCCGTGGTCCTATCGAGATTATCCTTCGATGGGTTTCCCGGCGAAGAGTGCCTGCTTGATTCGGCCCATGGTGACAACGAAATCATGTATACTATGTATGACCAACGGGACTGCTTTGCCATCATACGGGGTAACTGGACAATCACAACGCTCACGAATGGGGAAGGCTGCGTGCTCACAGGGGTCATGGACCTCCATGCCAGGTCTTTTATCTCTTTAATATGGTGGGTAATGAAAGGACGCAGGCGGCAGATGCGCCGGCTCTTGACGCAGTTTCTGAAAGTATTTGCAAAAATGGCAACACTTAAAAGACTGGCGGTAAGCTGGCGTCCTCAAGATACGGGGCGAAAAGTATTCGAAATAATCCAGTGCGAGGATGGTATTGAAGTTTTCTTACTTGGAAAATATAATATCCTCCACAAAACCAAAAAGCCGGAGAGATGAAAGAATCCATATGTTGCTAAAAAAAGCCATAAAAATTTATGTTGAAGAAGATGCGATATTTAAGTATATATCGAATTACAAAATGTGGCCTGAGTGGATTCCGGACCTCAAAAATGTTACTCTTGTCAGCGAAAGTGGAGGATGCTGTATGCTTAAACTGTCTTCTCGAGACAAATATGCGCCTAAGAAGCTGGAATTGATGTGTAGCGGGACATCTTTGATTCGCATGAAGCAAGTGGACGGTTATTTCAAAAAATACATAGAGGAGATAAGGTTCTACAATGAAGGAGTCCCAAATGAAGTCTATGTGGTTATAACTATTGATGTCGTTTGTTCTGCATGGGTCCCCAAAAGCATGATCTCCAAAGAAATATCGCGGTATCTCCAAAAAACCATAAAAGCGCTTAAGGACAAACTGGAGGTGCCGGAAGAGCGGAAAGACGTCCCTGCTCCTTGCGTTGCCGGGGGGGTAGAGGGAATACAAAAAATCCTTACGGTAATTCAGAAGCCGGATAAGCTTGAGATACTGTTTCTTGGTAAACTTTATGAATTTCCGCTCGGCAGGTAGGCGACATAGAGTAAAATCGCTGCACCCGGGGGGGTATGGGCAAGCAGCCACAATCGGTGAATAATTACATCGTAAGGTATTAATGATATTTTTGAAGGAAGGGATTTCAGAATACAAATCTATTTCAAATGAATTGTGTCGACTATAAAATAAAATCCTAAAGGATTAACTCTAAAAGATTTAAAAGGAGGAGAAAATGTCCTGTATCCGCTCCGTAAGAAGAGACTTGAAGCGTAGACTTATTGGCAAATCGGTCATATTAACAATTATATTTCTATTTTCCATATTAGGCATTGATTGGTCCACGATCTCCCGGACAAGTATCGCCGGTGAGAAGATTACTGCCGGTGTTGAGAAAACATTTGAGAGTAAAAACAAGTATTGGGCCGAGGCGCCACCTATGCTGAAAGAGATCGAAGAGGAAGAAATGGAGGAAGAAGAGGAAGAAGAGGAAGAAGAAGAGGAAGAGGCGGCAGTGGAGGAGGAAGAGGAAGGGGAGGTAGCGTCAGTGGAGGAAGAAGAAGAGGAAGAAGAAGAAACTGAAGAAGAAGCTGGAGAAAGCAAATTATCGAAAGCACTAAAACGTATACCCATAATCGGACAAGGTGTGGATGTCGCTAAGCTAGGTCTCGATACGTTAGGAAAATACCTTGATGGCTCCCTTGAGTACAAGAATTTTACATATTTCAATGGAAACTCACGAATGGAAGACACGATGCGCAACGAATACACTTTCAAACTGGAGTTTGATTGGAAATTTAAGCCCTGGGAAGAATCCGATGATAGTATCCGAATTTTTTTTGTTCCGGAAGCAAAGTGGGACGACGACGATTTTGAGCGGGGCGTCATAGATAAGTTAGAGGATAAGGACCCCAATCGAAATATATTAGATGTAAAAGAGGTATATTCTACGTATTCCGGTGAAAAATACGATTTGACCCTGGGAAAACAGATATACACATGGGGTAAAGCTGATGCATACAATCCAACTGCCAATCTAAACCCGTATGACCTCTCTGACTTGCTTGACTCGGAGAAAATAGGAGTTTTCTCTGCCCTTATACGCTATTATATCGGAGAACTGACCCTTGAAGGTGTGTTTATACCAACGTACACACCGACGAGGCTGCCTATCATAGATTCAAGATTTGACTTTGGAGCCGGAACTTCTCCCTTTCCGATCCATCATCGGGATTTGCCTTCCCGTCACATCATCCGAAATTCACAATTCGCGGTGAGGGGATCAACCACGGTAAAAGGGTGGGATTTTTCGTTGAGCTATTACGACGGGTTCGATGATATTGTTACGCCACTCAAGATAGAAAATACAAAACGAATTTCCAATCCCGCCTTTGGTATTCCAGGCCAGCCTCAGTTTGTCTCTATTTCAGGTCCTTTCATAGCACCAACGTATAATCAAATCAGGGTGCTTGGCGGAGATTTCTCGACCACGTTTGGAAAGCTTAAAGTACATGGGGAAATGGCGCATTTTTGGACAGATGGCGGGAAGGATGACGATTTTTTACACGTCATAATAGGGGGGAATTATACGTGGGATGACATCATTTCCGACCACGATCTGACTCTTACATTAGAATATGCGCGCGAAGACATTACTAAGCACGCCACTGCAACCAATATTGCCGGCGGCTCGGGTATCGGTCGTGTTTTCAAAAACAGCATTTTGCCCAAATTCACTTACGAATTCAACGACAAAACCAAAATTGAAACATTCACAGTATTTAATTTTTCCCGGGAAACTGATTACTATCATCAAATGCAATTTATCCATAAGATTACCGATGATTTAAAGATGGAAACAGGTTTCGATCTCCTCTATGGAGACCATGACGGGTTCTTTGGACAGTTTGGCAACAATGACCGTTTCTTTTTTAACTTGACTTACTTGTTTTGAAGAGTTCAGGATGAGTAATTAGTTTCTTTTAAAGATTTTAGAGATATTCTTAAATTATATCTATCATTTTAGACGCCGGATCAAGACAGAAAAATAGCAACCCCAGTACAAAAGAATGATAACCGTTAATGTGCGAATTAATCCCCATGAAATAAACCACAGTAAAGGCCCACTTTGATTTATCGTCCCGCAGAAAAATATTGCAGCGCATATCATTGTCATTGCAATTGCAATGAGTTTTATTCTATTGTTCATTTCTTTTCTAAAGTTCGATGGCTCGACAAGTTCTGTTTTAACTATCATTTTGTTTTTAACAATCTTCTCAAGTATATATTCGAGTCTGTTTGGCATGTCCTTATAAAGGGCTGCAGCATCTACGTAATATGTTTTGTATGCGTCATAAGAATAGAGTTCGCTATTGATGGTATCTTCTTTAAGGTCCTCAAAAAATTTGTGGCTAACGTCCAATGAATTGAATTCAGGAATAATCTGTAAACTTATACTGTCCAAGGTTACCACAGTTCGGTAGAAAGACAACGCCTCAGGTGTCATAGTTAATTTATACCGGCGCATCGAATCCATGCTGCGCAACATAAGCATAGAAAAGCTCTTTTCACCTGCCGTAGCGGTAGGGCAAGTAGCCGCATTGATCCACGCTTCCAGCATTTCACGGAATTTTACTTTGTAACCTTCGATATCTCTCGCTTTTCTGGTATCGAGAAGTTCTAAAAAGTACTCAAACGTGGCGATTGTATCTTTAGCAGCACCTGCCCTCGAATAATTGAGAAGCTTATTGCGGGTCGCATCACCTAAAGTTCCTATGATACCGAAATCCACATATCCAATCTTGTTATCTTCCATGATAAAGATATTACCGGGATGTGGGTCGGCATGAAAGATCCCATCTTCGTAAGCGGTTTTCATATAATAATTGTACATTCGCTCCACTATGATGTTATCATCGAACCGTTTTTCTTTTTTGATGGCGCACCTGCCTTCGGTA
>Ga0255058_10001763_pt1 | contig 12167 bp, 12 predicted proteins | sample Cases_109_9_MG_FD_188637 | JGI IMG/M metagenome (GOLD analysis project Ga0255058, IMG submission 188637) | Seawater microbial communities from Amundsen Gulf, Northwest Territories, Canada - Cases_109_9 | ecosystem: Environmental > Aquatic > Marine > Gulf | place: Canada: Northwest Territories... | reverse complement strand
CAGGGTGGCGGCGCTGCCGACACCGCATTTTGGGCACGCTTGATGATGTTTGTCTGGGCCACTGTTTATGCCTTCTGTGCGGTCTACGTATTCGATGCGCTGTGGCCGGCGCAGAAAACTAACTCTGCATCATAGAACGCGCTGCCCCTCCCAGTTGCATTGCAAATAAGCCGACAAATTCGGCAAACAGGATGCAATTGGCGACGACCATCGTCCCGTGCAGCTTGAGATTTGCCGAAAATCTTTGCAACAGCGAGATCGCCAGGTAGACGACGAAAATCTTTACCGTCGGCGCAAACCGACCCACGAACACGGGCCAGATGAATATCACCCACAGCCAGAATGCGGCGATCATCGAATAATAGTCCTTGCGAAACGCGAGGTACTCCGACCGGAGATCGATCGCATCCGTGTCGGCATCCGGAATCAACAGGCTGGTGGAAAGGAACAGCAGCGTCGGCCCGACCAGGAGATAGAGATAAGTCAGGAAATTCAGATTGCCGGCTTCGCTCAGTCCGAGGATGGACCACCACAGCAACACGTGTATCAGCAGCTGGAACGTCGTCTGCACGTAGTAGATCCAGAAGTGACCCATCTGCAGGGTACGACGACGCCTGAGATATTCTGCGAAACTGGACAAGAGGCGTACGATCCCAAGGCCGTTGATAACGGCCACAAGAGACACAACGAAAGCGAATGAGCTAATGGCAGGATCCATGCCGGTATTGTAACCAAAGCGCATCTATCTATGTCTCAATTCAGGCGTCCCGTGCTGTGCGCCACTTCGGACGCAGGGTAAGATGAGCGGCAATGATCAGCGCCCCGCAAGTTATCCGTTGCCGCGCACGCGTTCCGGCGATTGCGGCTGCCACCTTGCTTTTGTGCGCGTCGGTTTTTGCCCAGGATCAGGTCCAGGACGAGACAAACACACTAACAGCGGTCGGCAGTGACGAATACCTGGAGGACCGCGGCCTGGATCCAGCCATACTCGAAGAAAAAAATGCTGTCATCGGTAAGGTCGTCATCCGCAGTGACAATGTGTTCGACCTCGACAATCCGCTTGAAGACAAACTGTTGTACCGCTGGGCCAATGCACTGCATGTGGTAACACGCCCCAACGTCATTCGATCGCAACTGCTGTTTACGGAAGGCGATCGCTACTCGAAGCGCCTTACTGAGGAATCCGAACGCCTGCTGCGCCAGAACGCCTACCTTAACGATGTGACCATCGAACCCGTCGCTTACGAAAACGGTATCGTCGATTTAAGCGTGCATACCAAGGACGTCTGGACCCTGACGCCGAATATCTCGGCCGGTCGTGCCGGTGGGGAGAACAACCTTGGCATTGGCGTGAGGGAAAATAATCTCTTCGGTACCGGTGTGCTGCTCGGCGTCAAAGTCAAAAGAAACATTGATCGTGATACGGCAACATTGGACTATTCTGACAGGAATTTTCTCGGTTCCCGGTATCGGCTCACGACACGCATCGGAGAAAACAGCGACGGCTATGATCGGCGCCTGCTGTACGCGAAACCGTTTTTTGCGCTGGACAGTCGCAGCTCTGGCGGCTTTTCCTTGCAGAGCGAAGAGCGGATCGATCCCTTGTATGAGCGCGGCGAAATCATCTCCAACTTCAATCACAAGCTGCAGCACCACGAAGCATTCGGTGGCTGGTCTAAAGGCTTGCAAAATGGCTGGGCGCGCCGCTACTTTGCCGGGCTTGTCTACGACGAACATCTGTTCGCAGAGACGCCGGATACCATCCAGCCCAACTTGCTGGTGCCGCCCGACCGCGAGTTCCTGTACCCGTTTTTCGGTTTCGAGGTGATCCAGGACCGGTTTGAGGAAGGCATCAATTTCGACCAGATCAGCCGCGTCGAAGACCGCTTCCTGGGCACCCGTTTCGCATTTCGTCTCGGTTACTCGAGTTCCAGCGCCGGTTCGAACCAGAGTGCCTGGCACTACAGCAGCGGTTTCAGCAATGCATTGATCAACAATAAACGAAATTCCCTGGTGCTTGGCGGCAACCTGAACGGCCGCTATGCCGAGGGCGAGGCGCAGAATGCGTTACTGTCGCTTGGCGCCCGATATCATCGCCGGCTCACGGAACAGCAACTGCTCTATGTCAGCCTGACCGGCGCCACAGGCCATAACCTGGACCTCGACAATCAATTGCTGCTCGGTGGTGACACCGGCTTGCGCGGCTACCCGCTGCGTTACCAGGGTGGGGACACGAAGGTATTGCTGACCCTCGAGCAGCGGCTATTTACGAAGTGGTATCCGTTTCAATTGTTCAACGTGGGTGGGGCGATTTTTTTCGATGCCGGCCGTACCTGGGGTGAGAACCCGGTCGGCGGCGACAATCCCAACCTGGGTGTCCTCAAAGACGTTGGCTTCGGATTGCGGCTGGGCAGTAACCGGTCCATCGACGGCCGGATCTTACACATCGACCTGGCCTTTCCGCTGGACGGGGAAGAGTCCATAGACCGGGTGCAGCTACTGATCGACGCGAAAAGCAGCTTCTGACAAGCACATTTAACGGCGGCGGGCATCCGGCACATTTTTGTCGAGGAAAACCCGAAACAAACCCGCCCAGTAGTCCGCGGCGCCGATGATGCTGGCCGCGCGATCGCTGGCGGTGCGGGCTGCGCCGAGTGACGAGCGATCGCTTGCTCGCGCCAGCACTTCGCCAGTGAACGAATTTTCAAGCTGCATGGAAAAGATCAGTTCGCCGCCGCTGGTCAGTTCAGAGAAACTGAGGCCCGCACCCGGCTCGCGTTTGGAACTACCCGGTATCGTCTTGACTAGCTGACCCCGAATACGCAATACGTCGCGAGCAGGTCGGCTGAGGATCATGTAGTCGTTATTGAGCGCCGCAATGAACGCTTTGCGGAATTCCAGCCGCAATTCAGTCAGATCCCGGCTGGACGCCAGCGGTGACTGGTCGGCGTTGAGAATCTCCAGCGGCACGAACAGAAGGCCACGATAGTTACTGAAGTCGGCTTGTGTATTGATAGCGGAGTACTCGACCCGCGGCGCATCTGCCCGCGCTACCTCCTGCTGCCCGGGTGACGCGCAGGCCGAAAGCACGCTGCAACACAGCAGTATCGACAGGGACTTCACGGGCTACAAGCAGCCACTGAAGCAGAATGCAACCGGACCGGTCATCGTTGCACTGCCGTCAGCCAGAATTTCCACGCTAACACTGCCCGCCGGCATCTCCACGGTCATCGTCCTGACATCCGTCAGGCCGCGCGCCAATGCGGCGAATACAGCCGCACAGGCGCCACTGCCGCAGGCGGTAGTCAAGCCCGCGCCACGTTCAAACACCGATAATCGCAGGGTGTCATCCGCCATCAGTTGTGCTGCGCCAACATTCACCTGGTTCGGGAACAGCGCGTGATTGAGTATCGCTGGGGCCATTTCCTCCAAGTCGATCGCATCCAGGTCATGAACAAAAAATACCGCGTGAGGATTGCCGATACTGACCGCCACAGGATCCCTGAGCAGACCATTTTCGATGCCGAGATGGCAAGTGTCACGTTCTTCCGTCAGCGGAATTTTCTGCCAGTCCATCGTCAGTCGACCCATCCCGCAACGCACTTCCAATTCGCCGGTCCGGTCGCAGTCAAGCAGGCCGTTACGGGTTTCCAGCCTGATGCTATCGGCGTTTGCCTCCTCCAGCAGCAGCCAGGCGACACAGCGGGTCGCGTTGCCGCAGGCCTCTATTTCCGGTCCGTCAACATTGTAAAAGCGCACGAAGGCAGCGGCGGTATCGTCAGCGGACGGCTCAATAATCACAAGCTGATCCGCACCGACACCGATTTGAGGATCACAGATCCGGATGATTTCATCCCGCTGCGGCCGGTAGACATCCGTACGGCCGTCCACGATCACGAAATGGTTGTGCAATCCGTGCATTTTCAGGAATGGACGCCCGGGCGGCCAAGTCTCGTTCCATGGTTGGTTGGTGTTGTTGTGTTGCGGCATTTGTCCTCGCTAAATTTCTGGTTGCGGCTCGATTGGAGAAGCCACTGGCGTAATTGTAAGATTTGCTACGACGCTCGGCAAAGGAGTAAATTGGCAACAACGATCAATGCGACGGCACGGGGCAGATAATGACAGAAGCACTTTTCCGCGAAGACTCCTATCTAAGGGAATGTGACGCTACGGTGACACAGGCCGGCGACGACGGCATTGTGCTCGATCATACGGTTTTCTATCCCATGGGGGGCGGTCAACCCGGCGATATTGGCGCTATTAGCTGGGAAGGTGGCAGTGCAGCCGTCATCGACACGCGCTATGGCGAAGGCGGTGCAATCCGCCACGTCGTAGAAGCCGATGCAGATTTACCGGCAGTCGGCGACAAGGTCCGTGCCAGAATCGACTGGAATCGCCGCTACCGACACATGCGCATGCATACTGGCTTGCACCTGCTGGGTTCCGTGCTGCACTACGGGGTGACCGGCGGCAATATCTCTGCTATCAAGAGCCGGCTCGATTTCGACATGGAAGATACCATTGACAAAGAGCAGGTAAGCAGCGATTTACGGGCGCTGGTACGGGCCGATCACCCAATCAGTTGCCGCTGGATCACAGATGAGGAACTGGAAGCACAACCCGACCTGGTCCGGACGATGTCCGTGCGGCCGCCGAAGGGAGCAGGCCTTGTCCGTCTGCTGGAGATCGCGGGCGTGGACCTGCAACCCTGCGGTGGCACGCATTTAAAATCAACCGCGGAGGTTGGCGCGATCCGCCTGGGCAAGGTTGAGAAAAAAGGCAGACACAATCGCAGGGTTTACATCGAGCTGCACGACTGACGCAGTATCCTGCGCCATTTGCGATCTGCGAGATACGCCCAACTCGCTGGATCCTCAAGGATTTTCGCTTCGAAGAAACTTGCGTAGTGCTGCATCGCGTGTTGCAGATCGTCGGTAACCAGCGGTTCGCCCCACGCCACAACGCCGCCATCCTTGCTTGAGTGATAGAAAGACGGGATGATCGGCACCTTCTTTTTCGCAGCAATTTTTGCTGCCCAGGGTGCCAGGGGAACGTCCTCGCCGAAAATCCGCACGGTCACACCGCCCTCACTCATATCGACATTGTCCACTGTCGCTGCGATCACCTGGCCGTCTTTCAACGCGGAAAACATGGCACGAGACAGCTCGAACGGGTTGCCGCTGCGCACCATCATTATGCGCACCTGCATGCGTTCAAATGTCTCTAGCGCAAGGCGCGTCCTGCGGATTGTCGCTGAATTTTTCATAACCGCGATCAACGGCATGCTTTGATTCAGCTTTACCGCGGAATACGCGCTACTGGGATTGTGCGGACAAGCAATAATGGCGCCGCTGTATTTTTCCAGCATCTGGTCGATGGTGCGTTGAAAGTCGGAACTGAACTCGATGCGGTCCAGAACAGCCGCAGGGCCGCCGCGTAACAGTAGCTGATAGCCCTTGGCAGCGCTGACGATATTGCGCAGAAATTGCCGGTACACGGTTCTCGGCTCGTGTTGCAGGCCGTGGCTTGCAGCGATTTGACAGACATAAGTGCAGGAATGCCTGAGCGGGTTACCCGGAAACCAGTACAGCAGTTTCGCGATGCCCGTTATCAGTTGGAACGGCGCAATTGCCAGCGCTGCCGGCGTTTCTTTCAGGAACCAGAACAGGACCGGTTGCAGCAGGTCTTTGATCTTGCGACCGCTGCGCATATTCGAGAAACCCGAGGATTTCTTCTCGGACACACGAATTTCCCCGTGGTACAACGAGGGTGAGCGCAGCACTGTTTCAATTATCTCAGGTGGTTTACCGGGCACGGACGATATTTCCCAATTATTATTTGCCGCGCGGAGTATACAGTTTTGCATCCTCGCTGCTGATTTCTTCTATCTTGATCTGCCATTTCGCCAGGCTGGAGGTTATGCGCAAGCGATAGCGGCCACTTTGCTCAAACAGTTTGACGCCATTACCCCGGCGCTTGGTTGCCAGGACCTGCCCGTTGTGCTGCCCGGTACGCGCGTCGATCAGGTCGATCTCGAAACCCAGCAACTGTGAGAATTCGCTGTTGACACGCCAATCAAGAATCCACGGCGCGCGAACTTCGAAGTCTGCGGTCGTGATATTGCTGCTGCCCTGGAACTCGCGCACGACGCCAACGCCAAGCGCGCTCCCCGACACGATAGTGATAGCAACCAGTACCGCCGCCTGCCGCAAAAACCTTTTCATAACCGTCTGATTCCGCCATCACTGCAAGATACCGGGAATAATATACCCGATCCCGGGCACGCACTGGTGAGAAATCCGGGCTAGAATGGCGGCCGCTTTTTCATCCAATCGGGCGTATGACAAACAACCCCCTCATCGTGGCGTCGGAGATCGGCGGGCTCGGCAATCGATTCAAGGCCTGGGCATCTGCCATGCGCATGAATCCGGCTGCACGCGTGCACTGGCCGGTTAACGACTTCATGCCGGCGAGCTTTGCGGAGATATTTGACGCCGATTGCAACATCGACGAAATTCCCGACCTTGCAGAAGTCTACGCGTCATGGCGCCTGCACCTCGAGCCTGAAGATCTCGCACAGTTGCCGCGGGGCTTTACCGCGGTCGGTTCATCGACCCATCCGTTGATTCGCGGACTCGGCAAAGGCTGGTGGAAATTGACCGGCCGGCGCAACGACCACTATCGTTACATGATATTTCCGAAGTCACATTCAAAGCGCATGACGCGGGCCGACGGCAAACACATTGACCTGGAATACGAACGCATTCCGGAGTATTTCCGTGAGCTGTACAGTGGCCTGTTTCAGCGGATCAGCGTGCGCCCGGATATTTTGCAGCGCGTCGATGAGTGGGCGCTCGCCAATCTCGATGACCAGGTCATTGGCGTTCAGGTCCGCAGCTGGCGCGACGATGCCAGGCGGCACCGGAAGTATCACCTGCCGGCAACGAAACGCTTGCATGCTCTGATGCGTGCGGCAGGAGACGACGCACGATTCCTGGTTGTCAGCGACAGCGATCGGGTCATGACGGACCTCGCCAGGGACTATGGTTACGACCGAGTGCTGCAGTTTTCTCGTAGAACAGATCGCGACGCAAGCTGGGTCGGCCCGGAAGGAATCATCGAAGACCTTATTGACATGCTGCTGCTGTCGCGCTGCAACACGATATTCGCGAGCTACCTGAGCACATTCAGTGAAGCGGCGTGGTGGTTCGGCGGGGCCTGTGCCCGCGTCTCGGTATTTTAGAAGTCTGCGCGGTACCAGCAGCGTGGCAGGACCAGGGGTGCTTTTGCCGTATTTTCCGCATCAAGCGGGTGCGGGAACTGCGTTGCGTATTCCCTCTTTGTTATCCTGTCATTGCGATAGAAAGTAAATTCCATGATACGCGGCAACTCCAGCCCCATCGTTTTTACGGAACCGCAGCAGTTGTTGGGGTGAATGTGAACCACGCTGTGGGTTGCAAGCAACTTCCGAAAGAATCGTGAGACGAGATCGAACCACGGCCGGCTGAGTAGTTGCTCGAGGAAGTGCACCTCGATAAGCATGATACGGAACTGAGACATTAGTTCTGCGGAGGTCGCTATCAGAGCCTCATATTCGAATCCTTCGATATCCATCTGCAGCAACAGGTCGCCACGATAGTCAGCAATATATCGATTCTTCCACCCGTCAAGCGTCATGAAAGAATCATCCGAGAAACAGCCGACGAATTTCTTGTCGAAGGAGAAGTTGGCGTGCTTCTCGGCCGGCGCGTCGACCGATTTGTCGGCCAGGAAGAGTTGTATCCCCCTGTCAGCGAGATCCGTTTCAAATCCGGACTCGTCGGACACACCCGGCGAAAAGGCATACCGAATGCCCTCAATATCGTCCGGTACCAGGTAGCCCCCATCCCCGTCCGGTCCGACGCGTATCAGGTCGACTCCGCTGTTCAGAGGATGCAGCGAGCGCAACAGTTCTCCAAGCGCCGGCAATTCCGTGCGTTCCGTGACGTCGATGCCCAGCGGCCCGATCGCCCGCAGCAGCATCCCTCGAACCGTTTTCGACTTGATCAGCATGGTCGGCTGCTCAACGCCTCGCAGCGGCCCGGTTTTCCAGGTACCAGCTATAGGTTTCTTGAATTCCCTGTTTGAGACCGGTTGTCGCCTGCCAACCGAGGCCGTGTAACCGCGATACGTCCATCAGTTTTCGCGGCGTCCCGTCAGGTTTGCTGCTGTCGAACGTTATCTCGCCGGAATAACCGACGACGTCGCGCACGAGTTTCGCGAGTTCGGCAATCGCAATGTCCTCGCCGACGCCGACATTGATGATTTCCGGGGAGTCGTAGTTTTCCATCAGGAAACACACAGCGTCGGCCAGGTCATCGACATACAGAAATTCCCGCCGTGGGCTACCGGAGCCCCACACGATCACGGACTGCTCGCCCTCACGCTTCGCCCGATCAAATTTGCGGATCAAAGCCGGCAACACATGCGAGTTCTGCAAATCGAAGTTGTCACCGGGCCCGTACAGATTTGTTGGCATTAGCGATATTGCGTTGAACCCATGCTGCTTCTGATAGGCCTGACACATCTTGATGCCGGATATCTTGGCGATGGCATACCACTCGTTGGTCGGCTCCAGCGGCCCGGTTAGCAGCGCATCCTCGGACATCGGCTGGGCTGCATGTTTTGGATAAATGCAGCTGGAACCGAGAAAGCACAATTTCTTCGTTCCATTTCGGTAAGCAGCATCGATGACATTGGTTTGAATCTGCAGATTGACGCGGATGAAGTCGGCCGGATAACTGTCATTTGCGAGAATGCCGCCCACTTTGGCGGCCGCCAGAATAACGAAGTCGGGGCGTTCGCTGGAGAAAAATGCTCCCACTTCGGCCTGACTGGACAGATCCAGCGCCTCGCTGCCACGTGTCAACAAATTTGTGAACTTCCTGGTCTCGAGAGCCCGCATTATCGCCGAGCCCACCAGGCCGCGATGCCCCGCCACATATATCGACGAATCTTTGTTCATTCGTGGTACTTGTAAGTCGCAAAGCCTTCTCGCTGCACCAGCGCGTCGCGCTGAGCAAGGCGATAATCCGTCTCTACCATTTCCTCTACCATTTCGGCAAACGTGATCTCTGTTTGCCAGCCAAGCTGCCTTTTCGCCTTGCCGGGATCGCCCAGCAGCGTTTCAACCTCGGTCGGTCGGAAGTATCGCGGGTCGATGCGTATGATGGTGCTACCGGTCGCGGCGTCGCTTGCCGTTTCGTCGACACCAGCACCCCGCCACGCGAGTTGCATATCCAGCATGCTGGCCGCCACCTCCACGAACTCCCTGACCGAGTGCTGCTCGCCGGCCGCAATTACATAGTCCTCGGGTTCCGGCTGCTGCAGCATCAGCCACTGGGCACGCACGTAATCCTTCGCATGCCCCCAATCCCGCAGTGATTCGATATTGCCGAGATAAAGGCACTCATCGAGACCCGCCTTTATGCGTGCCAGTCCACGTGTGATCTTGCGTGTGACAAAAGTCTCGCCACGAACCGGCGACTCATGGTTGAACAATATGCCGCTGCAGGCGAACAGGTCATACGCCTCGCGATAATTGACCGTAATCCAGTGCGCGTACACTTTGGCGGCTGCGTATGGCGATCTGGGATAGAACGGCGTCGTTTCAGTTTGCGGCGTTTCGGCAACTTTGCCGTACATCTCCGAAGTCGAAGCCTGGTAAAAGCGAGTTTTGTCCGTCAGGCCGCAGATCCGTATGGCTTCCAGCAGCCGCAACGTACCCAGCGCATCCGAATTGGCCGTGTACTCTGCCGTTTCGAAGGACACCGCCACGTGACTCTGTGCGGCCAGGTTGTAAATCTCATCCGGCTGCACCTCCTGCACGATACGTATCAGGTTGGTGGCATCCGTCAGATCGCCATAGTGCAGAATCATGCGCCGGTCCGGCTCGTGCGGATCGCTGTACAGGTGGTCAATGCGATCGGTATTGAATGAGGAAGCGCGTCGCTTGATGCCATGTACTTCATAACCCTTATCCAGCAATAACTCGGCAAGATAGGACCCATCCTGCCCTGTGATGCCGGTGATAAGCGCGCACTTATTCGCTTTATCGGCTGACATTGTTGCTTTTCCTCGACCAGTTTTCCCAGACAAACTTGTATTGATAGCCTGGTGTATGCGTTTCTGCCAGGCCCTGTTTTATGGCCTCCATGCGCCTGGTCGATTCAAATACGATATTATGGAATTGCACCTGGATATCGCGGATTCGACCGATCAATTTGCACTCCATCATTCGCTCAAGCAATTCAAATTCGCCGCCTTCGATGTTGATCTTCATCAAATCCACGGAAGCGATGCCATGTTCCTCAAACCAGTCACGCACATCGAAAATCTGCATTTCTTCGGCACCCGCTTTCTTACCGTAGGTGGAACTGCCGGCACCACGAATGAAAATCGTCTCTGTTCTCGTCGCCGACCCCAGGCCGAATTGAAATATCTCGATGTCGTCGTTTTTTTGAAATCTACGGCGAATTTTTTCCGCATAGCTCGCAACCGGCTCAAACACGGAAATCCTGCAGCGGTGCCGGCCGTACAGATCACTGGCCCACTGGCCTTCGTAACCCCCCAGATCCATAACCAGGGAATCGCGGGTGAGGTCGTAATCGAAGCGAAACCGTTCATCCCCGCCGTCGGCCCACCATTGCCGTATGTTTCTCCGGTGCTCCCGTCGATACAGCTTATGGTTTATGCGATTTTTAAGTCTTTCGATATCCATACAGAGTGTCGTTCCAGGCGCTGGTAATTCAGGTGTTTGCCGCCATCCTATCGTACCTTGTGAGGCGCAGACCATTAAATAAGGCTGCCTGCACAGCCTGGCCCGTTATTCTGCTGCCGACAATCATGTTGCCGGCCGGCGCCTGTGCACGGGCCGACTAAAAAATTGTCGAAATTATTGATACCGAAGTCGCCGAAGAGGTCGATGCGGACGGCTCATTAACCGCATCGCCCGAAGTCAGAAAACCAGGCTGACCATCGTGCCGCCGGCCTTGCTGGCAACCGCGATTTCACCGCCGTGCGCTGTCATGATTTGCCGGCTCAGGGACAGCCCGATGCCGCTGCCATCGCGCTTGGTGGTAAAAAACGGCACGAAAACCTGATCGAGCACACTGGCCGGGATGCCCGGTCCATTATCGGACACCTGCAGCAATACCCGGCCATAATCCAGCCGGGCCTTGATCGTTATTTCCGGAGACGCCGTATCACCAAGCGCATCCACTGCATTCTTGACCAGGTTCAGCAAAACCTGGTCAAGCAGGTTGCGGTCTGCGTGGACTTGCAGGGAGGGTGGTATCACCTCCACGTGGACATCTGTATCTTCGAGTTGGTCACGCATCAGCGTCACTACTGTGTTCGCTGCCGTCATGACATCGATATCCTCCGTATGCGGCTGCGGTACCTGCAATAGCTCGCGATACTTCGAGACGAAATTCATTAAACCGGCACTGCGGCGCGCGATCGTGCTGATCGCCTCGCGGATTTCGTTATCGGCCTGCTGTTCATCCAGCATGCCCTGGCAGGTCTGAGCCAGCGATGTTACCGGTGTCAGCGTATTCATGATCTCGTGCGTCAGCACCCGAATCAGGTTGCGCCAGGCACTGGATTCGCGCGCAGTCAACTCGCCCGAAAGGTTTTCGATCGAGTACAGTCTTTCCGCTTCACCTTCCATGCGTATTTCGGATACGGACACGCGCAGCTCAACCGGCACTTCCCGTAATTTCGACTGCAGCAGCTGTTGTTGCCCAGGCTCGATGGCCTGCATCAGCCCCGGCAGTGCGGGATCAAGCTGTGCGAGATCGTCCATGTGCCGCAAGGCCGTCATACCGGTCAGTCGCCGCGCAGGATTGTTGATCAATGACAAAGAACCGTCTGCCCTGCTGGCGATAAACGGCACCGGTACGTGACGCACCACGGTCTCCAGGTAACTTGCCTGCAGGTCACGCTGGGCCCGTGCATCCTGAAAGCGATCGAGAATGCGGTTGAATGCCGCTTTCAGCTCCGCATCGATGTCATCGGTGACGAAGCGGCGCGTGAAATCTTCGTAATTGACTGCTGCGAAAAATTCCTCGAGCGTATCGACATGTGCTTCCACGTAATGCAGCAAGCCGGCCACCTGCAGCGCGATT
>Ga0255058_10001761_pt1 | contig 12171 bp, 13 predicted proteins | sample Cases_109_9_MG_FD_188637 | JGI IMG/M metagenome (GOLD analysis project Ga0255058, IMG submission 188637) | Seawater microbial communities from Amundsen Gulf, Northwest Territories, Canada - Cases_109_9 | ecosystem: Environmental > Aquatic > Marine > Gulf | place: Canada: Northwest Territories... | reverse complement strand
CATCGGTGCCCTTTCTGGAAAAAAGATCTATCTCCCTGATGTCACATCAGGCTATCCGGCGTCTACGTTGGTAGGAGGTAAACAATCATTCTCCATCGATCCCTTGGCTACTGGTGTAGGTTACCCTGATGTCCGCTCTTTCAAACGCAAATTCGGCCTGTTCATTCCGTCGACCAACACATCCATGGAGAGCGAGTTGTGGTCCATCATTTACATGAATCAACCAGCGTTGAAGGGGATCGGTCTACATACCACCAACGTGATCACACCCAATCCCCAGGTCGGCGATAGAGTCGGTGTTCTGCAATACCGAAATGATTTCTTGGCAGGACTAAAAACCGCCACTACTCAGGCGCTACAGGCCGAACCAGAGTACCTCATCATGGGAATGTCGTTGGAACATATACTTGAAAATCTGGAGGAAGCCAAGGCACCGGTCGATGATGTCTCGAAACTGTCCGGAAATCTGGGCGTCTCCGCCTGGCACGACGCGGTTTCAGCTGGTTTGAAGAAATTCGGCGCCAAAAAGATATCGGTCTTGACGCCTTTCGACGCGACCGGGAACGCCAACGCGCTGAAGTTCTTCCAGCAGCTGGGCTTCGAAGTGGCGAACATCGTCGGTATGGGCTGCGGCAGCGCGATCGACATCGGACATGTGCCGGATTGGGCCAAGGAAAAGATCATCAAAGAGGAGCTAGTGTACGATGCTGAATCGGGGGAGAAAGTTGATGCCATCGTCCAATGTGGCACAAATTTCTCGCTTTCCAACGTGATTGAGGCCCTGGAACCTGAGATCAATGTACCCATACTCGGCATTAATGTAACGCTGCTCTGGCACGCCCTTCGGGAAAATGGATTCTCTGAACCCCTGCTTGGCGGAGGAAGACTGCTTAGAGAATTTTAAGTCAACTGTAGACAGACTCTGCTCAGAGAATCAATAAGGAAGCAGACGTTCAAGTTCTGGATGCGAAGACCATCGGAATTTCCGCTATTGGCCGAAAGCGGACGTTTGTGAATGTCCGGAAACGACTCGAAGTGGCCATTGGCCTTGATGGACTTTGCGAGCCTGTCTGGTCTCGGAATGCCCTGCTAACTTGCTAGAATTGGCCGCTTAGCCCCGGTGAAGATCTACCAGCGAATCGTGATCATGATCGACCGAACGAGGTGACCGGCCTCTACAAGTACTTGTTCCTTTACCCTCGACTTTAGTTTCTGGGCAATGGGTGGCATAGTGCGAACCCAGATGGTTTTCGACGACGGTAATGTCACCTGCTCGTTGCGACGTCCCGTAAACAGTTCAGGAGACTGATTATGGCCTCTATTGCATTTCTTGGCCTGGGAATTATGGGCGCACCCATGGCTGTCAATCTCGTGCGCGCCGGGTTCGATGTCGTGGGATGGAACCGCACCGCGAGCAAGGGAGCGCCAGTCCTGGAGGCGGGGGGCTCCATCGCTGAGTCTCCCGCCGAAGCGGTCAAGGGGGCCGACTACATTCTTTCCATTCTCGACAGCGGGCCGGTGGTGCGCGAGGTGTTCTTCGATAGCGGTGCTTCGGATCACATGAAGCCCGGCGCCGTTTTCATCGATATGGCGTCTATTCCCCCTAAGATGGCGCAGGAGCACGCGAGGCTCCTGAAGGAAAAAGGGGTGGGTCACCTCGACGCACCGGTATCGGGAGGAAGCCTTGGTGCCGCGGAGGGATCGCTGGCCATCATGGCTGGCGGAGAGAAAAAGGATTTCGCGCGCGCTGAAGCCGCTGGCATTTTCAAGCCGATGGGGCGAGCAAGCTATATCGGGCCGGCCGGCAGCGGACAGATCGCGAAGCTCGCGAATCAGATCATGGTGGCGGTGAATATCTCCGGCGTGGCCCAGGCGCTCCTGCTGGCAAGCTCTGGTGGTGCCGATCCTGCACAAATTCCCGAGGCTTTGTCAGGTGGTCACGGCGACAGCCGCGTCCTGCAGGAACATGGTCGTCGCATGATCAAGCGAGATTTTCGCCCGGGCGCACCAATTCGCAATTTCGTCAAAGATCTCAATACGGTTCTCGAAACAGCAGCCGACCTCAACATAAAGCTGCCGATCGTGGAAGTGGTCAGAGACGTGTTTCAGGATCTTTATGACAAAGGTCTGGCGCAGTATGACCACAGTGCTTTCCTTCTATATCTAGAAGCGATCAACACGCCGGCTCGTTTGGGCACAGGCGCCGACACCACGCCGAAATGACGAGAAGCGCCGCCCGGTAACATGAGCTCAGCCAAACCGGGAGGAAAAGGGATCGGGATAAACATATTTCGTTCGGCGACTCCGCATAATCGGGAACGAAAAGACACGTTAATAACGCTCATCGGTGCCCCCGAGCTTGTCGAACGGCACCCCGAAATAGGCAAATATATTAGCCGTTTTTCTGCGGCTGTCGGTGAGCACTGCGCGAGGCCTTTCGAGATGGGCCACCCTCGTCAATATTCTCAAGAATCGGACAGCCGTCATTGCTGCTCGCGCACAGCTCGAGCAGCAACTGCAATTCGTTACGCAGGGTTTTCAGATCAGCGAGGTAGGCCTCAATCTCATCAAGCTTCCGCCGTGTCAATTTGCGCGCGCCGGCGCGCGCCCGCTGCGGCCGGTCGCGCATCCTGAGTAGCTCGCCGATCTCCGCAAGGCTAAAGTTCATCTTCTGCGCACGCTGGACGAACTGTACGCGCGCGATGTCTTTGTCGTTATAGAGTCGCACCCCGGAGGCATTTCGCCCGATCGGCGGCAGCAACCCGATCTTTTCGTAATAGCGCAGAGTATCGGCACTTAAGCCGAGCCTGCCCGCGACCTCGCCGATATGGTATGCAGCCATGGGTACATTCCTAATCTAATTGATTCCTTACAGATAGCGCCGGGTGAGGAATATAGCTCGACCAAGATCGCTACAGTTTACAGTGTCTCAGTTGCAGCGTTTACGGTTTATTGGCCGATTTTTCGCCATTTCTGGATCCGGTTATTTCCAAAATCGACCGCAAGCACCGTGCCGTTATACCCTACGGCGACCGCAATCGCCTTGTCGAATTGGCCCGGTCCTTGGCCGGATTCACCGAAAGCGGTCAGGAACGTGCCGTCCGGTGCAAACTTCTGCACGCGGTTGTTGTAAAAGTCGGCAACGAAGACATTGCCCTGGCGGTCCAACGCGATACTCGTTACCGTGGTGAACCAGCCGTTGAACGGTCCGAAGATGTTCATGGCAAACGGCCCACCCCATTTGCGCAGAAACCTGCCAGTCGTCGCAAACACCTGCACCCGATCTCCGTACCCGTCGGCCACGAACAGCGTTCCGTCAGCGGCGAGCACCACGTCTGTGGGGTAATTGAATTGACCGGCCCACACACCGATCTCGCCGGTTTCACCCCATTGCTTGATGAAGCTGCCGTCGGCACGCAGGTGCTGAACGCGTTGGTTGTAAAAGTCCACCACAAACAAATCACCATTCGCGGCGACCGCCACGCCGCCCGGCGCGTCGAACTCGCCCGGCCCGGATCCAGCACGCCCGATTAGCCGGCGCGGGGTTCCATCCAAGCCGAAGACCTGGATGCGATCGTTCCAGTAATCGGCCACATAGAGCTCATCGCCGGCGATCGTCAGGTTCATCGGCCGGCCGAGCTGGCCCGGGCCGTCGCCCTTGCTGCCGATCTGGCGCTTGAATTTCCCGTCGAGATCGAATACCTGGATGCGCCCGTTGCGGGCATCGCTCACAAACACCTCGTTACCGGCTATCGCGATACCAGTAGGATCGTTAAACTGCCCGGGCGCCGGGCCGGGCTCGCCCCAGGCAGCTACGAATACATAGCCTGGTTCCTGGGCCCAGGGCACCCACACCAGCCAGGCGATGATGATGAAACCTAGCAGGCTGCCCGCGACGGCACCAGTTATTTTCAACACAGTTTTACGTGTCATTTGAGATATCTCCAGTGCGAACCTAGAAGTTCAACCGCACACTCACGCGCGCGACGTAATCGTTTTCCAACGCTGTCCCGTTTAGATCCTGAGAGATTGGAATTTGTACCGCGCCCTCGACAATCCAGCGTTTGGTGATGTACTGAATACCGGGGGTCACGAACAGTCTCGTGCCCCCGGAGTTTGGGTCCTCAATACCGCCCACGCGGTTGTTGTCCTGGTGGATCAGGTTGGCCTCGATTACGCCATAGAGAAAGCCCGGAACCCCGCCGGTCAGTTTGCGTGGGTACAGGCGATATTGCAGTGATCCATCGAGACGCGCGATGTCACCCGCCTGGAAATTATTGGCCTCGTTGTTGGCGCGGTAGCTGAGCTGGCTGTCGACCTGGTAGCGTAATGTCTGGTAGGTCGCAACGACGCCGATGAAGGGATCCCATGAGCCTGACCCCACCTGCACACTTGGTGGTAGTCGGCCCAGCGCATCGGTCGCATCGTCTTCGCCGGTCGGCGCCTTGATGCCGAAAAACGGCGCCACCCGGAAGTTGCGCCCCGGGCGGTCGCGCTGCACCACCGTGAAGCGGCCGAACACGCTGAGATCGCCGAAACCCTGCGCGCTTCGGCTCACGCGCGTAGCGCCTGCGTTGATCTTCAGCTCGTTACTAAGGTACGGCATTACACCGAATACGGCGAGCTTGCGGTTCACGCCATAACCCAGCACTGACACGGCCGCCTGTGATGTGCGGTCGCGATCAGCGCCACTCGGGTCATCCCCCGATCGGCTAACGATAAACTGCTGGCGAAATACGAACTCGCCCTTGGCGACCGGAAGGGCAGTGTTAAAGGTGATCGGTGCGCCAAAGACTGCATGTGAACCACCCATGATCCCAAAGAAAAAAACCAGAATCAGATGCTTGGGCATGCCAGCGACACCGCTGTCATTGATATCAGTCACCGCGCTGGATCTGCGAAAACCCACGAAGCGTAAAGCCCGCATCTCGTACAGCTCGCTGCGCCTGGTTTTCGGTCAGCGCCGTGCCCGCAGTCATGGTGACGATAACCACTCCCTTCTTGAGTTCGACGTCGACTTTTTCCACGCCTTCGATCGTGCTTAGCCTCTTCTCGACGCCGTAGGCACAGAATGGGCATGCAAGGCCGTCGACTTCAAGTTCGTATACGTTGGCGGCCGCGTATGCGCTTGGTGGCGAAAGCAGTAAGACTAGCGCCATGATCGGTGCGCGTATCAGGTTCATAGCTGTGCCCCTCCGTCTTTTGTCGATATGGCCGCCTGACACCGTCGTGGGCAGGCACCTCGGTGCGGTGGCAGCGCAAAAGGCTACACGCTGGAGTCAACTCCAGGTCAAGTGCTTATTTACGACTCTGGTGCTAATCACGCCCGAATGAACGTAGCGCTGTCATTCCGGGATGAGTTTCGACTGTTTTCTGAACACAAATCGCTGCCAATATCCTACCCGTAATCAGAATATACCCCCCCTGGCGTTCTCGGGACGGACTTGACTCCGTACCTAGGTACGGCGTTTAGACTTAATCCCGTTAAAATGACATCCGCTAGGAGCAGGCACATGTCACGCTCAACCACTCTGACGGATTCCAATGCGAGCGAGTCCACCGGGAACGGTCTGACCGCCCGGCGGTCGGTTATTGCGGTTGCGATCGCCGCAATTGTGGGCTCGTTGTGTTGCGTGGGGCCGCTGGTGTTGTTGCTGCTAGGTATCAGCGGCGCCTGGATCGGTTACCTCACGGCGATGCAGCCCTACAGCCCGATATTCATTGCCGTCGCCTTGGTGTTCGGCGGGCTCGCGTTTCGAAAGCTCTACCTGGTTCGGCCGGAGTGCGCGCCCGACGGGTCCTGCGTGACTCCGCCGGGACTGCGCAATCAGCGCATAGCGTTCTGGGTGGTCACGGTATTCGCTGCGGCCCTGCTGAGCTTCAAGTGGTACGCGCCGCTGCTCCTGACATGAGACAGGAACACCTATCTGAAACATAGGAGAAAACATTATGCGTTATGCATTGCTACTGGCGGCGGCTTTGATGATTGCCGCCGTTGCTACGGTACCCCACGAGGTCGCACGCGCTGCACAGAATGAAGCGGCGGCGCTGAAGACGGTCACCCTGGACGTCAAGATGTTCTGCGGCAGTTGCCCGTACATCGTGCGCAAGTCGCTCGAGACCGTGCCCGGCGTGGCGGAAGCGAAAGCAGATTACGGCACGCAGACCGCTACGGTGACGTTCGATCCGCAGAAGACCAACGTGCAGGCGTTGACCGAGGCGACCGCCAATGCCGGATTCCCGTCCACGCTGACGGAGGATTGACACGCACTGTCCACACAGACCAACGCGTAAACAAGGAGTAAGGATTTCATGACGACAACTCAAACCAGCACGGCGCAGGCCGTTCAGGTAGCACCCGACCTCGATAAACTCGCAGATAGCTTCGTCCAGGCCTTTCCAAGACTCGATGTCGACGACCAGAGGCTTGCCATCAAGCTCTATCAGCTATTGGCCAAAGGTAAGCCGGTCTCTCGGGAGCGACTTGCTCAGGCACTGGGCAAGTCCACCGATGCGATCAATCAAACGCTTAGCCAGTGGCCTGCGGTGTTCTACGACGAGTCAGGCCATGTCGTCGGGTTCATGGGGCTGAACATTAAGGAGACGCGCCACCGTTTGCAAGTCAATGGGATTACCGTGTACACGTGGTGCGCTTGGGATACGCTGTTCATCCCTCAGCTACTGAACGCAACCGCCAACGTCACGTCCACCTGTGCCGCGACCGGCGAAGAGATCAGGCTGACCGTCTCGCCCAGCCGCATCGAAGCCGCTGACCCCCATGATATTGTCGTGTCTTTCTTGACACCGGACGAAAACGAGTTGCGCGAAAATACAATCACAAGCTTCTGCCATTTCGTTTATTTCTTCCGCTCCCGCAAGGATGGGGACGCCTGGGTAGCCGAGCATGATGGCACGTTCCTGCTTTCGCTCGACGATGCCTTCATGGTGGGCAAGAAAAAGAATGCGACCCGGTTTAAAGACGTCCTGGAAAGATAGGTTAACGATCAATGACCACGCTCAACTTACGCATCACCGGAATGACCTGCGATCACTGCGCGAGAACAGTGGAGCAGACATTGAATGCTTTGCCGGGCGTCGAGGCACGTGTCTCTTATGATGAAGGAACCGCGCGCGTAGAGACCCATGACGGCGTAGCGGTAGAACACCTGCTCAAAGCCGTGCAGGCCAAAGGCTATGGTGCCAGCATGTTTGAAGGCGATGCAAAAGGGCCACTCATAGGAAGCGGCAAGGAAGGCCTGCAAGTGGCCATCATCGGCAGTGGCTCCGGGGCGTTCGCCGGTGCAATTCACGCCGCTGCCGAAGGTGCGACGGTGACGATGATCGAGTCGGGTACGCTGGGGGGAACCTGCGTGAATGTGGGCTGTGTGCCCTCGAAGATCATGATCCGCGGCGCGCATATCGCGCATCTGCAGTCGGACCATCCGTTCGACGGCATCGAACGGCGCGCGCCCGACATCGACCGCGTACGCCTGGTCGCGCAACAGCAGGCGCGAGTCGAGGAGCTGCGTTACGCTAAGTACCACCAGATCCTGGAAAGCAACCCCAACATCAATCTGGTACGGGGTTCGGCCCGCTTCGAGGACCAAAACACGCTTGTCATAGTGGGCGATGACGGCAGTGAAAATCGGATCCACGCTGACCGCATTCTGATCGCGACCGGTGCGCGTCCCGCTGTGCCGGAAATTCCCGGGTTGAAGAACACGCCCTATTGGACCTCCACCGAGGCGTTGGTGGCGGAAGAGCTTCCGCGGCACCTGCTGGTCATCGGCGGCGCCGTGGTCGCCGTGGAGTTTGCGCAGGCGTTCCGGCGCCTGGGGAGCGAGGTCACGATGTTGGCACGAAGCACCTTGCTGTCCAAGTACGAGTCGGCGCTCGGCGCCGGCCTTAAGAACATCTTCGAGCAAGAAGGGATTCGCGTGCTGACGCACACGCTCCCCAGCGCCGTGCGCCATGAGAGCGGGCAGTTTGTCCTGGACACGCCGGTGGGCGAAATTCGGGGCGACCGTTTGCTGGTGGCGACAGGCCGGGCCCCCAATACGGACGAGCTCGAGCTCGACCAGGCGGGCGTGGAAACTGGGCCGCGCGGAGCGATTGTCATCGATGAACATTTGCGTACCTCGGCCGAGCATATCTACGCCGCCGGCGACTGCACCGACCAACCCCAGTTTGTCTACGTGGCCGCGGCGGCGGGCACCCGTGCGGCGGTGAACATGCTCGGCGGCGACGCGAGCCTGGATCTTTCCGCCATGCCGGAGGTAATCTTCACCGACCCGCAAGTGGCTATCGTGGGGAAGACCGAGGCGCAGGTCAAAAAGGACGGGATGGCCGTAGACAGTCGCACGCTCACACTGGATTATGTACCGCGGGCGCTCGCTAACTTCGACACCCAAGGTTTCATCAAGCTAGTCGCAGAAAGGGAAAGCGGCCGCCTGCTGGGGGCACAAATTCTCGCAGCGGAAGGCGGCGAGGTGATTCAGGCGGCGGCGCTGGCGTTGCGCAACCGCATGACGATCCAGGATCTGGGGGAACAACTTTTTCCCTACCTCACGATGGTGGAGGGCTTGAAGCTCTGTGCGCAGGCCTTCACCAAAGATGTAAAACAGCTTTCTTGTTGCGCGGGGTGAATCTCAAATGCTGAAACAAATCTCAGGATCTGTTGGTTCTGTATTCGCCGGAGCTTGTTGCCTCGGTTTTGCACCGTTTCTCGCGGGACTTTCTGCCATCGGCGCCGGTTTCCTCATAAATGATCTGATTCTCATACCCCTGTTCGTAGTGTTTCTGGGTATCACGTTATGGGGGCTATGGACATCGCGCAAGAAACATGGCCACCCTGGTCCCTTCTTTCTCGGCACAGCAGCAGCGGTCATCGCCTTTGCGGCGCTTTGGTTTTTCGTACCGCTTTCCTACGCCGGCCTTGCGACATTGGTCGCTACCTCCGTGTGGGATATTGTGCTCTTGCGTCAACGCCAGCAGGTATCTGCAACTTGAGACAGGGGTGAATTGTCGACAGCTTTATGGCGACGTTGCGGCAAGAATCCGATCGACGCCGCCGCGGCTATGTCTTCGGGCTGGTTGCGGCGCTCACCTGCCCGTGCCACCTGCTGCTTGCTGCGCCGCTGCTTGCGGGTACCGCGGCCGGAGCTTTTTTGACCGAGCATTTCGCCACGGCCCTGATCCTGCTTACCGTGCTCTTTGTGCTGTCCCTCACAGCGGCGTCTCGCATGCTGCGAGACAAGTCAACTCGGGCCGAAAACGCGGAGCCCGGCGGCGATCTCTAGTGCGGTCCGCGGTTGTGGCGATGCCCTATAGCGGCGATGCCATATAACAGTCGCGTTGCGATTTATCTTCTGTCTAGCGGAACGCGTGTGGCAAAACGTTCCTCTAGAGATCAAGGAAATCGGTATAAGCCTCAGCAATCCCTAAACGTCGAAACTCAGGAGATCAAACATGAAAACGCTTATTTGCCCTAGATGTGGTTGTTCGCTGGTAAGACTAGGAGTGAGCAAAGAGAAGTCGGCGAGTTACACCTACAACGGGGAAGAATACCGTTTCTGTTGCCAGGGGTGCGCTGACCTGTTCAGCACTGACCCCGAGCCGCACCTGCGACGAACGAAAGATCTGGTAGTATGCCCGACCTGCTTAGCCGAGAAACCACCGCAACTGGCCTTCACGTTCGAGCATGCCGGGCAGGATATCCACTATTGCGGTTGTCCGCTGTGCCAGCAAGGGTTTCAAAAGGATCCTGATTATTACATTCAACGCTTGGAAGGCACGATAGCTAGCGAAGGGGTGGTTGCGCATGATGGGGGCTCTGTTCGGCCTTAGTCACATTTGGCTGGGATTGCAGTAACGGTTACCAACAACCCTAGGTGCATCTACGTTCAGAGAGTTGCTCCCGTGACCCGGCCGACGGCACCGAACTCGTCATCTTCGTAATTTGTGCTAACGCCGAGGCGAGGCAAGGGCGTTTATTCTCGCCCCAAAGGAGGTCACTATGAAAAAAACGTTTGATCTTATTGTAATCGGGACCGGAGCGGCGGGTGCCGGCGTGGCCAGTCGATGCCGTGACGCGGGCTGGAGCGTCGCCATAATCGACTCACTCCCTTACGGCGGAACCTGCGCGCTGCGCGGCTGTGATCCGAAGAAAGTCCTAGTCGGCGCCACCGAGGCGCTCGATTGGGTGCGCCGTATGAAGGACAAGGGCCTCATCCCCGGTGGGGCACGGATCGACTGGTCGGATCTCATGAGGTTCAAGCGCAGCTTCACCGATCCTGTTCCTGTGAGCAATGAAAAATGGTTCGCCGAGGCTGGCATCGACATGTTTCACGCTCCGGCCCGTTTCACCGGTGCGACCGCCCTACAGGTCGGGGATGATTTTCTGGAAGGCAAATTTGTGCACATCGCCACGGGAGCAAGGCCAGCAGACCTCAAGTTTCCCGGCCAGGAACATGTCATCACCAGTACCGAGTTTCTCGAGCTCGAAGAGCTGCCGTCCAGCGTGGTATTTGTAGGAGGGGGTTACATCTCCTTCGAGTTCGCCCACATCGCAACGCGCGCGGGCGCGCAAGTTACAGTGCTGCACCGCGACGCGCGTCCGTTGCACGGCTTCGACCCCGAGCTGGTGACCATGCTAGTTGAGCAGACACGGAAACTCGGCATCGACGTGCAGCTTAAGGCGGAGGTCAGCGGCGTCGAGCGAGCAGGCGACGGATATGCAGTGCAGGCGATTACGCCGGATGGGAAGTTGTCGTTTGCGACGGACCTGGTCGTGCACGGTGCCGGCCGGGTTCCGGCGATCGACGATCTCGCGCTGGAGGCAGCGAATGTCGGGTATGACCGGCGAGGGGTCACGGTGAACGAGTTCTTGCAAAGTGACTCGAACCGTGGCGTTTACGCCGCAGGGGATTGCGCGGCTACTGCAGGGCCGCCATTGACGCCGGTCGGCGCCTATGAGGGCGGAGTTGTGGCCGCTAACCTATTAGAGGGCAACCACGCCAAGGCGATCTACCCATCGATTCCGATAATTCCCAGTACCGTTTTTACGGTCCCGCCGCTGGCCGGCGTGGGCCTGCAGGAGGCGCAGGCGCACGAGCAGGGCCTGGAGTTCGATACGTGTTTCGACACGACCACGTCGTGGTACTCTTCGCGGCGCACGGCGCAAGAGTGCTCGGCCTACAAGGTATTGGTGCAAAAAGGCGGTGGTCGAATACTGGGCGCTCACGTATTGGGTGCCAACGCTGAAGAATTGATCAATCTGTTCACCATGGCGATGCGGGGCCAATTAAACGCCGACGCGATCAAGGAAATAATCTTCGCTTACCCGACGTATGCCTCGGACATGAGTTATATGGTCTGATGTTTCTTGAAAGGGGAGGGCGTCGGTAGTGGCGATGGCCATGGGCCGGACTGCAGTACCCCCGCGCGGCAGGCTTACGCAGAGCCGTCGGGCGACGTCGTCTCGACAGGCAGGCCCGCGCTTTTCCATTCCGGAAAGCCATCTTGCAGCCGCCGCGCTTTGAAGCCCTTTTCACGTTGACATGAACGCGTAATGGTAAGTTAATATTCAACTTATCAATTGAATACTAGGTATCTCAAAAATTATTTCAGCCCGGATACAAACCGCAAGCACTCGCCGCAGGGGGACTTATGAGAATCAGTGAACTTGTCATGGGCTACGAAGCACCGATACGCCTCGGGTTCTTCTTCGGAATCTTTGCGTTCATGGCCGGGTGGGAACTGCTGGCCCCGAGGCGGGTGCTGAACGTATCGAAGGTGATGCGATGGGCGAACAACCTCGGGATCGTGGTGCTGAACACCGTGTTGCTACGATTCTTGTTCCCCGCTGCGGCTGTGGGGATCGCACTGTTCGCGCGCGAGCAAGGATGGGGCCTGCTCAACTATTTCCAGCTGCCCTACGGCATCGCGGTGCTAGCCTCCGTGGTGGCTATGGATTTCGCCATCTACTTGCAGCACGTGATGTTCCATGCGGCGCCGGCACTGTGGCGGCTGCATCGGATGCACCATGCCGATCTGGATTTCGACGTGACCACCGGCGCCCGATTTCATCCTGTCGAGATTATTCTGTCCATGCTGATCAAGTTTGCCGTGATCGTAGTGCTCGGTGCGCCGGCGTTGGCAGTCGTAATCTTC
>Ga0255058_10001758_pt1 | contig 12176 bp, 10 predicted proteins | sample Cases_109_9_MG_FD_188637 | JGI IMG/M metagenome (GOLD analysis project Ga0255058, IMG submission 188637) | Seawater microbial communities from Amundsen Gulf, Northwest Territories, Canada - Cases_109_9 | ecosystem: Environmental > Aquatic > Marine > Gulf | place: Canada: Northwest Territories... | reverse complement strand
GAGCACCTGTAATACGGCTCCGAACGACAAGCTCAGATTCGTACCGGTGTCGCCGTCTGCAACAGGGAAGACATTGATCTGATTGAGAAAATCCTGCTCTTCGATGACACGGTGTATGCCGGACGTGAGCGCGCTGGCAAGACCATCGCCGTTAAGATAGATAGACGCAGAAGAGCTCAAAACTTGTGGTGTGTTCGGCTACCTACTCACGTGGCAGCAGAAAATCCGTGCCCTGGTAGCTGAGGATGACGCCCTCGCGAGTTATCTCCTTGACGAGCGGGCCCTCGATCAATTGCGAATTTTCGCGATGCTTCGTCATATTTATGAACACGAAGCGATCAGCTGGTGCGTCGCTGTAGACGTGAATATCAAGGTGCAGCTCTGCCATCTGCAGCGTGCCATTCAACCTCAGCTGATTCGCACTCGGCAATAATTGCAGGGAGGCCGCCGCCGGGGGGTCAGCGGCCGGTGCAATGGCATCCTGGGAGGGCACGGCCGCAGAATCCACTTGCCGCGGTAGCTGATTGCTCCTGGCCCGGGCAACGCGCTCGGCGAACGAAGTAACCGTGTCTGTCTGTTGGGCGGCTTGCGACAAGGCGACGCGCGACGGGACAACAGATGGCGCCTCTTCTCGCAACCAGAGGCCAAGCAAAACAACGACGTTGACAACCAGCAGCGCGGCAATCAGCCACAGCCAGCGCGGCGCCCTTGGGCCGCCGGCACTTGAAGGAACGTTTGCGAACTCGGCCGTACCCTGGTTCTGGCGCTCGGTTTCTGATTTCTTCAAGGCATCGAGGATGAAAGACATGTGTCAGTCCTGCGCGAGTCTCGGCGTGGCCAGGCGAGGCGTGCCATCGAGCGCGAGCAGCGAATTGATGATGATCTGCGTCTGCCGGCCAGCCAGGCCATCGACGTCGAGGCGGTGGTCACGTTGAAATGCGCGCACTCGCTGTTCGAGGCTTGCATCGAAAACATCCAGGTCCGTTGGTTCAGCGCGATAGCGATCGTCTATTGCCGCCAGGCTCTGCCGTAACCAGACGACATTGCCGTCCTGCACGCCGAGGCCCAATGCCATTGAGCGGCCATTCGGTGGCTTCCAAAGTAGCAGGTATTGGCCGAACCAGGCATTTGCGACGTTGGCGACAGGATGCGAGACAGCGACACCGGCGATCGAGAGTTCGGCTTGATCACCCCGCAGAGCGGTCAGTACAACTCGATGCGACACGCCGCGACTGTCAGTCAGTGTCAGGACCGCGGGCCTGTCGAGTTGCCGCAGGCTACTGATTGAGCCACGCTGACTCAGGCAGGCGTAGCCCGTGGACTCGAGGTGAGCGCAAATATTCTGAGGGCTTCCGGGATATGTGAGGCTCCAGAGGCCGAACAGCGTCGCAATTGCGGATTCGGCGCCGGTCAGGCCTTGTGCGAGCCGCAATTGCTCATCGAGGCTGGGTTCGACCTGGTCGGCCGCGTGCGCGACTCCCCCGCCGGGATTGCCGGGTCCAATGGCGGCGACCTCGATCGGTGGTTCGGCGGCGGCATCGCCCTGTGTACGCTGCTCGTTGAGCAACGCCCAGACCCCCGCGATGACTACGGCGCCGCCCAGTACGCCAATGGCCGGCATTGCCCATCGCAGCCATGGCACGGCTTCCGTTGATCCCGATATCTCCGTGGCGGCCCGGTGGACAATGCGGCGATCAATAGTGCGCATCTCGCGCGTGTAGGCGCCGAGCAATGCCCTGTCGCAGATGACGTTGATAAGCCTCGGCACACCGTGTGAATGGCGAAACACTTCGCGCCGGGCGCCGCCATCAAACAGCTCACCGAGCGCGCCGGCGACTTTCAAGCGGTGCTCGATGTATGCAGAGGTTTCATCTCGGGATAGAGGCTCGAGGTGGTAACGGCCCGTGATGCGCTGTGCAAGCTGGCGTAAGTCGTTTCTTGCGAGCAGCTCTCTGAGTTCCGGCTGGCCGATCAAAATGATCTGCAGCAATTTCTGCTTCGCCGTTTCAAGGTTGGTCAACAAACGAACCTGCTCAAGAACTTCGGCCGCCAGATTTTGCGCTTCGTCAACAACGACAATGGTCCGTCGTCCTTCCGCGTGCGCCGCAAGCAGGTACTTGTTGAGGGAGTCTGTCAGCGCCTTGCTGCTGCCTCTGTCCTCCGGTCCGGAAATGCCGAGTTCTTCACAGATGGTCTCGAGGAATTCCAGCGCCGATAGCTGCGGATTCAAAATGACGGCGGCGTCTGCATTTTCGGGCAGTCGGTTCTGCAGCAGCGTGCGGACCAGCGTTGTTTTTCCGGTTCCAACTTCACCCGTGAGTTGCATGAAGCCGCCACTCTCGGTTACACCGTAAACGAGATGAGCCAGCGCCTCACCATGCCGCTTGCTCATAAACAGATAACGCGGGTCTGGCGTTATCGAAAATGGCTTCTCATTTAGTCCGAAAAAACTCGTATACATGGTCAACAGCTAGCCGCGGAGCCGAACCGAGCGCTCCATCAATATCACTTTGACGGAGTACAAGTGCCCGATTCTACCTTATTCAAGGGCGGTCCAAGATTCGTGCGCGGCTCACTGATGCGTTACCAAACCGATCGCGAATTTCGTCGACAGTACGGTCAACGGCCGTGCTGGAACTTGCATCGTCGTCCGAAAACAGGTCCCGCTGTTCTGCCGGGGCGAGATTTGTGCCGCCAACGCCGAGCAGGCGAATACGCTGCCCCGGGTTCTTGGCGAGCCAGATCGCCAGCAAATCGCGGGCGATTGCGAACAGCTGGTCGGTGCCATTGTCAGGCGGTCGAAGAGAACGCTGCCTCGTAACCGTGCGGAAATCGGATTGTCGGATTTTTACTTGCACAGTACCGGCCTGAAGGCCGGCCTTGCGAAGGCGGTGCGACGTACGCTCGGTCAAGCGCAGCAACTCGCGCTCCATATCCTGGCGGTCGCCAAGGTCCTGGTCGTAAGTCTCCTCGGCACTGATGGATTTCTCGGCGCGAGATGGCACAACAGGCCGGTCGTCGATGCCGGACGCGCGATCGCGCGTCTTGCTCGTAAAGCGGCCGAATATCGGCTGGATTTGGCGGTCGGCTGCAAGCCGCAATTCGGCGATAGTGCGGATGCCGACTTCGTGAAGCAGGGCCAGCGTCTCCCGGCCGATACCAGGCAGCACTGAAACAGGCAGCGGATCGAGTTTGTCGTGAACGTCCTTTGCTGTAATGAGGACAAGGCCATCGGGCTTGTCCATATCCGAAGCAATTTTTGCAAGCAGCTTGTTTTCTGCAAGGCCAACTGACGCCGTAAGTTTTGTGCGGGCACGTATGCGCCGCTTAATCTCCATGGCGATGTCAAGGCCTGCGCCAAAGAGTTTCAGGCTTGCGGTGACGTCGAGAAATGCCTCGTCGAGTGACAGGCCTTCAACCAGCGGCGTAAATTCACGAAACACATCGAATATGTCATTGGACACGGACTTGTAGTGAGACATTCGTGGCGCGACCCGACACAACTCGGGACAACGCTGTCTTGCCTGGGCCATCGGCATTGCAGAGCGAATGCCAAATTCGCGAGCCTCATAACTTGCCGCCGCTACGACGCCGCGATTGCTGCCACCGCCGACAACCAGCGGCTTGCCACGTAGCTCGGGATTGTCACGTTGTTCGACGGATGCGTAAAAAGCGTCCATATCCACATGCAGTATGCTGCGTACGGTCATTCTTTTAAGTGCCACGTGAAACCATGTAATGTGCCAGCCAGCGCAGTGGATCGGCGTCTTTGCCGAGCGGTGCGAGGCGACTCAGCCCGTTCGCGAGCAAATCGGCGCAACGTTTGTGTGATGCGTCGACTCCGAATAGCGCCGGATAGGTTGCCTTGCGCAGGCGCTCGTCAGAGCCGGCCGTCTTACCGATGACTTCGGTTGCGCCTTCCACATCCAGAATGTCGTCCTTGATCTGAAACGCGATGCCGATGTCACGAGAAAATTCATCGAGCGCGTTGCAGTACTCTCGTGAGGTGTCGTCGGCGAGCAGGCACGCAGACAGTATCGATGCACGAATGAGAGCGCCGGTCTTCAACTCATACATTCGCTCCAGGTCAGCGGCCCGCAATTTCTTACCCTCAGCGCCGAGATCGATGGCCTGGCCGCCCGTCATGCCCATCGACCCACAGGCATCGGCAATCAGTTTGACGAGACTCACCCTGGTACGCGTTGCAAGCTCATCCATACCCGCAAGCACGGCAAAGGCCAGCGGCTGCAGGGCGTCGGCGGCCAGAATGGCAGTTGCCTCATCGAAGCGTTTGTGGACAGTCGGCTGGCCGCGGCGCAAATCATCGTCGTCCATGGCCGGCAGGTCATCATGCACCAGGGAGAATGTGTGTATGAATTCGATTGCCGCTGCCGGCACATCGAGCCGGGACTCATCCACGCCCAGGAATTCGCCGGTCGCGTACACGAGCATGGGCCGAATTCTCTTGCCTCCGTTGAACACCGCGTAGCGCATCGCTTCGTGCAAGCGCCTGGGATGCTCCTCAGGTTGCGGCAAAAGCGCATCCAGCGCGTGCGTGACACGCTCGCTGAAATACGGGATGCGTTCTTCGAACGGTACAGACAATCGAACGACCATTGACGGCGATACGGGCTGTGTAGCGTACACGATTTGACGGCCGTTACCCGAGCGTGATCAGAGGTTTCCTGGGCTATAATTCGCGTCCGATTATTCTGATCATCCTGGAACAGACCACCATGCGTGCAACCGCAAGAGCCCAGCCGAACATTGCGCTGATCAAGTACTGGGGCAAGCACAATACGCGCCGCAATCTTCCCGCTGTCGGTTCAATATCGATTACGCTGGCCGACCTGTTCACTGAAACAAGTGTCGAGTTGGACAAAAGCCTGCCGCATGATCGCCTGGTCGTCAACGATCGCGACGACCCGCACATGATGCCGCGGATCAGCAAGTGCCTCGATGAGGTCGTCGGACCGGATCGACCGCGCGCCAGAGTCGACAGCCGTTGCAATTTCCCGATCGCAGCGGGTCTCGCGTCTTCGGCATCAGCGTTTGCCGCCGTCGTTGTCGCGAGCGCCGCCGCTGCAGGCCAGCAACGTAATGTAGACGAGATGGCCAGCCTGGCCGGACGAGCATCAGGCAGCGCCGCCCGTTCTTTGTACGGCGGCTATGTCGAACTCACGAGCAGCGATGACGATATTTCGGTTGCAAGCATTCGTGCCGTTGAAGAGTGGCCGCTCAGAGTCGTGGTCGCGATTACGGAATCGGGAGCCAAATCCATTGCCTCGGGTGAGGCGATGGAGATCAGCCGCAATACGTCACCGTTCTATGACTGTTGGGTTGGTGCTCAGGCGGCGGATCTCGAGACGGCCAGAGATGCGATAAGCGCGCGTGACTTCGAAAAACTTGCGGCTGTCGCCGAGCACAATTGCCTGAAAATGCACTCTGTCATGTGGGCGTCGCGGCCGCCGATCGTTTACTGGAATTCAGCGACGCTGAGTTGCCTGCAAACGATTCGCGAATTGCAATCACGGGGCGTCGCCGTGTTCTTCACGATCGATGCAGGGCCGCAGGTCAAGGCGATTTGCTTGCCGGAGGAGGAAGCGCTTGTCAGGAGCGCACTTGCTGATACAAACGGGGTGTCCAGCATCCTGGTCAGCGGTCTCGGCGGCGGCGCGGAACTCGTGAAACAGTAATGACCCCGATCGTCGCAAGCGCACCTGGAAAAGTGCTGTTGTCAGGCGAATACGCGGTTCTTGATGGCGCGCCTGCGATCAGTGCCGCTGTCAATCGCCGCGCCATCGTGACAATCGAAAATATCGATTCGAACTGGCACATCGTTAACGCGCCCGGACACACTGAAACCGAAGGCAGATTTCGTCAGGCATCCGACGGCTTGCAATGGTGCTCAGGCGGAGAAATGTACAGCTTGCTCGAGCACGTGTGGCTCGCGAGCAAGGTGATGCCCGAAACGATGTTGTCGCTCGAACTGGATACGCGTTCGTTTCGTGACCCGAATAGCGGCGCGAAAATCGGTGTTGGTTCGAGCGCTGCGCTGTCGGTGGCGCTCGCAACAGCGCTTTGCACACTGCCCTCTGGCGACGGCGACGTCGCTGGCGTCGCGGAGATCGGGCACCGCGCGTTTCAACAAGGCTTAGGTAGCGGCGTTGACGTTGTGTGCAGCCTGGTGGGTGGCGTCATCGAGTATCGCCGCGACGAACGGCTATACGAGCCTGTGGCCTGGCCTGATGGGCTCTACTACAAGCTGTTGTGGAGTGGCGTGGCGGCGGACACGCAAGCGCAACTCGATCATTTGCAACAGGCAGATGATCGGCCGTCGCGAAGTGCGCTTGGCGATGCGGCCACAAAGATCGCACGAATATGGCGAGACGGCTCGGCGCAACGCATTGTTGACGAATTCGAGATTTACATCGATGCTTTACGGCGCTTCAGTGTTGACCACGGCCTTGGCATATTCGATGCTGGTCACGCGGAGCTTGCCGAGATGGCCGCCACGCAGGGATTGGTGTACAAGCCCTGCGGTGCGGGTGGTGGCGACATTGGGATCGTGCTGAGTGTCGATGAAGCGGCACTTGCGTCGTTCGTCAGCAGCCCGGCCGCGGCAGGATTCACGGAGCTTGACGTCATCATTGACCCAAATGGCGCACAACTTGTCGGGGCCAGGCAGTGAGCGATTCACGAATCCCGGGGCTTTATCGCCTGAGTATCAGCGAGCGCATCGACGAGTTGAAGCGACGGGGCTGGCTTTCCGAGACATCAGCGCAGGCACTGCGCGAGGGTCGTCATGTCATGCTGCCGCGTGTCGCCGATAAGATTGTTGAGAATGTCGTTGGCGTATTTTCACTACCACTTGCGATTGCCCCGAATTTTCTCCTGAACGGCCGCGACTACATTGTACCGATGGTTGTCGAGGAGCCATCGATTGTCGCCGGTCTATCGGCTGCAGCCAAGCTTGCGCGCCCATCAGGCGGCTTCGAAGCTGAGCTCGATGAATCATTGCTGGCAGGGCAGGTTCATGTGACTGACGTCGATGATGTTGATCGGGCGCTCGCCGCAATTGATCACATGCACGACGAACTTGTCGCAGATGCGAATGCCGTTCATCCGAGATTGCTTGCGCGCGGCGGCGGCGTCCGCGATATCAAGGCGCACCGCCTGGCGTTAGCAGATAATTTGCAGGTCATCGCCGTGCACCTGCTCGTCGATACATGCGATGCAATGGGCGCCAACATTGTGAATACGATTTGCGAGGCGATCGCGCCGCGCATCGCGGAGATCTGCGGCGGTACCGTGGCAATGCGTATCGTGTCGAATCTGGCTGATCGGTCGGTCGTAACGGCGCGTGTTCGTTACCGCATCGACGACCTCGCAACTCCTGAAGTGGACGGCGCAAAAGCTCGCGACGCCATTATTCTGGCAGGTAAAATCGCGCTGGCCGACCCACATCGGGCTGCGACACATAATAAGGGTGTCATGAATGGCGTCGACCCGCTCGCTATCGCAACCGGTAACGATTGGCGCGCAATCGAAGCCGGCGCACATGCGTTCGCTGCGCTGACCGGGCGTTACCAGCCCTTGACAAGCTGGCGCGCCGATTCCAATGGCGATTTGTTGGGAGAAATTCGTCTTCCGCTAAAGGTCGGCATTGTTGGCGGTACGGTCGACGCCAGTCCTTCTGCAACAATGGGGCTCAAGATCGCGGGGGTCGAATCCGCTCGCGAACTCGCCGAACTCATGGCGGCTGTTGGTCTTGCGCAGAACTTTGCGGCGCTACGCGCGTTGGCAACGACCGGCATCCAGAAGGGGCACATGCGCCTTCATGCTCGCAGTGTGGCTGCCGCTGCTCGTGTACCGGACGAGCTGTTTGATGAGGTCGTCGCAAGGCTCGTGGCCGACGGCGAAATCAAGGGGAGGAAGGCGCGGGAGATTCTCGACGAAATGCGCCAGTCTTCATCCCAGAGCGACGAGCCAGTCGCGACAGCTGCGGGCAAGGTCATCCTGCTCGGTGAACATGCCGTTGTTTACGGCAGGCACGCGCTGGCGTTGCCCATTGGCAATGCGGTATCTGCCGAGATTGAGAAAACAGCCGCGGGTGTGACGCTCTCGGTCTTCGAATGGGGCATGTCGCGGCCAATCGAGTTTGGCGATGACAACGCGCAGGGAATCGACGCGGTGGTGGCGCTGATATTGCGTGAGCTTGGGATCGAAAAGCAGAGCTTCGCGATTCGCGTGCGATCGAAGCTGCCGCTTGCGATGGGCCTGGGCTCGTCTGCCGCGATTGCCGTCGCGATCGTGCGAGCATTCGACGACGCTCTCGGCCTCGCGCTCGATGATGTTCGCATCAATGAAGTTGCATTTGAATGTGAAAAGCTTGCACATGGGACGCCGTCGGGAATCGATAATACGATCGCAACATATGCAAAGCCCATGCTGTTTCGAAATGCCGAGTCCCTGCAGATACGGGAAGTGGCGTTAAAGGAGGTGCCGCCAATTGTCATCGCGAGCAGTGGTCACGCCGGACTTACGCGGGAGCAGGTCGCCGGTGTACGGGCACGTTACGAACAGCAACCGGCAATCTACGACGCTTTATTCGACGAAATAGACGGGCTGAGCTGCAGCGGCATCGACGTGCTTGAGCGAACCGACTACGCGGAACTCGGCTTGTTGATGAATGTCTGCCATGGCCTGCTCAACGCGCTCGAAGTATCGACGCCCGAGCTGGAGCGGATGGTCGCTATTTCGAGAGACGCTGGCGCCCTGGGCGCCAAGCTAACGGGGGCAGGCGGCGGCGGATCGATCGTCTCACTATGTCCGGGTGCGGTCGATGAGGTAGAGAATGCCATGCGCTTGGCCGGGTACACAACGATGTCGTTGCCAGCCTGCTAGTACTCCATCAATATAACCTTGACGGAGTACAAAGGAAGCGAGCATTGGACAGCGTCAGCAAGATCGTATCATCGGAGTCCGAAGAGCTGATTCTCGTCGATACGCAAGACAATGAAACGGGTCATCGTTCCAAAGCGGAGTGCCATGACGGCGACGGTATATTGCACCGAGCCTTTTCACTGTTTCTATTTAACGGTCACCGCGAATTGCTGCTGCAGCGGCGCGGCGAGTCAAAGCGGCTTTGGCCCGGTTACTGGTCGAACAGTTGCTGCAGCCATCCGCGTCGTGGCGAGTCGATACACACGGCGACGCAACGTCGGCTAAGCGACGAGCTCAACGTCACGGCGACACTGGAATATGTCTATAAATTCCGCTATCAGGCGAGTTTCGGCGACGCTGGCGCGGAAAACGAATTGTGTCACGTGTTTCTCGGCACGACCGGTGGAGTCTTGCGGCCGAACGTCAGCGAAATCGCCGCGGTCCGATTCGTGACGGCCCGCGAGTTGTCCGCAGAACTGGAGGCGGACGCCGACGCGTTTACTCCGTGGTTCAAGATGGAGTGGCTGGCGCTGAATAGGAAATTTCCGGAGATGCTTGCGCGCTATTGTGATATTGACCACTAGTCCTCCCACCGTACTATCAAAGAGTCGTAGGAGCGGCTTGTAGGAGCGGCTTTAGCCGCGACAGGCTGCAGATTCATTCGGGCCTAAAGGCCCTCCTACCCACATCCCTGTGCTCCGCGACATAAGGTCATCCTGACCGTAAAGGCTTTCCTGCGGGGGTGGCTAAAACACGCGCAAGCGCGTGGCAATGATCAGCCGACGTAGCGGTAATACTCGATACCGAGATCGCTGAAGTGGCGCTCGTCATTGTGACCGACGCGGTCAATGACGAATTCGTTCGTGGGAATGTAGTCGAGTCCGCTGATGCGGCGGCCGTCATGGAGCGCCTTGTATTGATCGAAACTGAGATCGATGGCGCATCGCATCGAGTCCGCGAAGCCCATTGCGGCCGTGGCTTCCCGCCAGCCGTCGGCAACAAAAAATGGAATGACTTCGGCCGCATCGCCGCTGCCGTATCCCAGCGTTAATATCTCTTCACCGGGTGTCAGCGAATCTTCATCAAGTGCCTGCTCGAAACCTGCGGCCATCCACGCGGGCAACGCAGCCGTGTACAGGTTGCCGAGATCCAGCATCGAGTCGCTGCCAAGTGCAAGCTTGTCGAGGATCTCGCGTCGGTAGTGCCGCGACGCCCGGAATACGCGATAAACCGCCACAGTTAGCGGGTAAGCCTCGTAGTGCAGGTTATCGGGCTCCGCAAGCAGCGTAACCTGCGGTTTGCTGAGCATTTCCGCGCACAATGCCTCTGGGTCGATACCCGCCTCGTAGCAATAGGATGCGAGCTCGGCACGGTCTTCCGCGTTGCCCTGTCCGAGCGCGAACAAGTAGGACATCGCCCAGCCTGTCTCGGGCATGCGCCGGTAGGGCCGGTGCATGAAAACGGTTTTCAATGATCGCAGGTACTCGCTGGGACTCAGGCCGCGTTTGTCGTACATGTCCTGCATCGCATGCAGAGTTTCGTCGATGTAGCAGGTCGTCGAATACTTGCCGTTAAAGACCGGGAAATCCTGCACCTGGTGGGTCTCGGAACGGTCCTGCCCGCAGAAGCGCAGCATCGGTTTGCGGAAGTCCATGATGCGGTAGTCCGATGCTGACCCGGAGCCGACCAGATCGACGACGGCCAGGCTGGGGTTTTCCTCAAGCAGCATCGCGACGGCGCCCGCGCCTTGCGTCGGTTCGCCGCTGCTACCCCGTGCGTACTCGGCGATGTCGGCACAGACAACGATGGCTTGTCCGCCGGCGCCGTCGAGCGCCAGGTGCCGGATTGCGCCCTTCATGCCGTAGACGCCGCCGAGGCAGGCGTGCTTGAACTCCGGCACCTCACAACTGCGCAAAATCGGCGGCTTGCCACGCTTTTCCAGCGCCTGATCGACCATACCCTTGACGATAATTGCGCCGGCCGAGTTATCGGTGCTCGATTCCGTGCCCAGGCCGAGGAACTTGATTCTGCCCGGATCGACCTCGTACTGGTCGATCAAGCGAATGACGGCTGTTGCCGCCATCGTGTAGACGCTGTGATTCGGCCCGCGCACGCGAAAACTGCGCCCGACAACCTCGCGGACTTTTGGCCAATGGTTGCCAGTCCAGTCGCACCAGTCCTCGAGCCACACCCGATAGGGCGGCACGTAGGCGGCGAGGCCGCTCAATCCTATCTGATTTGTGTGGATGGAATGATTCATTGCTGGGACTTTGTCTGAACCGGGAATTTTAGTGCTACGGGCGCGGTCGCTCAACCATTTATTCTACAACGATCGTGATCGTGTCCGACATGAGCGGCGGATCGTGCGGAATATGGCGGTGATCGCCGAGCAGGAGCCTGAGCGTGTGTTCGCCAGGATCCAGCGTCACTTCCGTTGAGGTGCTGGCGTCGCCGAAATGCCGATAGTTATCGTCTGCCGGTATCGGCAGCGCCAGGTCTGGCAATTGGGCGTCGATGATCAGGTGGTGGTGGCCCGATTCGGGTTGCTCGTCGCCGGCTTTGACGACCGCCATGCCCTGGAGGCCGAACTCGACAAACACCGGGTTCGAGACAGTATCGCCATCCGCCGGGCTTATGAAAAATACGCTCGCGCCCTCGGGTGATGTGCTGCGCGGCAGAGCCGAGGGCATGGCAAACAAGGTTTCACCGGTCTGCACAGCGGCATCACGAGGGGGTTCCTCGCCGGCCTCGGGGCCACATGCCACAAGAATCGGCATGACTCCCAGTAAGAGCCGGGTCAGGCAAGGGCGGCTGATGTTCATGTCATTTTCCTCTGCTGATCGATGCCGTCGGTAATGGCGTGTCACTGCGGGTGCGGCGTCAAACCGAGAACACTGCGATTAGCAGGGCGCCCAGCATGGTCACGAGAAAACCCACAAAATAGGCGAAACTCAGCACAATGTACTTGAGAAAGGTTGCCAATCGTCCCTGACCATATACGCGCCGCATCGAAATGAACAGGTGTACTGGAATATACAGCGATGCCACGACGAGGGTCACAACGCTGATTGCCTCGGGCACGTGGAGCAGATCCGCAAGCCTTGCGAACAATATCTGCAGCGTCAGGATCAGGAAGAAGAACGCGTGGAAGTGCACGAAAAAAAGCAGGTGCTCGACGTAATAGCATCGCGACAATGGATACAGCAATTTTAGAACCAGGGCCATCAGGG
>Ga0255058_10001757_pt1 | contig 12181 bp, 9 predicted proteins | sample Cases_109_9_MG_FD_188637 | JGI IMG/M metagenome (GOLD analysis project Ga0255058, IMG submission 188637) | Seawater microbial communities from Amundsen Gulf, Northwest Territories, Canada - Cases_109_9 | ecosystem: Environmental > Aquatic > Marine > Gulf | place: Canada: Northwest Territories... | reverse complement strand
TGCCAGATGGTTAAACCATTGAAACGAAACCTTTCTCTCGGGCGGCATCTTACCCCAGCGAAAAAAGTGTAAAGAATCCCGACTATCCGCAGTCGACCACTCGCAGCGATATGGACGATTCGATGCGAGAAATGTCGATGAGTAACTCGCCACGCGGCTGTTCTGTCCGCATTCGCACTCTGGAAGACGCTATAATCAAACTCACTTCCTGTCATTGACCAGCAGCGGCTTTAGCACCTCCCAGCGTGAACGACGCCACCCGATCGAGACTGGAGGACGAATCTCTGGCCGCTCGAGTCAGTCGCTTTCACCTGCGCCAACGCCTCGGGATCGAGGATGCCGCCGAGACCCGGATCTTCGGGCAAGGTCGTAACGTCTTTCACATCGAGAACTGGCACTTCGCCCATTCGGTGATCCGAATGGCCCTGCATCTCATAGGTCTTCATGGCCGCGGTCGGCGCAATGCGCTCAGAATCGAGTTGCGGCACAATGAAATCCCGATCGCTGGGCTCCCGTCTTCCTTCGACGGCTTCACACTGCTCCACCTCAGTGATATGCACCTCGACATGCACGATGACTTCCCCCGTGCATTGATCGAACGGCTGCGCGAAGCCGATTACGATGTGGCCGTGATGACCGGAGATTTCCGAGCTAAGACCTACGGTCCGCTCGAGCCCACGGTGAATGCCCTGCGTTTGGTGCGACCGCACGTCAAGAACGCAGTCTATGCGGTGCTCGGCAACCATGACAGCCTACGCATGGTCCCCTATTTCGAATCGATGGGGATCCAGGTGCTGCTCAACGAGTCCGTCAAGATCGAGCGTGGCGGCGCGGCAATCTATCTCGCCGGAATCGACGATCCGCACTACTTTCGGACGGACAACATGGAGAAGGCGGCCGAAGGCATCCCGCCCGACGCTGTATCCGTGCTACTCGCCCACTCACCCGAGATATACAGGCAAGCCGCCCACGCCGGGTTCTCCGTCATGCTCTGCGGTCATACCCACGGCGGGCAGATTTGTCTGCCCGGGGGGATCCCCCTGATGGTGAACGCGCGCTGTCCGCGGCGTTACTGCAAAGGATCTTGGAGGTATCATGCTCTCGCTGGATACACCTCCGCCGGCTCGGGAGTATCGATGGTGGACGTGAGGCTCAACTGCCCGCCCGAGATCACGTTGCATCGTTTGCGAGCACTTTGAGTGCGTGGATAAGCCTACCAAGTAGCTGGGAACCAGCCCCCAGGCGAAAGAGGCCCGTAAAACCGAGGAGGACTGCGTTCGATGGGGGATCTGCGTGAACTCTACGAGGAAGTGATTCTGGATCACAACCGCAACCCTCGTAACTACCCAAAGAAGCCCGAGCACACGAATCACTCGGCGCACGGATTCAATCCCATATGCGGGGACGAGTTCGAGGTGCATCTTCGTGTCGAAAACGATGTCATCGAGGACATTGGTTTCGACGGTGCCGGATGCGCCATCTCGACTGCCTCCGCTTCGCTGATGACCGAAGCCCTCAAGGGAAAGCCGGTAAGCGACGCCGAAGATTTGTTCCGCGAGGTACACGCGCTGCTTACCGCAGAGAAGCAAGCCGGGGAGCCGACTGAGTTTCTGGGCAAGCTCACGGTGCTGACCGGTGTCAAGGAATACCCCATGCGCGTCAAGTGCGCGACGCTTGCCTGGCATACGATGCGTGCAGCGCTAGCCGACGACACGAATACTGTAACGACGGAGTGAAGTGCAATCGCCACGAGGTGGCGGACGTTTTACTCGTGAGTCGGAACTGCGGGGACAGTCAAGTGGCCATTCATTGGAGCGGAAAGGGTTTCTCTATCCCGAACCCTTGAGCGTAGTCCACGCCGATCTGGCGGAGTCTCGCCAGTACTTCCTGGCTCTCGACGCATTCGGCGACGGTCTTCTTGCCGAGGAAATGACCGATCTCGTTGAGCGATCTGACCACCATCAGATCCCTCGGGTCGACAGCGATATCTCTCACCAGTGAGCCATCGATCTTGACATAGTCGATGGGCAAGATCTCCAGGTGCGCAAGGGACGCTTCCCCGCTGCCGAACTTGACCAGGGAAAACCGGCAGCCGAACTCCTTCATCGCGTGGATGAAGTTCACGGCTGCCGGCGATGAATCGATGGCAGAACTCTCTGTAATCTCGAAAATGACCTTCTCGGGTGATACGTGGGTTTCCGCAATGATCCCACGCACGTAGTCGACCAGGCTTTCGTCGGCCAATGTTATTCCGGAGACGTTGATAGAGTAGCCGTCGACCTGATCGACGCTGGCGGAATTATCCGCCATCCAGCGAAGCGCCGTTCGAATGACCCAGCGATCGACCTCGGGCATCCGATTGTTGCCTTCCGCGGCCTGCAGAAATTCACCCGGCAAGGTGGTCTCGCCGTGCTCGTTCTTGACTCCGAGAAGAAGCTCATAATGGGGCAGCGCCGACGCGTCGGCACCGATTGGCGTCACCTGCTGGCAGCGTAGCTGCAGCCCGCCGTTGGCGAGCACGCTGCCGATCATCGAGCTGGCCGCCACCTGACCCTCGCTGGCCGAAGGTCGTTTCTCGCAAATCTGGACTCGGTTGCCGCCCGTTGCCCGTGCCTGTCTGTATGCCTCATCGGCAGCATCGAAGAGCGCCGATACGCTGCCACTCTGCGCGTCAATGGGCGCCAGACCCACGCCGATGGTCAGGCGGAAGTTTTCCTGGTGCCACTTGCACTGCGAAGTCTCCATTTCGGCGCGCAAGCCCTCCATAACAGCCGCTGCGTTGTCGGCGGTGCAGTCGCGAAGAAGCACCGCAAAGCGCCCGGCCCGCAGTCGCGCCGCGACGCCCCTGGCGCGTACGTGATTCTCGAGCACTGGTACGAAGTTTCTGAGCAACTCGCTGGCGACCTGCTGACCACACTTCTGAACAATGGCGCCGAGTGCATCCAGCTCCAGTATGCACAGCGCGTGGCTGGATCCCATCGTCACCGCGGCACTGGCTGCCTGCTCCACACGCGCTTCGAGTCCTTTCCGATTGAGCAGACCAGTCGCTTCATCGAGATTGACCTGGCGCACGATCCGCGTGTGCAGGCCGTTCAGCATCTGGAACAGGCCGCGCTCGACGATCGGCAGCTTTGAGGCATCCAGCACCCACAGCTCACCCCGGCGCAACTGCATGGCGAGTTCCTGGCGGGTAACGGTGGCAGCCTTGTTGCCGGCGGCGTCGACGAAGAGATATTTGCCACGGTCGTCGCTCACCATAGCCAGGCTGAGCTTTTCGGTCCGGGATTCCTGCACCCGTCGGTACACCACGTCGCCGGCCTGCAGCTGGTCGACGCGCGCGAGCCAACGCTGCAGCTCCAGCGGCAGATTCTGACGGGCTTGCGCCCCGGCTGTGTCCGGGGCAGAAGCGCCTGTACGCAGTGAATCGAGTAGCGTTTGTTGCTTCGATTGCTCGCGCACCACGTTCGCGACAATCTCATCGTAGCGCCGGCCCTGCTCCTCGAAGATAGCGTCCAGCTGTGGAAGCACTTCGCTGAATACCGATTGGCGTCGATCGTAGCCGTCGACTGCTCCGCCCTGATCGGATCCGGAAAGCACCTGATCCACCAGTGGGTCGATGGTGGCGTGCCAGCGGTCGGCTCCGATGATCGACGGCTCGAGGCTACCCAGCCGATTGAGCGCCAGCCGTGCCGGATGTTGCTCGTTGGCGAAAAAGAAGAACCCGTCCTGCAGCGCGACCTTGACCAGCGGGACGGCGAGCCGGCGGATGCAACGCTTGATTTCGGCTTTGACCAGCGGGTCGTCCAGCATGACATCCAGCAGATTTGATACGATCTCGACGACGATGCCATCGGCGTCGCTAACGTTGAGACCGGCCGCTTCCCAGGTGGTCATGAGACGGTCCTGCAGGGCCAGGGGCTCGTTCTCGTCCGGAATCAGGAATTCCGGCGAGCGCTGCAGAATGACGAGCGCGTCGATGACCAGCTCCCTCGCCTTGGGGTCCACCTGGGACACCGAGGGCTGGCTGGTCGCAATTGCCGCGGCGCTCGACCGGGAACGATCGGCGGAGCCCATCAAGCGTTCGAGCCACAACAAGCAACGTGCCGTATGCATGACATCGCCGATCACCGCGGCAGGCGGCTTCACCGACGCCGGATCGACAGCCGTGACCGGGGATGCAGGCCCCCGCGCCTGCCTGGCCAGGACCACGAGCTGGCGCACCGCGTGTACCGAAGGCGGATCGAGATTGGTAAAGGCGAGGCCCACGCCGGTTGGCAGTACCCGTGCCACCGGCGCGGAAATGGAATGCAGGTTGCCCGCGGGCGGCGCCAGGCCGGACGGGCCCTGCTCTCCGGAAAATTGCACCACGACCTTGTCGTCGCGGGCGAGGGCCTTGCTGCCGGCGATGATGGGCTCGCTGCCCGTTTCCTCCAGGGCCAGAAACAGGCCGCCGGCGCCGAAATCCCTTATCCGGCAGGAATGGGTTTCCCCTCCGGGCAACGCCACGCGTGCGACTACCTGCAACGGATAGCGGACGTGCCGGCGCCGCTCGAGATTGGATCCCGGGTTCTTACCGCCGCTTGTGTCATGAATCGCAGAACTCACAGACACGCGATCCAACCCCCTCGGAAATATCGAAATGCTATACCGACCGTGGATGAGCCGGTCGCAGGTAACCTATTGTAATCGAAACGACCATTGCTGAAGCTACCGTTCCCCAGTGCCCTGGAATGTGAACCCTGTCACATTTTGGCGTCTACTGACTGTTTTCCTCGGCCTTTTCTTCCTCGAGCAGCTGCTCCTCTTCCAGCAAGTCCAGATCCTCCAGATCCTGGATCGGCGGATTGCCGTCGTAGATGAGGTTCAGACGCTGCTGAAGAAATGCCTCGCGCGTGAAAATGTAGGGATCGAACGCGGTCTCATCACGCAACCTGATGGCCGGTGCCAGCCGCGCCCGAGTATCGACGATGTTGAGACCAGCGACAAACACGAACTCGCCGCCGGTTTCGATCCAGAACAGTGGTTTGGTCACGAAATCCAGGGGCCAACCGACGGCGCTGCGTACCGTCTGCGGACCGAGAACCGGCAGCGTGAGAAAATTCCCCGAGGGAATGCCCCACACGGCGAAGGTCTGACCGAAGTCCTCTTCGTGGCGCACGAGGCCGGTGGGCCCGACGAAATCGATGAAGCCGAGAAGGCCGAAGGTCGTATTGAAGATAAAGCGCATGCTGTCTTCGATACCGAGCTCGAACTTTCCCTGCAGAAACTGATTGATGATAGTCGTCGGAGTGCCGAGATTGACGAAAAAATTGTGAATGGCCTTGCGACCGCCATCGGGAATCTTGAGATATGCATTGGCGATGGGCGCGATGATGTCCTTGTCGATGCCGTCGTTGAAGTCGTACATGCTCCGGTTGAAGGGCTCCCAGGGGTCGTTTGGGTCCGGCTCCCCGGGAATGCTGACGCAACCGGTGCCGGTGAGGATGAACAGCGCGAGCACCAGCAGAGTAAGCGGGCAATTGGCACGGGTCTTGTTATTCATGCTGTCCCCGCCTCTGCTGCTTGGCAATCAGTGCCCGACTTCCAGGTCGCTGATTTGACCTTCGAGCTTTGCAATCAGGCTGTCCAGGCCTTGCGCACCTACTAGCGCGCCGTAGTCGGCACGCTTCAATGACAGATCACTGACACCATTGGCGATGACGTTTACGACGCGCCATTTGCCGTCGGTGTCGTGGAGCAGATAGTCGAGGCTGACATCGTCTGCCGGATCATCGTTGACCTCGAGCACCGTGCGCACGAGCTCCCTGCCCCGTCGCGCCGGCGCGCTGGAAATCGTCTTGAACTGCTCACTGGAATAACCATCGAAACGCGACGCATAGTGGACGACCGTCCAGCGGGAAAACACGTCCACGAAGGTGTCTTGTTGCTCGGCGCTCAAGTCCTTCCAGTAGCGTCCAAGGGTAAAGCGCGCAATGAACGGAAGATCGAGACTCTCCTTGATGACGGGAGCAATCTGATCGCGACGACCCGCAAAGCCGAGAGAGTCCGCATTTCGCATGATGTCGAGCAATGCGGCATGAAGATTGTCGACCGTGGCGATAGCATCGGGATTTTGCGCGGCGCTCGGCAAGACCGTACACAAACAGAGCAAACCCGCCATCAGAGTCTGCAGGAGCATTGTCGTCGTGAATCGCATCTTGCGCCAGATTACACGGCGCGGACTATAGCGTGTTCGCCGGCGGTGGCTTATTGAGCCCGATTCCATCATCGTGAGACGTTCTCGCGCCCCGTGGCGTATCGCCGTCCCCGCCAGGCGGATCGTTCCCCAAGCAGGTATCGGCGTGCCGAGTCCCAGGTCATGGTCAGGAAAAGGAGTCCGGTGAAGGGCATGAGCAGACCCCATGATGCCGGCAAACGATAAAAACGCAATGTTGGCAGATATGCGAGCCACATGAGGAGCCACGCCGCCACGGCAATTGCGCGGGCGGAAAGCTCAGACGAAAAAGCAATCAAGACCGGGCTGAGAAAACAAATAACCATCAACAGTGTGCAAAGCGACAGAAGAAGCCACGAGTAGCGCAGCTGCGTGAATGCCGTGCGCGTCACCATTCGCCAGATGTCGCCGAGCCCGTGATAACGCCGGTGGCTGGTCACGGACCGCGTGAGGCCAATCCAGGTACCAAAGCCCGCATCCTTGACCCTGCGCGCCAGCGTGCAATCGTCGATGATGGCGTCGCGCAAGCGTGCAAAGCCGCCGATGGCATCCAGCGCCCGAAGCTCGAGCAGCACACAACCCCCCGCCGCCGCCGCCACCCGTTTGCTCGGCGAGTTGGCGATGTGAAACGGATAGACGAGCTTGAAAAAGTATACGAAGGCGGGCATCAGCAATCTCTCCCAGAATCCTTCCATGGGTAGCTCCGCCATCAGCGACGCGAGTCCCAGGCGCCGCTCGCGCAACCTGGCCCGGAGCGTCGCAATCAGGCCCGGTGCGAGGGCGATGTCGGCGTCGAGCAGCAGGACCAGGGGACGGTGGAGAAACGGTCGTGCCTGCGCTTGAGCCCAGACTTTTCCCGTCCAACCTTCAGGCAGGGCCGCACCGGAGATCACCCGAACGCCGGCGACGCCTGAGCCTTGCGCGATGCTCCCGGTGGAATCGCAGGATTGATCGTCGACCACCAGGATGTCGAGTCCCGGTCCCTGTCGCCAGAGGCACGCGAGGGTTTTCGGTAGAGTTTCGGCTTCGTCCCGAGCGGGTATCAGAACCGTGACATCATCGAGGGATTCGCGCTGGCGCTGCGCGTCGGCTTCGAGACACTCGCGAGTGCTCCACGGCCGCCAGGGCGCAATGAGAACGATGAACCAGGCGAGCAGAGCGGGCAAAGCCCATCCGACGGCCCAGCCCAGAGACATCAGGCCACGCGCTCAGACCTGTCCTGTGAACCGGCTCCGCCCGTCAACTCGACGGATTGACTGTCGGTGGTGTCATAGAGAAACGGCGGCTCGGGCGCCATGGGACCGCTGGTACGCGGACCACGGATCGAGACCATCAGCGCCTTCAACGGGCTGGCGACGGCGTCGTTGACGGCGGTTGGCTCGAAGCCACAATGAACCATGCAGTTCCCGCACTTGGGATTGCGGCCGACACCGTAGCTGTCCCAATCCGTCTCTTCCATCAGCGCCTCGAAGGTCGGCGCGTAGCCCTCGCCCACCAGCAGATAGCAGGGTTTCTGCCAACCGAAGACGTTGCGCGTCGGGTTCCCCCATGCCGTGCATGCATAGTTCTGATTGCCAGCGATGAAGTCCAGATAGAGGCTCGAGTGATTGAATGTCCAGCCACGGCCCTTGCCGAGACGGAAAATATTGCGAAACAGCTCTTTGCTGTGCTTGCGCTGCAGAAATACCTCCCGCTGGGGTGCACGCTCGTAGCTGAAACCCGGGGCCACGGTCACACCCTCGATGCCGAGGCTGTTTACGTGGTCGAAAAACTCCGCCACTTCCTCCGGTGATTCACCCTGAAACAACGTGCAGTTGACGGTAACGCGGAAGCCCTTTTCCCTGGCAAGACACACGGCCTCGACGGCGCGCTCGAATACGCCATCCTGACACACGGAGACATCGTGACGATCGCGGTTACCGTCCAGGTGGATGGAAAAGGTCAGATAGGGGGATGGGGTGTAATCCTTGATTCGTTTCTTCAGCAGAAGCGCATTGGTGCATAGATAGATGTATTTCTTCTTACGAATGTAGCCCGCGACGATCTGCGGCATTTCCTTGTGGATGAGGGGTTCGCCGCCGGCGATGGATACGACCGGCGCGCCGCACTCGTCGACGGCGTCCATGGCCTCCTGAACGCTGATGCGCTTGTCGAGGATATCGTCCGGATAGTCGATCTTGCCGCAACCGGAGCAGGCCAGATTGCATCGAAACAGTGGCTCGAGCATCAGCACCAGGGGATAGCGCTCATCACGCCGCAGTTTCTTGCCCAAGATATACAGTCCCAGGCTGATCTGCTGCTTTAACGGAACGCCCATGCTCGACTCCTGCTTGCTTGTTTGACGTGCTTGTTTGACGGTACGACCCGCGCACCCCCGGAGTACGTTGAGTCTGGGCGAGGTATGATAACCTACGCTATTCTAAGCCAGTTAGTTTGGCACCTCAGCCCCACGCAATGCAAGCATCGCCACGAGAAGAGGGCTAGCGCCGAGCACCATACCGATACGGGTCGTCACGAACATCTGTCGGGAAAACGCAACAAGACATGAGCAAGAGAAGCCCCTTCCCCCTCCTCGAGCGCATCGACTCGCCGGCTGACCTGCGCAAGCTACCCGAGTCGCAACTCGAAGCCCTGGCCAACGAGTTGCGGGAGTATCTGGTTCAGAGCGTTTCCCAGTCGGCCGGGCATTTTGCGGCGGGACTGGGCGCCCTGGAGCTCACCGTGGCGCTCCACTATCTCTACGACACACCGGAGGATCGACTCGTCTGGGATGTCGGCCATCAAAGCTATCCCCACAAGATCCTCACCGGGCGCCGGGACCAGATGCATACCGTGCGCAAATGGGGCGGCATTACCCCGTTTCCGAAGCGAACGGAAAACGAATTCGACACCTTCGGCGTTGGCCACGCCGGCACCTCCATCGGCGCAGCCTTAGGGATGGCATTGGCGGCCGAGCGCACCGGCTCGCGGCGAAGAGCCGTCGCCATCATCGGCGATGGCGGGCTTACCTGTGGAATGGCCTTCGAGGCGCTCAATCACGCAGGCGGACTCGGCACCAGCTTACTGGTGGTTCTCAACGACAACGAGATGTCCATATCGCCCAATGTGGGCGCGCTCACCCAGCGATTTGCCCAGATAATTTCCGGAAAACTCTATGCCACGGTGCGCGAGGGCAGCAAGAAGGTGCTGTCCCACATGCCGCCCATGTGGGAGCTGGCACGCCGGGCGGAGGAGCACGTAAAGGGACTCATCGTTCCCGGCACCCTGTTCGAGGAGCTCGGGTTCAACTACGTCGGTCCCATCGATGGCCACGATCTTAAAGTGCTGCTCTCGACCCTGCGCAACATGCAAGCCCTGGAGGGCCCGCAGCTCCTGCACGTCGTGACGAAAAAGGGCAAAGGCTACGCCCCCGCGGAAGCCGACCCGATCAAGTACCACGGCATCGGCGCGCCCTTCGACCCCAAGGTCGGGATCCGCTCTGCGAAGAGCGGCGCGGGTCCCACCTACTCCCAGGTATTCGGCGATTGGCTGTGCGACATGGCGCGCCTCGACGAACGATTGGTGGCCATCACCCCGGCCATGCGCGAAGGCTCCAAGATGGAGAAGTTCGAGACTGAGTTTCCCGACCGTTACTTCGACGTGGCCATCGCCGAGCAGCATAGCGTTACCGTGGCGGCGGGCATGGCCTGCGACGGGCTGAAGCCGGTGGTGGCCATCTACTCGACCTTCCTGCAGCGTGCCTACGATTCGGTGGTTCACGACATGGTGGTTCAGGATCTGCCGGTGCTGCTCGCCATCGACCGAGCGGGTCTCGTTGGCGGTGACGGACCGACGCACGCCGGCTCCTACGACATCAGTTACCTGCGCTGCCTGCCGAATATGGTCATCATGACACCCGCGGACGAGAACGAAACCCGCCAGATGCTGTACACGGGTTTTCTCCTCGACCAGCCCTGCGCGGTGCGATACCCCAGGGGAACCGGCCCCGGAGTGGCCGTGGAAAACAAGATGACCGCCATTCCCGTCGGCCGCGGGCAGCTCCGGCGCGAGGGCAAACACATCGCCTTCCTGGCTTTCGGCCCGATGCTGGAGTACTGCTTGGAGGTGGCGGGGAAACTCGATGCCACGGTCGTCAACATGCGCTTCGTGAAGCCTCTGGACGAGGACATGGTGCTGCGCATGGCGGCCGAGCACGAGCTGCTCGTGACCGTGGACGAGAATGCTATCGCCGGTGGCGCCGGCAGTGCCGTCAACGAGTGTCTCGCGGCCCACGACGTGCAGATTTCGGTGCTCAACCTGGGCCTTCCGGATCGCTTCATCGAGCACGGCGGCCGTGGCGACATGCTGCGCGATGCGGGCCTCGACAGCGACGGTATTCTCGACGCCGTCGAGATGTTCCGCGCCAAGCGGGAGAATGTCGCCGCTCAGGCGTGACAACCGTCGGCGGATCCTAGCCGGCGTCTTGCGCCGGAGGCGAGAGCAGGAATGCGGGACCAGCCTGTTGCGCGAGACGTGACAGCGCCGCGCAGGCAGCGCTGAATCCCCTCGCCAGGCGTAACAGTGCCGGCAGATCACCAGGCGCACGCAGCAGACTACCCAGACAGCGCGCCGCCTTGACGTCGCCATTCGCGTCCACGGCTGCCAGCGCACAGTCCGGGATCCGCGTCGCCACCCGATCCGATACGGCGCGCACAACCAGCAGCGGACATCCGGCCCCCTGGCAGACCTCGGCAATCGCTGCGCTCTCCATATCGGCAATCAGCGCGCCGCTGAGGGTGTGCAGCAGGAGCTTGGCGTCGGCGCTCTCGAGAACCCTGTCGGCCTCCGCCACGGTGCCGGCGTGACAGCCACCGTCGTTCTCGAGCATCCCGCACAGCCGATCGCGCCACCGACTGTCGGTGCTGAAACGGCGCCCTTCCCGTGACAGCACCTCGCGGGGTAGCACCAGATCGCCCTGGCCCAGCTCCCGGTCCAGAGCCGCCGCCGTGCCCCAGCTCAGCAACGCGCCGGCACCGACATTCAACAGATCCCAGGCCGCCCGCGTTGCTCGCGTACGACCGATGCCACAACGTACCAGGAGCACGTCATCGGCGACCCGGACCGCCTCACCGGCCGGTGCATCGCGCACCCCGGCCGCGCGCGCCTCGGCGGGCAGTGCCGCGATGATGCCTAAGAGAGGTCGGGTGGTGGCCATTCGAGCAGGGGAACCATCGTAGGTAGGGCTGAGCGCAGCGAAGCATTCTTGGGGGGACAGTTTAAGGAGTCGGAGCCTAGACGGACTCTGATCTCTTAAACTGTCCCCCCAAGAATACTTCGCAAGCTCAGCCCAACCTACGAGCCACGAACTGGCACGAAAAAAAATGAATCAGGTTTGTTTCAGTAGCCGGCGATAGCGCGCCAGTGCCCACAGCGGAAAGTAGCGTGTGTAGCCGTGGTACTTGAGGTAGAAAACACGGGGGAAGCCCGGGCAGGTAAAGCTGTCGTCTTGCCACAAGCCGTCCGCCGCTTGGCTGTGCTCCAGATACGCCACGCCGTGACGAACCGCGTCGGAGCGCACCTCACCGGCAGCCAGAAGGCCCAGCAGCGCCCAGGCAGTCTGATAGGCAGTGCTGACCGTGCTTTGAGCAGCCTCGCTCGGCTCGAAGTAGCTGTAGTTGTCTTCTCCCCAACCGCCGTCGGATCTTTGCACGCTCTCCAACCACGACACCGCGCGCCGAATCGAGGGCGCACGCAGGTTTTCACCGGCCGCTTCCATGGCGACCAGCACCGACCAGGTCCCGTAGGTGTAATTGGCACCCCAGCGGCCAAACCAGCTACCGTCGGACTCCTGCTCCCGATACAAAAAGGCCACTGCCCGATCGATGGTGTCGCGAAAACGCTCGCGGTCCAGCTTCGAGAGGAAGGCCACGCAGCGCGCGGTGACGTCACTGGTGGGCGGATCCAGCAGCGCGCCGTGGTCGGCGAAGG
>Ga0255058_10001755_pt1 | contig 12185 bp, 13 predicted proteins | sample Cases_109_9_MG_FD_188637 | JGI IMG/M metagenome (GOLD analysis project Ga0255058, IMG submission 188637) | Seawater microbial communities from Amundsen Gulf, Northwest Territories, Canada - Cases_109_9 | ecosystem: Environmental > Aquatic > Marine > Gulf | place: Canada: Northwest Territories... | reverse complement strand
ATGGTGCCGGTTAGAAGATTCGAACTTCTGACCCCATCATTACGAATGATGTGCTCTACCAACTGAGCTAAACCGGCAGCGGCGCGCAGTATAGCGGCGAGGGGCCTTGCGGAAAAGGGTTCCGGCTGCCTAATCGCGGCGACCGCGCACGCGGATCAACACCTCGACACCCTCACTCTCAGTCCCGCCAGGCGGCTCCGGCAACTCGCGAAAACGTATCTGCTCATCCGGGATGTCGCGGAGTTCACCCGTATCAACATTGTAGAAGTGATGATGCGGGTGGGTCGTCGAATCGTAGAACTTGCGTACCGGGTCCACCATGCACTCTTTGACGAGACCACGCTCGTCGAACAACTTCAAAGTGTTGTAGACGGTCGCCTTGGACACGCCGCTACCCGCGCTTCGCAGCTGCTCGATAATTTGCTCAGCCGACAGATGCTGTGGCCGCTCCAGCAGTATCTCGGCGACTTCGACGCGCTGCGGCGTCGGCAGGATGCCGTGTTGTTCGAACAACGACAGGATGTCCGCTCGAGGCATGCTCGACTCCCCCCTGGGTATCGGTTTAGACAGAGTATAAACGATTAGGCCCTCCAGTCACGTCGTTGTCGCGATCAAATGTCCCTGCAGACGGCACAAATGCAGGCGGCAGCGCCTGCCAGGCGATGCCAGACTTGAACTCCGTCACGGTGATACCAGGCAACGGACACGGAGGTCTGCGATGCCGCAACGAAACGCAGGGTACTCGCTCTACGAACTCGTCATGACGCTCGCCGTGGTCGCGATCGTGCTGACGATCGGCCTGCCGTCGTTCTCCGGCATGGTTGCCAGGAGCCACCAGCGCGTCGAAATCGACGCCCTCTTCCACGCGATCCACCTCGCACGCAAGGAATCGATCGTGCGGCGCCGGGTCGTGTCGCTGTGCCCCAGTTTTAATGGCCAGAGCTGCGTCCCCGGCCGCGACTGGTCCGGGGGCTGGCTCATGTTCGTGAACGGCGACCGCGACGAGCCGCCACGCATCGATCCCGGCGAAACCATTCTGACACGGCACCGCGCCGGCGGATCTGTCCGGATTATGGCCAACCGGCGCGGCTTCAGCCTGAGATCCACGCAGCAGCGCGCAACCAACGGCACGATCGTGGTGTGCGACAAGGCCGGCCGGACGCGCCCGAAGGCGCTGGTGATCAGCTACACGGGCCGGCCGCGCGTGGCGCTTGAAACCAGCGACGGTGATGCGTACAGCTGCGCGCATTAAGTCAAGTCCGTGCAGCAGCAACGACCGTTTGTCGGCGTTTGGCGACCGCTCGTCCGATAGCCACTGAAGCAGCGCTGTAACCCAGTAAAATTGCCTGCATGAATAACAAGAAACAGTCCGGCTTCACGCTCTATGAGCTGTTGATCACGTTGATGATCGTCGGCGTCGTATTGTTGCTGGGGCTGCCGAACCTGGCCGGATTCACACAGAACAGCCGCATGACCAGTACCGCGAATGACCTGCACGCCGCTTTCTATTTTGCCCGCACCGAGGCGGCCCGCGCCAAGACCAATATAACGATCTGCGCGAGTGCCAACTCGATGGACGCGGCTGCGAATTGCGGCGGCACCTGGGGCCAGGGGTTTATCGTCTTCGTTGACGAGGACGGCGACCTCAGCCGTGCCGGCGCCACTGAAACGGTGGTCAGGGCGCATCCCGCCGCGCGCTTCGGTGTCAACCTCGCGATTGCGAACGACTCCACTTACTTCAGCTATGCCGGCACCGGCCTCGGCCGTGGCGATGTCGGCGGCAATCCCGCCATGACGCAGGTCGTCATTTGTGACGAGCGCGGCAATATCAAGGCGGCGGGTGGAAATTCCGCGGCGCGATTGTTCGTCACCACACCGCTCGGCCGCGCCACGATTCTGCGAGATATGGTCCTGATCGATGGGGCACTCACAGCCATGGGAAAAACCTGCCCATGATCCGTCATTCAAGCAACAGGAATGCGTACGGAGCGCAACGAGGCTTCTCGCTCGTCGAGGTACTGATTGCGCTGATCATCATGTCGGTCGGCATGCTCGGAATAGCGGGCCTCTATGTACAAAGCATGCAGGCCGGTCGCACGTCACTGTTCCGCCACAATGCGGTAACGCTGGCCGGCGACGTTGCGGACCGCATTCGGGCCAATCCGCGTGCAGGCGTCGACTATATGGGTCCGGGCGTCGATAACAATTGTGTGGGCATGGGCGTCGATTGCTCAGCCACCCAAATGGCTGCCAACGACATTCTGCTCTGGGACCAGCAGGCGCTGGACACGCTACCAAACGGCGCGGTCAATATTCAGTTCGACGGCGGCGTCACGCCACCCGTTTACACGATCACGATTTCCTGGGTTGAGCCCGGCGAGCAGATGAGCTATGTGATCACGATACCGGTGTTGCCGATTTGACGACCATGCGTAACAGACACACAACAATGCGGACGAATCAGCAGCAGGCCGGCTTGACGATGGTCGAACTCATGGTTGCGCTCGCCATCAGCTCATTCCTGATGATTGGTGCCATACAGATCTACGCCCAGAGCCGGCAGGCGTTTGTCATCAACGAGTCGATCGCCCGTGTCCAGGAAACGGCGCAATTTGCAATGGACACAATCGAGGCAGATTTGCGCATGGCGAGCAACTGGGGAAGGAATAGCCGCGCCCTCGCCGTCGAGGGCCGCTCGCTCGAGGGCAGCGTCAACCCCAAGGGGCTGCCGGCGCCAGGCGACTGCGGCGCCGACTGGGCACTCGACCTGGCGATGTTCGTAGACGGCGAGAACAACGCCTATACACTTCCTTGCGGCGCCATGGGCGGCGTGCAGGCCAATTCCGATGTCGTGACCGTGCGCCGCGTTGCCGTTGCCGCAAGTGCGCTGGAAGCCGGGCGTATGCAAATACAATCAACCCGTATTCAGGGCGAATTGATCGCGGACGGCGTCATGCCGGTGACGTATACAGCGGCAGACTCGTCCACGCACAACCTGATCGTCAACAGCTACTACGTTGCCGTGCAGTCAGACCTGATACCGGGTGCGCCGACATTGCGTCGCAAGTCGCTGACGTCGATCGGTGGCGTGCCCACAATCGTCGATCAGGAAGTCGCCCCGGGGATCGAGAACCTGCAGATTCAGTTCGGCGTTGACGTCAATGCGGATAACGCCGTTGACCGCTACGTCAATCCCGGCGACCCGATTTACGACCCCGCCGCAGTGGGCTACATCCCGGGCGTCCGAATTATCACGGCGCGTATCTGGCTGGTTATTCGTGGCATTACGCGCGAGGTCGGTATCACGGATCTTCGCGATTATGAACCAGGCGACATCGACCTCGGTATTTACAACGACGCGTTCCGCCGCATGCAGGTGTCGAAAACAATTTTGATGCGTAATGCAAGATCCTGACTGAGAGAGTTCACAATGCAAACGCAAATATTTTACAGGAAACAAAGTGGTGCCGCGCTGGTTGTCGGCCTTCTCCTTCTCGTTGTGATCACGGTCCTCGCGATATCCGGAATAAATACCGCGACCACCGAGCTCGCGATGGCGCGTAACGACCAAGCCTACGAATACGCGTTTCAGGCCGCGGAAACCGGGCTCGAGAACGCGATGGCGCAGGGCTTATACGACACGACGGCAGGGGCCAACACAACCCAGACGATCAATGTGCACGACACGGTCACCACCGTGATCAATTTCGAAGGGTCGACCATCGTTCCCGACCGCGCATTCAGCCTTGGTGCCGGTAGTGGCATTTCTGCACACCATTTCAATGCAATCGCAACCGCTCAATCATTGCGCGACCCGAATGGTACGACGGACCGTGACTCGTCCGCCGTGCACACGCAGGCATTCTATGTTGTTGGCCCTGAGTCATCGGCGTTTTAGTCAGGATGACTCAGAATGACTCAGGGATACGGAGTAGGACCAATGAAAATTTCCAAAAATCTTTTGCTCGGAATGTTACTGATCGCCAGTCTGCCCGCTGCGGCTGACTTCACGACGATAACGCGCGCGTACGAAGCGCGGTTGAGCAATTTCCGGCCACCCGCATCTCAGAACGGCATCGTGGCATTCAAAGAGTGTTCCGAGTGCGAGCTTCTCACGGTTCCCGTGACATCTGACACGCGTTATGTTCTCAATAGACAGAGCGTGTCATTGACCGATTTCCGCGCGTCATTATCGACGGTCCGCGATCGGGATAGCGAAACGGTGATCGTCGAACATCACCTCGAATCTGACCTGGTTACTACTATCTCCATCACGCTGTAGATGAGCGCGTGAGACGAGAGCAAAGGACACGATCATGAAGAATTCGACAAGGAAGATGAGCTGGGCGGGCGTAGGCTGCGCCTTGGCAATGCTGTCGGGCAGCCCGGTATTGGCCGACGACACCGAGCTGCTGCTGGCGACTCCGGGAACCAACAGCAATCCCTTTAATGCCAACATACTGCTCATCATCGACTCGTCCGGCAGTATGGCCACCACGGAACAGACAGTCGAGACCTACGACGGAACAAATACGTATGCCGGCACTTGTGACAACACCAAACTGTACTGGACGCAGCTTAGCGTCACGCCGACCTGCGATGTTGCCAATACACAGCTTATTGATAAGGCCACCTATGTCTGCGAACTGTCTTTTCGACAGCTTGACGGAATCGGCGTGTATTCGGACACTATGGTTCAATATCGTGTTGACAGCAGCGGCGCCTCCCGCTGGGAAACGCTGGAGCCTGGCAACAGTGCCGACGTTGTAGAGTGCCAGACGGACTCCGGATTCGACGGTGGGCTTACTGCTGCCCAGGGGACCTACGCGCAGGCCGGCACGAACATCAACCCATTCACCAAAGATGAGATGATGGAGATTTCCTGGGGAAGTTATCCCACCTCTGAAAGTTACACGGTCTATGACGGCAACTACCTGAACTGGAAAGCAAACCCGATCCTGATCACCCTGAGCCGGTTCGACATCGTAAAGATCGCCACCAAGACGGCATTGAGTGCGATCAACAGCTCGAACATCGCCATCATGCGATTCAACAACCTGGAAGGTGGACCGGTGATACTCGGCATGACCGACCTGGACTCGAATCGCGCCGCAATTGACAGCGTGATCGATGCCATCATTCCGGACGGCTTTACACCGCTGGCGGAGACCATGTACGAGTCCGCACTCTACTGGCTTGGTCAACCGGCGCATTACGGCGAACTGATCAATGAGTATCCAACGGACCCGCTTGCGTTGATTTCGGTAGGGCCCGACCCGGAGGTCTATAAGGCGCCGACGAGCCCGGTTTGCACTAAGAACTACAACATCCTGCTGACCGATGGCGAACCGCGAGACGATATCGGCGCCCAAACACTGGCGCCGACGCTACCGGATTTTGCCACCAAGCTTGGGCGTAGCGCGTGCACCGGCGTACTCGAGGGGGACTGTCTCGATGACATTACCGAGTATTTGTCGATCCCCGACCTGAGCCTCAGTCAACAAGGCGATCAGACGGTTACGACACACACGATCGGCTTTACGATCGACCTGCCAATATTGGCGAACGCTGCCGCAGTCTCGGGCGGCAACTATTACCTGGCCGACAACGTCGAGAGCCTGACCCTCGCCCTGTTGCAGATTTTCGATATCACGAACAAGCAGGCACTGTCATTCTCTGCGCCGTCCGTCGCGGTCAATGCATTCAATCGGACACAAAATCGCAACGATCTCTACATGACGGTGTTTTCGGCAGCATCGAAAATACACTGGCCGGGCAATTTGAAGAAATACCTGATCGCAGACGGCCAGATTGTCGATGTCAACGGCCTACCAGCCGTTGACCCGTTGACCGGCTTCTTCGCGGAGACCGCACAAAGCATCTGGACCGTTGGTGGACCGGATGGCGCAACGGTCGAATTGGGCGGCGCCGCGAACCAGCAGCCTGATCCGATGCTGCGCAATCTGTATACAAATAATGGTGTCGATAATGACTTGACTGCGGCAGCCAACGCGATATCGGCGGCCAACGCAGCCGCGTTCACGCTTGCGGACTTCGGCCTGACAGGCTCGGCGGGCGAGCCCACGAAGGAGCAGATTATTGAATGGGCGCGCGGCGACGACGTTCGTGACGAAGACAGCGACCCGACAACATTGCAAAGATTCGCGATGGGTGATCCGTTGCATGCGCAGCCGGCCGCCGTTGATTACGGTGACGCCAGTGGCAATGCGGATGTCATTATCTTCTCAGCAACAAACGACGGCTACCTGCACGCCGTCGATGGTGACACCGGCGAAGAACTCTGGTCGTTCATTCCGAAACAGCTGATGTCGAATCTTGCGAAACTGTATTTCGATGGCAACACGCAGTACAAGAGCTATGGCATCGATGGCGACGTCGTGCCGGTCGTCGCGGATCTGAACCAAAACGGCTTTATCGACCCGGGTGATTTTGTCTACTTGGTATTCGGCATGCGGCGTGGCGGCGATGATTACTACGCACTGGATGTTACGAACAAGGACATGCCCAAGCTCCTCTGGCAGGCGAGCATCACAACCTTCGGACAGTCCTGGTCGCCGCCGACGGTCACAAGGGTGAACATCAATGACGCCACGCTCAATACGGAAAAAATCGTGGCAATCATTGGCGGCGGTTACGATTCGGTTCACGATACAGCAACATTTCCGAGCACCGTCGACGGCGAAGGCGTCGGCATCATCATGCTCGACATAGCTACCGGCGCCGAAATCTGGCGCGCAGGCCCCGACATTGGAGCCGACCTGCAACTGACAGGCATGACCCGCTCATTTCCTACACGGATTCGAGCAATTGATCTTGACGGCAATCGAATTGCGGATCGGATGTATGCAACGGATGTTGGCGGTCAGGTGTGGCGCTTCGACCTGTTCCCCGGAGAAGCCCCGGCAACCGCAGTTACTGGCGGCATAATTGCACAGCTCGGCGCGGAAGGATTGAACATCAATACACTGACGGCGGCTGACACCCGGCGCATCTACAATGCGCCCGATATAGCGTTGTTCAACGACCCCGTCGAAAACCGCCGCTTCCTGTCTGTCAGCGTCGGCACGGGCTACCGCGCGCATCCATTGAACGTAGATACAGCGGATCGCTTTTACTCGATGCGCGATTCAGACGTATTCAACAAGCTCACTCAGGCCGAGTACGCCGGGTACGTTGTGGCAAAAGACGCCGACTTCGTCGAAGTCAGCGGAACCACGGGGGCTGTAGTCCAGTCGCCATTCCGTGGGTGGAAATTCACGCTGCCGCCTGACCAGAAAATACTGGCCGAGTCAGCGACATTTGACGGCAGAATCTTCTTCGTTTCATTTGCACCGGACGTGATCGCTGCAGCCAACTGCCAGGTGCAGATCGGTAGCAATTTCCTGTACCAGGTGAGTGTCGTCAATGGTGATCCGCTGGTGAACAATCTCGACTCGCTGGCTGACTCCATGGCCGATGCGGCCCGGGTGACGACGCTGCAACAGGGTGGCATCGCGCCGGCGCCGAGATTCCTGTTCCCGAGCCCCGACGATCCGAACTGTACGACGATTGACTGCTCGGCACCGCCGATAGGTTGTGTTGGTGTCGAATGTTTCGACCCCGGATTCGGGAACTTCCCGGTGCGCACGCTGTGGACGCAGGACGGCATCGAATAATGCGCCCGACTGACATAAGGGTGCGTGCGATCTATCGAAAGATGCGCGGCGTAACACTCCTGGAACTCATGATCGTCGTTGTCATTATCGGCATCCTGGCAGCGATTGCCTATCCGAACTATCGTCAGTACGCGGCACGCGCCAAGCGCACCGAGGCGAGAGCGGCGCTGCTTAAAATAGCGGCCAATCAGGAACGCTTCTATCTGCAAAACAACACTTACACGACAGATATGATGCAACTCGGCTTTCCGGTCGGCGCGGCATTCATAACCAATTCGAATTCCTACTCCGTATCGGTGACCGTCGCCGACGCGAACAACTTCACGGCCGTTGCGACCTATCAGAACGCCGATGACGAGGCGGGCAAGTGTCTGACATTTGAGCTCGATGGTCGAGGCATCCGGATATCGGCGCCGCTCCCCGATTGCTGGTCACGGACGAACTAGCGCTGTGAATGGTCGGGCCTGGTCGCTCTCGCACATCCCTGTGCTCCGCGACATAAGGTCATCCTGACAGTAAAGGCCCTCCTACAATTCTGATCGTGGATGGTTCGGGCCTGGTCGGGCCTAAAGGCCCTCCTACAATTCGGCGGATGGGTTCGGGCCTGGTCGGGCCTAAAGGCCCTCCTACAATTCGGCGGATGGGTTCGGGCCTGGTCGGGCCTAAAGGCCCTCCTACAATGCTAACGGAACCGGTAGGAGCGGCTTTAGCCACAACAGGGTGCGGACCCAATCGGGCCTAAAGGCCCTCCTACCGGTCGGCGCGTCCTGAGAAAAACAGCGAGTCAATTATCAGCAACGCTGCGCCAATGCTAATGGCTGCATCGGCAACATTGAACGAGGGAAACGCCCAGTTGCCCAACCACACCTGGATAAAATCAGTGACGTAGCCAAGTCGAATGCGATCGATGACGTTACCGAGCGCACCGCCCAGCACGAGCGCGAGCGCGGCAGCAAGCAACGCCGGACCTTCATGGCGGATGCGCCAGATCCACACCGCGAGCACGGAACTGACGCCAGTCGCCAGGACCACAAAAAACCAGCGCTGCCAACCGGCGGCATCCGCCAGAAAACTGAATGCAGCGCCCGAGTTATGCTGATGGGTCAGGTTCAGGAAGCCATTAATCGGGACCTTGCCAAACACCGGCACCCATTCGACGATCGCCCATTTGCTCGCCTGATCGGCGAGCACGATGGCAAGCGCCAGCGCTATCCATGCGGCAAAGCGCCGCACACCGGTGTCAATCCTCATACCAAAAGGCAATTCCATTTACGCCTTGTCCGCTGCGAGTATCGATCTCGCATTGTCGGCGTCACAGTGCATCTGCGCAACCAGCTCGTCGACGTGCTCGAACTTTACCGTACTGCGCAGGTAGCCGATGAAATCCACATGAATGGTCTCGCCGTAGATGTCCTCGTCGAAGTCGAAGATGTGCGCCTCCAATACCGGCTTCGTGCCGTCAAACGTCGGCCGCGTGCCGACGCTGGCGACGGCATCTCTCGGACCGCCGGGCAAGCCCTCAACGCGCACCGCGAAAACACCCATGACAGCGCTCAGACGGCGCCGCAATTCGACGTTCGCCGTTGGAAAGCCCAATGTTCTGCCGAGCTTTTCGCCCTCGATAATCTTGCCGGACATTCGGTACGGACGACCCAGTAACGCGGTGGCCTGTCGTATATCGCCGCTCGCGAGCGCTTCGCGAATTATCGAGCTGCTGACTCGCACGCCATTGACGATAACGCTGGGCACCTGCTCGACCTCGTAACCGAGTGCCCCGCTCGCGCCGATCAGGTGCTCGATGCTGCCTTCCCGGCGTCGGGCGAAGTGAAAATCATCGCCGACGACGAGATGCCGTGTCCCGAGTCCATGGATCAAGATGCGGCGGATAAAATCGGCCGCTGAGATACTCCGCATCGCCCGACCGAAATTCGGACAATAGAAGATGTCGATGCCGCGCGACGCGAGTTCTTCGAATTTCTCGCCGAATCGCGTCAAGCGAGCGGGTGGCCGCTCGGCCGCAAAGAATTCCTTTGGCATCGGCTCGAAACTCATGACAATGGAGGGCATGCCGGTATCCCGCGCACGAGAAACGACCCTGTCGAGTAGTTGCTGATGACCCAAGTGCAGGCCGTCAAAGGTTCCGATCGTGACCACGCTGCCGCGTTCAAGCGCAGCATAGGGCAGGTCCGACAAGTGGCGTACGAGCCGCATTTCAGCGATGCCTCATGCGTAAATTCGACGGTCGCAGGCCGAGCACGTACAACACCAGGAAATAGCCCGTGGCGCTCACGGCGATATTCAGCGCAAGCCACACTGAGCGGTCGAGCAGCGTCGCGGCCAGCCACCAGGCCAACGGCCGGTGCAGCCACTCGAGTATCGCCCACATCGCGATATTCGCCATTAGCACCTGAAGCAGTAACGAGATCCAGCCGGTGGAGTGGCGAATGATGCCCTCGCGCCGCAGACCGCGGTAGAGCAGGTACGCATTGAGCAACGCCGCGACCGAGATCGCGAGCGCGAGCCCGGCGTGGCTGCCCGCAAAGCCAATGCTGGTCAAGTACCAGGCAAGCGCCACGCTCAGGACGAAGTTGACGGCCAGGGCAATGAGCCCGGCGCGCACCGGCGTGCGCGTGTCTTCGCGGGCGAAATAAGCCGGCGCGAGAATCTTGACGAACGAAAAGCCGATCAGCCCGACCGAGAATGCCTGCAACGCAAGCGCTGTCATGCGGACGTCGTGCGCCGTGAATACGCCGCCGAAGAATATCGTGGCGACGAGCGGTTCGGCCAGTACGATCAGGCCCACTGCCGCCGGCACGGCAATCAGCAACACGAGTTTCATCGACCAGTCGAGCGTCGCTGCGAATTCGTCGTGCGCTGCGTTCGCATGCTGTCGAGACAGGTACGGCAGCGTTACGGTCGCGAGCGCAATGCCGAAAATACCGAGCGGAAATTCCATCAGGCGGTCGGAGTAGTACAGCAGGCTGATCTTGCCGACACCCAGCATCGACGCAATGATGCCGCCGAGCAGCACGTTGATCTGCGCCACGGACGAGCCGAATATCGCCGGCAGCATCAGCCTCATCACACGCCGCACACCCTCGTGTGAAGGCGCCCATTTCGGTCTGGGCAATGCACCGATTTGGGCAAGAAACGGTATCTGAAACAGAAGCTGCAGCAACCCGGCGATGAACACGGCATACGCCAGTGCCATGCCCGGTTCAGCTAGCGTGGGCGCCAGCCAGATTGCCCCTGAAATAAGGACGACGTTCAGGATCACGGGCGTAACGGCCGGCACGCCAAAGCGGCCATAGGTATTGAGAATACCCCCCGCGAATGCCGTCAGCGACACGAAAAACAGGTACGGGAACGTGAACCGCAGCATCAGCGCCGCAAGCTCGAAGCGTCCATCCTCACCGATGAATCCGGGGGCAACCACGGCGACGAGCAGCGGTGCCGCGACCACGCCCGCGAGTGTCACGAGGAACAGAATCAGCCCGAATGTTCCCGCAACAGCATCGACGAATTCACGTGCGTCCTCGTGGTCATGCTGCTCTCGATAGCGTGCCATGACCGGGACAAAGCCCTGAGAAAAGGCGCCTTCCGCGAAGAAGCGCCTGAGCATATTCGGGATGCGGTTCGCGACGAGGAACGCGTCCATGACCAGCGAGGCGCCGAAAAAGCGGGCGAATACGATATCTCGAGCCAGCCCCAGGATTCTGGAGAGCAGCGTCATGCCACTGACGACCGAGGCGCTGGCAAGCAGCCGCCGCCCGGTGACCGGGCGTCCGGTGCTCGTGGGCGCCGTCTCAGGAGCATCCTCCGAGGTGGCTTCGGGCGTGGCTTTGGGAGGGTTTTCGGCGCTCATATGGCCAGCGAGTTTAGCCCAGAAAGGTTTTGGAATCAGTCATTTAGACTTTAGGTATCGGTGCGGTGCGAAGCCTGCCGGATAGTCATTGACAATCCCTGGTCAGGCACGAATAATACGCGGCTCTTCGACCTCAGGACACGGATAGAGTGGCAAATATCAAGTCAGCGCGGAAGCGCGCCCGGCAGTCAGAAAAGACCCGCAAGCACAATATGGGCTTGCGCTCGCGCATGCGCACGAAGATCAGGAACGTTGCCAATGCCTGCGACGCGGGCGACAAGAGCGCCGCCCAGGCTGCCTATAAAGATGCCGTGCCCATTATCGACAGCATGGTGAGCAAAGGCATCGTGACGAAGAACAAGGCCGCCCGCCACAAAAGCCGCCTCGGAAAACGTGTCAAGGCCCTCGCTGTCTGACCGTTTTTCTGTAGGAGCGGCTTTAGCCGCGATAAGGTCGGGCCTGGTCGGGCCTGGTCGCTCTCGCACATCCCTGTGCTCCGCGACATAAGGTCATCCTGACCGTAAAGGCCCTCCTACAGCCGCGAAGGAATCGGGCCTGGTCGGGCCTAAAGGCCCTCCTACAGCCGCGAAGGAATCGGGCCTAAAGGCCCTCCTACAGATGCGAAGGGTTCGGGCCTGAAGGCA
>Ga0255058_10001754_pt1 | contig 12189 bp, 6 predicted proteins | sample Cases_109_9_MG_FD_188637 | JGI IMG/M metagenome (GOLD analysis project Ga0255058, IMG submission 188637) | Seawater microbial communities from Amundsen Gulf, Northwest Territories, Canada - Cases_109_9 | ecosystem: Environmental > Aquatic > Marine > Gulf | place: Canada: Northwest Territories... | reverse complement strand
GGAAGAACACGTGGCCTCTTTGAAGGAATATCCACCGATACCGACCGGAACTCCGGACCCCTACAAACCACGCTATTAGAAATCGCTAAAGGTCCGCTTATGGCCGAAAGCGGTCTGTCAATTCGCTGAGTTTCTGATTGTTTGAATGTCCGCTTTCAGGAAAAGCAGACGTTCAGGATCTGGCCTTAGAAAATTCGCTGCTGAGTGTCCGCTTTGCGCTCCAAAGCAGACGTTGAGCTAGAATGCTAGTGAAGGGCCGCTAGTGATCCAAAGCGGTCGTTCGTGGCAAACAAGAAAAATGGATAACCCACCGCGGTTTGGGAGAGAAATAATGACTAACAAAAACTATCTCGTATGCGCTCATTTGGGCTTGATACTATTAGTCGCCGGCTGCTCGGGCGGATCGGATCAGTCACAAGGAACCGCAAGCAGTGTCGCGGGCGTACCGGGCACAATTGACCGCACGGTCTTGCCAGTTCCAGACCCGGTATTCCCAAAGATCACGGAGATGGACGCGAGGAAGGCGACTGCGCCGCCCGCATTTTCTGTAAACGCTCCTGCGGGTGCACCCAATGTTGTTATCGTATTGATTGACGATATTGGGTTCGGGGCCGCAACCCAATTTGGCGGCGGCATAAACACACCGACGTTGGATCGTCTGGCAGCGGATGGTGTGCGCTTTAACCAATTCCATACCACGGCACTGTGCTCACCCACTCGCATGGCAATCCTGACCGGTCGCAATCATCATTCGGCCAACGCGGGCTCGGTCATGGAAGTGGCAACAGCTTTTCAAGGAAACAGAGGTCAGCGTCCGCTGAGTGTTGCCCCATTGACCGAAATGCTGCGATTGAATGGCTACAGCACGGCGGCTTTCGGCAAGTACCACGAGACGGCACCATGGGAGGTCAGTGTGTCCGGACCTTTCGATCGTTGGCCAACAGGTTCCGGCTTCGACAAATTTTATGGTTTCATCGGCGGTGAGACCAATCAGTTTGCGCCCGTACTCCACGATGGCACGGCTCCGGTTCAGGTGCCCGACGATCCCAACTATCACTTCACCACTGACATGACCAACCAGGCGATTATCTGGGCGCGCTCGCAACAAGCGCTTACGCCGGACAAGCCGTTCTTTTTGTACTTCGCAACTGGCGCAACCCACGCACCGCACCAGGTCCCGGCGGATTGGGTTGACAGGTACAAGGGCAAGTTTGACGACGGCTGGGACGTTTACAGGGAACAAACACTAGCACGGCAAATCGAGTTAGGCGTAGTACCACCGGGCACAAAACTGGCACCGAAACCTGAAGATATTGTCGACTGGGATACGCTGTCTGCAGAACAGCAACGTCTCTACGCCCGTCAGATGGAGATATTTGCCGCCTTCGCGGAACACACCGACAATGAAGTTGGCCGGCTGGTCGATGCGATTGAGGCAATGGGCGAGTTGGATAACACATTGTTTCTCTACATCTTCGGTGACAACGGTTCCAGCGCGGAAGGCGGGCTGACCGGCACGTTCAACGAGACAATCGTGCTCAACGGTCTGCCGGACCCAGAGGAAGATCAGCTGCAGTACATGGACGAATGGGGCGGTCCCATGTCCTATCCGCATTTTCAGGCCGGCTGGGCGGTAGCCACCAACACGCCGTTCGAGTGGACCAAGCAGGTCGCCTCGCACTATGGCGGCACGCGCAATCCATTGGTCGTACATTGGCCCGAGGGCATCAAAGCGAAGGGCGACATTCGTTCGCAGTGGCATCACGTAACGGACATTGCACCGACCATCATGGAGGCGGCTGGGCTGCCATTTCCGACGTCGGTCAATGGCACCGTTCAAAAACCCTTTGAAGGCGTCAGCCTGATTTATGCATTCGACGACGCGGACGCTGCAGATCGGCACACGACCCAGTATTTCGAAATGTTCGGTAACCGTGCGATTTACAACGACGGTTGGGTGGCTGCCGCCAAACACCGCACGCCGTGGGGAGGGACGCCCCCTCCACTTAGTGAGGATAAGTGGCAGCTTTATCACGTTGCTGAGGACTTCAGCCAGGCGAACGATCTCGCCGCATCGAATCCGGAAAAGCTCGCGGAATTGCAGAATCTGTTCATGGAGGAAGCGATCAAATATGACGTTCTGCCGCTGGATGATCGCACCTACGAACGTTTTAACGCCGCCATTGCTGGCAGGCCGGACCTGATGGGCGAGCGCACCTCACTCACCGTTTATCCGGGCATGCACATGACGGAAAACGCCTTCATCAACGTAAAGAATCGATCGCACAGCATCACAGCAGAAGTGGAGATCCCTGACGGTGGCGCTGACGGTGTGATCATGGCGCAAGGAGGACGTTTTGCCGGATGGAGTCTTTATATGAAGAACGGCAGGGTTTCCTACGTGCATAACTGGGTCGGCAAGGACCGTTACACTATCACCGCGCCGGAGCAGGTGGCCGCCGGCAAGGCGACAATTCGCTACGATTTCGCGTATGACGGTGGAGACAAACCTGGTACCGGCGGTACGGGAACAATTTCAGTGAATGGGCGAAAGGTGGCCGAAGGCCGGATTGGCAATACCACGCCGTTCCTCTTCTCCGCTGACGAAACTGCCGACGTGGGATTGGATGCAGCTACCCCGGTTACGGAAGACTACGCTGAAGGTGATAACGCGTTCACTGGAATGATCGAAAAGGTGACTGTAGAGCTGAGGTAGGCGCAGGAACCTGATCGATGAGCCCGGCCTTGTGCCGGGTTTTTCTTGTTTGAGTGATGTCAGCTAATGGCCGAAAGCAGACCTTAATTTCATGCCATTTTCACTAGTCTGAACGGCCGCTTTCGGGAAAAGCGGACATTCAGTCTGACGCTTCGGAAAACTGAGCGCCAAACGGCCGCTATGCGCTCAAAAGCAGACGTTGCGCTAGAATGGCGGTGAAGGGCCGCTAGTGACCCAAAGGGGACATTGCCGGCACTCGACATACCCCTTCGTTATGTTAACCACGCGGCAAAATTGTCCATCTTCAACTATGCTAAGTGGATAACAACAACAAAGCCAAACCTGCCGAAAGACAGAGACGGAAAGCCACGGGTACTCGCTTCCCCCGAGAAGACATGGAAGACCTCCCGAAGGATCCCAAGATCGCCGGGCTACCGTAGACTGGTCCCATCAACAGGGGGGAAACACCCATGCAAAAAATAGCAACTCTTCTTCTTAGCCTCACATTGTTGTTTGCGTCGAGCGTCGCCTCAAGCGATGACAAGGATCACAAGCGCAAGGGCCTCAACCGGCAAGCGAAACAGGAACTAGTGGATGCCGGTGTGACACAATACGTCGGCCAGTTCACACCAGACTTTTCCTCGGACGCAGGTCAGGGCTGGACGAAGCTCACCTACGCCCCGAGTCCTTTCGGGGACGGCCCCATCTGTATCGCCGGAACGCCCTACTCGGTGTTCACCAAGATCAGGAATCCGAAAAAACTGCTTATTTTTATGCAGGGCGGCGGCGCCTGCTGGCAGGATTTCTATAACTGTAACGTCGTGGTCGAGACTCCATTACAGGAACCGCCGCCACCGCCGGTCGGCCTGTGGGTGGAAAATTCATTCTCACCCACCGTTGGCGAGGTCGATAACCCGCTCGACGACTGGTCCGTCGTGTATATGCCGTATTGCGACGGCTCCGTCTTCACCGGCGATAACACGGTATTTGATCTCAGCTGGCAGGCATTTATCGAGGCCGCTCTTGGGCTGCCGCCAGGCGCCGGACCGCAAGTGCGCTTCCACCGCGGATTGCAGAACATGACGGCCGGCATCGACGTTGCCAAGTCTATGTTCCCGAAAGCCCGAAAGATCATGGTGGCAGGCTCAAGCGCGGGTGGCGTAGGTGCATCGGCATTCGCACCTTTCCTGGCACGCATGGCCTTCGGCGACAAGCGCAAGCTCGCGGTTTTCAATGATGCCGGCCCTGTTGCCATCAACCTCTTCGATGTCGCAAACATTCTCGCTCGCGCCAACGACTGGCTATTCGGCCAGTTTTACCCGGCCAGCTGCAGCGATTGTGATGCAACCGGTGGCCAGGGAACCGCGATCATCAAGTGGCGCCTGGATAACGACAGCACGATCCGCGAATCCTTCTATTCGACGGACGGTGATACGACGAATCGCTTCTTCTTGAATGTGCCGACTCAGGAACTCTATCGTGACCTGATCGTTTCCGAGCACGCCAAGCTGAATATGGCACATCCGTCTCGCTACAAACGCTTTATTCGCAGCGGCAGCACGGTCCACACGGCACTGCAGAACGATCTCTACTACATCGGCACGGCGAACGGCTTGCCACTCAATGAGTGGGTCGAGGACTTCATTAGATTCAATGGCCATGAGCGTGACGACGGTGATGATGACGAGCCAAAGGGCTGGGTCGACATCGTTGAGGACTTCGTACCAGTGCCATAACAGACTGATCGGCACTGACGGCATAAGATAAAGAGGGAGCATTTGCTCCCTCTTTTTTACTACGGCCGCTTCTGGCCGTTAGCGGCCCGTCGGTTTCGTGATTTTTCAACGATTCGAACGTCCGCTTTCGGGAAAAGCAGACATAGCGGCCCCACACAATATGACGGCTCGACCTCGGAATATAAGCCCGCGCGCGATCCCCAAACGCGCGACTAAGCGGGTCCCATCTTTCGGGGGGTACTCCCCATGCAACGAGCGCAATATATGGGGGCATATTGCGCATCGCAACGGCCTTGAACCATACGGCCTATGGCTGCGCGACGCCGCCTCCAAATGTATTCGTCGACGGTAGTGCAGAGGGGAGATGTCGCAACGCATATTGACGCAAATAAACTGCCTGAGTTTTATTGGTTATTCGGTCGCCGTATCGCGGCCTATTTTCTTTATCGCACAAGAGATATCGTATGCTCTCTCGTCAATGAGACAGTTCGAAATAGGAGCCTTTGGCGTTCGCAAGTCCGGCAAATTTCCGGCAGCAGCCGGGTTGTATAGCTGCACGCCGCTCTCCGCTTCATTCCGTAACTTGGAGCACTGCCTGGGATCGGCAGTACGTCGGCACACGACCAGGCTCAAATGCACTCGATCAGTATTATTTGATAATTTAAGACCAACCGATTTACCTGATGCTGACTGTCCAGTATGAAATCGGCATGAGTTCAGAGAATCCCGACTAACCTTTTTCACGCGTCATATCTTTTCGGACGCTGTCGGAAATCGACTACAGTGCGGTCTTGTTCAGTTGATCGTTCCTCGAATCCCATTCTTGTGCATAGCGATCTAAATCGTGGTTCGGCATGGAGTTCGTCCCAGTCCACATCCACATTGATCATTGCGAACCACGGTTCGCCCAGCGCACAGGATCTCTCCAGCCAATCGAGGGCCAGGTCCGTCTGTTGTGCGAAAGCATAGAGCCGCGCAATGAGAATCGCTTGCACATATCCTGTTTTTGATTGGCCAACCAGGACTTCTGCCGCCTGGAGCATGGCGCGCTGGTAGCCAGACTCGACGTAACCTTGCTGCATGGCGTCCGCGGCTTCAGCTTTGCCTATCAACGAAAGATATTGCTTCGCTTCTGCCAGTGCTTGTTCGTGCTTACCCGTTCGTTGGTAACTGCTACAAAGCCCCCAATGCGCCCAGGGGTAATTTGGTTCGGCGGCGAGCGTCTTTTCAAACTGCGTAATGGCGTCGTCGAAATGACATTCGTATAACAGCTGCCAGCCCCGATTGCATTGAAAGGTTAAGTTGAAGGGGTCCAGTCTTAATGCGTGCGCGGCCTGCGTCCCGGCTTCTGCAAACCGTCTGCAGACCAACAACAGCCAGAAGTAGGCAAACCCGACATCGGAGTTATTAGGACTGAGCGCGATTGCGTGCTTGCACCGGCTCTCTGCCTCTTCCCAGTCCCACTCGTAGAGCGTTTTGTATCGGGCCAACATCTCATGCCCTTCGGCAAGCCGGTCATCCATCTCGATTGCCTTTATAGCGGCCGCGTTGCCAATCGAAAAAGCCTCGCGGGGAGATACAAAACCAAAGCATCCTCGTGCACCCCAGACATCGCTGATGCCTGCGTATGGCAATGCATAATCCGGATCTTTGTCGAGCGCAAGGTTGTAATACTTCAGTGCTCTGTCAAAACTTTCGCGGGATACATTCCAGTAGTGGTAGCGGCCTTTGAGATAGGTTTCGTAGGCCTCGGAATTGACCTGCCGAGCATTCGCCAGGATTTTTTTCTCCCCCGGTGTAACCGCAACTTGAATTGCCCGGGTGACGGCCTGCGCGACCTCGCTCTGCAGCAGCAGTACGTCCTGCATATCACGTTCGTAATTCTCGGCCCATAGATGTTCTTCGGTGTCCGCCCGGATAAGCTGAAGAGTTATCCGCACCCTTTGGCCGTCTCGTAAAACCGAACCTTCCACGACCGCATCGACATCCAGTTCTTCCGCGATTTCCGGTAGTGAAAGATTGCTTCCCTTGTATCGCATTGCCGAGGTGCGGGAAATTATTTTCAAGGCCCGGATCTTGGCAAGATTGGCGATCAATACCTCGGTCATACCGTCGGCGAAATATTCCTGTTCTGGGTCGCTGGAGAGGTTCGTTAGCGGCAAAACCACCATAGACTGAACGCGTTTCCCGCCGCTATTCGAGGCTGAATCTTCAGCCGGGATTACCGTAGCCATCAATCGATAGCCGCGCTTTGAGATCGTTTCGATATAGCCAGCCCCATCTGTTTGATTGCCGAGCGCTTGTCGAAGCTGATTAATGATCTGATAGACCGTACCGTCGCCGACGATGCGACCCTGCCAGATAGAGCTGATCAATTCATTCGCGGATACGACTTCCTCGGCATGGTTAGCGAGGTAGACCAATACATCCATGGCACGAGGCTTGAGCCTGACGGTTTCGCCGTCACGCTCAAGAAGATTCTGGGCCGGTATAACCGCCCAATCGCCCACCTTTATTATTTGCGATGCGTCCATGTGAAGACGGCAGCCTGACTGGTTTCCGCATTAGTATAGCTCGGCTGGCGCCCATCTAACTTGTTGTTTTTCAGGGCCTCTAGCTATAAGTAAAAAAAAAATAAGCCGAAAGTCAGGATTCGGTTGCGCGGTGCCACGTAGGATGAAATGCGAAATCTAGTGAATCACCTGAATTGTGGTTTCAGTCGTCACTGAAATCGTTTGTTTTTCAAAATGTTCGAATCGAAATTGATAGTCATTGCGAATGTTCAGAAAACAGACCGGTATACATGCAGCACCACGATCTTACGAACTTAATGAGAATTGCCGTGAAGAAATTGCTGAAACGTTTGGTGCTCGTAGCCATAGCTCTGCCGAGCTGCGTTATTTACCCAATGTTCGCCTTGGCGCAGGAGCAGAAGCGCGCCGGCATCGTGGATACGTTCCTTGAGGAGATCATCGTCACCGCACGGAAGCGTGAGGAGAGTCTTCAGGATACGCCAATGTCGGTATCCGCTTTCACCGGTGAATCATTAGAGCTGCGCGGCATTGACTCGATTGACAAATTGCAGAATGTCACGCCAAACTTGACCTTTCTTAACAGCTCGCCATTCATCGCCGGCGGCAACGCCGCCACGATGTTTCTGCGCGGCGTTGGTCAACCTGATTTTCAACCAACAACCGAACCCGGGGTCGGCATCTACGTTGACGGCGTCTACTATGGGCGAACCGTCGGCAGCGTGCTCAACCTTGTAGATTTCGAACGTGTTGAGGTGTTGCGCGGACCACAGGGAACGCTATTTGGGCGCAATACGATTGGCGGCGCAATTAGCATCACTACAAAAAAACCGACCGATGAGCTCGTCATGAAGGCAGAACTTACGGTCGGCGAAGACAGCCGGCTCGACTTGAAGGGCACGGTCAGTGGTCCGCTGGCAGATAATCTATCCGGAAGATTGACAGTGGCAAAGTTTAAGCAGGATGGTTTTGTTTTTCACGAGACGACCGGACAGGATTTTGGTGATAAGGACGAATTCGCGGCACGTGCCGCGCTAAGCTGGTTACCTGGCGACAATGTTGCGGTCAGCTTCACAGCCGATTACTCAACGTCCAGGATTAACGGTAGCCCGATTACCAACGGAGGAGCGGTTTTTCTCGACCCCGGCCAATTTCCACCGACAGGTAATTTCGCGTACACGCACAATGTGATTTTGGGCATGTTCACGGGTTGCGACGGGACCCCCGCCAATCCGGGCGGCAGCCTCGACAATCCGAGCTGCTTCAATGATCAATGGCGCGGAAGACGCGCCGGCGAGGGTCCATCGTTCGCCGATATAGACACATACGGCGTCAATGTAACCGTTGACTGGAATCTCAATGACCGGCTTGCTTTGAAATCTATCCTCTCGCGTCGTCGTGTCGATGCTCATGTGAATAGCGATAAGGATCACACGCCCCATCTCATTACATCGTCGATCGAAGATATTGTGGATCAAACCCAGTATTCGGCCGAATTCCAGCTTCTGGGAAATTCGTTCGACGATAGGCTTAGTTGGATTGTCGGCTTGTATTATTTTCAGGAAGACGGGGTCACCGATAATCCCCTTATAACCCAACCGGTGAGCCTCCAAAGTGGAGGTAATTTTGATCACGATAGCACTGCATTGTTTGCTCAGGGAACATATGACATTAGCGATCGTTTGCATCTCACGGCGGGAATTCGTTTTACCGAGGACAACAAGAAATTTCTGCCGGTGCAATTCATCACTGAGAATCGCACGCCGAATCCTGGCTTCGCGCCAGGCACGCCCACGCTTCCGCAAGTGACCAGCCAACTCGAGACCAGCGATTCCTCACCTCACTTAAGCTTGTCGTACGACATGACCGAGAACCTGATGACCTACGTCAGTTATTCGGAAGGATTTAAAGGCGGCGGACATCATCAGCGGGCATTTCCGCCCATTATTCCTGCCCAGGGTGGCTGTGATCCAGCGACTCCGGTCGATTGTATTCCGATATTCCGACCGGAGTTCGTAACGAGCTACGAATTGGGCTTTAAATTCGTTGGTCTCGATGGACGCTTTCGCCTAAACACCGCCGCATTTTACTCGGACTATACTGACCTGCAAATAACTGTGGTGAATACCATAGCGCCCGTATTACAAAATGCCGGCAGTGCAACGATCAGAGGCTTCGAAATTGAAGGCAGCTGGGCTCCGGCAGACAGCTGGTTCATCGAATGGGCCATTGGCCAACTCGATGCATCATATGACAGTGTGGATCCGGCAACCGGATTGACTGGCAACGAATCTCTTGCCTGGGCGCCGGACTGGACCTTTAGCACGAGCGTAGTCAAAGAGTTCAATTTGCCTGGCGATCGCGGCACGCTCACCCCTCGAGTGGACTGGTCCTATCGTGACAAAACCTGGTTCGATGCCTTAAACGCCTTGGATACATTCCAGGACAGTTACGGAATCCTTAACGCGAACGTGTTCTGGGAAAATGCCGACGGACGTTTTAGCGCAGTGCTCGGCGTGAACAATCTTGCGGATAAAGACTTTCTTCAATTGCGTTTTCTCGCGCAGGATTTCGGCTATTTTGAAGACACCCATACTCGTGGCCGCGAGTGGTACCTCACACTAAGAACGCAATTTTAGAGCTGCGCGGCGGTGCGTTCGTCCGAATTGATTTCACAGCTCGTGTTGGAAGCAGAGAATCAAGCACGTGCGAGAAAATACGGTTGGGGAAGTAGTCATAATTCTCGGTGGAGCAAAATGCGAGATTTCTATTCAGAGCTAAAACTCCGTAGCGTATTCCGCGTAGCCGCTGTCTATTCTTTGATCGGCTGGCTGCTGGTTCAGGTTGTAACCGCAATTGAGGAACCGTTAAGCCTGCCCTCCTGGTTTGATACAGCGGTAATAGTCCTTTTGCTGATTGGTTTTCCCTTGTCGCTTATCCTGTCCTGGGCTTATGAAATCACACCCGAAGGTTTGAAGCGGGACAACCGGCCGCAGCTACCGACCGAGCTCGATTCGGAAACCGCTACGTCCAAGCCGACTGAATCAAAGGCACGTTCAACGCGACAGTCCAGTAGGAATCAAATCGAGTCTCTGGTGGTTTTGCCGCTCACGAACCTCTCCAGTGACCCAGAGCAGGAATATTTCGCCGACGGTATGACCGAGGTATTGATAGCCAATCTTGCCAGGGTTCGAGCACTGAAAATAATTTCGCGGACCTCGGCGATGCGTTACAAGGGAAGCAATCTTTCACTGCCGGAAATCGCGGAAGAACTGGATGTCGATGCGGTCGTAGAAGGGTCTGTCCTACGCGACGGTCAAAGGGTGCGGATAACTCTTCAGCTTATCCGGGCGGATACCGACGAACATCTATGGGCTGAGAATTACGAAGGTGATATGCAGGACGTACTGCTGCTGCAGAGCGAGGTCGCGCAGGCGGTCACCCGGGAAATTCAGGTTGCAGTGACGCCCGAGGAGAAACAAATCCTTGCGACTGCCAGGCGAATTAATCCGCAGGCCTACGAGGCCTATCTCAAAGGCCGCCACTACTATTGGAATGTATCGCCGGAGAATCTGGAAACAGCATTGAGGTATTACAACCTGGCGCTCGACAAGGATCCGGATTACGCATTGGCATACGCCGGCATCAGCGATGTCTGGGGTGCGCGGGGATGCTTCGGTTTTGCATCTCCCCGCGAGGCCTTTTCAATGGGGAACCCCGCTGCCATAAAGGCAATAGAGTTGGATGATCGGCTCGCCGAAGGGCATGAGATGTTGGCCCGATACAAAACGCTCTACGAGTGGGACTGGGAAGCGGCAGAGAGCCAGTGTAAGCACGCAATCGCGCTCAGTCCTAATAACCCCGATGTCGGGTTTGCCTACTTTTTGCTGTTGTTGGTCTGCAGACGGTTTGCAGAAGCCAGGACGCAGGCCGCGCACGCATTAAGACTGGATCCCTTCAACTTAACCTTTCAATGCAATCGGGGCTGGCAGCTATTATACGAATGCCATTACGACGACGCCATTACGCAGTTTGAAAAGCTGCTCATGGCTGAACCAAATTACCCCTGGGCGCATTGGGGGCTTTGTAGCAGTTACCAACGAATGGGTAAGCACGAACAAGCGCTGACAGAAGCGATGCAATATCTTTCGTTGACAGGCAAAGCTGAAGCCGCGGACGCGATGCAGCAGGGTTTCGCCGAGTCTGGCTACCAGCGTGCCATGCTCCAGGCGGCAGAAGTCCTGGTTGCCCAATCAAAAACAGGATATGTGCAAGCGATTCTCATTGCACGGCTCTATGCTTTCGCACAAAAGACGGACCTGGCCCTCGATTGGCTGGAGAGATCCTGTGCGCTGGGCGAACCGTGGTTCGCAATGATCAATGTGGATGTGGACTGGGACAGCCTCCGAGAGGAACCACGGTTTATAAATTTCGTTAAACGAATTCGATTGGAAGAATTGTAGGGGAAGCCTTGCGTGCCGCTGAAAAATAATGAGGAGTTGTCCATGCCATTCTTGAGTTTTCTGCCCGACGACGCGGACATGCGTGAAATTATCCAGCATCGGCCCAAACAAATGGAAATCTTCAATCAGCTGGCTCACGGCCTGATGCGTGGTCCATCAGCATTCACTGTTGGGGAGCGCGAACTGATCGGCGCGTTCGTATCGAGTACGAACGATTGTCCCTATTGCGCCGGCTTGCACGCGTTGGTTGCCAGTCATTTTGATATTCCGGAGTCAACGCTGGAAGCTCTGGCGCTGGATTTTGAGATCGCGCCGGTTAAACAACGAATGAGACCTGTATTGAGATACGTCGAAAAGCTGACCAAGACACCGTACAAAATGACCCATGCGGATGCCGATGCGGTTTACGCAGTGGGTTGGGACGAGTTCGCGTTATCAGATGCGGTCCTTATTTGTGGTCTATTCAACATGGCCAACCGGATCATTGAGGGCCATGGCGTTGATCGAGCGACGCCCAGGGAAAAACTTAGAAAGAGCGGTCAGTGGTTGGCGGAATTCGGCTACCTAACCCCCGCAGACGGTGCCGCGCCACATTTACGCTAACCGCCATCTTTCTGGTGCCGGAAAATTGCCGGGATCAGTCCAGATCAGTTATGACCTGTTAGGCACTTGCGTCCACGAGCGTCTCCAGTATGCCTATTAATAACAACAACTTATAAACGCCTGAGTGCCTTCGGGAGGCA
>Ga0255058_10001753_pt1 | contig 12189 bp, 12 predicted proteins | sample Cases_109_9_MG_FD_188637 | JGI IMG/M metagenome (GOLD analysis project Ga0255058, IMG submission 188637) | Seawater microbial communities from Amundsen Gulf, Northwest Territories, Canada - Cases_109_9 | ecosystem: Environmental > Aquatic > Marine > Gulf | place: Canada: Northwest Territories... | reverse complement strand
CAATGGGGGTGCACAAAATTGCGCGCGTAGCCGGGCTACGTAAGCGATTTTGGGGGTCCCCGCAACGCCGCAGGGCGCGTTCAGGGGCCGTCGCAGTAGGTGTGGTGATTGATTCACAGACTCTCAGGCCGTGTCTTTGACAAAGTGTGCGCTCAGACGATCGACCGCGGCGTTGAGCACTTCGTCGCGCTTGCAAAAACAGAAGCGGACCAGATGATCGATGTCGTCGGAGGCGTAAAGAGCGCTGACGGGCACCACGGTGACACCCGCCTCGATGGTCAGATAGCGACAGAAGTCACCATCGCTTCCGTCGAATCCCAGCGGACGGAAATCCACATTCATAAAATAAGTCGAGTGGCAGGGCAACACGTCGAATCCGATGGCGCGCAATCCGCTGTCCAGCAGGTCCCGCTTGGCCTGCAAGTCCCGGCCGAGCTGCGTGTACCATTTCTGCTCGTTGTCGAGTCCATAGGCGACGGCGCGCTGCAAGTTAGGTGGCGTCGTAAACACCAGAAACTGATGCGCTTTGGCGACAATGCTGAGCAGCGCAGGCGCCGCGGTGATGTACCCGACCTTCCAGCCGGTCATGGAGAAGGTCTTTCCCGCAGAGGCGATGCGTATACAACGCTCGCGCATGCCGGGCAGCGTGATCAAGGGAATATGATCGCGGCCGTCGAACACCAGATGTTCGTAAACCTCGTCGCAGATGGCGTAGCAATCGAACTTTTCCAGCAACTTACCGATCGATGTGAGCTCGTCATGGCTGAATATCTTGCCGGTGGGGTTCATCGGCGTGTTGAAAAGAATGCATTTGGTCTTGTCGGTGAACGCGGCCTCCAGCTGGTCCCGGGGAATTTGCCAATCCGGTGGTTCCAGGCGCACTAAGCGGGGGTTGCCGCCGGCACGTTTCACCATCGGCAGGTAGCTGTCGTACAGAGGCTCGAAGAGCACGACATCGTCGCCGGGCTCCACCAGCGCCAGAATGCTCGCCGCCAGTGCCTCGGTGGCGCCCGAGCAGGCCATGACTTCGGTCTGCCAGTCGGCCTCGAGGCCGTAGAAGCGACCATCGTGGGCGGCCACGGCCTGGCGCAGCTCCGGCACACCCATCATCGGCGGGTATTGGTTGGGAAACTGCCGCGTGGCGCTCGCCAGGGCATCCAGCATGGCGGCGGGACCTTCCTGGTCGGGGAAGCCCTGGCCGAGGTTGATGGTCTGGTGTTCCTTAGCGAGCCGCGACATCACCTCGAACACCGTCGTTCCGAAGCTTGCCAGGGTGCTATTGAATGCTCTCACGGTATACTCCCTCACCCACAGCCTATTCGCGCTGGGGCGCGTGCTCGCCGGGCAACCGGAAAATGTGCTTGCGCGTGCCGAGATTGCCCGAGTCTATCTCATGCTGGCTGGGCTGAGGACCTCCCGGCAGGAGTTCCAGACAGTCAGCAACAGCGAGGAACTTCTACCGTCGGCGGCACCGATTGCCTCCAACCGCCGTCCGTGTTAAGAAAACCCCATAAGTTGGTATAGTGTCAGCGCTCCAGGGGAGGCTTAGCGCGCTCGAAGCGAGCGGTCACGGCCCTGGATCCAGGCAGGAATTGTCATGTCGATAATGCCCATCGAAAAATATCAGGCCTTCGAGCCCGTCGATCTCCCGGATCGACAGTGGCCCGGCCGGGTTCTCACCAAGGCCCCCGTCTGGTGCAGCGTGGATCTCCGCGACGGCAACCAGGCCCTCATCGACCCCATGGACAGCGAGCGCAAGATGCGCCTGTTCAGGGTTCTGGTGGATATGGGCTTCAAGGAAATAGAAATCGGCTTCCCGTCGGCGTCGCAGACCGAGTTCGATTTTCTGCGCACGCTCATCGACGAGGAGCTGATCCCCGATGACGTCACCGTTCAGGTGCTCACGCAGAGCCGCGAGCATCTCATCGAGCGCACCTTCGAGAGCCTGGTGGGCGCCAAGCGGGCTATCGTGCATCTTTACAACTCCACTTCGACTTTGCAGCGGCGGGTTGTCTTCGGGCTCGACCGTGACGGCATCACGGATATCGCCGTCAAGGGCGCCGAGCTCATCAAGAAGTTCGCCGGCAACATGAATGGCACGGAGATCATCCACCAGTACTCGCCGGAGAGCTTCACCGGCACCGAGCTAGACTACGCGGTGGAGATCTGTAACGCGGTAACGGATGTCTGGGAGCCGACGCCGAAAAAGAAGACCATCATCAATCTGCCGAGCACGGTGGAGATGGCGACGCCCAACGTTTACGCCGATCAGATCGAATGGTTCTGCCGCCACGTCAAAAACCGCGACAGCCTGGTCATCAGCCTGCATCCGCACAACGATCGGGGCACCGGCGTTGCCGCTACGGAGCTCGCGTTGATGGCGGGGGCGGATCGTATCGAGGGCACGTTGTTTGGAAACGGCGAGCGGACCGGTAACGTGGACGTCATAACCCTGGCCGGCAATCTGTTCACCCAAGGCATCGACCCGGAGCTCGATCTGTCGAACATCGGCGAGCTGCGCGAGGTCGCCGAGTATTGTACCCGGCTCCCCGTGCATCCCCGCCATCCCTATGTCGGCGATCTGGTCTATACGGCGTTCTCGGGCTCCCACCAGGACGCGATCAAGAAGGGCATGGTCGCGATGGAGAAGAGTAACTCGGGACTGTGGGAAGTGCCCTACCTGCCCATCGATCCCAAGGACGTGGGACGCAGCTACGAGACCATCATTCGCGTAAACAGCCAGTCCGGCAAGGGCGGCATCGCCTACATACTGAAGGCTGAGCACGACCTCGATCTACCACGGGAGCTGCAGGTCGAATTCAGCCAGATCGTTCAGAAGGTGACGGACGAGACCGGCAAGGAAATTACTGCCCAGGGGATTTGGGAGCTTTTCCAGCGCGTCTATCTGGATCGCACCGCTCCCGTCGAGTTTCTCGAATACTGGAGCGTTCCGGATACACACGCCAGCGAGATGTGTCGCGTATCATCCAGCATCCGCTTCAATGGTGAGGAGCGCACCATTAACGGCAAGGGCAATGGGCCCATTGCCGCGTTCGTGGATGCATTAAAGGCCGATTGTGGTTTCGATGTGAGTGTGCTCGATTACCACGAGCACGCCATTGGTCACGGCGAGGACGCGACGGCGGTTGCTTATGTCGAAATAGAGGACTCCGATGGTCGCTCGTTGTTCGGTGTAGGCACCCACCCCAATATCGTGATCGCATCGCTCAAGGCGACGGTCAGTGCGTTGAACCGGAAAGAGTCGAATTTCTGAGCGTTTTCGCCCTGGTCAGTGAATGCTGGCCGACTTGAGGTAACTGTTGCGATCGGCGGACCGGACGGTAACGGATATCGATTCGCGGTTGCGCATGATGGTCAGCGGTACTTCCACGCCAGCCTCGCCACTTCGCCAGATGCGACGGAATAAATTCGCCAGCCCGCTTACCGACTCACCAGCCACCTCGCGAATCACATCACCGACCTGCAGGCCGGCGGTGTCCGCGGGACAGTCATCGTAGACTCCTGAAACCACGAGGTGGTGGCTTAGCTCCTGGACGAGAAATCCCAGCCACGGCCGCGCCGGCGCACTGCGTTTACCGTACATGCGCAGGTCGTCGAGAACAGGCTTGAGCAGGTTGATGGGGATAATCATGTTGGCGCCGCTTTGCTCTCCGCTTTCGGCGACCTGCTGCACCAGCAGCGAGCCGATTCCCAGCAACGAACCATCGTTGCCGATGAGGGCGGCGCCGCCCCAGTTCGGATGAGGGGGTGCGGTGAACAGGGCCTCGTCGAGGACATACTCCCAATAACCCGCAAATTCGCGCTTCGCGATGACGGTGGTCTTGATGGCGTGATCCGGTCCGCCGTGACCGGCGGCAATCACCTGATCGGATACCTGCAACGTAGCGGAATTCCCCAGCTTCATGCTCGGCGTTCCCATGGGTTGCAACGCCTGCACCAGGCCGAATCCGGTCTCCTGGTCATAGCCGACTACGTGTCCGGGGACGGTGGTGCCCTCATTGGTGAGGATCCAGAGACTCTCGGCTTCCGTAATCAGGTAGCCGATGGTGACGACCAGACCATCGTCTGCGATGACGATGCCGTGTCCGGCGCGCTCCGTGCCGAGCACACCGGCGGTCAAGGCATCTTCGGGGATCTGTGACCGCAGCGACACGATGGAATCGAGGGCCGCGTTCAAGTCGAACGCACAATCTTCGGGATTCGGCCGCACCGGGCTTTCGAGCTCCGGATCCGAGGGTTCCACCATGAGTTCAGCCTCCGCACGTCAACAGCTACATGATAGCGATGATTGCCGACAAAGGGGACCATTGGCAGGGCCCCCGGAGGAGCAAGTGCATCCCCGCAGGGGACTCGCTCCTACATATTTTTTACCGGCAGGTTGCGGGCCCGCAGGCAGAGGTAATCCAGCGCCAGGCTGGCCGCGGCCAGTGAAGTCAATTCCGCGTGGTCGTAGGCGGGGGCGACTTCGACAATGTCCATGGCTATCAAGTTGACATCGCCCAGCCCGCGAATGATCGACTGCGCCTGAAAGGTGGAAAGACCACCGACCACGGGGGTCCCCGTGCCCGGTGCGAAGCTCGGATCCAGGCAGTCGATATCGAAGGTGAGATAGGTTGGATGATCGCCGACGATCTTCCTGGTTTCGGCGACAACTGCGTCGGTGCCGTTTTTGTGAACCCATCCCGCGTCCAGCCATGTAAAACCCATGGGGTCGCTGTTATGTGTACGAATGCCGATCTGCACCGAGCGTTCGGGGATGACGATGCCCTCGCGCGTGGCGTGGAAGAACATCGTGCCGTGGTCGACGCGGCCATCCTCGTCCTTCCAGGTGTCGGAGTGAGCATCGAAGTGGATGAGCGCGAGCGGGCCGTGACGTTTTGCGTGGGCGCGGAGCAGCGGCAGGGTCAGGAAGTGATCACCACCGAGGCAGAGCAGCGACACGTCGTGGCCGAGAATGGCTTCGGCGTGGGCCTCGATCTGTCCGGGGATCCCGTCGGGTCGGCCGAAATCGAAGCTGCAGTCGCCGTAATCAATGATAGCGAGCCGTTCCGTGGGATCGAATCCCCAGGGCCACAGCGGGCCCCAGCTCAACTGGGCGGAAGCCGCTCGGATCCCTGCCGGGCCAAAACGCGTGCCCGGCCGGTTGGTGGTCGCCAGATCGAGGGGAATGCCGGTAACGGCAATGTCGACACCGTCGAGATCCCGGGTGTACTTGCGGCGCAGAAAGCTGAGCGCACCCGAATACGCGTGTTCGACCCGGGTGCCGTAGAGGGACTCGGTGGTAAATGCATGATCACTGTGGCGGAATTTCATCGTAGTTCTCAGACCGGGGGTGGCCTACCCCGAGGTGGTTCTGCCCCCTTTTTACAGGATATCCAGGCGCGTATGATATCGTCTTGCCTCGGTGGGCACGAAGTACCATGGCCGCTGCCGAGTTCCGGGCAAGCTCCGGATCCGGTGCCGGATGCCGTGTCCACCTTCGAGGAGCAACAGGAGCGATCCCTGTGTCAAAAAAAGTAAAAAACGGCACTCGAAAGGACATCGACGCCAAACCCTGCATCTACTTCGATGGCTACTGGATCCGGTACTACGCGCCTCCTGGAGAATCGCTGACCGCCAAGAAGCACCTTATTGACAGCCTTAACCGGCGCCTTTTTCACCACACCGAACACGGTATCAACACCCCCGGCGAGAGCCTCGACCTTGCCAGAAAAGCCTTCGACCGCGAGCAGGATCCGGACAGAAAGCGTGTCAACGGCGCCATGCTCGCGGGCGCGCTGTTCAACCGCGCCGCGGACATCTTCACCACGGTCGTGGATCTGGAAGCAAAGGGTGTCCACATCAGCCCGGACAACGAGCTTATGCGGCAATGCGGCGAGTTCTTTCGCGAGGCGCTGGAGCGGGGTAAGACGGTCAAGCACTACAGCGGTCACGAGGGCATCGACGAGCTGTGGGGCGAGCCGCTGAAGGCCTTTACCCTAAGTATCGAGGATTTCTACGATACTCGTTACATCAAGATCGCCCAAACCATGACTAATATCGACAAGCTCGGCGGGCGCATGTGCGAGCTGTTCACCGATGACCCGGCCTTTGTCGGGGTCGACGCACGCATTCTGGAGGTCTGCGAAGCCGCCAAGCTGGAGATCGAGACCATCCGCACCGACCCGGTGAACTTCGAAGTCTGGCCGCGATTCGTCGCTGCCGGTGAGGCGCTGCTGGCATTCCATCCGCAGCTGCCCGGTAAAGCGTCGGTTCACGAGCGGCGAATGATGGAGCGGGGAATGCAGCTGATTGCCGACGGTAACAGTCTGCTGACCTATATCTCTGGGGCCCGAGTGCCGATGCCAAAGAGCACCACGGAGTATCTGCGGCATTGCGATGGTTACGAAGCGGCGCGGCGCGGGTTGCCGCTGGCCGAGGCACGCCGCCGGCGGAGCACGGCCTAGTCTGAATAATTCAGGCTAGGGAACGGCATTCGTTTTCGCGGCGGGCCGGCTGCGGCCCTTCTCGCGGGCAATGGCAGGGACGGCGTCCAGGCGCCGGCTTAACACGCTTTTTTCCAGTCGGGTGCTGCCGAGGGTACTGGGACGGGGACCCCGCCAGTGGGGTTCCTGCATTTTCGCCGATGAGATTCGAAAGCTGTGAAGCGTGCCGCAGCACGGGCGCGCTCAGCTGTTAATCTGCGTTTTTCGGCATCAAACCATAAGCTAAGCTATTGATTCGGGGGAGGTGCGGCGCCGACCGGTTGCACCCCTATGCGTCATCGGCCACATCCAGTCAGCGACCTTCCGCGTGAAAAAGTACAAGAGAGACTATCCCAGGATGCCGGTGCATCTTCCCGTGGAGGTGTCGATGCCGGATGGCGAAATCATCCATGCCATTACGGTCAACCTGTCCCCTGCGGGGGTTCAGATCGCCTGTGATCGGGTGACCGTGAACAGTATTCTGCCCCTCAGTCAGCGTCGTCTGCCCAGGAAAACCCGGCGGGTGGACGTGCGTCTTCGCTTCCCCGAATCCTCGGGCATGCCCGAAATCATCGACGCGCGCTGCGCGGCGGTGTTCTCCCGGCGCATCGCGGAAAACGAATACCGCATCGGCCTGCAGTTCCAGGGACTCGATGGCGATGATTACCAGAAGCTCGAGCACTTCCTCGACGGCGGGCTCCAACGGGTCGGCAACTAACGTCGGCCAACGCGCCCCGACTTTTTCCCGCCGCGATGATAGCCTACGGCCGACGCGCCTCCGTTTGAATTCGCCGGGGGGCGGCGGTGATTTCATGCGCAAGACGACGCGGCTCAAAGCTCTCATCCAGCGACCGGAAATTCTGCTGTGCCCTGGCGCCTACGACGCCTATCTGGCTCGCTGCGTGGAACAGGCGGGATTCGAGGCCCTCTACATGACCGGCGCCGGCGTTTCCCATTCACGTCTTGGTGTGCCCGATCTCGGCCTCGTGAGCTTTTCCGAGATGCTCGACCAGGCCGGTCGCATCGCCGATGCTGTTGAAATCCCTCTCATCGCCGATGCCGATACAGGGTATGGCAACGCCATCAACGTCATGCGAACGATCAGGGCTTATGAGCGCGCCGGAGTCGCGGGTTGTCATATCGAAGACCAGGTGAGCCCAAAGCGCTGTGGGCACTTCGACGAAAAGCGCGTGATCCCCGTCGCCGAGATGCTCGGCAAGCTGGCTGCCGCTCTGGACGCCAGGGACGATGAGGATTTCGTCATCATCGCGCGTACCGACGCGCGGGGCGTTTTCGATCTGGACGAAGCCCTGGATCGCGCGCACGCCTATGCCGCTGCCGGCGCCGATGTCATCTTCGTGGAATCTCCCCGATCCGAGGCAGAGCTGGCGCGAATCGGACAGAGCATCGACGCGCCCCTGCTCGCCAACATGGTGGAAACCGGCCTGACGCCATTGCTGCCCGCAACGACGTTGCAGCAGCTGGGCTTCGACCTGGTCATCCACCCCGGCGCCATCGGCCGCTTCATCGGCAAGCAGCTGCAGTCTTTCCTGAAGACACTCAAGGAAGAAGGTACGACGATTTCCCAGTTGGACAAAATGCTCGATTTCGAGTCCCAGAACATGATCGTGGGTTTGTCCGAAATGCTCGCCAGGGCCAAGCGATATCAATCTTGACTGCGGTTATTGCCGGTGGTCAGACCGTGTGCAACGTGTATTGCTCGTGGGATCGACAACAAGCTTTTTCTTCGCATTTCGATAATACCGACGTGTTCGTACTCCAGGACGCCGGGAGCAGGGATAACGCCTTGGCGTCCAGGGATTGAGGTTCCTTGCGCCTTGTGGTTTAGGGTGTCGAAACGGGACCCAACCAAAGGTGAGAGAAGGATCGCGAAGGCCGGGACGAATTCCTATCAACTCCTGGAAATAGTGGCCGATCCTTCCTGGGTATGTCAGCGTTCAGCCTTGATAAAGAGCCCTTCCCGGACGCGGGGGGTGATGAATTCTACTTCTCGACGCCTGCCCTGACGGCGCGCCTGGACGAGCTGTGTGGCGCTGTCGACCGGGGAAATGTTCTGCTTCTCGACGAGCAGGGCAGCGGCAAGAGCACCATGCTCGACAGCTTCGTCGAAGCGGTGTGTGAACGCTGGCGCATCTTTCGTCTACAGGCCAGTGCAGGCATGAGCGCGGAGGAATTCGTGCACGAACTGGTGTCGACCTTCGGGCTTCCCCTCCGTGAACCCGCCGCCGCGGAGCTCAGAGATGCCGACACTTTTCTGGAGTTGTTGTCGACGCGATCCCTTGTCGCCGTCATCGTCATCGACGATGTGCATCGCTTGGAAAGCAGTGCGCTCGAGCAACTCCTTTATCTTGCCAAGCGCTGGGAACGCTACAGTGTCCGATTTCTCATCTGCGCCGAGCCGGGCTTGATAGACCGGCTCGAATCACTCCGCGAAGGCGACCCCTTTCCCGGCGGAGTCACTACTCTCGGCATGCCGCGATTCAATCACGAGCAGGTCAGCGACTATCTGCATATGTGTCTGTTTCGGGCCGGACTGGTCGGCGACAGTCCATTCGACCCCGCCATCGTCGCCAGCGTGACGGAAAAGGCGCGCGGTCTGGTCGGCGCCATCGATCCTCTCGCGAGAGAGGTAATGGGCGAAGTTGGCGAAAAGCGATGTCATCCTAGTCGCGGCGCTCCGGGGCAACGCCGCGCGCGGCGCTGGCCCGTGGCGGTAGTAGCCGTGGCTGGCCTGGGTGTGCTGTTGATGGCTGCTCTGCCTGGATTTTCCTCGCCCCAGAGCGAGGTGGAATCGCGCCAACATCTGGAAGTGTTTCAGTCCAGTATCCGGCTTGCGCCGCGGGAAGGTAGCGGGGATCTCCCCGAGCGTTCAGCTACCGCCGACTCCGTCGCGCCTTGAGCGGGCGCTGGAGTGCTGGAAGTATTGGCTGTTTCCCTGTTCGGCGTGCTTGGGCGGTAACGGTGGTTGGGGCAGCGCGTAGAACAACGGCTCCTGGCTCTCGACCCGGTTCGCGAATGGTAAGCGCATCTGCACCTTCGTACCGTTCGCCTCCGCCTCGCGCTGGGCGCCGTAGAGTTGTTTTGCCATTTCCTGTTGCCAGGGCAATTTGTAGGCACGGGGCTCGTCGGTGTCCGCCATCTCGATCCACACATAGATGGCCTCGCCTTCACGGAGCCTCGAGCCGACCACGGTCGCCTCGGACGCGTTGCGGTGCCACCATTCGAGGTTTGCAGGTTTCGGGCGGCTCAACAGATCCGCATAGCTCAGGTAGATAGTAGGAATGAACAACGCCGTCGCCAGAACGGCGGAAATCTTCGCCCACAGCCTGCGGTGTGACCAGATGCTGATGGCCGCGAGGAAGGCGGCGAGCGCCGCCGAAGCCGCAAACAGGTGGAAGAGCTCGATCACAGTTTCGTCCTGCTGCGAAGCGCGCGGGGCAAGTCGTGCACGCTGCCTGCTATGAGGTCGCCGTCCTCATCGAGCTGGAAACGAAACACCGTGGTTTCCTGACCCTCACGAAGCAGGTCCAGCTTGGTGTCGAGCACGCGAAGCGACGACGAGTTATCCGTGCCCTTGACGCTGACTGCGACCGTGACCGGAAGCGGGTAGTGGTGGCCGCCGTTGCGATACAGGTGCACATTCACTGTGTACTCGCCGGCGGGAACCCCACGGCTGTATGAAAATTCATAATTGAGATTTGTCAGATCGCTATCGCGTCCCAGATCGTCGCGCAGGAGATTGAAAACCGCACCATCCTTGTTCGAGTATCCGACCGGGGAGTCCCCGGGCCCTTCGACCCAAAGATCGACGTCGGCGTCGATGTGATCGGGCCAGCGAAGCTCGATGATGACGTTTCCGGGGCTGCGGGCTTCCTGTTCTTCCGCGGCGCGCGGATTGACGTGCGGCAAAAGCAGCATGACAATCATGACGAAGCCGGCCAGCGCCAGCATTATGACGTCGCGAAACACCGTCGCGCCGCTTTCGTCGTCGAAGAGATCAATCTCGCGCATGAACTTCCGCCATCTCTACCAGTGCTGTTATCAACTTTACCGTGCCACCGGCGAGAATCTGATGGTTCGCCATCAACCAGACGTTGAGAACGGCACCTACGAGTGTCGTGTAGAGAGCCGTCGACATACCCTGGATCAAAGTCGATACCATGGGCGCGATGGATTTTACGTCGGATGCATGCGCGGGATCGACGCCGCCGAGCGCAATGATGAACCCGACCACCGTGCCGATGAGCCCCAGTAACACCAGGCTGCTGGCGATGTGGCGCACGACGGCCGTGCGGTGGGCGATCTTCATGCGCAGCGCACCAACCAGATTGGCGCGGCTGTCCGCGTCACCGCCCGCCATGGGAGCCAGATAGCGAGCCGCCGGCGTGTCGGCACCGGATTCGAAGTCGCGCACGCTGTTGAGCTCGTGGCTGGTCTGCCAGGCCTTGAACGCGGAGAGGCCCAATCCGCCCATGAACACCAGAAAAATGACCAGCGACAGGTAGGTGCGATCCGCCGCCAACGCGTCGCTGACCAGCCCCTGGGCGTAGGCCGCCCCGAGGAGGCCGAAGCCGAAGAGGTTCAGGAGGGTGAAGCGCAGCAGCAGTAGATAGCGGTAGGGGTCCACACCGCGCTTCTTGGGGTGCAATTGCAGCCAGGCAACATGCCGGCGGCCAGCATCCGGGTCTTCCGCGGTACCCTGCCGGGCTGCGGTGGATGCTTCCTTCCCGGAAGCGGGAATCTTGGGGATCGCGTAGGCCATGCCTTACCCCTTGGGCGGTTAACTAAATTCCTAAAAGAGATATCGGCCGAATCTGGCGTTCCTTAAAGCTCGTGTTCCACCGAGCTGTGAAAACGGGCGCCTCGAGGGCACTCAAAGTGCCGACTCGGTCACGCTGCGGGGAGTTCCGCCGCTTTGGTCCTCCGACGACCCGATTCCACGGACAGGCGGGGTGAGCGGCCTCCTGGAGCGTGGTCAGGCGCGATTTCAGGCATCGGACGCCTAAACTCCCCTCAGAATTGGCCGATAAGAGAGGTGTTGGACCGGTCCGCACTGACCGGTCGTCGTACCCATCACCAAAGGATGCACGAGCCATGACCAAAGGTAATCAGGACTCGCCGGGCACGCGTTCCGACCAGGAATCCACACCCAGGGCCACACCGCCCCCGGGGTTGGCTGCCCAGCAGGCAGGCATCGCGCAGCAACCGCGAGTCGTTTCCCGCCCCGAGGACGTTGCGGGGCTGGTTCTCATGCAGATCGATCTGGTCAACGCCAGAAAGGACGACCTGACCATCGCCATCAAGGGGCTGTCGGATCTCACGCGACAACTGGTGAGGGCCTATGGCGAGAACATGCAGACCATCGACCAGCTGCAGTCGAAGGTCAAAAATATGGGGAGCTCCGCGAAGACCGGCAGCTCGTCATCGAACGGCAAACGAAAGTCTTCCCGCTAGCTACTCGTTTCCCGCCAGTCCACGCTATGAGCCAGCAGCGCAGTCGTCGCTGCCCTCGTTCACCCAGTCCGCCATGGCGCCCGCATAGGGCGCGCCCTGGCGGCTCGTCTGCTTGATCTGAACCTTGCTCTTCTCTACTCCGTCGGCGTCGACAATGATGCTCATCACGTGGGAATCGGCGAAGTAGAGGTCGTTCTCGAAGCCCACGCCCGTATCGACGGATATCTCC
>Ga0255058_10001752_pt1 | contig 12193 bp, 8 predicted proteins | sample Cases_109_9_MG_FD_188637 | JGI IMG/M metagenome (GOLD analysis project Ga0255058, IMG submission 188637) | Seawater microbial communities from Amundsen Gulf, Northwest Territories, Canada - Cases_109_9 | ecosystem: Environmental > Aquatic > Marine > Gulf | place: Canada: Northwest Territories... | reverse complement strand
ACGGAAATGACGATGATCGGCACATCGGGCGCCAAGGCGCAAAGTTCCTCCACCGCTGAGATACCCCTCATGCCCGGCATGTTTAGGTCCAGCAACAGAAGGTCGAGATCGTCCAACTCCGACAAGAGTGCCGCGGTATTGTCGTAGTCATAGGCTTCTTCGATCTGCAAGCGGTCGCCGAAGTCCGTCAAGAGATGGCGCAGACCCGCACGAAACAGCGCGTGATCGTCGGCCAAGAGAATTCTGAGCGGCGCATCGCCGATATTCGACGCGCCGACCTTGTTGAGTGGCTGATCCATTTTCACCAATACCATCATAAGACTTCACTGAAAAAGAAAATGCTTTCTAAGCCAACTACTTGAAAGTCTTTACCATTTTTTTTAGCCTGTCAATATGGATATCCAAGCATTTGGATAAATGACAAAGAATTTCTCAAATATAGCACCTTTGACAATGATCATCACTGTGGATAAATCCGCCGGCTGGCCCTCCCTAATACCAAATCTCGATAATAATCGCTCATTTCACCGCGGTCTCTTTCGCTCGCTAGGCGCGGGCGGCGCCGTGGTGTGGGTCGCCACAAGTCGTCCGTAACGCGGCGAGGGGGCAAGAGATCGCAGCCTTCGGTGGGGCGAATCGGCCCTCCGGAGGGCCCAAATAGGACATGCGGTGCGGCCCTTGCCCCCTGAACATCCAAATTGGGCTCCAGCATCGGGCTGCGTGAGGCGCCTATCCAGCGGACCGCTTCGCCCTACGAAATGGGTGATTATTATCGAGACTTGGTATTCATCTACGACTCCAGTTGCGATCGCGGGCCATGAATACATTTTCTCTATGGCCGAGGGCCGCTCGCCTTCATTTCCCGGACGCGGCTCGAATACTCGAGCCTCGGGCCGGCGAGGCATCGTGCTGCAGGTCCAAGGCGCGACGATGGAGCTTGTCTATAATCCGGTCCAAAGCGCGCGTCTCGGCCGGGGTAAGAGCGCTCGTCAGCTCCCGTTCGCGCGCCTTCGCCAACGGCACGATCCGCCGGTAGATGGCGCGGCCCTCAGACGTCGGCCGCAGGGGCGCGCGCCGACGGTCATTCGGATCGGTCTCGCGGGTGACCCGGCCGGCGGCGATCAGCTTGGCAATCGCCCGGCTGACCTGGACCTTGTCCATGCTGGTGCGCTCCGCGATTTCCATCGCCGTGAGCGGCGCCTCCTGGGAGAGCACCGCGAGCGCCCGCCATTCATGGCGGCTCAGATCGAACCGTGTGCCATAGATCAGCGCCAGGGATCGGCTGACGGCGAGCTGCAGTATCGAAAGCCGATAGGGCAGGAAGCTGGCCAGATCGAGACGCGAATCCGCGTCCGTCGCCAACACCTCGCTGTCGGCCGCCGGGCCGCCGGCTTCCCGTCTTGGCGGCTCATGCGCCAAAGCTGGTCCCGCCGATACTTGTTAATAGTTTCACATGAAACTATATATAGCTTTCGATCTCAACTGCAAGCGCGCCGGCCAATTCGGCCGAACCTCGAAGGAGGGCAGCGATATGCGCCATTGGATCTCGTTTCCACGGGTCGAAGGCACGGCCAGCCGGCAGGCCCATTGCGATCTACCCGCGGGCACCTTCGAGCGGGAGGCGGGGCGCGAGGGCTTCTTCGGGCCCGCCAGTCATCTCCACCACAGGCACCCGCCGACGGGCTGGAGCCGGTTCGAGGGCCCTTTGCGGCCGCGCGCCTTCGATCTGAACGCGCTGGATCGGGTCACCGCCTCGCCGTGGGAGGCGGCGACGGTTCTGGCCAACGCGGCGGTCGAGATCCGCTATTGGCGGACCGAAGGGCGGATGGACCATCTGGTGCGCAATGCCGACGGCGACGACTGCCTCTTCGTGCACCAGGGCCAGGGGCGCCTGTTCTGCGATTACGGGCACCTCGAATTCCGCGACGGCGACTACATCGTGCTGCCGCGGGGCACCGCCTGGCGGCTCGCCTGCGACGGTCCTGCCAGTCTGCTCATGATTCAGGCGACGGGCGGCGCCTACAAGCTGCCGGACAAGGGGCTGGCCGGCGGCCACGCGATCTTCGATCCGGCGATGCTGGATACGCCGGTGATCGACGAGGCCTTTCGCGACCAGCAGTCGGAAGAGGAGTGGCGCGTCTCGATCAAGCGCGCCGGCACGCTCTCGACCCAGGTGTTTCCCTTCAATCCGTTGGACGCGGTGGGCTGGCACGGCACGCTCTCGCCCGTGCGGATCAACTGGCGCGACATCCGGCCGCTCATGTCGGCGCGCTATCACCTGCCGCCCTCGGCCCACACCACCTTCGTGGCCGACCGCTTCGTCATCTGCACCTTCGCGCCGCGGCCGCTGGAAACCGATCCGGGCGCGCTCAAGCTGCCGTTCTATCATTCCAACGACGACTTCGACGAATTCCTGTTCTATCACCGCGGCCAGTTCTTCAGCCGCGACAACATCAAGCCGGGCATGGCGACCCTGCACCCGGCCGGCTTCGCCCATGGCCCCCATCCCAAGGCCTACGAAGCGGCCATGACCAACCCCCGCAGCGAGACCGACGAGGTCGCGGTCATGGTCGACACGCGCGACATGGCGACGGTCGGCGACCTGCCCGACGGGGTCGAGTGGGCGGGCTACGTGGACTCCTGGAAGCCCAAGGGCTGACGACGCCCCGGACCGGGCTTATGTAGGGGCCTTCACTATCAGGGCGAAGTCCTCGTCGTCGAGGGCCACGTAGCCCTGTCAATTGTGCGATCCCGCCGAGGCTCGGCGGCGTGCTTGACTCCGCCCATTTCAGCCCGGACTGTGCCTGCGCGGGATCGCGTGCCGGACGCCCCGCTCGGGCGGGCTTCAAGGACGAGGCGCCCTTGCTTCGAAGACCGCTTTGGAGCAAAAAAGGTATTGAGAGGAATGTCATAGGCCATGCCTAATTTCATGCTTCTCGCTACCGCCTGGGGCCCAAAACACGGCGGCATCAACGCCTTTAATATGGATTTTGCGTGCGGCCTCGCAGCGCATCTTGGGGAAAGCGGTAAGGTCTTCTGTGCCGCTTTTCGGCCATCCCTAGAGGATTGCGAGAAGGCCAAAGAAGGCCAAGTCAGCCTTGTGTCGATCGATCGCCCTGTTGACAGCCCTGCCTATGACAAGAGCTGGGCCTACGACGTTTGGCAAGAACTTCAGAAAATGCATCCGAATGAATGCATCGATTGGTGGATCGGGCATGATGTGACAACAGGGTTGGCGGCGATAGAAGGCCCAATCGTGGCCGAACATGGCCACTCTGCCCTCATCATGCACATGAACTACGCTGACTATCAGGCTTACAAGGGTGGCGTCGGCGAACGTGCCGTCAAGAAGGAACGGCAACAAAGCAAGCTGTTCAAGAAGGGCGATCGGCATTTCGCGATCGGCCCGCTCCTCCGCGACGCGCTGAAAGACATCGTCCGTTCCGACGTCACCATGCTCGTGCCCGGCTTCGCCGAGGTGCCGGTGCAGCCGTCATCGCATCGGCTCACCCTTATCACATTCGGTCGGATGGACCGCGAGAGCGACCGTATCAAGCAAGGCGGGCTTGCCGTTGCCGGCTTCGCCAGTGCCGTGCATGACGCTTGGGAGCATGCTGGCTCACCGCCCAAGCTTAAGAAGGCCCCGCAGATGCGCGTGATTGGGATCGAGGAGCCAGGCGGCGACGAAGAACACTCCCTAAAAGCGCTCGCGAACGAGAAAGCGGGCCGCAAGGTTAACCTCATCGCTCGTCCCTTCGACGAGAACCGTCAAGCCCTTTTTGATGAACTCGGTAAGGCCAACATCTCGCTTATGCTGTCGTGGCACGAAGGCTTCGGGCTGACGGGATGGGAGGCGGTGGCCGGCGAGGTCCCGCTGATCGTAAGCAGGCAGAGCGGACTCTGGCAGCTTCTCAAGGAGACATTCGACGAGACCTTGGCTGAAGCCTATGTGCGGACCATCGACGTTGGCGGGCAGGACGGCGACGACGATACCGCCAACTTCAGGCCGGCAGACGAGGCGGCCGTTCGTGACGCGATCCTCGACTGGGCAGCCGACATCGAATCGGCTCGCCAAAACGCGAAGAAGCTAAAGCACGAGCTCCGTGAGAAACTGGTCTGCAGTTGGAAGCACACCGCCAAGGAGTTCTGTGATGCCCTCGGTCCCGAGCGAGCAGCAGAAACGCAAAGGGGGAGCACAGAGCCGCCGCTACCAACGAAGCCCACGCTCCAAACGGGCTCGCAATCCGACTTCATCGCCATACCACAGCCGAGCTGGCCTGAGAATCTTGGCGTGGAGATGCCGGACAGCATGATGCTGCGACCCGAAAGTCGGGTGGTACGCTTCCATCCTTTACGGGAGCCATTGAGGGACGAGATTATCGGCTGGGCCATCGATCCTGACCAGCCTATCAAGCTTCGGCTACAGGTCGGCGAAGGTGGTGCCGGGAAGACGCGCCTGATGATCGAGGTTTGTGAAAAGCTGGAAGGCTCTCATGGTTGGCGCGCCGGCTTTCTCGCGCGTTACAGACAGGTCGACAGCGCGTTTCTGGCGCTTCTTAGAGAGCGCAAGCCCTGTCTCGTTGTCCTCGACTATGCAGAGAGCCGAACGAAAGAGATAATCACCCTCACCAAAACAGCCCTGCATTTCGTCGATCGGCCGTCCGTTCGTCTCGTCCTGCTGGCCCGCGAGGGCGGCGACTGGTGGGACAGGCTCGGGGAGGCAGCTGATAGCGATCTAGCCACGTCCGCTATCCTCCGAGGGGTCGATACGAAGACCGGTCCCTATCGCATGACCAAAGAGCGCATTGAGGAGGGCGACCGACCGACTATTTTCAGAGAGGCGCTCGACGATTTCGCTAAGCGCCAGAAGATCGCCGCTCCACAGATTGGCGTGCCTGATCTATCGGCCGAGTTCTTTGGCAAACCGCTCTTCATTCACCTCGTCGCCCTCTCAGTTTTGCGGGACCGGGTGAGTGTCGATGACCACGAGCTTTTGGCGGCCGCCCTTGCCCACGAGCGGTCCTACTGGCGGCGACTCCTGACCAGCGGTGGCATGACCGAGCAGATGTTGCCCGCTCTCGAGCAAACCATTGCTTTCCTAACGCTCACCGGTGGCATGCGTTCGGCGAGGGAAGCGAAGTCGCTGCTTGCGCGGACACCAAGACTGCGGGAACTGAATTCGGCGATGCGGATAAGCCTGTTCGATCTGCTGCGGCAGCTGTACCGGCTGGAGGGGGGCTGGCCGGCTTGGAGCCGGATTTGCTGGGAGAGACCCTCGTTAGTGAAGCGCTCACCATGGACGACGAGCTGTTGGACGCGGCTTTGGGCGAACACAGCAGCCAAGAGGAAGCCCGCCAAGCGCTAACAGTGCTGACGCGCCTGGGCCATCGCGTGCCAGCCGAAAAGCGATGGCTGAAGGTGGCCTTGGATCGGTATCTGATCAGGCGGGCCGAGGATGCTCTTTTCGTCGGCATGGAAACGGGACCGCCGATGCCCGAGATGCTTGAGCAAGCGATCAAAGAAGCAGAATCGCGACAGCGCCGGAAGGCGGTCGACACGCTACGGCTCAAGCTACCGAAGGAAACGGTCAACCTCAAAAGTCTGAGCGTCGAGGTGAACCGTGAGCATGTAACGTTTCTCGAGATTAGAAAGTCCGGACGAGGTGCCAAGCGTAATCTCGGGCTTTGCAAGGCGCTTACCACTTTGTTCCAAGCACAGCGAGAAGCTGGGCTTCACGCGGAGGCTGCAGTCGCCGCGCTGGACGCCTTGCAGTACGCCAGCAAGGTCTTCCGCTCCGACAAACCCAACGACCGCGCACAACTCGCGGTGACGCTCAACAATGCCGCTATCGCCGTAAGCACGATCGGCCGCTTCGAGGAGGCGCTCGAGAAGGCGCAGCAGGCCGAGGCGACTCTCCGTGAGCTGGCAAGAAAGCAGCCCGACGCCCTCAACGCCGATTGGGCAACATCGCTTGGCAATCTCGGTAACCGGCTCAGCGATCTCGGCAGCTACGAGCAGGCGCTCGAGAGGGCGAATCAGGCCGAGGGGATCTCCCGTGAGCTGGCAAGAAAGCAGCCCGACGCCTTCAATGCCGATTGGGCAGGACAGCTTGGCAATCTCGGTAACCGGCTCAGCGAACTCGGCCGCTTCGAGGAGGCGCTCGAGAAGGCGCAGCAGGCCGAGGCGACTCTCCGTGAGCTGGCAAGAAAGCAGCCCGACGCCTTCAATGCCGATTGGGCAGGACAGCTTGGCAATCTCGACATCCGGCTCGGCGAACTCGGCCGTTACGAGGAAGCGCTCGAGAAGGCGCAGCAGGCCGAGGCGATCCGCCGTGAGCTGGCAAGAAAGCAGCCCGACGCCTTCAACGCCGATTGGGCAAATTCGCTTGGCAATCTCGGTGGCCACCTCGCCGAAGTCGGCCGCTTCGAGGAGGCGCTCAAGAAGGCGCAGCAGGCCGAGGCGATCCGCCGTGAGCTGGCAACAAAGCAGCCCGAGGCCTTCAACGCCGATTGGGCAACATCGCTTGGCAATATCGGTGTCCACCTCGTCAACCTCGGCCGCTTCGAGGAGGCGCTCGAGAAGGCGCAGCAGGCCGAGGCGATTTACCGTGAGCTAGCAAATAAGCAGCCAGAGGCCTTCAACGCCGATTGGGCAAAATGGCTCACCAACCTTGCCGAAGCCCAATTGGCCGCCAGTGAGCACACCGTCGCGCTCGAGACCGCCAACGCGGCAATCGCGCTGATCCGGCCACTCGCCGATCGCTACCCGGCCATTCACGGGCCTTGGCTCGCTTTTGCCGAGCGAGTGCTGGCGGAAGCCCTCCTCGACTTGGGTAAAGGTGAAGACGCTGTTGCCGAGGCCCGCTCCGCAATCACGATCTGGACGAACGTCGTGGCCTCACGTCCGGGCTATGAAACGATCCAGATCGCGAAGGCATTTCGAGCACTTGCGCGTTGTGAGATCGCACTCGATCAAGGCGAGGCCGCCGTGGCGACACTAGAACGTGCCTTTGAGGTTTTGCGCCAGCCAAACGAAAAGCACTCGAAGCTGCTGGGACCGGTGATGTCGGATATGGTCGAATTGGTATCGGCGGTCGATAGGGCCGCTGTCGAGCGTGTCGCACCGGCCGATTTACTAGCGGCCCTCAAAGCCTCTTCATGATCCTTTGCACGTTGCCGAACCATGGAAGGAGCGGACAACTCACACCATCACCCCGTTGGGCTTCGCTTCGAGGTACAGCCAAACCGCGGTGACCTCCAGGCTGTGCCCTTCGGCCTTTCCCCATTCGTCGTTGAGCCAGCGGGCGCAGACCGGAAGCGCGTCGAGCGCGTCCTGCAGCGGCACGATGGTGATGGGTTGCGCGGTCATGTCTCGATGGCTCGGCCAAGTCAGTTCAACACCTGAAATGAACAAACGACGGCCGCCCAGCCCTGTCAAACATCGGATGCGTGCATGCCTGTGTGGCCCGCTTGACTCCGCCTGTGCCAGCCCGGACTGTGCCCAGCTGGATCGCAGGCTGGACGCCCGGCCCATTGGACAAAAAATCACGGAGGCATGAAGTCGATGAGCGACGCCTTTTCGCTGACCCCTTGGCAGGCGGAGGGATTCCTCGAAGCGCGGGGCGATTGCCTGGTAATGGACGGGGTCGACCTGGTCGCCCTGGCCGAGGCCGAGGGCACGCCGATCTACGTTTATTCGGCGCGGCGCATTCGCGAGAACGCCGAGGGGCTCAGCGCCGCCTTTCGGGCCCGCCACGCCAACACGACGGTGGCTTACGCCAGCAAGGCCTGTTCGTTGATGGCGGTGCTGCGCCTCATCGGCGAGTCGGGCTGCGCCCTCGAGGTCAACTCCGAGGGCGAGCTGTGGAAGGCGCGTCGCGCGGGCTTCAAGGACGAGGCGATCGTCCTCAACGGCGTCGCCAAGGCCCGGTCCGAGATCGCGGCGGCGATCGACCCGCCGATCAAGGCGATCAACGTCGACTCCCTGTTCGAGCTGGAGCGCATCCGCGACGTGGCGGCGGCGCTGAACAAGCGCGCCAACGTGGCGCTGCGCCTCGTGCCCGAGCTTCAAAGCGGCACGGCGCCGGGCATCGAGACCGCCTCCAGCCGCACCAAGTTCGGCATGACGGTGGACCAGCTGGGCCCGGCGCTGGAGGTGCTCAAGGCCGGTAAGGCGCAGCTCAACCTGGTCGGCCTCCACGTTCATATCGGCTCGCAAGTGACCGACCGGGCGAGCTACGCCGAAGCCGGCCGCTTCATCGCGGCCCAGGCCCGCGAGGTCGAGGGCGCGCTCGGCGAGACGCTACCTTGCATCAATGTCGGCGGCGGCTTTCCGGTGGATTACGTGAAGTACAACGACCAGTCGCGGGCGATCGGCTACTACCGCTCCGGCACGGAGCTCGAGGACTTCGCCGAGGCCCTGCTCACGCCCGTGCACCGGACGCTGGGCGAGGCGGTCGAGATCGTCACCGAGCCGGGGCGGTGCCTAGTGAGCGATGCGGCGGTCCTGCTGACGACGGTAGAAAACGTGAAACGGCGCGGCGAGGAGACCTGGCTCTATCTCGATGCCGGCTATCACACCCTGCTCGAGACCTTCGCTTACCATTGGTACTTCCACGCCCTCACGGCGAACCGCGCGGCGGACGCGGAGACGGGCCTGTTCCGGCTGGTCGGGCCGCTGTGCGACAACGGCGATTCCTTCTACGACGTGGACGGCGAGGCGTTGATGCGCCGCCTGATGACCGAGGCGCCGGGGCTGGCCGACCATGAGGCGACCTTGAGTGCCCATCTCGTGCGGCTGCCGAGCTTCCGCGAGCTGCCCGCCGCCACGGGACCGGGCGACCTGATCGCCTTCCTCGACACCGGCGCCTATTCCCAGGACCAGCTCTACGCGGTCAACGGCCGCGGCCGGCCGAAGGTGCTGATGATCGGCGAGGATGGCACGCCGCGCGTCATCCGCACGGCCGACAGCTTCGACGACATGCTGCTGAACGAGGTGGAGTGAGCATGGCCTCCGCCACGACGCCCGGGCACACGGGCCGGGCGCAGCTCATCCTGCGCGGCGGCACGGTGATCGACGGCAGCGGGGCCGCACCCCGGCGGGCCGACGTGGCGGTCGAGGGTGGGCGGATCGCGGCGGTCGGCGAGCTTTCAGGCTGGCGGGCCGACGAGGAGGTCGACGCCGCCGGCTGCGCCGTCGCGCCGGGCTTCATCGACGTGCACACCCACGACGACAGGGCGGCGCTGGCGAACCCCGCTATGGACTTCAAGGTCTCCCAGGGCGTGACCACGGTGATCGCCGGCAATTGCGGGATCAGCCTGGCGCCCTTCCGGCCGGGGGAGTCGTTCCCCGAACCGACGGCATTGCTCGGCGGGCCGGACGAATTCTTCCCCACCGTGGCCGCCTACCGGGCGGCTCTCGACCGGGCGCCGCCGGCCCTCAATCTCGGCCTCCTGACCGGCCATGGCATGCTCAGGGTGGAGGCCCTGGGGCGCGATTTCGACCGCGCCGCCGGACCGCAGGAGATCGACGCCATGGGAACCCGTTTGCGCGAGGCCCTGGCCGAGGGCAGCCTGGGCCTCAGCAGCGGTCTCGACTATCCCAATTCTTGTGCGGCTTCGACCGACGAAGTGGTCGCGCTCGCCCGGCACATTTCCGATGCCTCGAACGCGCTTTACGTCTCCCACATCCGCGACGAAGGCGACGAGGTGATGGAGGCCTTGGAGGAGGCCTTCGCCATCGGCCGGGGCGCCGACCTGCCGGTGGTGATCTCCCACCACAAGTGCGCCGGGCCGAAGAACCATGGCCGCAGCCGCGAGACCCTGGCCGCCATCGACGCCGCCGCCGAGGGCCAGGCGGTGGGCCTCGACGTCTATCCCTATACGGCGAGCTCCACGGTGCTGTTGGCGGATCATGCGGCCGAGGCGACGGACGTCCTGATCGGCACCTCCGAGCCCCATCCGGAGGCCGCCGGGCGCTGGCTCGAGGACATCGTCGCGGAGTGGGGCTGCGGCCAGGCGGAGGCCATCGAGCGCCTCAAGCCGGCCGGCGCCATCTACTTCCAGATGGCCGACGAGGACCTGGAGCGCATCCTCGCCCATCCGCGCACCATGGTCGGCTCCGACGGCCTGCCGGGCATGGCCCACCCGCACCCGCGCCTCTGGGGCACCTTCCCGCGGGTGCTCGGCCGCTACGTGCGCGACAAGGGGCTCTTGAGCCTGGAGCAGGCGGTCCACAAGATGACCGGCCTGCCGGCCAGGACTTATCGCTTAGTGGACCGCGGCCTGATCCAGCCCGGCTATTTCGCCGACCTCACGGTGTTCGATCCGGCCACCATCGTCGACCGGGCGACCTACGAGGACCCCGAGCGGCCGGCGGACGGCATCCGCCAGGTCCTGGTCAACGGCACGCCGGTTTGGGCGTCGGACGGCACGACGGGCGAGCGGCCCGGACGCTTCCTGGCCCGGGCCGAGGCAACGGCCTGACCCCGATGTCTCGCGATCCGGTTCTGCTGGTGACCGGCGCCACGGGCCTGGCGATGAGTCATGTCGTGCGGTGCTGGCTAGAAGCCCACCCTGAGGGCCGGGCGGTCACGGTCGATCTGAACCCGCCCGATGCGGTGGTCTCGGCCTTCTTTGCGCCATTCTCTGCGCGTTTGGAATTTTGTGCGGGCGATATCCGCGACGCGGACTTCTGGAACGGCATCGCGAGGGACTTTGCCGTGAGCCATCTGGTGCATGGCGCGGCCGTCACCTCGATCAACCGCATGACCATCCAGGAGGATGGCTCGGCCGACATGGCCGGCGCCCTGCCGGCCCTCGACGTGAACATCATGGGCACGCTCAGGGTGCTTGCCTGGGCGGCCCGCCAGCCGAACCTGCGGCGCTGCGTCACCGTCTCCTCCGGCTCGGTCTATGGGCCGCGAGGCCCTTCGCCGCTGCCCGAGGACATCGCGGTCGAGCCGGACGGCCTCTACGGCATTTCGAAATACGTCGGCGAGCTTTACACCGGACAAGCAGCCCGGCAGTTCGCCCTGCCGGCGCTCGCCGTGCGCCTCTCGGGGGTCTATGGGCCGCTCGACCGGGACACCGGCGTACGCGCCGTACCCTCGACGCCAGGCACACTCCTGCGCGCCGCCTTGGCCGGGGAGGCGCTTCGCCTGTCGGGCCTCGAGGCGCGCGGCGACTACATCCAGGCCGGCGATGTTGGCCGTGCGATCGTGGCGCTGCTCGATTGTGCTTCGCCCAGCCACGGGATCTACAACATCGCCTACGGCGAGACCGCGAGCCTGCGGGAGCTGGCCGACCTGGTCACCCGTTTGGTGCCTGGCGCGACATGGCGGGACGCCGAGCCGGAGGCGGCGCATCTTTCACTTGAAGCTCACCCGGCGGGCGGGCGCTGGGGCGCCTACGATATCTCCCGGCTCAGGCAGGACTGCGGCTGGCGCCCCCGGCCCCTCGAAGAGGCGGTTGCCGAGTACCGCGATTGGCTGCGAACCTATCCCTATTGAGCGGCGGACCGAGACGGAGAGAAAATCCATGACGCAAGCTTGCCCGGCCACCGTCGGCCAGCGCCTGGACGAGATCGAAACCCCGGCGCTGCTGGTCGACCTCGACGCCTACGAACGCAATCTGAAACGCATGGCGAGTGCGCTCGAGGGCCGGGCGGTGCGCCTGCGGCCCCACGCCAAGACCCACAAGTCGCCGGAGATCGCGGTGCAGCAGATGGCCCATGGCGCGGTCGGCGTGTGCTGCCAGAAGGTGGGCGAGGCGGAAGTCCTGGTGGCCGGCGGCGTGCCCGACGTTATGGTCAGCAATCAGGTGGTGGGGGGAAGCAAGATCGCGCGCCTGGCGGCGCTCGCCGGCCAGGCCCGTCTCGCGGTCTGCGTCGACGACGGGCGCAATGTCGCGGAGCTGAGCGCGGCGGCCGCAGCAGTCGGTGCGGCCGGTGTCACGCTCGGCGTGCTGGTCGAGATCGAGGTCGGCTGCGAGCGATGCGGGGTTGCGCCGGGAGAGCCGGCCCGGGTTCTCGCCGCCCAGGTGGCGGAGAGCCCCGGTCTCGAGTTCGTCGGCCTCCAGGCCTATCACGGCAACGCTCAGCACATCCGGACGGTAGAAGAGCGGCGGGCCGCGGTGCGCCGGGCCGCCGACCTCGCCGCCGAGACCGCCGAGCTGCTCGCCCGCGCCGGCCTGGC
>Ga0255058_10001751_pt1 | contig 12195 bp, 14 predicted proteins | sample Cases_109_9_MG_FD_188637 | JGI IMG/M metagenome (GOLD analysis project Ga0255058, IMG submission 188637) | Seawater microbial communities from Amundsen Gulf, Northwest Territories, Canada - Cases_109_9 | ecosystem: Environmental > Aquatic > Marine > Gulf | place: Canada: Northwest Territories... | reverse complement strand
AGGCGGCATGGATTCGTTTACGATGTTAAGTTGTCTGCGAACAAATGGGTGGGAATTAGCCGCCCTATCTTTCAACTATGGGCAACGGCATTCCAAAGAACTGGATTACGCTGAAGCTGTCTGTACCATGTACGACATAAAACATCATATCATTGACCTGCGAGTGTTGAATCCTCTCTTACAAGGCAGCTCGTTAACCAGTGACGTTGATGTTCCCGAAGGACATTATTCGCAAGAGAATATGAAAGCGACAGTGGTTCCAAATCGCAACATGATAATGATTTCCATCGGTATCGGTTACGCGGTGTCGCTCGATTACGATCATGTCTACGTCGCGGTTCACGCTGGCGACCATGCTATTTACCCTGACTGCCGAAAGGAATTTATTGCGGCTCTTAGTAGTGTATCGCAAATTGCCAACTACCGTCCTGTCACTGTCCAAGCGCCGTTCATTGATATCGACAAAGAACAAATATTAACTGAAGGTGCTGCGCATGGATTAAAGGAACGTGATTATGCCTTCACCTGGACTTGCTATAACGGCAGAGATAAAGCCTGCGGTCGATGCGGCTCCTGCGTAGAGCGATTGGAGGCGTTTCACAAAACAGGTTGGGCCGACCCAATCGAATATGAAGATCGAGAATTTTACTTGGAGGCAATACGTGGGAGATAATCCTCAAGAGTTCACTTTAAAAAAAGCCTGTGGCCACCTGCTGGATGCCATCGAGGGTGAAGATGCCTACCGCCAAGGTTTGCTTGATACTCCGCGTAGGTTCACGGAGGCGTGGAAGGAATGGACGAGAGGATATAATGAAGATCCAACCCTGATACTCAAAACATTTAAAGATGGAGCAGCCAACTACGACGAGTTTGTCATCGTGAAAGACATCCCTGCTTACTCTAAATGTGAACACCACCTGGCTGATATTTTTGGAGTGGCTCACATCGGCTATATACCCAATGGTAAGATTGTCGGTTTATCAAAACTGAACCGGTTGGTAGAGTGTTATGGGCGCCGCTTGCAAGTACAAGAGCGGTGGACGACGCAGATCGCGGACGCAATAGACAAGGTACTGAAGCCACGAGCTGTGGCGGTGGTACTTGAATGTCGTCACATGTGTATCGAGAGCCGAGGCATATCGCACCAGGGAAGCATCACTGTCACGTCTGCTCTGCGAGGGGCGGTTACTGACGAGGCTGCGGCCCGTGCTGAATTTTTCAGGTTGATAGGAAAATGAGAGCAATAAAATTCCCAGAACATACGATGGTGATAGCAAAAGACCAACCAGAATATTGCCAGATGCCCGCGTGGATATCTGAAGATAAAAAACGGTTGGTATGTTGTTGGTCACTATCTTGGGGAGAAAGGATCAAGCTTTTGTTCACTGGAAAGATTTGGCACTCAATATTATTCTTTGGTGAGCCGATACAACCACAAAGGCTTGAAGTTGAATACCCATTTGAGGAGAAAGGAAAGACATGAAATTAGAAAGAGCACATCCAACCGAAGATACTTGGGAATGGTTTTTTAATAGATCTGAAAATTACAAACATGTACTCATTGAACCGTTTGGTGATAAACGATTATGCGATGGTCTTATAGTTGATAAACTTGGGCGCATGGCTTTGTATGAAGTCAAGGCAAGTGAGGAACTTCTTTACGCTAGTGTCATTGAGCGGTGTAAAGAGAAGATGAGATTCCTGAATCGTGGGATGGATTTTTTCTTGCTTGATGGTCATCCAGCGGCCCGGTGGTATAGAAAATTAACAAGGAACCCTGGAAAATATAACAAAGACTTAGACATCATTTGTACCTGGTCAGCTCTTGGTGCAATCGTGCCAAAAGCTAGGTCAAGGCAACACAATATCATGGGCCATACCTTTCAACCTTTTTGCGGCGCCGATTGGTTTGGTAGACCAGAAAATGAATTGGCTGAGCAAGTTATGGACCCTGTGGATGTCGCATTAATGAATGAAATTACTGGATACTATCAACGGTGTAATACCATCCCACGCCAGGAGCCACTCCATGAACAGTAGAGAATCGATAGTAAAGATAGTCACGCAATACTTCGCGCCAATGACAAAGGTGCCTTTTGAATTCCGTGGTAAGATGTACGAACCGAAACCATTACGGGTCTCGCCAATGATCTTCACTCGCAAGATGACTTGCGTCCCTGGTTGCGGCGGGTGTTGTGCGAAGTTGTCGGTGGAATACATTAGGCCTGAGGTCGATGAAATATGGTGGAGCGCTGAATCCGCAGGAACCTTCCTGAAGGCTGATGGTAGCCAGCCAAAGTTTAAATACAGAGAAATAGATATCAATGGAATCAGCAAACCAGTCTTCAGTGATTTACAAAAAGATAACCACGACCATTTTTGTCATTACCTCACCCAAGAAGATGGTCTATGTAATATCCACGGGCGCCATCCTTTCTCCTGTGACTTCGAACTGGTACGCTTCTCTATTATGAGCGATCCTAACAGGGCTAATCAATTAAACCATCGTCCTTTTGGGCGCGGGTGGGCTATGCTTACAGTGGATGGAACACGAGGCGCCAAGTGTGAGTGGGATGATACACCTGCGCAGTTAGGAGCGGATCAGATAGAAATTGCCCGTAAGCTTAAACGATTGAAGCAGTGGATGGAGTATTGGGAATTGGAGCATAAGGTTGACAGAGTAATAGACTGGGTCAATACCGGCCCACACAAAGAACCACTTTTCGTAGGAGGAGAGAATGAATGAGAAAGTAGACCTCGGCCTAACGGCTTTGGGTAAAAGTAAACAGACGTATACATTTGATGAACCCACTATCGATATATTAGAAAAGTTCGAGGCACCGACTTGGTCTAACTTAAAAGATAATCCTGCGGGAGCTCAACAGGTTTCAATTAAGGTTCCTGAGTTCACTAGCCTTTGTCCAATCACAGGACAGCCAGACTTCGCGCACATGATCATTGAGTATTGCGCCAAGCAATGGTGTGTTGAAAGTAAGAGCTTGAAACTGTATATGTTTGCTTTTCGCAATCATGGATCTTTCCACGAATCTTGTGTCAATAAAATTACTCAAGATATAGTGAAACTTCTTGATCCATGGTGGATACAAGTACAAGGGCAGTTCACGCCGCGCGGAGGGATACCCTTCTGGCCAACCCAACGATGGGAAAATCCATTGTTAAGTAACAGGGGATCAGGGGGAGGAATTGTCGTGCCGCCAGGAGCGCGTCGCCAATGAAACTTAAAATCATAGCTGGGCCTTGTGTCATGGAAGGATCTGATAGCAGATGGATTGTTGACGTGGCGGGTGACTTATACGACCAATTGCATCAGTATGAAGATTCTATTGACTTTTATTTTAAAGTCAGTTGGGATAAGGCCAACCGAACTAGCATTGATTCTTATCGTGGAGTGCCCTTCGAAGATGCGTTGGAGCGGTTCCGTATCCTGAAACTCAATAATGTAAATCTAAAGGTTATGACTGATATCCACGAGGCTTGGCACGCCCAACCTTTTGCCGGAGTGGTTGATATGCTTCAGATTCCTGCCTTCTTATGTCGGCAAACTGATATGATTAAAGCCGCAGTCCAGACAGGGCTGCCCATTAATATCAAGAAGGGCCAGTTCATATCTCCATCCGAGGCCAATGCTATTTTTCAAAAAGCGGTTACTGCGGCGGCGCCTCCTTTTGTTCAAAATGACATATGGATAACCGAGCGCGGTACATTCTTTGGTTACAATCGTCTGGTAGTTGATATCGTTGGTATGTATGAAATGAGAGAACTTGGAGTTCCGTTGATATTTGACTGTACACATAGCGCTCAGTTACCTGGTGCTAAAGGATCGTCAAGCGGCGGCGTTAGAAAAGCGATTCCATTTCTATCACACGCGGTTGCCAGTACCGGACTCGTAGGTGGATTCTTTTTTGAGACTCACCCAAGGCCAAATGAGGCTTTGAGCGATCCGGCGACACAATTACCGTTGGGTGAGGCAGGAACATTTGTTGAGGGATTGTTAGAAAAATATGCGGGTCTTCTTTAGCGGCATTGGAAAAGGATCTGTGGAGGCTGACGAAAGACTCGGCTCTCCACGCTATAGATTATTTTCATGTCACGGCAATTATATCAAGTATGCCTTTAAAACGATACCGCTATGCTCAACCATTGATAATAAATTTGAGGTAATGCTTGATTCAGGCGCATTCACGGCGTGGACGAAAGGAGAGGAGGTTAAAATTGAAGAACTTAGAAGAGCGTATGGAACGATCCTTGATAAATATGGGGGCAATGGCCAACAGTTTTGGCTCATCAATCTCGATAAAATTCCAGGAGCACCAGGGCGAACAGCCGAGCCGGAAGAAATCGAAGAAGCTATTAAAATTTCTGACGAGAACTATTACAAGCTTGTTGATGAATTCGGGGACATTGTCCTTCCTGTTTTCCATCAAGGCGAACCAGAAGCACGGCTTAAAGAGGTGGCTGAAATGGGAGGGTACATCAACATATCGCCTCGTAACGATGTCGGAGAACGAGTCCGCGTTCGTTGGTCTAAAGAAGTCCACTCCAAATTACCACGAGGAATAAAAACCCACGGTCTTGCGGCCACAGGTTTACCAATGATGCAGGACGTGCCGTGGCACTCGGTGGACTCCGCTTCATGGATTATGGTTGCCTCCTACGGCCATATTTGGTGGCCTAAAATAATGACGATTGTATCTATCAGTGATGACAGTCCTAACAGACATTTAGCGGACAAACATTACGTGAACCTTAGTCGTCCTGAACAAGAATATTTCGAGGCGTTTGCTGAACAAATGGGTATGACAATCGATGAACTACGAAGTGACTTTGTCTATCGAGCTATCTGGAATAGGATGGTACAGAGTCAAATCTATCGCAGTGTACCTGAAGAGGTGGTGCGGCCACTTCAGGATGGACTGTTTGACTTATGAAGGTTGTGATCCACCATACGCCAGGAATAAGATGGCAACGGCGTTACCTCGAGTTCTTTGTGGAAGGCTTTCGTAAACATGGGATAAGAGCGACGCCGACAGTAGCCACCACGCAAGTCGCGGGAAGTGATGTGGCGGTATTGTTCGGCCCTAATTATTGGAAACTAGTTGAGCGTACTCACACCCAATTTCTAATGGTTAATAGAAAATTTCTGGGTGACGTAGATGACAATGTCGTAATTGGATGGAATGGGCTAAACGGTAGAGGAACTTATTGCGTTGGAGAAGTCAATCAAAATAGATTGCGGAAGCATATATTTAATCTTGAACCGTGGCGCGAGCCAACTGAAGGTTATACCCTTTTACTTGGTCAGCATGATGTCGGTCGTTGCGGCCGTTACACAACACTTCAGGAATGGTACGATTATGTTGAAGCTAATACTGGTGACAAGGTATTGTTTAGAGCATGGCCGGGAGGAAGGCCAATCACCATTGATTGTAGGGGAGCAAGGATGGCAGTTTCATTAAATTCCACCGTTGCTATTGAAACGGTGTTACTTGGAATTCCAACAGTCACATGTGATAAAGGGAATCCAGCTTGGCCGATATGCGCTCATCATGTAGGGCATGTTCACCGATCGGATAATAGACTGGCATGGTTGGAGTACCTTGCGAACTGTCAATGGCATTACCATCAGATAAAGAATGGTGATTTTTGGAGACAGCTATGGCCGATAGAAGGGCCGAGGTTATGTGATGTCGAATTATGAAACAGCCAAACTAGTCCGCAGCGTAGTGAGTGATCGTGACCTCATTCCCGTTATGACTCATTTCCATATGTACTTAGGGCGGCTTCAAGGAACCAATGGTAAATTAACATTGGACGCGCCCTGGCCAGAATATACGAGAGAGGAGCCGATTAATATTCCAGCTGAACCATTTGTAAGAGCTTTTGAAGCGATGGATGATCCCCATGTACAATTGCGCGATGAATTCCTACACATAAATGAAAATAAAATGAAAGTTCGCATACCTTTGAACAATGAAGCTTATCCAGTTTGCAAAAAACCGGAAGGTTGGGATCCAATGGACCATACGTTATTGCAGGCCTTAAGAAAGATCCAGCCATTTATAAGCAATGATGCCAGCCGGCCTTGGGCTTGCGGCGCCCTTTATTTAGATGGGTACTTGTATGCCACAAATAATATCGTAATAGTTCGTACCGCGTGGGATATCGGTTCATTATCTGATGTTAAGACTTTCACTCTACCTGGGTTTGGAATTGATCAACTGATGCGATGTGGCAGAGACATCCTTGCGGTCCACGTCAGAGATATCGCAATTGGATTTGAATTGGAAGGTGATGTATGGATGGAATCAGTTCGCTATGTAGAGGCCTGGCCTGACATAGAGAAGATGTTCGAGGGAGAGCAGTGGGAGGGTATGACAAAACTGTCGGGAAATGAAGTTGGTATAGTTGAAAGGCTGTTGCCATTTGTACCTGACAAACGACATCCAGTAATTAAATTCGATGGTGATAAAATTACGACAATGGAAGGTGCGATGGAGGCGTCAATAGAAGTAAATTGTGACCTCGCGACGTTTCATTCCACACCATTAATTGAAGTTTTACGAGTGGCTACACATATGAATTTTTCTGCCTTCCCAAAGGTACCATTCAAAGGTAGAGATATTGAAGGTATAATTGCCGGGGTCCATGTATGAGGTGGGATAACGACGGCCTTGCTTGGAATGAACCCATACGTGAGAAAAAGAAGGGTGGTGGGTACATTGGGCGCAAGCCTGGTATTCCAGAAGATTGCGATTGGCGACCACGCGATTTTCCGCGATTGGATGCTGCCAAAGAATTAGTTATAGATATTGAAACGTATGATCCCCAGCTAAGAGAGAAAGGGCCTGGAGTTCGCAGGGACGGTTATATTGTCGGCATCGCTGTCGCGACGGAAGATGATTCTTGGTACTTTCCAATGCAGCATAAAGAACAGTACGACCCAAATGGATTAAATCTTGATCGTGAAAGAGTGCTGCGGTGGGCCAGGCGTGAACTTGTTCGTGAAGGTATACCAAAAATTGGAACTAATTTGATGTATGACCTTGACTACTTGTGGGAAGCGGATATCAAAGTACCAGGACCCTACTACGACATTCAAGTGGCAGAACCTTTAATTGATGAAAATAAATTCTCCTATGCGCTGGACTCTCTTGCCAGCAAGTACCTTGGGGAGGGTAAACGGAGTGAGGCGCTATACGAGTGGCTATCTCTCGCGTATGGAGGCCAACCCACTGCTAAGGACCAGGGTGGCAATATATACCGAGCACCGCCACAGATGGTAGGTCATTATGCGTTGGGCGATGTAGAGCAACCTCGCGAAATTTTGCGTAAACAACGATTAATAATGGAACAGGATGATGAAGACCTTACGGGTATATTTGATCTTGAAACGAAACTCATCCCTATGCTCCTTGCCATGCGGCGAAAGGGAGTGGCTGTCGATGTTGAAAAGGCGATAGGGCTTGATTCCAGGCTTATGGAGAAGGCTAGAGAGTATAGACTAGAGCTTGACAAAGAAGGAATTGATCCCTGGAGTGGTGACACGATTGCAGCTTGGTGTGATGAAAAAGGTATCACTTATAAAAAGACTCCAATAGGCAATCCATCTTTTAGAGCGAACTGGTTGGAGAACCATCCCAACGAACTCATTCAACTTATCCATCAGGTTCGTCGGCTGGAGAAACACGCGGGCACTTTCATACAAGGAACCATACTCAATAATCAAATCAATGGCCGCATACACTGCCAGTTTCATCAATTACGTGGGGATGAATATGGCACAGTATCTGGCCGGCTATCATCTTCACATCCTAACCTGCAAAATATACCGACCCGAGATCAAGAACTAGGGCCGTTGATACGCTCATTGTTCCTGCCGGAGGAAGGCGAGATATGGTACAGTGATGACTGGAGCCAAATTGAATTTAGGCTGCTAGTGAACTATGGGCGAGGCAAGTCTGCGGCTAGAACACGCCAAAAGTTTATTGAAGATCCAACTACTGACTTCCATCATTACGTGGCCGAGTTGACCGGAATCGATCGCAAGCCCGCGAAGAATATTAACTTTGGACTCGTTTATGGAATGGGTGAACCCACAATGGCAGCGAACTTAGGTAGAGAACTCGAGGAAGTGAGACCGATGTTCAATACCTATCACGCTGAACTACCCTTTATACGAGAATTGTATAATGAGTGTGATAGGAAAGCCAAACGCCGCGGCTGGATTCGTACTATACTAGGCAGGAAGAGACGATGGGAAAGGTGGCAATCAACTGACCGTAAAGTTGCAAAGGCAGAAGGCGCGTTTACTGAAGCGGAAGCGATTGAAAAATATGGCAAAAAAATTATTCTAGCTTACACCCACAAAGCATTAAATTCTTTGATGCAAGGTGGGGCGGCAGACATAATGAAAAAGGCAATGGTTGATATATGGGAAACAGGAATTTGCGACGTTTTAAGCGCTCCGCTTCTAACAGTACACGACGAGCTGGCTTGGTCAGTCCCGCAGACACAAGAAGGGGCGGAAGCCCACAACGAAGCAATAAGGATAATGGAAACATGCGTACCGTTAAGACTTCCTCTCCGAGCCGATTCAGGCGCAGGAAACAGCTGGGGCGAGGCAAAGTAATTCATGCGACACCCGTTAAACCTCAACTGCCAGACAAGACAAAGCCGCCTGCTAAGAGCTCACCTATACCAAAATTATTCGAGGGTGAAAAGGCGTTTGTCATGGCCACAGGTCCTAGCCTCACTCAAGAAGTTATCGACCGCATTTATAAAGAATCTGGATGGCGTTATATTGGTATCAGTGATTGTTATCGCATTTGCCCTTTTCTTGACTTTCATTATGCCTGCGATAATAGATGGTGGGAAATCCATTATTCTAAAATTTTAGAGTGGGATGGTTGTGAGAATGGTTACTGGTGCACTGAAAAGCATACCAAAGCAAAGTTCAATAAATTACATTGGGTCATCGGAACTGGTGGTAAAGGGTGGAGCGACAATCCCGCAAAGATTCATTACGGAAGTAATAGTGGATTTCAAATCACGAATATCGCTTACCTGCTTGGAATCAAGTATATGGTTCTCCTGGGATTTAATATGATGGTTACGGGCGACAAAAAAGAACCTATGCGCCATTTTTTCGGTGACCATCCGCAGGGGCTGTCAAGGAATTCCTCTTACCAATCCTTTGCGGCTCAGTTTGAGTTTATCAAAACGAATGGCGTTAAGGTGGTGAATGCGACAGAGCCATCTAGACTGAAAGCCTTTCCTAGAATGAGTTTAGAAGATGCCATTTCGACCGCTCCAAAGTGACATAGGTATTATTTTAGGGACGGGCCCGTCATTGGACGCGAGAGCGATTAACTGGGCGATTAGCAAAAAGCAAAGGGAAGGGTGGCCGATATTTGGTGTGAATAATATTTATCAAACTGTCCCTGAAATTAATGTCCACCTAGCCTGCAATCCTGAATGGTGGGATGAGTATTGGCCTAAAGATATTAACTTACGAAATCCTTCGTTTGATACGTGGACGTGGCATAAACCAACGAGTGAAAAATATGATGTCGGATACATTGAAGGAAGATGGGGAGATAGTCTTTCGAAAGATCCAACCTACATCCATTACGGTCATTCCAGTGGATACCAAATTCTTGGAATCGCTTATCACTACGGTATTCGAGAATTCTACCTGCTCGGTTACGACATGGCGTATCCTCCTGGCCAACCAAGGCATTATTTCGGTGAATACCCGAAGGCGCTCTACCACAATCCCAGGACTGGACCCAGTGGAGAATTTCTGGGCTTGATAAAACAATTCGAAACGATTAATGAAAGAGATTTAGACATAGAGGTCATCAACCTCTGTGAAACCTCGGCTCTCGAACATTTCAGAAAGGGGAATATAAATGACTACTGATTGGTCACAACATTGCGGCTCCATAAAGTTCGATCAGCGGGAATGGGTATGGCCTAAAATCGATCGCAAATTGAAAGAAGTGAATAGTTGGGCAGATGATCTTTACATCGTTTTTGGCATAATGAGTGAGCGAGGGCGCGAGAACCAAACCGTCATTCAAGCGGGCGGCGCTTGTGGAATTTGGCCGGCCATGCTCGCAGAAGTATTTGACTGGGTGATAACTTACGAACCTGATCCATTAAATTTTTATTGTCTTGAACAAAACACCAAAGAGTATTTTTGCATCACGTCAGTTAATGGCGCGTTAGGTGAGACACCAGGCACCGTAAGAACGAAGTTACATCCATCTGAAATGTTTAACGTGGGCGCCTACTACACGATGGATGCCTGCGATGGTGTTCCGCGTGTCAGGATTGACGACATCGCTGATTTAGAAAGTCTTGATTTACTGTGCCTTGATATTGAAGGACGAGAACTGGAAGCGTTAAAAGGTGCGTATAAGTCAATCAATAAATGGCAACCGTTTATCATGATTGAAGAAAAACAACTGCCGCAAATGGGGTCAGATGTGAAACATAAACCTGGGGAGGCTACGAAATGGTTGATCGAAAAGCACGGCTACAAGGTGGTGAGCAGGGTTCACCGAGACGTGATTCTAGCGCCAACGGCATAAACTTACAGACGCCACCAATCACACCTACACAATTCACCACGACTATCGATACGACTATCGGAGGACTCATTGTGGCGTGCGTTTTTTGGGGTGACAAATATGGCGTCTACTATGTACAACGATTGAAGGAGATGGTGCGACGAAAACTGTCAGTGCCTCACAGATTTATCTGCATTTCAGACAAAGATATTGAAGGTGTAGATTGTATTCCTATCTTCGCAACTAAGTGGGAGGGGTGGTGGCAAAAGGTCGCATTATTCACGCCAATGCTATTCCCCGCAGGGACTAAGATTCTATATTTAGATCTCGATGTCATAATTACAAATGAAATTGACATATTGGCGTACCAAAGGACTGAACATCCATTGACTATGATCTACAATTTTGGACCTAATCGCGCTCACTGTGCTCACAACTCATCAGTGATGCAATGGACCGCGGGTGATCCTCGTTTAAATGGTATCCACGATTTATTTACCGAGGATGTGATGCGAAAGCTTCATGGAGACCAGTGTTGGATTTGGCGAGTCCTGCGAGATGATATTGCGAATTGGCCGATGGAATATATCAAGTCGTATAAGTATGATTGCCAGAGGAGGGAGATAAAAGATTCAACTCGTATCGTTGTGTTTCATGGCGACCCAAAACCACATCAGATAAATGAACCTTGGGCAGCCTTAAACTGGGGGTAAATCAATACTTGCTTTTCACCGTATAAGGGTGTATCATATATTACATAGTAGGAGTTGGTCCTACTATCCAGAAAGGAGATACGAATGAGTAGCATTTATATTGAACCTGGTCGTAGTAATTCAGCATCCGAAGATAATGGACACTGGAAAATTATGTTTGAGGAAAATGGAAAATCTCGTCATCTGAACGATGGCACAAGTCGAGACGATGCTGAAGTCAAAGCGCAACGAGCCGCAGCCAAACGTGGCGTACCTTTTGAAGGGGGTACTGCGGCGCAGCCTACAGACGACAGCGAGATTGTTCATCCACCGAAAAAGCATTATTTAGATCCTAACCCTCGTCCGCGTGGCGCTCCCAAAGTTGGCACTATGATACAAGCTAATTATGCGAGTGGTGGTAAGTGGGAAGGTGAGGTCGTTGGTTACCTCTCCGATCAATTCGTAATTGAATTTATGGCTCCCACGCAGAGGATTGTAAATATGAAGGACAACTGGAGAGAACTGTAGGGAGGTTAAAACCAACTGGTCGTGTGGCGGCCAACTGAGTTCTTTAATAGTCTCGATAAGACGGTTCGGCCCTCCCCAGCGCGTGTTTGCTCCGCCGGATCGTCACCACCTTAATTCAATAGGAGGTATAATAATGAACGTTAACCAAAGAGTCGATAAGGACGGCGTTTTGAACTTTATTCAGAGCGTAGAATATATCCCCCACACGAAGAGTTTTAAAGTCACTTATTTCACTGGATGGCAGCATACATTTCCCGCAAAGCAATTTTGTGATACAGATATGCTTGAAAGTGAACCACGTTTACTTCAATGGTTTGAGGTGTATCGAGATATTGAGAAATTCTCCCTAAACCATTGGACAGAATGGTATAATAAGTTTA
>Ga0255058_10001750_pt1 | contig 12200 bp, 9 predicted proteins | sample Cases_109_9_MG_FD_188637 | JGI IMG/M metagenome (GOLD analysis project Ga0255058, IMG submission 188637) | Seawater microbial communities from Amundsen Gulf, Northwest Territories, Canada - Cases_109_9 | ecosystem: Environmental > Aquatic > Marine > Gulf | place: Canada: Northwest Territories... | reverse complement strand
GAGTCCGGCGTTGGCGCGTAGCTCATCGTGGGTGCCGGACTCGACGACCCTTCCTTCGTCGATCACAAAGATCTCGTCGGCGGCGAGGATGGTGGAGAGACGATGGGCGATCACCAGCGAGGTACGCCCCTCCATCACCCGCTCCAGTGCCTCCTGGATCAGGGCCTCGTTGGCGGCGTCGAGGTGCGACGTTGCTTCGTCGAGGATGAGGATCCGCGGGTCCTTGAGGAGCACCCTGGCAATGGCCACTCGCTGCTTTTCTCCACCGCTGAGGCGGTATCCCCGCTCACCAACCTTGGTGTCGTAGCCCGAGGGCAGACCCATGACGAAGTCGTCGATGTTGGCGATGCGAGCCGCCTCCCGGATCTCCTCGTAGGTGGCGTCCGGTTTGGCGTAGCGGAGGTTGTTGGCGATCGAGTCGTGGAACAGGTAGGGCTCCTGGGTCACCACCCCCACCGCCTCGGCGATGGTGTCGAACGAGAGGTCGCGCACGTTGTGCCCGTCGATGGTGACGGTCCCGGTCGAAGCGTCGTAGAGGCGGGGAACGAGATACGTGGTCGTGGTCTTGCCGGCGCCGGAAGGACCGACCAGGGCGACCAGCTGACCGGGATCCGCTTTCAGGTCGATCCCCTTGAGGGTCCATTCGTCGCCGGGCATCCGGGTGTGGCCATCGTCGCTTTCGGTGCGACCCCGCCACCCGTAGCGCTTGATCGCCTCCAAACCGGGGGAGGAGTCGCCGTAGTTGAACCACACGTCGGATAGCTCGATCCTTCCCTCGACATGGTCGACGGCAACGGGATCGGTTGGCTCCTCGATGTCGTGGGGCAGGTCGATGACCTCGAAGACCCGGTCAAAGGAGACCAGCGCTGTCTCGAACTCGACCCTGGCATTGGAAAGCCCCGACAGCGGCCCGTACAACCGGACCAGGTAGGCGCTCATCGCCACGATGGTTCCGACGGTGATGATGCCGTTGATCACCATCACCGATCCCACCCAGAAGACGACGGCGGTCCCGAACGCCGAAACCAGGCCGATGCCGACGAAGAACCAGCGGCCGATCATGGCGCGGCGCACGCCGAGATCGCGCACCTTGCCGGCCCGGTCCGAGAACCGGTCTCGCTCGTCGGCCCCCCTGCCGAACAGTTTCACCAGCATCGACCCCGACACGCTCAGCGTCTCCTGCATGTGTGAGTTCATCTCGGCGCTGGCGTCCATCTGCTGGCGTGACACCTGGCCGAGGATCTTGCCAACCCGCCGCGCCATGAACAGGAACAGCGGCAGCATGGCAACGGCGAGCAGAGTGAGGCGCCACTCGAGGCCCATCATCACGATCAGCACGGCTGCGGCGCCCAGCAGGTTGGAGGCCAGCGACACGAACGTGCCGGTCACCGCGTCCTGTGCCCCGACGACGTCGTTGTTGAGGCGCGACATCAGCTCTCCGGTCTTGGTATTGGTGAAGAAGCCGAGGGACTGGCCCTGCAGGTCGTCGTAGAGCTCGCGGCGCAGATCGAAGATGATGCCTTCTCCGGTGGCTGCGGTAGCCCGGCGTTGCACCACGCCAACGATCCCGCTCAGCAGAGGGACTGCAATCATCCCTAGACCGAGCAGGGTGACCAATCCGATGTCGCCCTCGGGGATGGCGGTGTCGATGAGGCCCTTCATCAGCAGCGGTGGCACGACGTTGAGCAGGCTGATGATCACGATCGTGATCAGGACGAAGAAGATCTCCCTCTTGTAGTTGCTGCCGTAGGACAGGACCCGTTTGAGGGTCTCTCGATTCAGATCGGGGCGCGGCTGGTCCTCGTCGCGGTTGATATACGAGCCCCAGCCCATGTGATGCATGGGCGAAAGGTAGCGCCGGGGACCCGGTACGGCCGCGGTCATGCGCCGGAAAGGACCCGGCCGAAGGGGGACACGGCCGGGTCCTTTCCAGCTCCCTGCACCATCGTCGTACTCCTGCGTGATCGGACCGTTACCGCGCGGTGACCATCCGGAGAGTCCTGCGAGCGCAACGAAACCGGGTCAGCCCGAGATCTGGATGCTCAGCGAGTGGTAGCGGATCGGCTTGCTCAGCCTCCGTCGACCTCGATGCCGAGAAGGGCGCGGTAGCCGCCGACCACGTCGGTCGCACCCTCGACACCGAGCTCCTGCAGCGTGGCCGCGGCGAGGCTCGATTGATAGCCGTCGGTACACACCACGATGACACGCTGGCCGGGCTCGATCTCACCGATCTTCCATTCACTCGATGGGGCAAGTCGCCACTCGAGCACGTTGCGGTCGATGACGACGGCACCATCGAGCTCGCCGTCGCGATTCCGCTCCTCGACCGGGCGTACGTCGATGAGCATCGCACCTTCGGTGACGAGGCGCTGCAGGTCTTCGGCTCGGACGCGGTCCAGCCGCGCCCTGGCCGAAGCGAGCATCTCATCGATGGTGGTCATATCAGTTCCCAGTTTGGTCGGCCCTAACTGGTAACGGGCAACTGGCAACTGATAACTTCCTATGCATGGTGACCGAAGGGTTTATTCGGGGGCTGCCAAAGGCGGAGCTCCACGTCCACATCGAGGGCACGCTCGAGCCGGAGCTCCTGTTTGAGCTGGCCGCTCGCAACGACATCGAACTGCCGTTCGGCTCAGAAGATGAGGTCCGAGCTGCCTATGAGTTCGACAACCTGCAGACCTTCCTAGACATCTACTACCAGGGGGCGTCTGCTCTTCGTACCGAGCAGGACTTCTACGACCTGATGCGGGCCTATCTGACTCGAGCCCACACCGACGGGGTGCGCCGCGCCGAGATCTTCTTCGATCCACAGACCCATACCGAGCGCGGCGTTGGGTTTGCGGTCTTCATGGAGGGGTTCCTTGGTGCGATCGAGGATGCCGAAAGGGACTCGGGAATCTCGGCGGGCCTGATCATGTGCTTCCTCCGGCATCTGCCAGCGGCGGCGGCCGTCGAGACTTGGGAGCAAGCGGGCGGCTATCAGGAGCGCATCCTGGGCGTCGGCCTCGACTCGTCCGAGATTGGGAATCCGCCGGAGTTGTTCACAGAGGCCTACGGCCTTGCCTGGGCCGCCGGGCTGCATGCGGTCGCCCACGCCGGGGAAGAAGGACCGCCGTCCTATATCACCGGCGCCCTCGACGCACTCGGAGCGCAGCGAATCGACCATGGGGTCCGCTGCGAGGAGGATCGCGATCTCGTGGAACGGCTTGTGATCGAGGAGATCCCGCTGACCATGTGCCCGCTGTCGAACATCAAGCTCGGGGTCTTCGATCAAATGAAGGATCACAGCCTGCGGCGTCTCCTCAATCGCGGGGTGAAGGTGACCGTGAACTCGGACGACCCGGCCTACTTCGGGGGTTATGTCGGCGATAATTATCTCGCCGTCGCCGAAGCGCTCGGGCTCGACGAATGGGATGTTGTGCGAATTGCCCGCAATTCCATCGAGGCCACCTTCCTCGATCAGGCAGCCAAGGAGCGTCTGGTCACCGAGCTGGAGGCGTACGTGGAGGCCAATACCAAGTAGCAAGGCCGGGTTGCCGCTGCTTGTGGCCTGTCACTCCCTTTCGAATACGGTCCCGATCGCCCCTGGCGCCGCACTGGCGAAGAGGTTTCGCGCCTTTGGGTACCGGTCGGACAGCCTGCCAAACGATGAGCTATACACCACCATCAGCGCCACGATCATCAACGGGAAGGGCGCGATCGGCAACACCTGGGAGAGACCGGGGAAAACATCCTGGAGTTGCAAGGCAGCCACCTGGAGGGCTCCGAAGAAGTAGCAGCCGAACGCCACCCGGAGCGGGTGCCAACCGCCGAAGATCACGATGGCGAGGGCGATCCACCCCAGGTTCAAGGTGAGCGTTTCCCTCCACCCGAGCTTGACGTCGAGGGAGTAGGCGGCCCCGGCGATGCCCACCATGGCCCCGCCGAGGATGGTGTAGAAGTAGCGCATCTTGTTGACGTTGATGCCGCGAGCGAACGCCGCCTCCGGACGCTCGCCGATGCCCTGCAGGTTGAGCCCCGGCCGGGTCCGGTAGAAGTGCCACCAGGTGGCGGCGATCGCCACGAAGCTCCCGTACACCATCAGGTTGTGCGAGAAGAGAACCTTCCCGAGGAACGGTATCTCCGACAGCCCGGGGATCGGCCAGTGTGGAACGGCCTGACCGCGCTCGCCGACGAAGTTGTCCCCGAGGAACGAGGCGAGTGCGATACCGAAGAGCGCAAGAACAAAGCCCACTGCGATCTGGTTCAGCTTCAGCTCGATGCTGGCAAAGGCAATGATCGCGGCGAAAGCAGCCCCCGCCAGCATGGCGATGGCGAACCCGACCGCGACATTCTCGGCCCGAAAGGCAATGACGAACGCCACCATCGCCGAGAAGCGAAGACTCCCCTCCAGCGACAGGTTGATCACGCCCGATTTCTCGGTGATCGTCTCACCCATGGTGGCGTAGACCAGCGGAGCCGCCGCAGAGATGATCGAGGCGAGGGTGGCTTCCACTACTCCTCCTGTCCTTCGCCCGATGGAACTTCGACTGCTTTGCGTCGCCGGCTGGCGCTCCGGTTGCGCAACCACAGCGCCAGCCCGCCGCCGAGCACCACGAAGAGCACGATCTGGCCCTGCACCACGTCGCCGATCGCCGAGTCCAGGCCGAGCCGGAGGTCGAGCTGGGTGCTTCCGGTGGCGATCATGGTGAAAAACAGGGCGATGGGGGCGATCCACTTGGCGTCGAACCCGGCCAGTAGCACGACGAGGATGCCCAGGAACCCGTAGCCACCGGAGATGGCGGGCACGAGCTTGTGGTGGAAGGCAACGGCCTGCATCGATCCGGCGATCCCGGCCAGGGCACCTCCAATCAGGAAGGCGCTCAGCAAATAGCGGTTGGTTGGGATCCCGAGCAGGAAGGCGCTGGTGGGGCTCTTCCCGACCGCCTTGAGCCGCAGCCCGAACAGCGTTCCTCGCAGCAGGAAGTAGACGCCGACAACTGCGATCAGCGCGATCAGGATTGGGATCAGCGGCCAAGTGGTGCCGAAGGCCTCCACTGTCGGCATGTAGGTTTCGTCACGAAACAAGTCGGTCCCGCTGGTCGACGCCGTGCCTTCTCTTGCCCAGGGCCCGATGACGAGGTAGATGGCGAATCCGGCTGCAACGAAGTCGAGGCCGAGACCCCCGAAGATCTCGTTGACTTGGAACCGGGTCTTGAGCACCCCGGCGAGCAACGCCCAGAGTCCACCACCGATCACCCCGGCGACGATTGCCAGTGGTATCAGCGCCGCGGTTGGTCCGGGGACGATGCGAGCGACCAAGGCAGCGGCGATGGCTCCCATGACGATCTGGCCCTCTACGCCGATGTTCCAGAGCCCGGCGTTGAAGGTCACCACCAACCCCGCCGAGGCGAGCACCAGCGGAACCCAGGCGAGCAGGGTGGCCGAGGCCCGGTCGGTGCTGCCAAAGGCTCCGTCGAGGACCAGCCGGAAGGCCTCGAGCGGCGGAGCATCGATGAGCCAGAGCAGGCCGGCGGCAAACGCAAAGGCAACCGCGACCGCGATCACGGTGGGGCTGGTGCGCTGCACCCACGACGGGGAGGCGGTCACACTCGCTCTCTTCCTCCGATGAGGTGGCCGAGGGCTTCCCCGTCCACATCCGCCGCGTTGCAGATGTTGAATACGTCGCCCCCGAAAAAGACGATGATGCGATCGCTGTATCGAAGCAACTCGTCGAGATCGGCGGACGCAAAGATGATGGCGGTGCCCTCTTCCCGGCGCTCCAGGAGGCGCTGCCAGATGTAGTCGGCGGACTCGACATCGAGTCCGCGAGTTGGGTGCTCCATGAGCAAGAGGTCGAGTCCGGGTGGGGTCATCGACAGCAGCAACCGCTGTTGGTTGCCGCCGGAGAGGGACTCGACGGTAGACCTCGGCGTGCCTTTGACGAAGTAGTCCTCGATCTTGGTCTCGGCCGCCACGTCCGCGCGCTTCCAGTCGATGAGGAAGCCCGACTGTTCCGTGAGGGCAATGTGCTCGGCAATCGTGAGGCCCTGGACCAGACCTTCTTCCAACCGGCCGGCAGGGATGTAATGGACTCCGGCGTTGAGATGATCGTGGTAACCAGCGCCGGCCAGGTCATTAGCTCCGATCGTCTTCTGGCCCGTTGATGGATTGTGCAGACCGGCCAGGGTTCGGAGAAACGGCCTCTGCCCGCTGCCTTCCAGACCGGCGAGCCCGATGACCTCTCCGGCGCCGACCGACAAATCGAGCGCTTCGATGTGAGTGGTTCCGTCGCTGATCGTGCACGCGCTGAGATCGAGTACTGCTTCACCCAGTTCGGCTTCCGGCTTCTCCGATTCCGCGAAGACCTTGCCGAACATCATCTCGACCAGCCGCTCGGGTGGCACCGGCATGTCTGCCGCGCCGACGACCCTGCCCTGACGGAGCACGGTGACCGAATCGCAGAGTTCCTCGACCTCCTCCAGTTTGTGCGAGACGAATATCACGATCAGGCCCTCTTTGGACAGAGCGCGCAGGGTGGCGAAGAGATCGATCCGCTGGCTTGCGGATATGCCCGTAGTGGGCTCGTCGAGGATGAGCACTCTGGCGCCGAGCCATATCAGCCTGGTGATCTCGAGCTGCTGTCGTTCGCCGACGGTCAGGTTTTTGGCCAGCTCTTGCGGATCGAATGAGAAACCGAGGTCACCGCTCACGCGGGCAAGCTCGCCTTCTCCTTGTTTCCGCTTGAGCCGCACCGAACCTGGGCTGCCGAGCAGGAAGTTGTCGAGGACCGTGAACGGTAGGAAGACCAGCGGGTCCTGGTGCAGCATGCCGATCCCAGCCTCGATGGCGTCTTGAGGAGATTTCAGGTCAAGCAGATTCCCATCGAGGGTGATCTCGCCCGAGTCCGCCGAGATGAACCCCGACACCACCTTCATCAGGGTGGACTTACCGGCGCCGTTCTCGCCCAGGAGCCCATGAAGCGTGCCCGCTTCCACGTCCAGGCTGATGCCATCGTTGGCGCGAACACCCGGATAGTGCTTGTGGATGTCGGTCAGCACGAGTGCCATCGGGACCGCAGGCTAGAGGTCAGAGACCCGAGGCGCGCCGTGAGGGTCGTCAGATCGACTCCATGCCGGTCAACAGAATTGTGTCGATCTGCCGACCCTCACGTGAGGGGGAGACATGCGCCTCCCCCTCACGTACTTGATCGATTGCTTTACCTCTATGCAGCCGGGCCGTCGACGCCTTCCAGGAGGGTCTCTGCGTACCAGACCTGGAAGTCGGTTGCTTCCTCACCATCTGCGAGCCACGGCGAGCCATCCTGGTTGTTCAGCGGTCCCACGAACAGGTTGATGCTGCCATCCGCGAGACCCGCGATGAACACGTCGATAGCCGTGTTGGCATCGGCTGCCAGTCCGTCACCGGGGAGCCAGCCGATCATGCTGGTGTCACGATTGTTCACGTCGTCCCAGTCCGGCGGGATCCACTGCCATGTGGCAGCGAAGGTGCCGTCCTGGACCGCCTCAGCCGTCTCGAGATAGGACGGACCCCAGTTGAAGTATGGGACGCCCAGACAGACCTCGGGTGCCTCGTCGCATGCGCCCTCGAAGTCGTAAGGCACAGCCCACACCGCCTCGCCGGCCTCGGCGCGCTGCCCGACACGCACGATGGCTTCGGTGGTGTCGATTCCCGACATGACAACGTCGGCACCGCCGTCGATGAAGGCGTTGGTCACCTCGGTCGGGTCAAGCGTGAATCCCGGGATGTTGAACCAGAAGCCGATCCAGTTGACCTCGAACTCGAGGTCGTCCGGGTCGTTGCCAGCCAGCTCCCAGCAGTGCCGCGCTCCCAGGTATGCCGAGTTGACCAGCCGGCGCGTCTCATCGTTGATGAGCGGCCCCAGGTAGGCGATATGCCCGTTCTGCGTGGTCAACCCAGCCGCACAGCCGGCGATCATCTTGCCCAGGGTCATCTCTCCCATGATGTTGCCCAGGTTGGGGAGGTCGGCGCGATACGCCTTTCCGTCTTCCCAGGCGGTGTCGCCGGACGAGAAGATCATCGACACGTCGGGATGATTTTCCGCGGCGGCTTGGACGGCGTCAGAGAAGTCATTGGACGTGGCAAAGATGAGCGTGGCCCCGGCGGCGACCATCTCATCGATCACCGTTTCGGCCGACGTCTCAGGGCGATCGGACGTATTGATCTTGTCCAGTGTGATCATCTCGGCGCCAAGCTTGTCGGCCATGTACTGACCGCCCTCGAAGTGAGCCTGCGACCAGCCGCGATCGTTTTCGGGCCCGACGAGGAGCATCCCAAACGTGAGAGGCTCCATGGCCTCCGTTGTCTCCGTCGCTTCTGTCGTCTCTGTTGCTTCTGTTGTCTCGGTCGCCTCGGTTGTCTCCGTGGGCGCCGCGGTGGTTGTGGTCGTGTCATCACTTGACCCGCATGCTGCTGCGACGAGCGCCAGCGCAACGAGCAGGATGAACAGCCCTACCGAACGTTTCGATCTCATGGTTCCTCCACGTGAATGTGTTCTGGCCCCAGTGCCCAGCGTTGTGCCTGGGGTAAGCGTGACACTACTGCGAACAAAGAGGGGTCCAGCTGTTTGCCGCCGCCTGACCGAGCCGTTGCTCGTGCATATACGCGGTTCAGGACGGTATGTACGCACGCACGATGGAAGGAGCACTGACCGATCGACCTAGCCGGCTGCGAGGGCCGCTTCTACGACCTCGGAGACCTGCGCCCCGAGGTCTCTGGCTCGGGCCAGGGCCGCGTCGTGGCGCTCCACCAGCTCGGTCGTGTCACCGTCGAGGTCGTCGAGATTGATCCGGACGTTGAGCGACGCTCCCTCTGCGGCGGCAACACCGCATACTCCGGCGACGCCGGCATCGCTGACCGTCCTGGGGTTGCCCTCCTGCGCCACCGTGAGGGCGAGCTCCAGGGCATCGCCGGCGTGTTCGATCATCTCGAGCGGAACCAGCGTTGCCTCGAGACTCGCTGCGGCCATCGCGGCGTCCCGTGCCGCCACGTCATCGTCCGTTTTTCGCGGCATTCGCATCGCCTCCATGAACCCGTTGAAGGCGTCGGTGTCGCGATCCACCGCTTCGAGGAACCAATCCTTCAAGGTCTGGGCATGGCGGCCCGTCGATTCCATGGCCGGTCGCGTATCTTCGAGGCCTGCAGTGGCATGGGTCACTGCCGCGATCATCGATGACAAGGCCGCGGAGAGCGAGCCGGCGAGGGCGGCTGCCGAACCTCCGCCGGGTGCGGGCGAAACGGCGGACAGCTCGTCGGCGAACTCCAGCAGCGTCATGGCACGCAGCCCGCCCGGGTCGCCGCGGTAGCGGTGCTCGACAACCTTCTGCGATGCATCAAACGGTCCCATCTCGTCGAGGCCGAGCGAAAGCACCGCCGCTCGCACCCGGTCGGCTTCGGGGATCGCCGTGGTCGAACCCTGGGCGGTCAGGTAGTGATCACCGGCGGCAAGCATCGAGTCCAGCGGCACCAGGCCGACAAGCTCGGACCCGGTTACTCGCATCCCTCGTTTGGCCGCCTCCTCGCGGCAGGCGTCGAAGACCTCGTGGATCGGTGCAACGTGGCGGTCGGTCAGATTGAGCGACACCTGAGCTCGCTCGTACTCATCGATGTACCAGCCGAGGCCCTTCACCTCATCGAAGCGGCCCGGCGTGAACACGGTCTTTCCGTTCTCGTCCTTCAGGATTTTCCCCTCGTCGTCGCGTTGTGCGGTCCCCAAGGTGCGTACCGCAGAGGCGACCTGGTGCGCCAGGCGACGATCGGTGGTGTTGAGGTTGACGTTGTAGGCGATGAGGAACTCTCTGGCCCCGATCGCGGTCGCCCCGGCGCTGGCGTTGTAGGGCGGGCCGAAATCCGGGCCGTCTTTCCGATCGGCCAACGCCTCGTATTCGCCGCTCCGTACGTCGGCCAGCGAGCGCCTGCCGTCGAAAGCAGCGTGCTCGTACAGGTACACAGGAATGCCGAGGCCGCCCCCGATCCGCTCGCCGAGCCGCCTGGCGATCTCGACGCAATCGTCCATGGTGGCGCCCTCCATCGGGATGAATGGGCAGACATCGGTCGCTCCCATGCGGGGATGCTCTCCGGAATGAGTGGTCATGTCGATCACCTCGGCGGCGCTCGCGATCGCGGCGAAGGCGGCCTCCTCGACCGGCCCCGGCTCCCCGACGAAGGTCACCACCGTGCGGTGGGTTGTCTCTCCGGGGTCCACGTCGAGCAGCGTCACGCCGGCGACGGATTCGATCGCAGAAGTGATGGTCGCAATGGCCGCCGGATCGCGGCCCTCTGAGAAGTTGGGGACGCATTCGATGAGCTTCATGTTGCCGAGAATAACCAGGGCGGGGCGGGGCGGAAGTCGGGAGAGTCCTTGTGAAATCTTTCACTTTCCGGTCGTTCGACCCTATCAGCCCTGGCGTGGAAAAGGTTTGATGGTGATACGAACCTTCCGGAGGAAACATGAACGACCTGCGCGCCAATCCGGCCCCGCTGGGCCTGATGGGTTTCGGGATGACCACGATCCTGCTCAATCTGCACAACGCCGGCTTCTTTGCACTCGACGATGCGATCCTCGCCATGGGGATCTTTTACGGCGGTATCGCCCAGATCATTGCCGGCATCATGGAGTTCCGGAAGGGAAACACCTTCGGGCTCACCGCATTCACCAGCTACGGGCTGTTCTGGCTGTCGCTGGTCTACATCATCCTGTACGGGTCCTCCGACCCTTCCTTCATGGGGTGGTACCTGGCCCTGTGGGGGCTGTTCACGGCCTACATGTTCCTGGCCACGCTGAACAAGAACCGCGGGCTCCAGGTGGTGTTTGCCAGCCTGACGCTGCTGTTCTTTGGCCTTGCGCTCGGCGAGTGGACGGGCAACGAGACCATCACGCAGATCGCAGGATGGATCGGGATCTTCTCCGGTGCGTCGGCGTTCTACCTGGCGGCAGCAGAGATCCTCAACGAGACCTACGGCCGGACGGTCCTGCCCATCGGCCCGGTGCCGATGAAGGGCCATCCCGACTTCGACACAGAAGTCATCGTCGTCAAGTAGCCGGAGGTCTCCCCAACTATGTCGGCGGAGACATCACGGGGGGACAGCAGCACCTGCGGGGCCTGCTGGCGCGACCGGTGTGGTCGGCAGACCCCGTACTCGACACCTGCGGACGGCATCTACCTGTGCTCGGCCTCGACTCCTCCTGGTGCCGGGGCTCATGGCATGTGCGGCTACCACGCCGCCCAGTCCGTGCTGCGGCGCGCCCGTCGCACCGGGGGCTAGCTATTTCGGGCTAGATGCCCTCGATTGCAGGCACAGCAGAAGATTCCTCAGGTCGGGGCCCGCCCTGCCGATAGTGATTGGTGGCCGCAGCAAGGCGGCCTTCGGCACGGCCGTCGTCCTATGCTCGGAGGCCAGAGCCGGAGCGAACTGGTCGCGTTGGGTACGACTTACCCAAAGGAGCGCGGATGCAACTGGTGCTGAAGACCCTGGCTTGGCTCAATCTGGCCTTTGGCTTCGGGCTGGCCGTGGCGACCCCCTTCATCGACGATCTGGCGATTCCCCTGTTTGCGCTTGGTGCGATCCTGGTCGCGCAGGGCGCCTATGTGATCGCCTATTCGACACGCGTGTTCGCCTCGTTCGAGCCCTTTGCCGAGACCGGGCTGCTGATCGGGAGCACGCTGCTGGCGGCGGTCGGATCGGTTGCGTTCATCCAGCAGGTCGTCCTACTCAGCAACAACCCGCAGGATCCCGAGTACGCACCGCTCAGCGGGGCCTTTCTCATCGCGGTGCTTGGGGTTGTGACCCTCTCGCAGTACGCCAAGAACGGGCGCTGAGCTTGCCGGCCGGCCGATAGGCGTCCTCAGTCTCCAGTCTTCAGCCAGACCATCGCTCGGATGTCTGGTGAAATTCGGACCGACGGATAACGAGTGAGGACTTTTTCAGTACGGCAGCCCGACGGCCTGGGTGAGGAAGCTGGTGAAGTCGCCTGCGCTGGAGAACCGTCGCGCGATGTCGGCGTCGAATGACTCGGCGGTCACCTCGTCCCTGCTGAGGCGTCCCCCGGCGATGAAGCTCTTCATCCTCAGCTCGTCGGCGTATTCGAACTCGGGATCGAACTCCTTTGGCACCCGCTTCAGCATCTCATCCTCATCGGGCTCGAGGTCCCAATCATCGAGGAACGCATCCGCCCTCGT
>Ga0255058_10001749_pt1 | contig 12202 bp, 10 predicted proteins | sample Cases_109_9_MG_FD_188637 | JGI IMG/M metagenome (GOLD analysis project Ga0255058, IMG submission 188637) | Seawater microbial communities from Amundsen Gulf, Northwest Territories, Canada - Cases_109_9 | ecosystem: Environmental > Aquatic > Marine > Gulf | place: Canada: Northwest Territories... | reverse complement strand
AGATTCTGCCCTTCGCCGGGCACTGGCAGCATCGGCTCGGCTTCGTTGAAGTCAGGAGCTACCAGCAGTGGCAACGGCGCCTCGACGCCGAGCACCTGCCAGTGCGCCCTGTGACGGTTACCCGCGAGACGTTCGAGCGCGCCGGCACCGGCCAGCCGGTTCATATCCTGATGCCTGATGCGGCTGCGTCTCGTGAGATCCGCGATGCTGGCGAAGGGCGCCTCGGCGCGCGCCGCTGTCAGGGCCTCGGCGCTCGTTCGCGCGAAGCCCTTGATCATGCGAAAGCCCAGGCGCAAGGCCAGCCTGCATTTCTCACCGGCATCCGCGCCGCTGGCGTTCCTCTCCAGAGTGCAGTCCCAGAAGCTCGCAGCCACATCCACCGGGAGCACCTCGACACCGTGACGGCGCGCGTCCTGGACGAGCTGCGAAGGCGCATAAAAGCCCATGGGTTGACTGTTGAGGAGCGCGCAGGCAAAAACCGCAGGCTCGTGGCATTTCAACCAGGCGGACACGTATACCAGCAGGGCGAAGCTCGCCGAGTGGGATTCGGGAAAACCGTAGTCGCCGAAACCCTGGATCTGCTGGAAGATCCGACGCGCGAAGGCCTCATCGTAACCGCGCTCGCGCATCCCCGATATGAGGCGTTCCTCGAAGGGTGCGAGACCGCCGCGCCGGCGCCAGGCAGCCATGGCGCGGCGAAGCCGATCCGCTTCACCGGGACTGAAGCCGGCTGCCACCACCGCGAGCTGCATCGCCTGCTCCTGGAAGATGGGCACACCGAGGGTGCGCTCGAGCACCTCACGCACCCCTTGCGACGGATAGCTCACCGGCTCGATACCCTGGCGGCGGCGCAAGTAAGGATGCACCATGCCGCCCTGGATGGGGCCCGGGCGCACGATGGCCACCTCGATGACCAGATCGTAGAAGCACTTGGGAAGCATGCGCGGCAGCATGGCCATCTGCGCGCGGGATTCGATCTGGAACACACCGACAGTGTCGGCGCGCTGGATCATCGCGTAGACCCGGCGGTCCTCCGCCGGCACCGTGGCCATGCTGAGTTGCCGGCCGCGATGCTCGGCGATGAGATCGAAGCTCTTGTGTATGGCTGTCAACATGCCGAGCGCCAGCACGTCCACCTTGAGCAGACCCAGAGCCTCCAGATCGTCCTTGTCCCATTGGATGACGGTGCGATCCGCCATGGCGGCATTCTCGATAGGCACCAGCGCCGACAGCTCGTCGCGGGCGATGACGAAGCCGCCGGTGTGCTGGGACAAATGCCTCGGAAAACTCACCAGGCTGTCCACCAGGGTCGCGAGGCGATGCACTAAAGGATTGTCCGGATCGAATCCCAGCTCACGGAACCGTTCCGGTATTACCTGCTTACCGTCCCACCACATGAGCGACTTGGCGAGACGATCCACCTGGGCGAGATCGAAGCCCAATGCCTTGCCCACATCACGCACGGCGCTGCGCGGCTGATAAGTGACGACGGTGGCGGCAATGGCGGTGCGCTCGCGCCCGTACTTTTCGTAGATGTACTGGATGACCTCCTCGCGCCGCTCGTGCTCGAAGTCCACGTCGATATCCGGCGGCTCGTTGCGCTCCCGGGAGATGAAACGCTCGAAGAGCATCTCCATGCGCGCGGGATCCACCTCGGTTATGCCTAAGCAGAAGCACACGGCGGAGTTGGCGGCGGAGCCACGGCCTTGGCACAGAATTTCGTGGCGGCGTGCAAAGCGCACGATGTCGTGCACGGTGAGGAAGTAAGGCTCGTAGCGGAGATCGGCGATCAACGCGAGCTCGTGTTCGATCTGAGCGCGCTGCTTCGATGAAATGCCTTCGGGCCAGCGCCTGCGGATCCCTTCCTCGGTGAGCGCGCGCAGATGCTCGCCGGATGTCATACCCGCCGGCACCAGCTCCGCGGGATACTCGTAGCGCAGCTCGTCCAGGGAAAAGTGACAACGCGCGGCGATGGCGACGCTCTCCTCGAGCAGCTCCCGGGGATAGAGACAGGCAAGGCGCTCTCGGCTGCGCAAGCATCGCTCGCCGTTGGCGTAAAGATGCAGGCCGGCACCGGCCACCGTGCGGCCGAGGCGGATGGCGCAAAGGGTGTCCTGCAACGCCCGCCGCGAACGGCTGTGCATGTGCACATCTCCAGCCGCCGTGAGTGGCAGGCCCGCGCGCTCCGCCAGACGCGCGAAGCGTGTGAGAAGCAGCGCGTCGTCGCGGGCACAGAGGCGTTCCACGGCAAGCCACGCGCGCCCAGGAAAACGCTCTGCGACCCAACGGGCTTGGAACTTGCTCGGACCAGGCCCGGCTCCAAGGTCGCCAAGGTCCCCCGGCAACCACAACGCCAGGCAGCCCTCCAAATCCATCTGCAGATCGTCCAGGGTGAGCCGGTAGCTGCCCTTGTCTGCGGCCCGGCGACCACGGGTGATGAGGCGGGCAAGCCGGCCATAGGCGGCCCGATCGGTGGCCAGCAGCACCAGGCGGAGACTCCCCTCCACGGTGAACTCGCTGCCGATAATCAGCGCGAGATCACACTCCCTGGCCGCCGTGTGGGCGCGCACCACGCCTGCCAGCGAGCATTCGTCGGTAATGGCGATGGCGGCGTAACCCAGCTGCGCAGCCCGCAGCACCAGCTCCTCCGGGTGCGAGGCACCCCTGAGAAAGCTGAAATTGGAGACCGCGTGCAGCTCGGCATAGCCGGGTTTCGCTGCTGCTGGCATGGGTTGAACCTCAAGCTGACCTCATAACTGCTTTTATATACAGTAAATGGAATTCTGGCAAGTGTGACCTGGAGAGGGATCTGTAGCCCGGGCGGCATGAACCTGCCCCCTGCCGGCTTGTCAGCGCGGCCAGAACCGGGTACATAGGGCCGCGGCGCAACGCCGACGGGCATCACAACAACGATTCGGGGAAGCTGACCGTCATGAAACGCCCTGCCATCGTACTTGCCAACCGCCTGTTCAAGACACCGAACGGCAAGGTGGCCCATGGCCTGATCCGCGGAAGCGATCGCTTTCAGGTGACCGCCGTGGTCGATCCCGATTGTGCCGGAGAGGATGCCGGCGAAGTTCTGGACGGCGAGCGGCGTGACATTCCCATCGTCGCAAACCTCGAAGAAGCGCTGTCGGTCTCGCGGCAAACACCCCGCTGCTGCGTCGTCGGCATCGCTACCCATGGTGGCCGGTTCACCGACGAGCTGCGCACCACGGTGCTCGAAGCGGTCAAGCGCGGACTCGCCGTCGTTAACGGTCTGCACGATGCAGTCTCGGAAGATTCCGAGATCGCGGCCGCGGCCGAAGTCGCGGATGTCGAGCTCATCGATTTACGCAAGTCGCCACCCAAGAACACTTTGCACTTCTGGGAAGGTGACGTTCTTCAGGTACGCGCTCCCCGGATTGCGGTTCTCGGCACCGACTGCGCACTTGGAAAACGCACCACGACACGCCTGTTGGTTCAGGCACTCAACGACTCCGGAATGCATGCAGAGATGATCTACACCGGGCAAACCGGTTGGATGCAGGGCGCGCGCTACGGATTCGTGTTCGACGCGGTTGTCAACGACTATGTGAGCGGCGAGGTCGAGCACGCCATCGTAAGCTGCGACCGGGAAGCGCAACCGGACATCATGGTGATCGAAGGCCAGTCGTCATTGCGCAATCCGAGCGGCCCCTGCGGCGCGGAGTTTCTCCTGTCGGGCGGTGCTCGGGGCGTGGTGCTGCAGCACGCCGCGGGACGTGAGTTCTTCGAAGGCTTCGAGGAGCAGAGAATTCGAATTCCTCCGCTAGCCGACGAGATAGCGCTCATCGCCATGTACGGCGCGCGTACCCTCGCCGTCACCCTCAACGGCATCCGGTTAAGCGCCGACGAGCTGATCGCCTGCCAGAAGGCCTATGAGCGCGAGCTGGGCATTCCGGTGCTGCGACCGTTGCAGGAAGGGCTGGATCGCCTGGTGCCCGTAATACAGGAATACATAGAGGAAGAGCGCCGATGAGGATTACGGGAATTCATACCAGCGTCGAGGATTTCCAACTGGCACGGCCCTATACGATCGCCTTTCGCAGCGTCGACGATGTGCAGATGAGCTTCGTCCGGTTGAAAACCGACGGCGGGCTCACCGGGATCGGCTGCGCTTCGCCGGAAGCACTGGTGACGGGAGAGACCCGTGAAGCATGCAGCGCGGCTCTCGAGGCAGACGCGCTCTCCTGGCTCGAGGGAAGGGATCCCCGCACCCTGCCCGCGCTCTGCCGCGAGCTCGATGTCCGCTTGCCGGAGGCTCCGGCCGCGCGTGCCGCCGTGGATATCGCGCTGCACGATCTGCTGGCGCAGCATCTGGGAGTGCCCCTGGTAGAGATGTTGGGCCGCGCCCACCAGAGCCTGCCCACCTCCATCACCATCGGCATCAAGCCCGTGGACGAAACCGTCGCAGAGGCGGACGAGTATGTTGGGCGCGGCTTCAAGATATTGAAAGTCAAGCTCGGACATTCCCTGGACGAGGACCTGGCGCGGCTCGCACGCCTGCGCGAACGCATCGGTAAAGACATCGGGATTCGCGTGGATCCCAATCAGGGTTACAGCGCAGAGCAGTTGAACGCTTTTGTCGAACGCTCGAGTCGACTGGATATCGAATTTCTCGAGCAACCCATGGCGGCGGACGACATCGATGCCATGCGTGCACTGCCGGAGAAGGTGCGCGCGCGCCTCGCCGCCGACGAGACGCTGCTGAATGCGCACGATGCCCTGACGTTGATCGAACCACCCCGGGCCTGCGGAATATTCAACATCAAGCTCATGAAATGCGGCGGCGTACACGCAGCGCGAAGAATCGCCGACATCGCCGACAGTGCCGGAATCGAGTTGATGTGGGGTTGCATGGACGAAAGTATCGTCAGCATCAGCGCGGCCCTGCACGCGGCGCTGGCGTCGCCGGCGACACGCTATCTGGATCTGGACGGCAGTCTGGATCTGGCCCGCGACGTGGTGGACGGCGGTTTCGTTCTGGAAGACGGATGCATGCGTACCACGGACCTGCCGGGCCTGGGGGTGCGCCAGCTTTGATAGGGGAACTAGATATGCCCGGCTTCGCGCATGCGTCCGAGTCCTTCGCGCAGAATGTCGGCCAGGAACTCCGCCCACTCATCCTGACCCTCCGCCGTTTCGATTAAATCCTGGCGGATCTCCAGCTCCACGTGGGGAATGCCCCGGTTCTGCCCATGCACGGGCGCCGCGTAGTCCTTATCGCTGGTCATGTAATAGGGTTCGTTGTCACCCACGCAGAGATGACCTTCGTCGTCGAGCAGCTCGAGAAGAATCTGCGCGAACCTTGCGTCGTGCTCATAGAGCACGCCAACATGCCAGGGACGCGACACGCCGTGAAAAACCGGCGTACAGCTGTGCACCGCAACCAGAACGGAAATCCGTCCCGATGACTCCCGCTCGTCCAGAGCCGCGGCGATCGTGTCGTGGTAAGGGTGAAAGATCTCATCGGCACGCGCCTTCGCCTGTTGCCCGCTGACCGCGCGGTTACCGGGGATCTCCGTATCTTCGCTGACGGTTACGATGAAATCTCCAGCATCGGGCGAGCGATTGCAGTCCACGACCAGTCGTGAATATGCCTGCAACACCAGATGCGCATCGAGTCGTCGCGACAGACCCTTGGCAACGTCGGCGGCGCCGATGTCGTAAGTGATGTGGCGTTCGACGTCGGTGGGATCCAATCCGAGGGTGCCGAGTCGCTTGGGGAAAATCTTGCCGGCATGCTCGCAGGTGAGCAAGAAAGGCGATGATGCGCCTGCACGCACGACTTCCACCGAAGGCGGATCTTCGGTGCCGAGCAGAGTTTCGCCGGTACCCCCGTCGTGATCCAAAACTCGTACCCCGGTCTCTCGCCGCTGAAAAGTAGCGGAATGGTAGCACGTAATTTCTGGCTTGCTGCTATTTCCAAATGGCGCGAGTATATTCCGAATCGCGTCCTCCGAGCAGACAGGAATTCACCACGCCCATGAACCAACTTCGCGTCGATCTCTACAGCGATACCCAGAGCCGGCCCAGCGCGCAGATGCGCCGCTTCATGCTGGAGGCAGAAGTCGGCGACGAGCAACGGGGCGAAGATCCGAGCGTCATCCGGCTGTGTGAGATGGTCGCGAAGCTGCTGGGCAAAGAGGATGCCATTTTCCTGCCATCCGGAACCATGTGTAACGAGATCGCCTACCGCGTGCACTGCGAGCCCGGTGACGAGATCATCGTCGACAAGACCGGCCATGCGCTGCACTTCGAGACCGGGGGCCCTGCGGCATTGTCCGGCGTCATGACCCGCCCCCTGGATGGGGTGCGGGGGATCTTCAGCGCCGAACAGGTGGGTGCGGCCATACGCCGGCCGGGTCACCATGATCCGGCCTCGCGGCTGCTGTCGGTGGAGAACACATCAAACCTGGGCGGCGGAACCGTGTGGCCGATCGAGCGTATTCGAGAAGTCACGGCGGTGGCGAAACAGGCAGGCCTGCGTTCGCATCTGGACGGCGCCCGACTGATGAATGCCGTGGTGGCGAGCGGCATTGCGGCGCGCGACTACGCAGCACCATTCGACTCGGCATGGATCTGCCTGACCAAAGGTTTAGCAGCGCCCGTTGGAGCCGTGCTGGCCGGCTCCGCCGAGTTCATCAATCGCGCCTGGCGCTTCAAGCACCAGTTCGGCGGCGCCATGCGCCAGGCCGGTCTCATCGCCGCCGCAGGCGTCTATGCGCTGGAAAATCACGTGGATCGCCTGGCGGACGATCACGCCAATGCCAGGCACTTTGCCGAGCTTATCGCCGAAACTCCGGGGATCAGCGTGGATCTGGATTCCGTGCAGACCAATATGATTTATTTCAACACCAGCGGATCAGGACTGAGCGCACCGCAAGTCAATGAACGGTTGCTGGCGCGAGGTGTACGTATCGGCGACATCGACGATGCAGTCATGCGCGCCGTAACCCACATCGACGTGGATCGCGCCGGCGTCGAGACCGCGGCGCGTGCCCTGCGAGAAGTGGTCCAGGGCTGAGATCAGCGTTCGCCGAGCACTGCTTCCCGAAGGCAGTTGGGCATTTTTAAGTAGTTGGATTAATAGAGCTATTTGGAGACGCCCGTGGACGCAAGTGCCTGACTGAGCACAACAGGGCTGGACCGGCTCCGGCAATATCCCGGCACCGCAGGGGGGAATCCGCACCTCAAATCCAGACATTCGCGGGGGAAGTGACGAAAGTTTGTGCATTGACCTGCACAAAGCAAGGGCATCATCGATGCCGGTGCCAAGACAACGTCAAGCTTCATTCGCTGGCAAGGTGAAGATCTCCTCAGGAGCGCTCACACCACGCAAGGTGTGAAAGCCAAGCGAGACCACTTCCCCTGGAAAGCAGCGCCTGAACTCAGACGAAATGAGCAAAGGCTGATTCAGAGTCTTGCACAGACCCTCCATACGTGCCGCCTCATTCGCAGCGGCACCGATGACAGTGAACTCGAGTCTTTCGGGCACGCCAATGTTACCGTAGGTCACGTCGCCCATGTGGAGCGCCAGCCCATAGCGAAGCGGCGGTTCCCCGCTCTGTGCACGTTTCTGGTTGAGCACTTTCATGCGCACTTGCGCATCCTGCGCTGCCTCCAGTGCTGCATGACAGGCCGTCGCCGTATCGCAGCACCCCCGGCGAACACCGCACGAGGATGTCCCTGTTGGAAAGATCGCCAATGCGGCATCGCCGATGTAGCGCAGCACTTCGCCGCCGTGATCCAATACCGCCCCCGCCATGCAGTCGAAGAAATCGTTCAGGATGCCGAGAAACGCCATGCGCGGCATTGAATCTGCCATTGGCGTCGAGTCCCGGAGATCGCAGAACCAAATCACTGCATGTATATCCTCACCATCGCCGCGCCTGACGAGACCACAGAGCACTCGCTCGCCCGTGTGCTTCCCGAGATACGTTTCCAATAAATTTCTCGCGGTACGGCGAACGGTGTGTACCTCCAGCAGCCGCGCCAGCACCACCACCAATTGTTTCATCCCGTCCAACTCGGCGTCGATGAAACCACCGGGTCTATCGGCCGCGAACGTGATCACGTGGGTCTCGCCGTCGGAAAACACCAACGGCATGGCAACGTAGTCTGTCGCGCCCGCTGCCAGAAGATCCTTCAGAATCGGGTAGTCCAGTCGGGGATTTGGAATGTCGAGCCGCCGCCGGATGACCGCGTTAGCGCCCTCAATAATCGCGAATACGGGGCTGTCTCGGAACGTCCCGGTCTCCATGAGGCCGTGGGGTGCAGGCCAACTCTCCGCGCAACCACTGTCGCGATTCCACGTGTATCTGACGCCCACCGCCTGCGATTGCAGTGAATGGATGAATACAAGCAGGCGCGACAACGGGACTCCTTGCGCTACAAGTCGAACCGCCAATCCCTCAATCAGCGTTTTCGAGTCGGTAGCGGTCCATCCCTCGTTCAGTAGCCATTCCACCTCACGGCCTACGTGCAGAATGTCGTCATTCTTCTCTGAAGTTGACACGGTGGGTTTGGTTAGAGTCGCCATGATCTTCGTGCTACGTATCGCCACCCGCCACTGTCGTATCAAACGGTGCTGTTGCCTACCTCAGCTTCCGACCGTCGCTGAGCCATTGCCTGACCCTCCTCCTCCGGCGTTCTGACGAGACGCTCCACGTGAGAGGCCGCTCGCTCCTTGATGAACGCAGCAAGTTTCGCGATCTCGGCGATCTCCTCCTGAGAAATACCTACGGTCGCGGCAGCGGCTAGATGCTCCTCGAGGCTCGAGGCGCAATTGACCCCAAAAGCGGCGCCCACAGATACCAACTCCCTAACGCGGTTCATTGGACCAGGGCCATGGGCATGACTGTGAGATCCCTCTTGGCCCAAACGAGCGAGGGCATGGGTTTTCATGAAATCCGTCGCACTCTTCCGCACACTCAGAGCATCGGCCACAGCCTGCTTGATCTCCTCATCGGATGCACCCGCTTCGCGCACCGCTTTTACGTGATAGTTCGTGCAGGGTTTGCAACCACTGGCGACCGAAATGCCAACGGCCGCCAGTTCTTTTTCCGTCACGCTAATAACCATAATGACTTCCTAAGGTTGAATCGCCAGCTTGTCCCTCAGCCTTGGGGTCCCGTGCTGGAATGCATTGCTTGAAAAATCTCCTCAATCGGGCACAAATCAGCAAACGTCACATAGGCACCGGCCGCTGGGAGAAACGCCGCAATAACAAAAACCCAGATCGCCAAGATTTGACCAAACGTCTGAATAGCACCCTCTGCCTTCGTGGAAGCAAATAGGACAAAATACCCTATGACTACCCAAAGGGTGGCTGGTATGAAACTGAAGAAAAAGCACATTGGCGTCACCTCTATGCGCAGCTATCCAGCCGTTTGTTTAGGGTAGATGACATCCACACGTTTCCATGAATTGTTTCATTTTCTCGAAATCCGGCGTTCCTTCCTGGCCACAAAACTGTTTCATCGTCTGGATTTCATGGTCCCCAAAGTGCGCTTTACCGCTGTGAATTTAATGCTGACCACTTTTCCGTGTACCACAGAAAGATCCGCCTTCGCAGGGGTGGGTGCAAATTCCGGCCCTGGACAACATGCCATTTCGTCTAGTTCCTGCGATGCGAGGACATGACGAGCGACAATTTCAGGCTGCGAAAAGCCTACTTTTCTGATTATGTCGAAATAACTCTCCTCATCGATAACTCCTCCCAGACAGCCTGACCAGGTTGATTGCAAGCGTGCTTGCACGTGAGGTTCGATCTTCTCCGTCAAGACAATATCGGAGATAGCCAGCCGCCCACCCGGTTTCAGAATGCGGAATGCTTCCCGATACACCGCGTCTTTGTCAGGAGATAAGTTGATCACGCAATTGGATGCCACCACATCGGCAAAGCTGTCTGGGAGATTAAGCTGCTCCATGTCACCCACGATAAGCTCGACTGCATCCGTCAAGCCTGCCTCCGCTACCGCTTGCTTTGCACGTTCAATCATCTGGGGAGCGAAATCTACCCCAAACACTTTTCCACTGGGGCCTACTTTACGAGCTGCCAGAATGACGTCGATACCTGCGCCACAACCAAAATCCACCACTACCTCGCTGGACTGGAGGTTGGCAAACCCTGTCGGGTTGCCGCATCCTCTAGAAAGATTACGAGCGATTTCAGGGATCAGGGAAAGTTCTTCCTGGCCATAAAGCGCGTGCTCGGTCGCAAAGCTCGAACTGGAGATAGCCGCGTTGGGACAGCAACAAGCTACCTTCGCGCTAGCCGCTTCAGCTGCTTTGCCATAGCGGCCCTTGACAACGTTTTTGATTTCCTCGGTGTTCACATTCGCAAGAGAAAAATACGAATTTAGCCTTCGGCTCTAAGCAGTGTCTCGTCTTTTTTCATTGTCGCCAAAATCTTATCTGCCACCTGTCGTGCCACCGCTTTCTGTTCCGCTTCAGGTACATCATCCATCAAGAAAATGTCATTATATTTCTTGTGCAACGGGAGGGCATCGATCTGGATCATTTTTCCTTCATCGATCAAATTTTTCAATATCCTACCGTGGCACTTCAAGAAACAACCATCGATCATGATGGCCTGGTCGGCTTGTTTTACCCACCGTGCCATGGACGAGTGAGGTACAACGAACGTTTCCGCATGGCAAGCGCGTGCGAACGATGGCACTTCCTGTGCCACTAGATTGGCGGCAAGTCGGGCAATTTCTCCTCGGATACAAGGCCCCTCACAGGAAAAGACGGGGATTTTCCTATCGATAGTCATCTGTTTTGCATAGGCCTCACCTGCAGGGCAGGCCCCCTTCACACCTTCAACCTCAAGGGAAAAATCTGGTGTTGAGTTGTTCATCACAGCCTCCTTATCACTGTAAAGGGAGGCACAGTCTTGGCCCCCTTCATTTACGACGTACGGCATCCACACTTATTCATCGATCTGATGGCGAATCAATGGGGCATGCAGGTGCGCGCCTATTGTTACCACTCTCTGTCAGACTGTGGACGAGGGTACCGTGCCCGATGAGATATATACCAAGCCGCCGTACATCTCCTCCAATGCTGTCTCTTCGAAGAAGCGTTCCACCGATTCCCATGGATGACCATCGAAATAATCAAAGGTCAACCCAAACGGGCGCGATACCCATACGAAGAGTTTCAGTAACCAGAAAGGCCAATGCTCGGGCCGCTTGCAATCCAGGATGACCAGCCGGCCACGCGAGGCGAGGGCGTGCAAGGCCCTTTTGATCACGCGGTCATACGCGGGCACAAACCCAAAGGCGCCTGTCGACAGCACGCCGTTGACCCCTTGCGGAATGTCATAGGTAGCGATATCCGACTGGACCAACTCCACGTTGCTCCAGCCAGCGCGTTCAGCCCGCTCACGTGCGCAGGCAAGCATTTCAGTGCTTAAGTCAACACCAATCACTCGGCCTTGCGAGCCTATTTGTTCGATCAGAAGGGGAAAATTCAACCCAGTACCGCACCCGAGCTCGACGACACAGTCTCCGGGCTTAAGGCGTAAGCATTCAACGGCGCGCGAGCGGTAGGCTTCTAAGCGCAGGCCTATGAGCCGATAGAGCTGCAGAACAAAGTCGTAATGCCTCGCGCCCCGTTCGTATCTCGCCTGAATCTCTTGCTTTGAGGTCGCCGCTTGCCGGCTTTGCTCTCGGTAGGCTCTTCCGCGACGCGGGCCCGTTTGCGCCGGGTTACTCATGCCAGTCACCTTCTAGCGGTTGAACGCCCTCTACATGGCCGATTTTTTATCACCACGTAAGTGCCCGCGCGATGACATGGATCAATTTTTTGTCAGACTTCCGGCAACGATCGACCGGACTTCTTACACAGCCTCGAACGATTCGAGGCATTGGTGACGTAGCCACCAATGCGACAAATATTGAGGCCATACTGTCATTCTTGCGCACACTGCCGACCTGCGGAAGGCCGGCCGCCATCAGGTTCTTAGCACTCATAGACTTCCCCGGCCGGGTACCGAGTGCCAATCGCGCCGGCGTCGAGCAAGCGGCGCGAACTTTGCGAGAAGTCGATCAGGGCTGAGATCAGAATCTTCGATCGAGATTGTGGTACTGCAGATAGAGAAGATAGACCGCCCACGTCAGGGCCAGCACCATGACGGTCATGCCCGCGACGTTCGTGAATGTGCCGAAGGCGT
>Ga0255058_10001748_pt1 | contig 12203 bp, 23 predicted proteins | sample Cases_109_9_MG_FD_188637 | JGI IMG/M metagenome (GOLD analysis project Ga0255058, IMG submission 188637) | Seawater microbial communities from Amundsen Gulf, Northwest Territories, Canada - Cases_109_9 | ecosystem: Environmental > Aquatic > Marine > Gulf | place: Canada: Northwest Territories... | reverse complement strand
CAGAGAGAGAGAGAGTATATGGATTTTTGCTATTTCAATGCGAATCGCTACAGCCCTTGCGAGACTAAGCGCCCAGCGATAGCACGGCCCATGCTATTGTGCTATTGGTCCACCGCTACACTCCGCGTCACGCTTGCTCCCGTGGAAAGCACGCGCATTGTGCGCCATCCTCAAGCACACAAGCGCGCACCCCTTATCACCCTACTCCACGATATCCAAAGGAAGGTAGACAAGCGTCTCAAGCGCTCTAGTGACAGCCACATATATGATGTTAGCCTCTTGTTCGATTTGCCATTGTTGGCGCGCCCATTTCGACGGCATTAGTTGAGGTTCGAGAATGAACACGCGATTCGCTTCCATGCCTTTCGCTTTGTGCACCGTGGCGAGTGTTACACCCTTCCCCTGATCAGAGAAAATGCGTTCCACTGCACTGATCAATTCCTTCACTGTCGCGGCTTCCGATGCGCGTCGGATCGCTTCGATTGAATTGACTTTATCGCCTATCGCGGCTTGCTTTGCCTCATCGTCTTTTGCTTTGCGATTCTCGCGTTCTTGCCATTCGATCAGACGCTCGACAAAACGCTCCATGTCGGTGGTACGCTTTCCGGCTACCTTCTTGATCAGGTTGATCAAACCTTTGCCGATATCGCGGCCCATTACGTGCACGGGGAAGCCTTCGCCAATGCACCGATAAGCTAGCTCGATGAGAGGCGCGGTATTTCTGCAAACGACGAGATCTTCCTCAGTGAAATCAGCAACGGAGAACGACGTCGGGTGCAATACTTGCCCCTCAGCTGCATCGTCAGCGGCTTCGATTTGAGGCACGTACTGTTTCGCAATCTCAACCACCGATTTCGGGCACCGGTAGCAGATTGACAGGTCGAGTTGCTCAGCTTTGAACACCTTGGCGATGTTATCCATCGATGAGGAATCAGCACCACGGAAGCCGTAGATTGCTTGATGCCGATCACCCACTGCGATGATGCGCCCATTGCTTTTCAGGAACATCTTAAGCAGTTGACGCTGAACGTGGGAGACATCTTGCGCCTCATCAACGATGATCCAGTCATAACGCCATGCGCCCAGGTCCAGGGCAACGGGGAGATACAGCTGATCATCGAAATCGACAATCGACGTGTCGGTGATGCCATGCTGCAGGATTGCATCGGCCCACAACAGGAATTCGCCTTCCTCAATGCAGCCACTGTCGATGTCGAACTTCTCCATCAACATCGTCCAGCGCTCCCGTGTCGCGATGTACGTGCCCGGCGCATGGATGTCCATGCCATAGGGAACAAGACCGTAGGCTTTCGCTTTCGCGATGAGAGACGCGAGTTCCGGCTTGACCTTTTGCGCGTCGTCGTTCAGGTGCTTGTCGATCAGGATGCGCGTCTTGTTTGCATCGATGGCATTGAAGTCGAGGTTGAGGCGGCGGCGTAAGAGCGCCCACCCCAATGCATTCATCGTTTTCGATTCAATGTGGGAAGGAAGTTTCTCGCCAAGCTCGACTGAGATTTTCTTGTTGAACGCGAGAAAGACTGCCTTGTGATCGGTGGGAATCAGGTTCGCGGCTTCGACAATCGTCGTCGTCTTTCCGCTGCCTGCGACTGCCTCAACAATGAGGGCACCCTTCGTTTCGACGTGGGCCTGGACCCACTCGAAAATCGCTTTTTGATACTGTGAGAATTCCATTCTGTATTGCTCCTAATTCGCGACTGCGTAGCCAGCGTGCGCGAGGTTGATCAGGAATTGTGCGTCGTTGCCAACGAACACCGGGAAGAATCTCCCGTCGTTGGTGCCAGCGATGATGTAGCGAGCGTCGTTGCCCGTGACTTTCTCAGCGCGTTTGACTGCGCTCTCGTAAGTCGCGTGCGTGCGAAGGGGTTCCTGCGTGGGTCTGAAGAGTTGAATGCTCATCTAGTCGCTCCGAACTTGCTTGTAAGAACAAGTTCTGAGGGTACAGGAGAAACGCTCCCGTGTAAACCCCTCAAATGTGATCCACGTCACACTGTGGAGATCTCGGGCTTGGGGCGGTCAGGTCTGCGGTTTTACCCTTCGCGCCCCTCAATCGCCCTGTTAGTCGTCGTCCCATGGATCGAGACCCGCATCTGCGATTTGCCCAGGCGATGGTGTGTAATGAGTGGCCTCTTCGATCAGCTTCTGCGCGTTACCCGTCACGGTGTTGCGATACCGGCGAAACAAGTGCAGGTTGCTCTGGTCGATGGGTCCGCGTAGCTCGCCATGCAGGTGGCAAACCAGAATGCACTGACGCAGATACTTGACATCGGTGGTCTTGAGTAGCTCGCGCACTAACGCGAATAGCTCAGTGTGCACCTCAGTTGCCTCGTCGGGGGACTTGCCACTCCTGGCTGCGCTAGTCTCCTCGCTCGAACAGGGACCACCATCCCATACGGCGCACCCAAAGTGCCCGTGCTTACAGGGATGATCGGTGCGCTCGGCCATGTTGGTGTATCTACCGACATCGCGAGGGAATGCCCACAGTTTGCCGGTGCGGGGATTAGTGAACCATCGGTAAGTAGCCATTACTCGCTCCCCTTAGTTGGCTTGTTAGCGGCCTTTCTCAGGGCGCGGAATTCAGCAACCGCAGCCTCGCGCTTGGCGACCTTCTCGATCATGCGCTCGACTTCGATGTCAAGCCCGTCGATGGTGGGGATTTCTTTGTAAACGACTGCCCATGCCTGAACGTGCCCGCCATGCGTCAGAGCCTCAGTCAGTTCGGCATCGAGGTTGCGAATGATGACCTGCCTCGCGTGAGGATACGCCAGGACAGCATTGACCAGATCGCGGTCGTCGGTGCTCATTGTGATGAACGTGGGGGAGTTGGCATCATGCTGGCGCACGATTGCGTTGGCATCCTTCAACCGACGCGCCACTGAGGTGCGACCGTCCAGATAGCCTGCGCGTATTTCGACAGTGGAATACTTCACGATTGATTCCCCTCAGTTGCCTTGTTGGGGATCACGTCGATGACCTGGATCTCGAACACTGACGGGTCAAGCATTTCGTTCTCGATCATGCCTGCCAGAGAGTTCATCGCGGGTCCAATCTCATCGTGCGAGGTAAGGGTGAGTCCATCGGCATCAAGCACCTCGAAGCCTCGCTCGGTTTGCTTGACGTTGTACTCTGCAGTGATTCTGATTTTCATCTGTTTTCGCTCCGTTAAGTCGGGTTGCTCGATCAGCCGCTCACTAGCTAGCGGTCGATCAATTCGGGTCTCGCACCCGCTCGGGGCTCATGGTCATCGGGGCTGATCGAGGTGCCGTTTTTCGGCCTTCCTTCCCGGTCCCACCTCTCGATGGACCAGCCCGCCCTCTTTACCCTTATACCCAACCCGGTCCTGACGAGGGAGTCACCCTCCGGGCTTCTGATTCGACGCTGTAGCTAGTGCCACCTTTCTTCACGCGAATCAGGGTTTGATAATTGCTGTCTTTCGTTTCTCCCGTTGCTCAACTCGAAAGCGATTAGAACACGAGAGCGATCTCTTGTAAAGAACTAGTTCACACTTCCTACAGGTAGATCGCAATCGCGATCACGATGAACAACGCCCACCAGTAATAGTGGCGCTTCATACTGCCACCTCCAGGCTACTCACAGGCCCATCACAGTCGGGACAGGCATCGACGTGCTCGACTATGTCGAGGGTGCCGTTCCACCCGCACCGAGTGTCTGAGACGCTATCGATGTGCTTGCAGCGCTTGCCCTTGCCGAACTTGAACGCGAGGCAGGTGCAGGTGTAGTCGAACTGGTGGGGACCACGCTCGCGAAACTCGTAGCGCACCATGTAGGTGCTGCCGCTTCTCGACTTGACCTCACAGAGCCAGTTGGTGTTGCTGGCGCAGGTCTGAGTCGCGTGTCGAGTGAGGTCAGGCATCGATGACGCCCCTTAACTGTCTCGTTACCGCTTCCTTCGCCATGCTCACAAAGCGCGTGCGCTCCCAGCGACCTTCCTGCGCGGTCGTGACAAACGCATTCGACTGACGGGCAAAAACTTGGTCACCGTCCACGTACGCAGCCACGTACACGTTGTAGTTGGTCGGGTTCCAGTTGAGCATCGTGATCCGGCTCGACATGCTCCCCACGCGACGACCACCCACGTAGATGATCCATTCCTTGATGCGGACGTTGTCACCCGGTTGCTGCACGTCGTTGACCACTACTCTGTAGACTACTTTGCTCATCCGTGCAATAGCTCCCCATCGATGGTGTAGGTCAGACCTTCTTGCGCGATCAGTTGCATCGCTAACGAGGCACCTGAGGGGTCCAAGATCGGATCAGCCATCATTTTGAACTTCGAGGTGATCCAGTCGCGACCAGCATTGGTGCGTGCGTACAGCATCCAGTTGCCATCGTCGGTGGCTTGCACGTCGAAGTCGATCACAAGCTTGAATTGATCGGCAGTGCCGGGGATATGTTCGATGCTCATCGCAGTGCCTCCTGCGGTGCCGGGGCACGCCGCTTGTTTGAGAACTGACGGGCTTCGCTGCAGTAGGTGCAGGACCCGTGGTTGCGGCATCCGCGATCAAAGCGCTTGCTGCCGGTGTAGGAACGTCGGGTGGTCTTGCTCATGTCCAGTTGCCTCGATGCTTGCGCTCGCCGCGCTTTGCCGCTTGCTTGCGGTCCTTAAACGTCCGCGCCGTATTGAAGGTGCGTGCGTGCTTGGCGACGATGTTGCGGGTTGACTTCATGCAACGGACTTTACAAGGGAGCGTTCTCTAGTGATATGAACTGGTTCACAAAACTGAAAGGGACGTCCATGTCCCATCCCAGTGGAGCGACCTTTACGCCGCGAGTGCGTAGTCCGTAGCCTTGTCCAGCAGATCCTGTAGCTGGATGGTACGACGCGGCAGTGAGTTGGGACCGATACCTTTGAGCGACTCTGTGACTGCGTTGTGCAGCGTCCAGATGGTGCGCTCGCCATCGTCGTTCAGGTGCTCGACGTGGCTCGGCTCATAGTACTCGTTGACGACCTTCTCGACGCGCTGAGTGTTGATGACACCCTGGCGCAGCATTTGGATGATCGTATGGTTGACCACCGAGTCCTTCAAGCGTGCGACCTGATAGCGCTCGTAACGCACTGCCTGATCCTCTGAGCGGGACTTGATCTGTGCCACTGCACCGTGAATCAGATCAGGGAGGTCGCGCATGATGTTGGTCGTATGCTTGCGACCGAACTTGATCTCGCCAAAGAAGCAGAGATTGTCGCAGACAAAGACCTGATCACCGATGACCAGTTCGCGAGCGAGGCTCTTGTCGTGCGAGCCGCGAAAGCCTGCGACCGTCGCCCACTTCGAGTTCTTCGCGATGTCGCCCACCACCTCGGCCATGCCAAAGTACTGCTTGCCTTCGCGAGCTACGGCGTGAGCCTGCTCACCGAACGCGAGACCAACGGTGCGGAACGCATCCTCGATCATATCGATGTAGTCGGAGTGCGGGACGGGGACGTGCGAGCTAGTGGCTCGGGGGGTTTCGACGTTGACAAGCTCTTCACGTTCGAGCTTCTCGCCGCCGCAGTAGATGGAGAAATTTAGTGCCATGTTTCTATTGCTCCGGGTGACTTCAGAATTTGATTATCCACATTAGCGCTCCCGTGTCCACTACCACTCGTCGGTTACTCGAAGATGAGTTTCGCGAGGATGATGAACGGAAGCACGACGATCAGGGTGCCGAGAAATATCCGCCAGACCTGCACAAACTGGATGAGTCCATAGCCCACCGCTACTGCGAGGTATGAGAAGAGCATTTTAATCGGCATCGCGATCACCAAAAAGAGAAAGAGAATCAGCCCTGCAGTAAGTACTTCTGTCATCATCAGCCTCCTTTCTAATCGGCATTGGGGCCCACCTGTCTGAGTATCCAAGCGCGAGGCACGTCCATGCAGAAGCCGGGTCCAAAGTCACCCTCTTGCGCCATGAACACTGCGTGCACTTCTCGGCATGCGATCATGCCTGAGCCGAACCTTGGGATAACGTAATCGTCCAACGTCCAACCGTGATCGTCCTCGCCTGCGATCAGCACGCCTTGTCCATTCGGATCGACGTGCACGACGTGGTAATTCGCTGGTAGATAGCTCTCGATCAATTCACGAGAGTGGGTGCTGCTGATGATTGCGTATCTGATCATGCCAGCAACTCCCAGATCGCACCCAGGAAGTGGATCGGGATCGTCGCGCTTTGCGGTGCGCTATCGAATCCCTGAGCGATGGTGCCCTTGTCACCAACAGCCGCAGGCGCGTCCTTGTTCAACTCGCCATCCCTGAAAGCGTTTGTGATATCGACACGCTCGCCCACCATGGTCGGTGTGCCTTCGCTATCGACGTACACAGTGTGGATGAGATACACGATGCCTTGCGGCAGATCCTCGTGCATGTGGTAGTTCGGTTGAGTTCGCAGAGGTATCGGCGTGATCCGACGTCCTTGCAAACTGCTGTAAAAATGCTGCTGCTTCGCCATATCAGTCATCCTCCAGTGCGAGAATCATGCGAGCCATCGCTTTCATCTCATCGCTCTCAGCGAGCGCAAGTGCGGGTTGCTTGCCGATGATGGCAAGTGCCAGTTCGAGGAACTCGCGGGGACTGCTCGAAAAGATCGTCTCGACAAAACCCAGCTGACTGTCCTCCTGGCTGAACCGCATGGTCTGAGCTGACGTCATCAACAGATCACAATGACGTGCGTTTCCACGAGTGCCTCGTACAATTTGCATCACTCGTCCCCCGTGCGACCGTACACGTTGATGCGAACGTAGCCCTTGGTGAGCTTCTGGTTCGCCGCGATCATCTGACGCGAGGGCTTCAGCTTCTCGCAAATGGTCTTGTAGTCGGTGGTGTAGCTCTCCTCGACAGTGGAGACCACGCAACGAAAGGTCAGACCTTCCAGTTCGCTCACGCCAGCCTGCTCGAACACCTCTTTGATGTTGTTCTGACGCTTCTTCAGGTCAGCTAGCTGGGCCTTGATCTCGCCGTACTCGTCAGCGAGGGGCTTCAGATTGTCCAGTGCTTTTCCCATTCTGTTTCGCTCCTTTGCGATCACTGAAACGAACCTTATACTAGAAGACGCTCCCGTGTCGAGACTTTAGTCACATAATGGTACTCGATTTAAGGTCAAAAGTGTGATCTACTTCATATTACACAGGAGCGACGTCAAGTATGGTTCGTTTCAGTAGCGGCGAAACCCTAGAAGGGGGAATAAAAATCCGGCGCTGCGAGGGGGATGCCTCGACAACCATGCATGGTGGTGGTGTCCCCCGGATCTTATTGGCAACGGAGCGATTGAATGAAGTACGGCGCAGAGGCATATAAGGTAAGCCTGTCTCGTGGTGAGAATCACAAGAATCGTCGTCGTGCACGTTGTAAGGAACGTCGCGCCGGTAAAGCAGCAATCAAGGAGCAGCTAGGATGAACGGCATGAACATGACCCAGGACGAGTGGATGCGCTTCAGGAAAGCGATGTTCGACAAGCTCGAAAAGACCGGCGGTCTCACGCTAACGTGGGAGCAGTTCAAGCGCGTGTTCGTTCTCGCAGCTACGGTCGCAGTCACCAAGAAGGACCCCGATGGTCCCCTATCAGTGATCCCTCAGTATCAGAAGCACCAATCCTCCTGCGATTGCGGTCAACCTTTCTCCACCTACAAGATGCGCAAGGATGAGTTCGGGGAAGATTTCCCTGCATGCTCGCGTTGCGGATTGAGGCTTCAGCTATGAGTGAGTATCGCGTCGAGGTCAACACCGCAGGCGATCCGCCAGACTCATGGGCATGCAACGCCATCCGTCACGACACCGCTGAGGAAGCGCTCGCTGCCGCCAGAGATCTCTTCATGCGCTGGACCGCAGTCAACTGGTGGCGCGTTGTCGATGAGAACGACAAGATCTACCACACCAACAAGCACAAAGAAGAGGATGTGTGATGAGCGCTCGGTTCAACTATGACGTCGCAGGCATCGTGCACCCCATGTCGGAGGTGCTGGTCCGCGTCGGTATCTATTCGGACAAAGACGTTCAAGAGGCTCTGAGCATCCTGCGCGAATACGCGGATGGCGAACAGGATCAGACAGAGCGTGAAGCAATGCACAAAGTCCTCGACGCTGTTGAGGCACTCTATAAATCACGAGAGGAGTAACGCTATGAAAGTATGGTTTTTGGCTTTGATTTTGACCGCAGGTGACAATGCCATCGAGCAGCACGTCACCATCTTGACCCCGGATGAGGCGACTTGTCAGAGGTTGCTCAACATGAATGACACCACAGTCTACAGCAGGGTGTACTTCACCAACGAGCGCAGTGAGGTGCGTGAGGTGATAGAGAAAAGCTGTGAGTCAAGGATCTGGAATCCATGAACACAGAACGACCGGGCTGCGTCAACTGCGGCAAGCCTCTCGGCAAGGATGTCAACACCGTGAGGGTGCCCTTCGACAGAGATGTCGATGTATGCATCCGTGAGCAGCTGAAAGGGCGCGACTACCAGATGATGGATGCCTACAGGACTGTGTGTCAGCGTCAGCGTCAGTCGAGCAAGCGATACGACGAACGTCTAGAGCAGATGGAAGAGGCGCGTCTCAAGCTCGCACCCGGTAGCAATGAGCCCCCTGATACGACTCGCATAGGTAAATTCCGTCGAGACCTGATAAAGAGTCAGGCTAAGGAACCGGATCGGTCCCACTACGACGTGACCGTCCGTATCTGGATGGGACGCTACGGTCCTGATCGACGGGGTCTCTTTCACAGTCAGGCGTGCGCTCAGGAGTGGGCTAACAAAATCGCTGGCAGATTGCGCAAGGAGGGTAAGCTATGACAGACCGTGTATACCTCGTGATGGGACGTTTTGCTAGGGACGGTGCACCTGTCATCATTAAGGCACACGCTCTTGAGGAGCATGCACAGCAGCACGTAGAGCGTCTCACGAAACCCCACGATGCTGACGACGATTACTACTCGCACCCGTCATCGGCAGATATGGTGGGGCTCACCTCAGTGTGGATCGAGCCGCTCCCTGTCACTTAGCGAAATAGTAGATAGTCCCATTCTCATCCTCGCTCGATCCGATGATTTCAGAATCGTGCAAGTCATCGAGGATCTGCTCCAGGCGTTGACGTTGCACCTTGCGACACAAACGTAGCAGCACTGAATGAGGCATGAAGCCTTTCTGAATCAGATCTCGATGTGCCTTCGACTGTGCGCTCTTCTGATACTTGAGCGCATGCCTGATGCGTTCCTCGACGTGGAATGATTCCTTCTCGTTGATCGTATCGCCACCAACCAAACGAATCTTATCAGCCCATCGGTCGGTGCTCCACGTTACAAGCTCCAGTGCCCAACGTGCGATCTTTTGTGTGATCTCTGGTCTGGCAGGATCGATACCAACAGCTGCGATGCCTGCGAGGATCAGTGCATTCTGATTGGCACGCGCCCATGCCTTCTCACCTCGATGCGTTCGACGTCGGGACATCTCCTCGAACTCATCGAACATCGCCCACGTCTTGGTGTCTGCCCACTTGATGAGAGTGAACTCGCCTTCCATAGGTTCATGGTCACGTATCAGGCGAGCGTGCTTTTTGATTGCAGAGGGAAACGTCTTCGCTCGCTTGCGATTGCGCGGAGGGAATGTCTCGCCGGAATCAATCAGAATGAAACGATTAGTGAATCCAGTCTCTTCAGCTGCGCTCGTCAGTGCTTCCATGAGCTGGTCGGGTTGTGCTGTTGCGAGGACGGTGAGGAAAGGATGTTCGAGCGGCGGGATCGTTTGCTTGCGACCGGGTGTACCAGGGACCCACACATTTGCCTGTCCATAAAGTGAGATCACATGGCTTAGCGTTTGGAAATCCACGCTGCTCGCATGTTTTGCATTTGCCATATGCCGTGCTGCTTCATCCCACAACCAGCATGCCATGTTTGGTGACTCCGCTAGCTCATCGAGCATTGCGTAGTAACTTTGAAACCCACGATAAACGTAATCGCCTAAGTCAATCTCATGTGCAAATCTTTGCACTGCACTGAGCACTGCATTCTTCCCGTCACCTGTCGGTGCAGTGATCATCAGGTAAGGCTGCAGTGGTGTGTCCCATCCATCGACAAGATAGTTGTTGCAACTCGCGAGTGCGGTGCACATGATACCTACTGACAGATCGAACATGGGCTGTTGAACATACGAACTCTTACCTGCCCACGCTGTGACTTGACCAACGAGTCCATCGACTTTGAGCCACGACTCATCGAAATCTTTTTCCGATGCAGCACGCAACGTGATCGGTGGTGGAATCAATAAGCGATCTATCTTCGAGCCGCTCGTGCACCATCGACGCAACTGCGTGATGACCGGCATCTCCATCCACGTTTCAAGTGTACGGAAACCTTGCACGCGATCACCGATCTTGTAGTGCTCGATGGTGTTCACCACACTACCCAATCGATCCTTCAGCTCGTCCTCTTGAAGCTGCACCACACTGAGTACTGCAGCCATCACTCGCCGGGTCTTGTCTTCACTCCACTCTGCATGACATAGCGTGCCAGTGCAGGCGTGCACGTAATCGTGTCGCGAACCTGACTGTGGATAAAACAGTGTAAAAATGGCTGCGATTGCGATTTCGTCACCGTAGCGTTCCAGCTCTCCTTTGCTGATGTCGAAGAACTCGACGTCGTTCTCGATGTGGTAGCGATCACCATCGGGATGGATCGATGGAGGCAACACGCTCTGCGCTCCCGTGGATCTAATTTCCACCACAGTGCCAATGTCACTGCCTCTACCGATCTGCCATTTCTTCGTTTCTGCGCCTGGACATCGGTACACGTAATGCGAGCACGGTTTATCGCGACGACCGTAGATGAATGACGATGGCAGGATGTGCGGAGCAACGAGGCAAGCTTCTTCGAGATCGAGGTCGAGATCGGTTGCATGCTTGGATGGCTCGCCCCACAATGCACCGATGTTGTCACCTACTTTGAAGGCTTTCCTGAGCTTCGCACCATCGAGCCGTAACTTAGTCCAGTCGGTGTTTTTGGGACGCTTGGAATGAGGTCGAAGAGGAACGCAATAGACGTCGCGTTCCCGCCAGTCTTCTGCTGTTTGTATCGGGTTGAAACCTGTTTTATTATTTGCCATCTCGTCCGTTAGGATGGGATCGGGAACCGAGTGATCTATCCAGCTAGGAGATCCATCCTAGCCTGAGAACAGGACACTGTGAAGAAGAAAGCTCAGTGACGAGCATAAACCCCAGCTGCACGCTTTGCCCCTTACACGCGAACGCATCTACTGTGTGCATGCGAGGTGACGGTCCACAGTCGTCCGATGACGTGCAAGTGGTGGTCATTGGTGAGGCACCGGGAGCAAACGAGGATCGTCGTGGTGTGCCATTCATTGGTGACAGTGGTCAGATTTTACGCACTGAGCTGAATCGCCACGGACTTATCCACAAGACCTACATCACCAACCTCGTCAAGTGTCGCCCACCAAACAACCGCACGCCAACGGCTGCAGAGATCAAAGCGTGCAAACCGTATCTCGAAGAAGAGTTATCCACACTTTGTCCACAGGTTGTCGTCACCGCAGGTGTGCCTGCAACGAAGACGCTCTTCCGTGGCAAGGCAAAAATCAACCAGTTCCACGGTGAGATCATCGAGAACGAAAAGGTGAGCTACACCGGCTTCCCAGTTTTCCATCCAGCCTACTGCCTCCGAGATCCATCGAAGCTCCCCGGCTTCAAGGATGACATCGCTCGCCTCGCTCGACTACTTGAAGGTGGGCTCCGCACTGACACAGTGAATTGGAACGTCGTTCGCAAGGGCAACCTCGACCAGTTTATCCGTGAATTCGAGGAGGCTCCCGAGTTCGCCTTCGACTGTGAAACTTCCGGCCTCTTCCCATTCGACCCGAACGGGTACATCACAGCCATCGCGATAGCTCTCGAAGAACGGACGTGGGTCATACCCGGTCACATGCACCCTGATTATCAACGCTTTTCCCACAGTCCTTTTGCGCACGGTAACGCACTCAAGAGGCTGATGCAGCTGCTGTTTTTCATCGCACGTCGAGATCGCAAGCGCACCTACGGGCAGAACGGAAAATTCGACAACAAGTGGATGCGTATACAGTTCGGTGGGAGCTTCCGGTTGAGCTTCGACACCATGCTGGCACACCATTTGCTTGACGAGAATCTGAACCACGACCTCACCAGCATGGTGCGTGCTCACCTCGATG
>Ga0255058_10001747_pt1 | contig 12206 bp, 8 predicted proteins | sample Cases_109_9_MG_FD_188637 | JGI IMG/M metagenome (GOLD analysis project Ga0255058, IMG submission 188637) | Seawater microbial communities from Amundsen Gulf, Northwest Territories, Canada - Cases_109_9 | ecosystem: Environmental > Aquatic > Marine > Gulf | place: Canada: Northwest Territories... | reverse complement strand
CTTAGCGGTTGTGCTTCCTGACGGCACGATAAGTAGAGCTATGGCCCTGGCAGACACAACGAATCCAAGACGTACGGCGGCGCGGCAAGAGCGGCGTCAGCAACTCATTGATGCAACGATGAAATGCATCGCCAGAAAAGGCATGGGCAGTACCACTCTCGGCGATGTAGCCGGTGCAGCCGGCCTGTCGCAAGGCATCGTGAATCTTCACTTCGAGAGCAAGGATAATTTGCTCAACGAGACGCTGCGCTACCTGGCCGACGAGTACAAAACGCAATTCGACAAAGCGCTGCATCGCGCCGGCCCTGCTCCGTCGGACAAACTGCTGGCGCTCATGAAGCTCGATCTACGACCGTCAATTTGCGACAGGCGCAAGATCGCGGTCTGGTTTGCATTTTGGGGCGAAGTGAAGTCGCGCCCCGCCTACCGAAAAATTTGCGCGGAATACGACCGATACTACGACGACGTGCTTGGCAATGTGTGCCGCGAAATTATCGCCGAAGGCGCCTACGAAGATCTCGACGCGGAGGCCACAGCGATGGGACTAACCTCGCTGACCAACGGCCTGTGGTTGTCCTGTCTCATCAGCCCGGAGGCCTGGGATCGGGGCAAGGCAATGGACTCCGTCCTGTCCTACCTCTGCAATGTGTTCCCCGAGCACTTCGCAGCGACGGGGGCCAGAAGCGGAGTGTGATCGACAATCGGCGCTGTGAGTGGTCAAATCGGTCGGTCATGAGAATTACAAAAACCATCATCCTCGCCCCCCTCGCCCCCCTCGCCGCCCTGCTCCTGATTTGGGGCCTGGGCGCCTGCAGTACGGATACCAGGAGCGACGCGGTCCCTTCTTCTGACAACGTCGTCAACGTTTACAACTGGGCCGAATACATTGCGCCGGACACGCTCGAGACGTTCGAGGCCGAGTACGGGATCAAGGTCAATTATGACGTTTACGACTCGACGGGGATTGTGGACGTCAAATTGCTTACCGGCAAAAGCGGCTACGACGTTATTGTTCACAGTAACCAGTACTCGTCGCGACTTGCCCCGATTGGCGTCTTCGAAAAGCTCGACATGTCGAAACTGCCCAATGCCAGCCACCTCGACCCGGAGATGATGGCCCAGATCGACATATACGAACACGTCAGGGGCTATACCGTGCCCTACCACTGGGGTACGACCGGCATCGCCTGGAATGAAGAGCTGGTGCATGAGCGCTTGCCCAACCACCCGATGGAAAGCGCCGACGTCCTGTTTGACCCCGAGATCGCATCCAAGCTCGCCGATTGCGGCATCAGCATGCTCGACGGCCCCACCGATGTCATCGGCTTCGCACTGGCCTATCTCGGCCGCAACCCGAGCGCCGTTGATGACGAGAACCTTGCAGCAGCAGAAGAGTTACTTGCCGGTGTGCGCCCGTACATCCGCTACTTCAGTAACGACAAAATGATTTCCGATTTGCCGAACAAGGAAGTCTGCGTCGCGCAAAGCTGGTCCGGTGACTTTGCGCAGGCGGCGACCCGCGCCAGGGAAGCCGGCATTGACATCGACCTGCGTTATGCGATCGCGAAAGAAGGCTCCGCATTGTGGATCGATGGCTTTTACATACCGGCCGATGCTCCGCACGCGGACAATGCTTACCTGTTCATTGACTTCATGCTGCGGCCAGATATCGCTGCGGCCAACGCCAATACGGTTTATTACGCCAATACCAATCGCTCGTCATGGGAGTTTACGAGGCCTGAGATTCTCAACAACCCGGCGATCTACCCGGATGCCGAAACGTGGCAGCGAATGTACGTCATCGAAGTCGCCGACCCTAAACGATTGCGGGCCCGGACGAGAACCTTCGCGCGCATCAAGAGCGGACTTTGAGACGTTTCAATGAGCGACGATAAAAGCAATTTCATCCGCATCAAAAATCTTAGCAAACTGTTTGGCGACTTCGTCGCTGTTGACGATGTCAGCCTGGACATTGCTCGTGGCGAGTTGTTTTCCATCCTGGGAGGTTCAGGCTGCGGCAAGACGACATTGCTGCGCGTGCTCGCCGGTCTCGAGGCGCCAACGACAGGCAGCATCGAGATCGACGGCGTTGACGTCACCGAGCAGCCACCCTATGAGCGTCCCGTCAACATGATGTTTCAGTCCTACGCGATTTTTCCGCACATGGACGTCTCGGCAAACATTGCCTACGGGCTCAACAAGGACCGTGTTGCCGCGAACGAAATCAAGACACGCGTGGACGAGGCCATCGAACTCGTGCAAATGGGTGACTTCAGGAATCGAAAACCCCAGCAATTATCCGGCGGCCAGCGGCAGCGCGTGGCACTGGCGCGCGCATTGATCAAGCGGCCAAAAGTGCTACTGCTCGACGAGCCACTGGCGGCACTGGACAAGAAACTCCGGGAACACACGCAGTTCGAGCTCATGAACATCCAGGATGAGCTCGGCATTACGTTCGTGGTCGTGACGCATGACCAGGAAGAAGCCATGACGCTGTCGACGAGAATCGCAGTGATGGAGCAAGGCCGTTTTCTCCAGGTCGGTGCGCCGAAGGAAGTATACGAATACCCGAAGAGCCGTTTCGTTGCGGACTTCATTGGTACGATCAACACGTTCGAGGGAAAAGTCACGCGCGTAGGTGACGATACCATCTCGGTTGAATCGACAGAGGCCGGGACCGAGTTGCGGGCGCTCGGTACGCATGGCCTCGAGCTTGGGCAGGACACGTGCATCGCGGTGCGGCCGGAGAAGATATTCATTACACGGCAGGAACCCGAAGACAACGACGACATTCGGGTCCGTGGCGTGGTCGACGACCTGGCTTATCTCGGCAACCTGTCTCTTTATCGCGTGCGGCTGGAAAGCGGCAAAGTAATCCAGGTAAGCGCACAAAACCGACGCCGTTCAGCGACGCGTGCCGTCGAATGGGATGACCAGGTGTGGGTATCGTGGCGGCCCCGCAGCGCCGTCGTGCTAAGCGATTAGACGTGCTTCCCGGCGCCGGCAAACTGCAGGACAACCTTTGGCAGCGCGTTGCGATCGCAACGCCCTACATCTGGCTGTTCGTGTTCTTCCTGATGCCATTTGTCATTATTCTGAAGATCAGCCTGGCGGATCCGCTTGTTGCTCAGCCTCCTTACACGCCGACCTTCGATTCGCTGGGCAATATCTCCGTTACCGCGGATAACTTTGCGTTTTTGCTCACCGACAAGTTGTACGCGATCACCTATCTCAAGTCGATCCTCATGGCCGCGACGGCAACGATGTGTTGCCTCATGCTGGGATACCCGATGGCCTACGGCATCGCCCGCGCCAGCGAGACGTCGCGCAACCTGTTGTTATTGCTTATTATTCTGCCGTTCTGGATTTCGTTCCTGTTGCGTGTTTACGCGTGGATGGGATTGCTCAATAACCATGGCGTCATTAACAACTTGCTGATGTTTGTTGGCGTCATTGATGCGCCCATGCAGATTATCTATACCGACTTCGCCGTGTTCATAGGGCTGACCTATTCGTATTTGCCGTTCATGATTCTGCCGCTTTATGCGACGCTCGAGCGCATGGATCTTGATCTCGTTGAGGCCGCCCAGGACCTGGGTGCGTCGGCGACGATCGCGTTCCGGGATATCACCTGGCCGCTCTCGAGACCCGGCGTGATCGCCGGCTGCCTGCTGGTGTTTATTCCGGCGACGGGTGAGTACGTAATTCCCTATTTACTGGGCGGACCGAACTCGCTGCTTATCGGCCGCGTGCTGTTCGACGAATTCTTCGTGAATCGGGACTGGCCACTTGCATCCGCCGTCGCAATCGTAATGCTGATTCTGTTGGTGGTCCCGATCATGTACTGGAAGAACTTTGAGCGGAAGGCCGCGGAGAACGAGGCATGAAGCGCCTGTCCCGATCCATATTCTCGATACTTATTTTCGGCTATGCGTTCCTGTATATCCCGCTAATCCTGGTCGTCGCCTACTCGTTTAACGACTCTCGCATTGCGACGATCTGGGGCGGATTCTCCACGCGCTGGTACGGCGAACTGTTTCGCAACGACCAGGTTCTTGACGCACTGTTTCTTAGTGTTCGCATTGCGCTGACGTCCGCCACGCTCGCAACCATACTCGGCACGATGGCCGCACTTGCATTGGCACGTTTTGGGCGCTTTCGGGGACACACGTTATTTACCGGAATGATCACCTCGCCGATGGTGATGCCCGAAGTCATTACAGGTCTGTCGCTGCTGCTCCTGTTTATCGCCCTGCAGCAACTAACCGGCTGGCCGGGACAGCGCGGATTCTCAACAATAACGATTGCGCACACGACGTTTTCGATGGCCTACGTTGCTGTCGTCGTTCAGGCACGACTTTCAGCCATGGATCAGTCGCTCGAGGAAGCCGCGATGGACCTGGGCGGCCGGCCACTTCGCGTGGTATTCGATATTACCTTGCCACTGATTGCGCCTGCGATGATCGCGGGCTGGTTGCTCGCCTTTACCCTGTCGCTCGATGACCTCGTGATCGCAAGCTTCGTATCAGGACCCGGCGCAACAACATTACCGATGTACATATTCAGCAAGGTGAAACTGGGGGTATCGCCGGATATCAATGCACTCGCCTCACTGATTATCGCGTTTGTCAGTTTTGGCGTGTTGCTGGCGTGGGCGGTAATGCGCCGGACAGAGGCCCGCTGAGCTTTGTGTCACAGCGGGCGTGCAAGCTCCACAAGTAGCCACTCAATATAGGAACTCTCATCCCCCTCCATACCTGAGAAGGGGCCCGCTTCGTAGTACCGGGAATGAATGCCCTTTGCGTTGTTCGCGATAATTGTTTTATCGGCCTCGGTGGTGATGTCCCACAGCCAGGTTAGCTGCCCTACGTCGTAATCTTTGCCATCGATGGCATCATTTCGTACCAGCCAGTAAATCTGACATTTGCAATTATCTTTGTCGACCGGCGTGAATACGTAGGCGACGACGTGATCGCTGTAGGCGAGCAGGAACGAGAATGCGCCCAGCGTGAAATCCGAAGCGCCACCGTCGTAGTCAGTCAGCTTGCCGAGCAACGGAGCGAGCGGGCTCCCATCTTTGCTGCCTGTCTTGTATCCCTCAAACATTGCCGTGCGACTGTACGCATAACCCATCTCGCCCTGCGGTGCCCTGTTTTCGCTGTAATCGAACTCCATGCGCCGGAGACCACAGGTCTGCATCTTGCTCAGCATGTGCTCCTGTACCCGATCGCGTTTCTTATCATCAAGCATCAGCGTGTGCATGCGGGCATAGTCCGGATGCGCCGTCGCGCAGTGGTAACACTCGAGGTAATTTTCGATTGACAGTTTGTAGTTCGCGGGTATCGGGTATTCCTTGTGTGCGGCAACCTTGAGGTTCTGCATGTCGAACAATGCCATCGGCTCGGCAAGATCCTTCCTGCAGCTTGCAAGCGACAACGGAGAATCCGAGAAACAAACGAGCAGGAACCCGTGAAGGTTTTCGAGCGACACGCTCTTGAGACCATGCGTGCTGGCATTGAAATCGCTATCCATATTTCGGGCAGCGATGAGATTACCCTCGGTGTCGTAGGTCCAGCCGTGGTATGGGCAGGTGAACTTTTTGGCATTGCCTTTTGACGCCAGGCACACGAGGGAGCCGCGATGCCGGCAGACGTTTGCAAACGCCCTGATCATTCCATCTTTGCCGCGGACGATGATTGCCGACTCATTGGCAACATTGAATACTTTGAAATCGCCCGGCTCAGGCACCTCTGATGCGTGGCCCGCAAGAATCCAGTTGCGGTTGACTACTCGCTCAAGCTCAAGCTTGTAAACATCCTCGTCCGTATAGAATCGCTGCCCGAGCGAGTACCCGGGTTTTTGGCTCGCGATAAGCTCCTCAATCGTACGTGTGTCGAGCTGCGGCATCACACTACCCGTCCCAGATTCCACGACATGAAACCGCGTTTCATGTCGTGGCGCTGAAATTTCAGCGCGTCAATAGGGTGCTAGCTCTAGAACTGGTAGCCGAATCTTACGCCAGCAGTGCGCGGCCGTGATGGTCCAAACGCGTGTTCGGTGAAAATGATCGCGGGATCCGGATCGTCGTTCGCGTAATTGCCGTCATACCAGACACCATCGAATACATTTTCGACATACGCACTGATTCGCCAGTTGTTCTGTCGGTAGCCGATGACGATGTCGGTCTGATTAAGGGCCTGGATTCTCTGGAAAATCACAGCTGGGTCAGGCAAGTCGCCGCGATAGTCATCTTCCCAGGTCCAGGCCAGGTTGCCGAAGACCTCGCCGTTGCCAGTCGGGAAGCTTGTGTTTAAAACCGCGAATGCCGTGTATTCTGGCGCCCAAGGAATGGAATTACCCTCACAAGAATTTATATCGCCCGTTACGAACTCGCCGTTGGCACAAAACTCCTGCACGTTGGTTGCTTCGGAGTCGAACCACGACGCGCCGACGTGCAAATTGAAGTTGTCGCTCAGCGCAGTGTTCACGTCAATCTCGACACCCACACCATCGACCTGTCCGATGTTTTCCACGATGGAGCGGGGACCTATCCCAAAGAGTGCCTGCAGGTCCTCGTAATCGTAGAAGAACGCGTTCACGCCAATTTGTGTACGGCCACTCATGATTGTGCCTTTATAGCCGACTTCGTAAGACGTGACGGTCTCCGGGCCAAAATCGTTCACCTTGTCGACTGCCGGATCAGCGACACATAGGCCCCAAGGAGTATCTTCGTCGCATGAGGGCCCCTCGATTGCGAAGCTGCCGAAACCGCCCGGCTTGTAGCCGGTCGTGACGCTGCCGAATAGCAGGCTACTGTCATTCGGGCGCCAGTTCGCGATCACGCGCCAGGTGACATCGTCCCAATCCTGTTTACTCGTCAACGGGCCGTTCGGCGTCGAAAAGCCCGTCTGCACGCGATAAGTAATCTGTGCACCGCCTGGATCGTCCAATACTTCCTGCGAGAATTCCTTTTCGTCGAAGTTGTAACGCAGTCCAAAGCTCATATCGAAGGTGTCGCTGAACTCATAACTCAGATCGACGTAAGCCGAATAGCCTTGATACTTGCCAACAATCCGGTTTCGGTCGTTCATCAACCCGTCTGCTGTCGGTGTCCAGGTGCAACCACCGAAATAGTAGTCCAGATAATAATCGCAGTAATACGTATCGCCGTTGTATGCATCGAGGTAGTTGTAATAGTCGAACACATCCTGACAGCCTGTGGCCCCACTGTAGTACCAGTAGCCCGCGCAATATGTATCTTCTGCTTGCTGGCCGAGGAATATCGTATCGATGTTCTCATTGTAAAAGGACACACCGGCATACCAGCTCAGCGGACCATCTGACTTCGACGTAAGGCGAAATTCCTGCTCGAAATAATCGCCTTCCTGGTCCTGACCATAATTGAACAGGACGAGTGGTGAGCCATCGAAGTCCTCGATGTAATCGTACTCATGGTCCTTGAAACCGGTAATTGACGTGAACGTTCCCCAACTTGTGCTGTAGTCGATCTGCAGGCCCACCGAAAATATCTCAGCCTGGTCAATGCTGTCGAGCGAGTTGTCGTTATTGACGGCCCGAAGGTCCGACGATACTGCAATCGGCACACCGCCATTCATATTCGTGTGGTGGAAAGCAAACGCGTTGCCTCTGCCTCCTGGAAAGTCTACAGAATCCGGCTGATCGAAGCCGCTGCCCGTCTGGCGGTAAACGGTTCCGGTCTGGTCACGATCTTCATACTCCAAAAAGATATCGGTCGTCACCTTGTCCGTTTCAAACCGGCCGGAGAGCCGGAACGCTGACTTGTCGTGTTCAATCAGATCCGGTCCGCCTGCCAGGTTTTTGACGTAACCATCTTCTTCCGAGTGATAGCCTGCCAGACGCAGTGCGAAGGTATCGGTGGTCGGGATATTAACAGCGCCTTCGAACACGAGTACGCCGCGTTCCCCGGCGTCAAACTCGAAGTACCCATCGTTTGCATCGAGGTTAGGCTTGGCAGTGATGATATTTATCGCGCCACTGACCGAATTCCTGCCAAACAGGAAACCCTGTGGTCCGCGAAGGACTTCGGAGCGTTCAATGTCGTAAAGGCTGGAAACCGCAGATCCGGTCCGGCCCTGGTATAACCCGTTCTTGTACATACTGACAGACGGGTCACCGCCATTACCGAAATCGATCGTGCGAATGCCCCGAACACTGACAAAGTCGACGAAACTGTCTTTGCTGTTACCGGTGATGCCGGGCGTAAACGCGATCAGGTCTTTCACGTCATTCAGGTTGAGATCACGGATAGTCTGGCCGGACATGGCCGTTATTGCCAGTGGCACATCCATCACTGACTCCGCACGCTTGGTTGCGGTGACGATGATTTCATCGAGTGCCAATTCCTGCGCGAGTAATGGACCTGACGCGACACCCGAGATGAGCGCGACGGAAATTGCCTGCGCCAGTACGGCTCGTTGCGGTCTGCGGAAACCGACTTCGCTGGGTGTTTGAGCGAGATTTGAGCGCAATTCCAAGCGCGCTTTTTTGGCTGCCATGTTGTCTCCCCCTGGTGTCGATCGCTATCCGATAAATAGCCCAACTGGACTAAATCAATGACATTTGGTGAGACTACCGCGCACCGTGTTTTTTTGCAACGACTCACAGAGAACAACCTGAAGGCCGCTAAATTCCACGCCTATAGGCAAAAAAAAACGTGTCAAAAAAAACACACTCCGCCTAGTAATCGTCAACCGGCACGCCCTGTTCCTGCAGCGTTTTTCGCATGAGCTCCAGCTGCTTTTCGTAACGCCGCCAGCGACCAATGGATCGGGTGTGCGCCGGTTGCCGCACCTGCACCGCACTTGCCGTCGTCACCGCGCTGTCCTGTTCGTGAAAATGCAGGCAGGCATCTTCCCATGGCAATTCCAGAAATTCGATCAGCGCGCGGGCATTGGGTTCGAGGTCGCGAGCCGTCTCTTCATAAACGATATCAAAAAACCGGCCCGCAAATCGCTCACGCCAATGCGCCATCAGGTGAAAGTAGCGGGCATGATGGCGTGCCATTTCGGCCTGGTCGTAGGAGTGCGGGTAGGCATCTGCAAACAGCTGCTTGAAGCTCGAGAAGCAGGCGTCCATTGGATTGCGTACCAGGTGAATGATCTTTGCCTTGGGCAATGCTTTTAGAATGAGCGGCAAATACAGATAGTTCGGCGGCAGTTTGTCAACGAATCGCGGCAGCGAGCCGCGCATCTTCGCAGTGGTCGCCATGTAGGCTTTGCCCAGTGTTTCGCAGTCAACCTGTGCTGCGAAACCTGCCAGTTTCGCGGAATACCGCGTGGGCTCGCGGTAGTCCGACAACCTGCGTACGCAGGTGCCGAATTGCTTCAGCTCGCCAGCCGAATAAACCTGCGAATGACTGGTGATGATTCTCTCGACCAGCGTCGTGCCAGTCCTGGGTTGCCCGATAACAAAAATCGGGGACGGGTCGTCGTGACCTGTCGCATTTTTTTGCAGCCAATCGGCAGTGAATGTTTCGGCAAAAGCCTGGTACGTTTCGATTTCCGATTGCTCATCGAATTCTATCGTGCTGCGGCGGGCTTTTGCGCCACACGCAAACGCTTCGAATGCCTTGTCCCATTCCTCCAGGTCTTCGAGTTCCTTGCCGAGACCGTAACTGAGAAACGCAAGTGCACGCGGATTCCCGCCTTTCTGTTGCACCATTCGTTCCAGTTGTTCAACGTGGTGCCGATCTTTCGCTTTGCGAACATTTGACAGGATCCAGTTTGCATGCGGGTTCCCTGGCTGCAGCCTGAGAACCTTGCCTAACACCGTCTCCGCGTCATCCAGGTTGCCGATAAACATGTGGTTATTCGCCAGGCTTACGAGAAACGACACACTCTTCGGCTCTTTCCGCACGGCCCTTTTGATCCAGACCGACGCTTCCTGCTGATCACCGAGCAATCCGTAGGTTGCACCAATAAGATCGAGCACAACCGGATTGCCATCGTTGTGTTTGACTGCTTTTTCCAGCGCCGTATCCGCCCGGGTCGGTTGCCCGGCAATCATAAACAGCCGTGCCAGCTGCGCCCATGCTGCGCCGTGGTCTCCCTTCAATTTCGTGACCGAACCGAATGCACTGATAGCGGTCCAGTTCTGCTTAAGCTCCAGGGCTACCAGGCCGACAAGAAAATGTGCTTCGACGAGATCAGGCTTGGCGCCCAACAGTCGCCTGCAGCACTCGGATGCCTCGTCGGGTCGGCCCGCAGCCAGCAGTGAAAATCCCTCTCTGAGCGTGTCCTGCATCCACGCCGCTGCTCTAACATTTGAACTGGTAACCATCCATTCCGCCTTATTCGCCGCAAATGAGAAGAAATTCTATCGCGTCGGCGTGGCCATGGCGGAAAAATTTGACCGCACACAGCGAGAAATGCAAAATTCGGCGCTCTGCCGATCCTGCCACATTCGGCGCCGGCGCACGCCTCATAAATGACAGAGGTCTCTTTGAGTACTGAGACGATTATTTTTATCGGCGTTGCCATTTACCTCGTCAGCATGTTGTGCATCGGGATAGTCGCTTCCAAAAAAGCCGATAGTACAGCGAATTTCATCGTCGCCGGACGCAGAATGCCACTCTGGATTGGCAGTGCCACGATCGTTGCGACCTGGTTTGGTGGCGGCACAATGATGGGCGGCGCCGGCGCCTCGTACGAGCGCGGTCTGCTGGGCGTTATTGCCGATCCATTCGGCGGCGCACTTTGTCTTTTTATTGTCGGCTTTTTCTTCGCACGCCTGTTTCGCCGCTTGCGCTTGCTGACGTTCATCGACTTTTTTGAAAATCGCTATGGAACAACAGCGGCCACGATCGCGGCAATAGGGTCAATTTCTTCAAACATCGGGTGGACCGGTGCGCTGCTGGTTGCATTCGGCTATGTCTTCGAGACCTTGACCGGCGTACCGATGCAGATCGGCATTCTCGGTGGGGCCGCCGTCGTCTTCATCTATACCGTGGCGGGCGGCATGTGGGCGGTTGCGCTCACGGACTTCGTGCAGATTGTGGTCATCGCGGTCGGGCTCGTGCTGCTACTGGTCGTAGTCCTTATTGACGTCGGGGGCTGGAGCACTATTTCGCAACAACTGCCGGAAGACACGTTCCGCATGATTCCGGCGCAGCATTCTGCGGCTGTGTGGCTCGACTACGTCCGGGCCTGGTTGATCTTCGGACTGGCCGACGTCACGGCACAGACGCTCTTGCAGCGTGCCATGGCCGCGCGCAACGAGCGGGTAGCCCAGAATTCCTTCTACCTGGCAGGCTTCGGTCACCTGTCGCTGGGGATGATTCCGGTCATACTGGGTATCATTGCCAGCGTCACGATGCCGGGCCTCGCAGATCCGGAAACCGTTATCCCCGAACTCGCCATCGCTCATTTACACCCGGTCGCCATCGCCGTATTCGTGGGTGCGCTGCTCGCCGCGATCATGAGTAGCGCTGACAGCGCGCTATTGGCGGCCGCGAGCGTATTCAGCGTTAACATCCTGCCCTTGTTCAAACGAGAGGTTTCCGATCGCGTGCAGCTTCTTGCAACGCGAATCTCCATCCCGGTATTTGGCAGTATTGCAGTCTATGTTGCACTCGAGGTTCAGGTCGTCTATGACCTGATACTCGATTCCAATTCCGTCATATTGGTCTCCGTCACGATCCCGTTCATTGTTGGCGTTTGGTGGAAACGGGCAAACCGTACCGGTGCACTTGCCTCGATGGCGATGGGATTTCTGACCTGGATATTGGCGATCCTGTTCGCGCCGGATCTTGCGGGTGATTTGCTGGGCTTGCTGGTGGGATTGCTGACCATTCTTGTAGTTACCCCGCTGACGCAAAAAATGGATCCGCCCAAGCCGTTGCGTAACGGTGACGGTGAGGAAGTCGAATTCGCGGATCGACTTGGAACGCTACCCCTGTTCTCTCGAAGACCTTAGCCGGCGGCTCCTGATCAGTCCTGCGCGTATAGGCGCGGAAGCGATGCGGGCTTGCGGTGACTAGCGTGCAAACTGGGGATATAAGAAAAAACGGTGCGCAAGATTGGATCGCTACGACTCGATCATTATTGGGGCAGGACACAACGGATTGGTCTGCGCGTCCTACCTCGCGCAAGCCGGCCAGAAAGTATTGTTGCTCGAGGCATCCGAGTCACCCGGCGGGCTGGCCGCAAACCGCGAATTCCATCCCG
>Ga0255058_10001746_pt1 | contig 12207 bp, 11 predicted proteins | sample Cases_109_9_MG_FD_188637 | JGI IMG/M metagenome (GOLD analysis project Ga0255058, IMG submission 188637) | Seawater microbial communities from Amundsen Gulf, Northwest Territories, Canada - Cases_109_9 | ecosystem: Environmental > Aquatic > Marine > Gulf | place: Canada: Northwest Territories... | reverse complement strand
GGGTCGACCGTGACGCGCCCGGGACTCCCCCCCACGAAGTTCGCGATCTTGGATGGTGCGAGCAACGCCGGCGCGTTCTACGCATGGGCAACCGCCCTCGTGGGCGAGCCCACCGGGGAGAATCAGTTCTTCACCGCGCTCAAGCTGCGCGACCTCCTCGAGGCCGATGAGGTTCCGGTCGAAGAGCGAGAGCTCGTTCGTCAGCAGGCCATCGATGGGTTCCAGTCTGTGCTCGATAGCTTCCCGGACTCGGTGTTGTTTGATGTCACAGGGACCCAGTCGTTCCGGCTCGCCACACCTGCGTACCAGGAGATCGTCGGGTTGAACGGAACGCCCCAAGGCGACTGGGTCTTGGTTCAGGATGAAAACGGCAATCCCGTGGCCGTGAGGAGCACGGACGGAGGATTCGACCGATGAAGAAACTTGCAATCCTTCGTCGCGCCGGCTTGGCTTGCTTCATCGGCCTTCTCGGTAGCTGTCTTCCCGACGCCGGAGACCCTCCGGACTACACCGACCATGCCGATCTCATCCCCCCGGTCGAGACGCTCCCAGTCATCGCCCCTGATCCGTTTCAGCCCGGGGACGCGCGACTTGCGGTTGGGTTGTTTTACGAGGGCGGTCGCTCGGAAACGATTCCGATCAACGGCTTGACGACGAACTACTTCATCTTCGAAGGATCGTACCAACAGCAGACGTCGACGGACCGCCTCGAAGGACAAACTTCAGACGAGCTCACGCTCAACGGGACGTCCTTTTGGGGGGGAGGCATCATCTGGAGCGAGCCCATCGATCTCTCGGATTGGACGACCATGTACGTCGGCTTCAAGTCGAGCGACCCGTCGTTTGAGAACTTCGACCTCACCCTGCAGTCAGGGGTGACAAGCACGGATACCGTTCTCGACCCCGCCGCGTACGGCTACACCAACGACGGTGAGTGGCATTTTCTGCAGATCCCACTTCAGGATGCCATCGATGCGGGGTTTGATCCAAGCACCGTTCGGTCGCCCTTCATTATCGGCGCGGCGGGCGGCGTAGCCGGAGAAGTTCTTTTGGTCGACAACTTGTACTTTACGAACGACTGAGTCTGGAAAGGGTCCAGGCATCGATGGAGTTGGAGAGCTCGGGGAAATTCGAAAATTTTCTCGCCGAAACAAGTAGGAGATAGACATGAATAGGACACTGATTGCGATTTTGTTTGCTTCGCTAGCGCTCTATGGGTGCGGCGATGACGAAAGTGGTACAGGTGGCAGCGGAGCCACCGGGGGCAGCGGAGCGACCGGTGGCAGTGGAGCTACTGGCGGCAGCGGAGCGACCGGCGGCAGCGGAGCTACGGGAGGGGCAGGAGGTACAGGTGGTGTTATTCCAGGTACGGAGTACGCAGAGAACTTCGAGTCCCTCGATCAGACGAGTCCTGATGCGTTGGGCGATGATCCCCATCCGGAATGGGGTGTCGGATGGATCGTCTTTGGCAACGTGTTCCAGCCGGACGGGACGTTTATCGTCGGCTACGGCGTATTTCCCGCACCGAACAATACCGGTGCCTTCTCCGGTATTGCCCTGGCTGAGGGCGGCGCCCCACAGGGCGATCAGGTATTGGTGATCATCAGCGACTACAACAACACCGCCGAGCAGGAAGCGGGGAACCTAGTCGAAGGCAATACATTCCGTGAACGCACGATTGTCGCGGATGATGTCGGCAAGACCCTCACCTTCAGCTTCGACGCGAAGCGCGGCAACATCGACGATCCCAATGATCCGCTGTGTCCTTGCGACAGCGATGCCAATGCGTTCATCAAGACTCTGGATCCAGAGGACAATTTCGCGACGACCAACTTGGTCGATACGGACACGACCGCGCTTCCGGATGACTGGATGCGCTACGAGATCTCGCTCCCGATCGACGCAGGACTCGTGGGCCAACTGCTGCAGTTCGGCTTTTCCGCCACCGCGACGAAGTTCGAGCCTTCAGGCGTGTTCTACGACAACATCCTGGTGGTCGGGGCGACCCCGTAGTCTGTTCGTGCTCATGGGTTGGCCGGCGGCTATGAGAGCCGCCGGCCTCGACCGTTTCTTGAAGATGCCGGGAGCCACCGAACGTGAATCGACCTACCAGCACCAATGATGAGGTGTCCGGCGAGTTTCTGACTCTGGCGGGGGAGCGATACTACGCGATACGCAACGTTGACAAGATTGCCCCGTTCTTCATCAACCTGGTTTCGGATTCCGACCATTGGTTGTTCATTTCCTCGACCCGAGGGCTGACCGCCGGGCGGGTCTCCCCCGACACGGCGCTCTTCCCCTACATCACGGTCGACAGGATTCACGAAAGCACTCCGCATACCGGCAGCAAGACCCTGATTAGTACGGAAGCAAATGGGCAACGGAATGAATGGGAGCCGTTCAACAGGGCGCACGTAGGCCGCTATTCAACTAGACGTAACCTCTACAAAAACTTCTTGGGCAACAAGCTGTGCTTTGAAGAGATCAACGAGGACCTGCAGTTGGCGTTCCGTTACTGCTGGGTTACGAGCGACTCCTATGGATTCGTACGTCGATGCGAATTGGAGAATCTAGGTCAGCAACACTGCAAAGTGGAATTGATCGACGGCTTGCAAAACATCTTACCGGCCGGGACTCCGCGATTTGCTCAGGCGAATACGAGCAATTTGGTCGACGCGTACAAATGGACTGAGCTGGTCGAGGACAAGGGGCTCGCTTTGTACACGCTCTATTCCGGAATCACCGACAGAGCCGAGCCTTACGAGTCCCTCAGGGCGACGACCGTCTTTTGTCTTGGCCTCACGGGACACAAGGTGCTGCTCTCCACCGCGCAGCTCGAACACTTCCGCCGCGGTCTGCCGTTAACGCAGGAGGTCCTCAAGCGTGGCATCCGCGGGGACTATCTGGTGAACGTGTCGCTGAATCTCGCACCACGGGCATCTCAGCACTGGCAGCTCGTGGCGGACATCGAGCAGAGTCAGGCGCAGGTGGTGAGCCGGCTCCATGAGCTCGGCGATCCGGAGGCCGTAGCAGAGGCGATCGCCCAGTCTGTAGACGACGGCTCGGACGCGCTGGCTCGTATCATGGCTGCCGGAGACGCGTTCCAGGTGACAGCTGAGCCAAACGTCTCGGCCCACCACTATGCGAATGTGCTCTTCAATATCCTGCGCGGCGGTACCTTCGACAAACAGTATCAGGCGTCCTCACGGGATTTCCGCGGAACGATCGAGATGTTCAATCGCGACGTGTTTGTGCGCCATCAGGCAGCGCTCGAGGCGCTTCCGGACCAGTTGTCCTACTTGGACCTGCTGTCGACCATCGAGGATCTGGGTGACCCACAATTGGAGCGGCTGTCCCTGGAGTATCTGCCGATCACCTTTGGTCGCCGCCATGCTGACCCCAGCCGACCCTGGAACCAGTTTGCAATCAGGCTGAAGGACGACCAAGGCGACAAGATATTCTTCTATCAAGGCAACTGGCGTGACATTTTTCAGAACTGGGAGGCTTTGACTTTCAGTTTTCCGGAGTTCGTCGAAAGCGTGATCGCCAAGTTCCTCAACGCCACGACAGTGGATGGCTACAACCCTTACCGAATAAGCAAAGAAGGTATCGACTGGGAAGTCGAAGACCCCGACGACCCGTGGAGCTACATCGGTTATTGGGGCGATCACCAGATCATCTATCTCTTGAAGCTGCTGCAACTTTCCAACGCATTCCATCCGCAGCGCCTCGTTGCCTTGTTGCGCCGACCGGTGTTCGGCTACGCCAACGTTCCGTACCGAATCAAGCCGTTTGAAAGTTTGCTTGAGAATGCCAAAAGCACTGTCGTCTATGACTGGGAGGCAGCGCAGCGGATCGAGCAACGCGTGGCTGACAAGGGCGCCGATGGCAAGTTGATGCTCGATGCCAGCGGTGAGGTTTACCAGGTCAACCTGTTCGAGAAACTGTTGGTGACGCTACTGAGTAAGCTCGGCAACTTCGTGATGGATGCAGGCATCTGGCTCAACACCCAACGTCCGGAGTGGAACGACGCCAACAACGCCCTGGTAGGTAATGGGCTTTCCATGGTGACCCTGTACCACATGCGCCGATACGTTGATTTCCTGCAGCATTTGCTCGCGCAGGAGTCGGGTTCGGTGAGCATGTCGCGGGAAGTGAGTGAATGGCTGGGTGAAACTGCCGCGGCGTTGAGCGAGCTGCTTCCGGAGCTAGAGGGGGGGCCGGTGAGTGCTGAGGCGCGATACCGGTTGCTGGTCAGGTTGGGAGAGGCCGCGTCTTGCTACCGACAGACCGTTTACCGGCAGGAGGCATTTTCCGGCCTCGTGCAGCAACCACTCGCACGGGTCCACGACATGCTGGACGATGCCCTGGCCGCCATCGATCACAGCATCCAGCACAACAGGCGTGAGGACGGCATGTACCACGCCTACAACCTCTTGGATTTGAAATCGGAGGCCATCGAAGCCGAACCCCTTTACGCCATGCTCGAAGGTCAGGTTGCCGTGCTCAGTTCCGGGGCCATTGCACCTGCACAGGCCGTCGATGTGCTCGAAACCCTGTTCGAGAGCGATATGTACCGGGCCGACATGCGCACCTTCATGTTGTATCCGGACCGCCCGTTGCCCGGCTTTCTCGAGAAGAACCGTATCCCCGCTGAACAGGTTGAGTCGATCCCGCTACTCAAGCAGCTGCTGGAACGAGGCGACGACAGCATCGTTCTGCGCGACGAAGACGGGTGCTACCGCTTCAACGCAGACTTTCGGAACATCAGCGATTTGACTACTCGGCTGGACGCTTTGGCATCGGTGCTCGGTGATGAAGCGCAACAGGCCCGTCAACCTTTGCTGGCGCTCTATGAGGAAGTTTTTGATCACAAAGCGTTTACCGGGCGTAGCGGCACGATGTTCGGTTTTGAGGGATTGGGATCTGTCTATTGGCACATGGTCTCGAAGTTGTTGCTGGCAGTACAGGAGAATTTTTTCGTCGCGCTCACTGAGTGTGCAGACGCAGAGACCTGCCATCGGCTGGGTCGGTTGTACTACCGCGTCCGTGACGGTCTCGGATTCAACAAGACCCCCTACGAATTCGGTGCCTTCCCAACAGACCCCTATTCCCACACGCCCAAACACGCCGGCGCCAAGCAACCGGGTATGACCGGCTTGGTCAAGGAAGAAGTCTTGACCCGCTTCGGTGAACTGGGTGTGCGCGTCAGCGGGGGTGCGGTGAAGTTCGAGGTGGGCCTACTGCGGGTTCGCGAGTTCCTCGCTAGTCCACAAACCTTTCGTTGTCTGGACGTGGATGGACAGTGGCAGGAGTTGACCGTTCCCGAATCAGGGTTGGCCTTCACCTGGTGTCAGGTGCCTTTCATCTATCGCCTGGATGATGCCGCTGAGCCGGCGGTGACAGTCACGCACAATGACGGCAGTCACATCACCCTGGCGGGACCTTCGTTGCCAAGCGAGCTGAGCGCCGAGCTGTTCCGACGTAGTGGCCGCATTCGCCGGGTCGAGTTGGTCCTGAAACGGAGCCAGCTCTTTCATGAATAGCCGCGGGATACGCCAATGAATGGGTGGCCTCGAACCGGTCACCATGAGCCGAAAAGAAGCAGATGTCGCTCGAAAGCGACCTTTGGAACGCGGTACTCGCGACGACGGGGCAGCCGGACTGGCGCTAGTGGCTCACGGGCACTCGTCACTCCACTTGGGCCGACTCGTCAGGCTCTGTTGGCGCGCAAGGGTTGACGTCTGTCGCGAACTCCAAGGGCCCCGTCTGGCAACTCCTGATGTCGAGCTCAGGGTCCGTGCATATGACTTCGCGACAGGTCTCGGCGTCCCCGCAGTCCAACGAGGTGTTACACTCGCGAAGGCAGACGTTGACCTGAGTGGTGTTCAGTTCGAGGTCGGGGCTGGTCACGAGCGTACAGATCAGCCCCGACCCACACTCTGCGGTGGATCCCGGCGTGTCGCACACGGTCCCGACCTCCCCGCAGCCAGCCAAGTGGACCAGGCCAGCACCGACCGCAATGAAAACCAGCCAACTTCGCACCGTGGCCCGACTAAACCACACCGGGGAGGCAGATGAAAGGCCTGCCGTCCAGATACCCACGTGCTCGATGTGAGCCAGACGACGTCCGGCTTCGGCGACCTGCTACCGAGCTGTATCGCTCAGATCGTGATCACGACCTTGCCTTTGGAGTGCCCGGCGCCCACGTATCTGATGGCTTCCGCCGTTTCGCTCAGCGGATAGCGTCGATCGATCGTGGTTGCGACCTTGCCGGCTTCGGTGAGCTCGATGATGGCGAGCAGGTCCTGCCGGTTGGGTTTCACGGCCAACATTCCGATGCTCTTGTTGCTTGTGCCGGAGACCCATCCTCCGAAGAGCAGCGTCCGCGCGATCTGGGGGACGGACCCTCCGGCCGCCAGATAGGTTCCCCCGGGGCTCAGCGCGCGCTTCCAGGTGGACACCGAGCGGACTCCCACCACGTCGAGAATCAGGTCGTACCGCCCTCCGCGCTGGGCGAAATCCTCTTGCGTGTAGTCGACGACGTGATCGGCACCCAGCGCGCGTATCCAGTCGAGCTTCTCCGTCTTGTCCACGCCCGTCACTTCCGCTCCGAGTGACTTGGCGAGCTGCACCGCGAAGGAGCCTGCTCCGCCCCCCGCACCGTTGATGAGAACCTTCTGGCCGGGCTTCAGCTGCCCTTTGTCTCGGAGCGCTTGCACGGCGATGAAACCCGATTCCGGCAAGCTCGCAGCTTCCTCGAACGTCAGCCACGCAGGCTTGCGGACCAGCGGTGCGCGCTGCGGTACGCACACGTACTCGGCGAAGGCGCCCAAACCACACTCGAGAATGTCTCCAAAGACCTCGTCGCCCATTTCGAACTCCGTGACCTTCCAGCCGACTGCTTCGATTCGTCCTGCAAGGTTGCAACCGAGGATCCGAACCTTGGGGCTCAGGAGCCCAAAACCGACGAGCCGGACCCAGAGCGGCTCGCCTCGCAGGATTTCCGTGTCGCCTTTGTTGACCGAGGCCGCGTGCACCCTCACCAACACTTCATCCTCTGCCGGTGTCGGTCTCGGGATTTCCTCCACTCGTAGAACGTCGGGCGAGCCATACTCGTCGCGGACAACCGCTCTCATCGTGACGGCCATGACGGAAGGCCTAGCACACGATCAGTCTCAACTTCGTGCCTTTCCGTTGGCTCACGTACCCCTGTATTCGATGTCCGAATGTGTCTGGTTTCACCGCTCGCTGCGTGCACACTTCGGTGTATGGGCCTGCGGGGTGTCGTCACAACGGGGATCTATTGCCAAGCGAACTGCAAGGCGCGGCCGTTGCCGAGCAACGTTCGTCCCATGCGCAATGCGGTCGAAGCGCAGGCTGCTGGCTTTCGGCCTTGCCTGATGTGTCGACCGGATCGTCTGCCCGGCCTCGGGATCGAACAGCCTGCCGCGGAGATCGCGTCCGCGGTTCGCTTGATTGCCGAGGGCTTCCTTGATGCGGCGACCACCGAGCAACTCGCCGACCGCATCGGCTACAGCTCGCGGCACCTCGTGCGTTTGTTCCAAGAGCACATCGGCGCCACACCGGACTTCGTGGCTCGCTCGCGGCGCGCACACCTCGCAAGGCGACTGCTTGATGAGTCCGACTTGTCGATCAGCCAGATCGCGTTTGCCGCCGGGTTCCAGAGCATTCGTCAGATGAATCGCGTCATGATTGAGCTGTTTGGCTTCAGTCCGTCCGCGCTGCGACGAAAACGTCGGCGCGGCGACGCCTTGGACCCGCTGGACGGAGGTCTTCGGTTGCGGTTGCCGTACGCGGGGCACCTCGACGGACAGAGCCTGATTCGGTATCTCGGCGCGCGTGCGATCCCCGGCGTGGAGACACTGGTCGGCGATACGTACCGTCGGACCATGATTACATGTGGATTCCCCGGGGTCGTTGATGTGCGGGATCTTCGAGATGGACGGCATCTCGAAGTCAGCATGCACCTGGCCACGTTCGGGTCGATCGTGGATCAAGTCGAGCGGGTACGATCCCTCTTTGGATTCCATCAGGGCTCAACCAAGGCCGAGCGCGCGCTCCGGCGCGACCACGTAATCGGGCCCCTCGTTCGTCATCGGCAGGGTCTTAGGCTTGCCGGCGCGTGGGATCGGTTTGAAACATCGGTGCGCATCATCGTGGGCCAGCAGATCAGCGTTGCCGGTGCGTCGACTGTCGCAGGGCGGCTCGCCGAGCGCTTTGGCCAACCGATCCGTGTCAGTTTGCCCGGCGGGCTGCGCTACCTGTTTCCATCGCCCGACGCGTTAGCGCACGCGGATCTCGGTGACATCGGTGTGCCGTCGGCCAAAGCCCGCACCATTGTCGCGTTCGCAGCCGCGGTTGCATCGGGCGAGATCGATCTCACGCGGGTAGCCCCATTGCAAGACGTATGTGCGGAGCTCGAGAGACTCCCCGGGATCGGCCCGTGGACGTCGCAACTCGTTGCGGCCCGAGCAATGGGGCACCCTGACGCGTTTGCCGCAAGCGACCTCGGGTTGCGCAAAGGGGCCGCTCGCCTACTCGGCCGTAGCGAACCGCTGTCGCCCCGCGACCTAGAAGCGCTCGCTGAGCGTTGGAGGCCGTATCGCACCACGGCCATGGCGTATCTCTGGATGTCATCGGCGATAGAAGCGCAACGCCTAGCGAGTGCAATGAAGCAACGCCCAGGCAAGCAGGAAGGACGACGACATGATCTTCAAGACCACAGTAGAGAGCCCGGGTGGGACGTTGCGCGTGTTCGCAAGCGAGGAGGGCTTGCGCGCGGTGCTCTGGCCTCGAAGCGACTACAAACTGAAGCTGGCGGTTGATCCGGTGGACTGCGACGACCATCCAGTCCTGGCGCGAGCCGTGCGGCAACTCGGGGAGTACTTCGCTAGCGGCCGTCGCGTGTTCGATGTGCCACTCGATCCTGTGGGCACGCCGTTTCAACTCCGCGCGTGGGCGCAGCTCCGCAAGATCCCGTACGGCACGACGCTCACCTACGGCGAGCAGGCGGCGGCAATGGGTCGGCCCAGAGCAGCGCGCGCTGTGGGCGCAGCCAACGGACGAAATCCGATCAGCATTTTCGTGCCTTGTCACCGTGTCATCGGCGCGGACGGTTCGCTTACGGGATTCGGGGGCGGTCTTGAGACCAAACGCTTCTTGCTGGCGCTAGAGGCGCAGCACATCGGGGTTTCCCGGGTTGACGGGCGAAACATCGCGCTGCCCTGACCGACACCCGGGCATGACGCTCCTCGGCGCGTGTTCGCATCCAGGCGTCGATGCCACGTGGTACCATGCGGAGATGGGCAGACGATTGGCTTCCACCGTCTCTATGGTCGGCGTCTTGCTGCTTGGAGTGACAGCCGGCGCGATGCTGGCCGAAGCCGCCATCTTGGTGCCGTATTGGCGGTCGCTCGCCCCGGCTGACTTCTTTGACTGGTACGCAGCAAATGCGTCACTGCTTGTCGATTTCTACAGCCCACTCGAGATCGCCAGCGCGGTTGTCGCACTCGTCTGCGCCGTGCTCTACTCCGCGCAATCACGCCCCGGCGCGCGGCTTTGGTGGGTAGCCACCATTCTCTCAATTCTCGTCATCGCGACATTCTTCGTGTACTTCAAAGACGCAAACGCGGGTTTCTCGACTCGCGCGATCCCAGAAGATTCTCTGCCCGCCGCACTTGTAGCCTGGAGCAGGTGGCAGTGGGGACGCGTCGGAGTCGGGTTCGCGGCGTTTGCGGCCAGCGTGTTGGCAATTCGCACAGGGACCTCAACCGACAGGACCTAATCCGAGTATCGCTCGCTGTCGGGTTCAAGCGTGCAAGATCCGACCGAGGTTGCGCAGAAAAGTCACGACGGTAGGCGCTCGAGCCAGCCGCGATGGTAGTGTCTCCTCAACCGAGGAGCTTTGCATGAACGAGCAAGAAGAATTGGTCGAAACGTCCGACGACGCGCCCGCTGACAATGCTCGGCGAGAATTTCTGAAGACGGCGGTGCTTGGCGGTCTCACCGCAAGCGCAAGTGTTGCTTGCGGGGAAGCCATCGTTGGGGCTCAAGCGCGCGCACGGCCGCCCAAGGGTTGGCCCACATCGGAGAAGTGGTATCCCTCGCGTTGGGGAGCAGGGGATCAGGCCGGTGCTTCCAATCTCATGACCCCCGCTAAAGCGTTGGAAGCGGTGGCGTTGATGAAGACCGGCAAAGTTTATGGTCTCGGGCGAGTCTATGAGGCGGCGATGCCTTTTTTCGGCACCCGCGGCTGGAACCTCAAAATTCCCAGTGCACCCTTTTTTGGGCCAAAGGGGCGCAACCGAACGATCGGCAACGAGGAATACCTTTGCGCGGAGATCGGCCAAGTGGGTACACAGTTTGACGGTCTTTCGCATATTGGTGTCGAAACTAAGGGGCCGAGCGATAACTCGGGCAAGCTCTACTACAACGGCTTCAACGCGATCCAGGTGCACGGGGCTTTCGGCATGAAGAAGCTCGGCATAGAGCACTGCAAGCCTTTCGTGACGCGCGCTGTACTGTTCGACGTAAAAGCTATGAAGGGCCGCAATTTGAAACGCGGCGAGGAGATCACCGTTGAGGATCTCAAGGACGCGCTCGCGCGGCAGAAAATGTCCAACAGCGATTTCCGTGAAGGCGACGTGGCTCTCGTCCGCTGTGGCTGGGGCGACTTATGGATGGTCGATAACAAGAAGTATTACGATGGCGAGCCCGGCGTAGGCCTGGACGCCTGCCAATGGTTGATCGACAAAGGGGCCTGCATGATCGCCGCAGACAATTGGGGAGTGGAAGTCCAACCGCCACCCGATGCGACCCTTTCGTTCCCGTGCCATCAATTATGTTTGATGATGCACGGCGTGTATCTCTTCGAGAACTTGAATCTGGACGCACCCGCGAGCGATGGGGTGTTTCAGGCCGCGTTTGTCTTTGCTCCAGTACCGATTAAAGGCGCTACCGGTTCGCCAGGGAATCCAATTCTCATCGCATAAACTCGTGAATCCATGCGAGCCCCAGCAACGTTCGGTTGAGACGACAACCCGACAACCCGACCCGGGTTAGTTCTTCGTTGCCCTTGGAGGCGCGGCTACTGGCGGGTCCAATTGAGCAATCGTGACCCGCTTCCCCATAAGAGTCGCAGGTATACTCGGCTTCGGCTGCGTACTGCGCTCCCTAGGCGGCGCTTTCTTCGCTCACGTCCCACCCCGGGAAGAGCAGCACCGCTGGATGAACACGAAGAGCTCGCGCCAAGGTCTTGGCTCGTTCCGCGCCGAGCTGCGTTCGTCCATTCTCGATGTTCGAGATGGTCGATTGCGTGAGGCCGGTACGCTCGGCCAACTCTGACTGTGTGAACTCGTTCTTTTCCCTAAGGATACGGGCCATCTCGGCGGGCGTGAGCTTGACTCGAACGACAGCCTTCGTGAACCGCCCTCCTCGAAGTGCCTCTTGAACCTTCTTTCCGCGCTTAGTACTCATGGGGATTCATCTCCAGCACGAGGACCTCGAAGCGGTCTCCTTCGACCACGTAGAGGACCCGCCATTTTTTGGTCAGATAGCTCGAGCGTGCGCCTTTCCACTCGCCCTTGAGTGCATGGTCCCGATAGCCGGGAATCAACCAGAGCGATCGTGGTCCAGATGCTTGGACGACCTCTTTCCATGCCTCGTATTGCCTAACGACCTCTTTTGGTGCCCTCTTGAGTTGCCTCTTGCAAGGCCTGCTCTCGAGGACCTCCCACATTACGTATGCGTAATATAGTCAATAGGTAATGTAAACCTAAAAGCTACCCGCGTCCACTGGCTGTTCGACCGATCCCACCCCGCCCTGTACCGGGCAAGAACTAGGTCCACGCAATTCGGGAGCTGAAGGAGTCGCTGCACACGCCTTCTTTCCTGCAACCGGAAGTAGACAGATAAGACGTTCTGCGCAATTCAAGAGCTGAGTGAGTCGAGACTTTACGGGAGGAAAAGCCAATGACTGAATACCTGCTGGGGATCGACAGCGGCGGCACGATGACAAAGGCTGCGTTGTTCACGCTGGACGGCACTGAGATTGCATCCGAAGCACGAGCCACAGAAATGCTGTTTCCACAGCCCGGCTTTACCGAGCGTGATGCCACGGCGATGTGGATCGCCACCTGTGATGCGATCCACTCCGTTCTGGCAAAGACAAATACGTCCGGCGAT
>Ga0255058_10001745_pt1 | contig 12211 bp, 8 predicted proteins | sample Cases_109_9_MG_FD_188637 | JGI IMG/M metagenome (GOLD analysis project Ga0255058, IMG submission 188637) | Seawater microbial communities from Amundsen Gulf, Northwest Territories, Canada - Cases_109_9 | ecosystem: Environmental > Aquatic > Marine > Gulf | place: Canada: Northwest Territories... | reverse complement strand
ACGGATCAGGCTCGCCTTCAAGGCCAATTCTGGCGGCAGCTTGCCGCGCCAGGGGCTCGCGCATCGTCTGATCCTTTGCCGCTACGATCAGGAAACGCTGCATGCGCTGGCGCAAAAGCCTGGAGCCTGAGTCCGATGCGTCCGTCAGCCTCGCGAACCTGGGCCCGACAATGTTGCGAAAGGCCTGTTCTACCTGTCCCAGCTCATTGGCTTCGAAGATGTCGGCAATCGACTCGAAGTGGCCGGTTGCAGCATCGGCGACGTCCCAGGCATCGTGGTTCGCGAGTTTGGCCATGCCGGTGACATAGGTCGCAGGGGAAACGACCCCGGCTCTGAACGCAGCATCCAGACTATCGGCAAGCGCCAACGCTTCAGCGGCCGCGAGGTCCGACGCGCCGGCAATCAGGCTGTCCCAGCCGGCATCGTCCATTGAGAAGCGGTAGTAGCCGGCCCCATCCGCGTTTGGATGCAATTGCGTAGGGCAGCTGTTCGCATCGAGTTCGATGGACTGGCTTCGTTCGCTCAACAAGGTACAGCTGCTTTTTTGCACGCCGTCAACAACAAAGTTGACGCACATCGGGATCCTCCACTGGCCGGTAGCCGGGTCGATGTCGGAGCCAAGCGGAGCATAGCGTGCCTGGGTGACATCGAGCTTTGGATGCTGCGGGTCAGCGCAGCCAACGCCGACAGTCAAGAGCGGCACTCCGGGCTGTTCCAGATATGACTTGAACGCGCCCTCGATCTCGAAACGCTCCGAGCCTTCCGCGAGCGACGCGATGAAATCCTCGGCCGTCGCGGTGCCATCCGCGTGCCGGTCCATGTGCAGGCGAACTCCGGCTTGAAAGCGATCTTCGCCAACATAACGCTCCAGCATCGCGAGGACACTGCCACCCTTCTCATAAGTGATGCGATCAAACGCACTTATGATGTCGTTGTTCTGATCGACTGGTTCGCGGATTTGCCGTGCTGTCGCAAGAGAGTCGGCCGCCATTGCAGCAAGTGCACCTTTCAATGTTTCGCGGTCGAACTCGCCCTCGGGCCAGTATGCATCCGCGACCTTGTTTTCCATCCAGGAAGCGAATGATTCATTCAGCCAGATATCGTTCCACCATATCGGTGTAACGAGATCGCCGAACCACATGTGTGCCATTTCATGAGCATGCACTGACGTGTAGGATCGACGCTGGCTCAGCGGCGAGTCCTCGTCCATCAGCATCAAGTATTCGTCATAGGTGATAGCGCCAACATTTTCCATCGCGCCACCAAAACTCTCCGGTACCGCGATCAGATCTAGTTTCTTGTAGGGATACGGCGTGCCGAAATACTCCTCAAGTACGGTCAGCAGGCCACTCGTATTCTTCAGTGCATACTCCATGCGATGCCCAAGGCCCCGGGCAGCGACACCACGCAACGGAAGTTCGTGCGCGCGTATTGAATTTGGCGGGATGGTTCCATAGTCGACAAGGTCGTACGGGCCGACGGCAAACGCGAGCAAATAGGTTGGCAAAGGGCGCGTCGTGTCAAATACATGCCGCACGTATCCGTCGCCCAATTCCTCAACTGACACCTCGGGCGTTGTCGTAATCGCGATATCGTCCGCCCGCGTTACGAGCGCGAGATCGAAAGGCACCTTGAACGCGGGCTCGTCAAATCCTGGAAATACCTGGCGTGCGGCGATCGCCTCAAATTGCGTGGCGGCATACGAGTCCTCGCCACGTGTAATCTTGAACAGTGCATTCGTTGCAGTATTAAATGTTCCTTCATATATGAAATTCAGTGTGGCCGGACCAACGTCTACAGAGCTTGCGAGCGACACCAGTGCTACGCCGGAACTGTCTCGCTCTTCGTAGCTGGCATCGATGCGTTTCGATTGCCCGTCAAGCAAATAGACTTCGGACACATCGAGGTTCTTGCCGTGGAGCCAGATGCCGTCTGCCGCCGCATTGACGTCAATATCGATGGAGACAATGCCGGAAAACGAGTCTCGTAAAGGGTCTATCGTGAGTTCCAGTCGATAATGTCTGGGCATCACCGCGTCACCGAGGCGTCCGATCGGTGTTTCGGAAGAACTCGCCTCATTTGAGTCCGTTGGTGCGGCGGACTTCGTGCAGCCAGGGGCGACGGCAACCGTCGTGATGATGCAGATCAGAATCTGCAGGAGTCTTGTTCGTGTCATTGTTGTTCCTTGCCGAAAATTGATGTCAGGCGGCTCCGCCTGGGGCCAGGGCCACCCAGGGCTACCCTGTTAGATGCGCTGTTTGCGAATATGGTTGCCCTGATCCCGGCCCGAATCGTGACATCTTTTTAGCGCATGCGACAGCCATTGTTGAATTCGACCCGTCCGATTCGGGTTTCAGTGTAGTTAAGCTGCCATTCACTTAAATTTCAGCAACGGTTAAGCGGGTACGCAATAAGCTGTAAGCGACCGTGAATATTGCACCAGGAAGGAGGCAACCATGGATATCGTATATGCAGCAGAGAAGTTTAGTATTGCCGATGTATTGAGTAGTCGTCTGCGGGATCAAGTGACCCCGCAGGAGATCGACGTACAGGAGAATCCTGACGAAACAGGGAGTTTCCTCGTTACCTGGCGTCTCGGCAATTATATTGTGTCACCCAATGGCGATGTGGCGTCTGATTTCCCGTGCTTGCTTGATTAACGTCGTGGATGCCCGTGACCTGGGCCGAACTTTTCCGAACATCACTCCATCCGCGTTGAGTCAGGGCGTCTCAGCTGGCTTGCCTGTGAGCGACAGAGCTCCGGTAGCAAGCGCGGTGCCGATCAGAATGATCGCGCAGCCGAATATCATCGTCGTTGTCACACTTTCATTGATGAACATCGCGCCCCAAATCACCGCAAAGGCCGGAACGAGATAGGTGACCGCGATCGCCCTGGCAGGGCCAACATTTGCGATCAAACGAAAATACAGGATATAGGCTATCGCTGTGCTCACAACGCCCATTATGGCGACTGAGATCCACGCCGGAGCGCTTATCGGACCCGCCGGCCACAGGAAAACCGTAGCAGGCAACAAAAGGATAGTTGCGCCAATCTGGCTGCCGGTCGCGATGGCAAGCGGACTCACATTGCTTGCGTGCCGCTTGGTGTAATTCGCGCCGACTCCGTAAAGGGCTGATGCCAGGATGACCGCGAGAACAGCAACTGTTACGCCACCGGCATCCAATGTAACTGTGTTCCACACCAGGACGATCACGCCGGCGAAGCCGACAAGCAAACCTGTAATGCGACTGGCGTCCAGCTTGTCGGCCAACCATAGCCAGGCGATCAGCGCCCCAAAAAGCGGCGCCGTAGCATTGAGGATAGCCGCGAACCCACCGGTCAGGTACAGCGTGGCATAGGCCAGCAGACAAAAAGGTATCGCGGAGTTAACCGCGCCGATCAGACCGAGTTTCTTCCAATGGATCCTGAGTTCGGAGACCTGTCCGCGGACCATGAATATTGGCAACAGGAAGAGTGCCGCAATGGCCACTCGCAGCTGAATGAGTACCACAGGTCCAAACTCGGGCCCGGCGATGCGCATGAAAAGAAATGAGGCACCCCACACCGCGGCCAGAATCAACAGGTCAATTGTGTCACGTAGCCTCAAAGTGGCATCTCTCCAGTCGGTGCCGGGATACTGCCACAGATGAATATCGATACGGTGCTTGACCTTCCCATAGTGGGAAGGTGTAAATTTGTCATCTTGTTGACGCAGGTCACTGCGCCTGGGCGGGAGATTCTAAAATGAATATTGGGCAGGCGGCCGCCACGGCAGGCGTTTCGGTCAAGCGGATTCGCTATTACGAGCAAATTGGCCTCATCGAGCCGGCCCGGCGTAGCGGCGCCGGATACCGGATGTATGACGAGCTCGACTTGCATGCCCTGCAGTTCGTGCGCCGCGCCCGTCATCTCGGCTTCCCGATTTCCGAGATAGCGACTTTGCTGGCGCTTTGGCGAGACCGGCAGCGCGATAGCGCGGACGTCAAGCGAGTCGCTCTGGCTCACATTGAGAAACTGCGTATGAAAATCACAGAGCTCCAGTCCATCGTGGATACGCTTGAAGATCTTGCCGGTCACTGCGACGGTGATTCGCGTCCGGACTGTCCAATATTGGCCGAACTTCAGGGAGCCGAATCATGAGTGGCCGATGGTCGTGCCCGATGCATCCCGAGGTCGAATCCGATCATACCGGCGATTGTTCCAAATGCGGAATGGCGCTGGAGCGGGTGATTATCGCAGCGCCAAGCCGCCAGTACACGTGTCCCATGCACGCGGAAATAATCCGGGACGAGCCCGGCGACTGTCCGATTTGCGGTATGGCGCTGGAGCCAGTGCTTGTAAGCGAGGATGAAGAGGACAACAGCGAGCTAGTCAACATGACCCGGCGATTCTGGGTAAGCCTGATGTTTGCCGGCCCGGTTTTTTTCATTGCGATGGGCGATTTGCTGCCGGGACGCCCGGTGAGTGCCGTGCTGTCCGACGCCATGCGTCCCTGGATCGAAATGCTCCTGGCCACGCCCGTGGTGTTATGGGGTGCCTGGCCGTTCTTTGTACGCGGTTGGCGGTCGATCGAGTCCCGTAATCTCAACATGTTCACGTTGATCGGTCTGGGCGTTGCCGTCGCTTACGGCTACAGCGTGGTCGCCGTGCTGCTGCCGGACTTGTTTCCGCCTTCGTTTCACGATGCGAATGGGCACGTCGCCGTGTATTTCGAAGCCGCAGCGGTCATTGTCGCCCTGGTTCTGCTCGGCCAGGTACTGGAGCTGCGGGCACGCAGTCGAACCGGCGCGGCGATCAAGGCCTTGCTCGGATTGGCGCCAAAAACCGCGAGGCGAATGTTGTTGTCGGGCGAGGAGGAGGACGTTCCGATCGAAGCGATCCAGCCGGGCGATCGCTTGCGCATTCGACCCGGTGAAAAAGTGCCGGTCGATGGACGAGTAGTCGAGGGTCATAGTTCGGTCGACGAGTCCATGGTGACGGGCGAACCGTTACCGGTCGAAAAGCGCAAGAGCGATCAGCTGGTGGGAGGTACTGTGAATGGAACGGGTGCACTGGTTATCGAAGCGGAAAAAGTCGGCGCTGACACGTTGCTTGCACGGATCGTGCAGATGGTGGCGGATGCGCAGCGCAGCCGCGCGCCGATTCAGAAACTGGCTGATACGGTTGCAGGATATTTCGTGCCGGCGGTCATCGCCGCATCGGTTGTCACGTTCGTTGTGTGGGCCATTTGGGGCCCGGATCCGAGCATGACGTATGCCCTGATCAACGCGATTGCCGTGTTGATCATCGCGTGTCCCTGCGCGCTCGGCCTCGCAACGCCGATCTCCATCATGGTGGCCACCGGTCGAGGTGCGAGTATGGGCGTCCTGTTCAGGAATGCTGAAGCGGTCGAACTCATGCAGGATGTCGACACGCTCGTCATTGACAAAACCGGAACACTGACAGTTGGCAAACCGGCAGTGGTCGCAATATTGTGCGCGGACGGGTGGGACGAAACGTCTGTGCTCAAACTGGCTGCCAGTCTTGAGCGGGGCAGCGAGCATCCATTGTCGGCGGCTATCGTTGAGTATGCTGAAAGACAAGGCATCTCACTGACGAGCGTTCAGGATTTTGCCTCCATCACCGGAAAAGGGGTGACAGGCATCATCGATGGACACGCTATTGCAATCGGAAACGCCGCGCTATTGAGTGATCGCGATGTTGACGCTGGCAAGTTGGCGCAGCGTGCCGATGAACGTCGGGCGCGGGGCGACACGGCCATATTCGTGGTTGTCGATGAAGCTGTCGCCGCCGTTATCGCTGTCGCGGATCCGATCAAGGATTCGACACACGATGCGATCCGGCGACTTCATGCCGAGAACATGTCGATTGTGATGTTGACGGGAGACAATGCGAAGACGGCGCAAGCCGTCGCCCGGCAGCTGGGATTGGAGCGCGTGATTGCCGACGTCCTGCCCGATCAGAAATTGGCGGTCGTAAAAGATCTTCAGGCGGGCGGCCGCATTGTCGCCATGGCAGGGGACGGCGTGAACGACGCGCCGGCATTGGCTCAGGCACAGGTCGGCATTGCGATGGGGACCGGTACCGACGTTGCCATGGAAAGTGCCGGGGTGACGCTCGTGAAAGGCGACTTGCGCCGCATCGCAGACGCCCGGACCCTGAGCCGCGCAACCATGAGGAACATCCGGCAAAACCTCTTTTTTGCATTCGCTTACAACGGGGTGGGAATACCGGTAGCGGCCGGCGTCCTGTACCCTGTTCTTGGTGTTCTGCTGAGCCCCATGATTGCAGCGGCAGCCATGTCGTTCAGTTCGGTGTCGGTGATCGCTAATGCGCTGCGCCTGCGCCACTTTGTTAGCGATAACTAGCAGCTTGTCGAACATTCGCCATGTGTCGAGGAGAGTAGGGTGAGAAAACCGACAGTATTTCTTGCGGTCATTATTATCGGCGTAATAATCGCCGTGAGTTTCATCTATTCAGGCCTGTACAACGTCAGCGCGAATGCACCGCACGGCGGTGTTGTCAGCTGGCTGCTGTCGACGACCTCGCATGCTTCCGTGGAGCGGCGGGCGCGCGGCATTGAGGTGCCGGATTTGAGCGACGATGCGCTCGCCCTCGCGGGGGTCAACGATTTTAATTCCATGTGCGCGGGTTGCCACGGCGCGCCTGGCCGGGAACCTGAGGCGATGGGCATAGGGCTGAATCCGCCAGCCCCGGATCTTGCCGAAGAAGCAGCGGAAATGACGGCCGCCGAACTGTTCTGGGTAACGAAGAACGGCATCAGGATGACGGGTATGCCGGCCTGGGGAAAATCTCACGAGGATGAAGATCTGTGGCCGGTTATTGCATTGCTGACCCGGCTGCCGGAAATGGATTCGGATACCTACGAGTCAATGCTGGCTGCTGCGGCTGGCATGGGACATCACAGCACTGATGCGCCGGCGGCGGGACATTCTTACGATGAGGAGCCCGATGATCACGGTACTTATGAACACCCATAGGAAGAGGCGAGATGCCTGACCATAGGCAAACAAAGAACCGAAGTGGCGATGCGGTCTTCAATAAACGCCACTAGACCCTTCCATTTGCTCAATCCTCTGTTATAGTCCGCCGCGTTCTGGCGCACATCGGTCTGCGCCAATCACTCCGGCCCCGCAACAGCGGCCGCCGGAGCCGCTTTGGAATTTCCAGCCTGGGCCGAACCTTACGCGGAAAACATACCCCGCAAGCGGGTCAGGCGACCTTGGAGTAAAAAATAAATGTTATTCAATCAACTCGGCCTGTCGGCCGAATTGTTGCGTGCGGTTGAAGAAAAGGGCTACCGCCAGGCGACCCCGATCCAGCAGCAGGCCATTCCGCACATTCTTGAAGGACGCGATATCCTTGCGGGCGCCCAAACAGGTACCGGCAAGACGGCGGGTTTCACATTGCCGCTGTTGCAGCGATTGCAGGAGTCGCAATCCGGCGGCCGGCGAACTATCCGCGCCCTGATTCTCACGCCGACGCGCGAACTTGCTGCACAGGTTGCCGAGAGCGTTCGCGACTATGGCAGCCAACTGCCATTCAGGACTTCCGTGATTTTTGGCGGGGTCAGCATCAATACCCAGATTGCAAAATTACGTAAGGGTGTCGACATCGTGGTCGCCACGCCTGGCCGTCTGCTTGACCATGCTCAGCAGGGCACAATCGATCTGTCCAGCGTCGAGATACTTGTCCTGGACGAAGCGGATCGCATGCTCGACATGGGGTTCATCCGGGACATACGCAGAATTCTCAAGATGCTGCCGACTGAACGCCAGAACCTTCTTTTCTCAGCAACCTTTTCCAACGACATCAGGCGTCTCGCAGCAAACCTGTTGAACGCACCGACCGAGATTGAGGTTGCGGCTCGAAACAAACCTGTAGAGCAGGTCAGTCAGATCGTGCATCCAGTCGACAAGCGTCGCAAACGGGAATTGCTGTCGCATCGCATTGGCAAGGAGAACTGGAAACAGGTGCTCGTATTCACGCGCACAAAACATGGCGCGAACCGGCTTGCCGAGCAACTGTCCGACGATGGCATCGAGTCCTCCGCGATCCATGGCAATAAGTCACAAGCGGCGCGAACTCGTGCGCTCAAGGAATTCAAGGCAGGAGCAGTTCGGGTATTGGTTGCGACCGACATCGCCGCCCGTGGTCTCGATATTGACCGACTACCGCATGTCGTCAATTACGAATTGCCACATGTTCCGGAGGACTATGTGCACCGCATCGGACGTACGGCCCGCGCTGGCCAGGAAGGTCATGCAGTATCGCTGGTCTGTGTTGATGAGGAAAAGTTACTGCGTGACATAGAGCGCTTGTTGGACAGCAAGATCGACAAGGAAGTTATTCCGGGCTATGAGCCGAACCCGCGCATCAAGGCCGAACCGATCCACATGGGGCGGTCGCACCGTTCGGCTGGGCGTGGCAATCGGCCGCGTAAGAAAGCAGTATCGGGCGCGCCGAAAGGCCGCGGCGGTCACCGCAATCATTCCTCGGGTCGCCAGCGGCGCGCAGTCTGAATTGAAGGAATCGGAGGGCAAACGGAGACCTGAACCCCGAATCTGATTGCCAAAACGGCATTGGACGGGTCGGGCTTATTCTGACTGTGCAGTTGCCGGAACGCCCATCCGATAGCGGACACCAAGACCGAATATCAGAATTTCATCATCGTACGGATCGGCCCCCAGCGTGAGAACCACCGGAATGGTCCCGGCCTCAACGCCTGCAAGGGCCCAGTCCGTGGCTTTGAATCTCTGGTAGCGAAGGTTTATCAGGAATTCGAGTCGGTTCGACCGATGATAAGACAGACGGACTCGCAGATAGTCCAGCGTCGATTCAAGATTCGGGAAGCGGCTGAGGCCGCCAGCGGCAGACGCCACGTCGATCTCGGACGTGCCGTCCGATCGCGTGTAATCCATTCGCAGATCGAATTTGCCGCCAATCTGCCTGACATTGAAGCCAGTGCCGGCAGTGTAAAACCTGTCGTTATTGGAAGCTCGCCAGTCAGGGAACGCAAACAGTTCGCTGCCGAACTGCTCCGACTCCATGTTTTCGTATCCGCCGCTCACGTACACCGACGAATTATCCGACAATGCCCAACTCATATCGGCCGTCACGCGAAGATCGTCAGCGGCAGTGATTCCCAATTGTGACTGAGTGTAGTCGTCATCGGCATACAAGGCATTGATCGTTAGCGAGATCGGGGCTTCCCCAAGTGCAGCCGCTATCGTAAGTTCGCCAAATCGCCGATAGCGATAGGCGAGATTGTATTTTCGCATTAGCGGGTTCTGACCAAGAGTTGCAGCAAACGCTTCGTTGTATCGATCAATATCCCGCTCGGATGCTCCAGCTTTGAAGTTGACCTGCAAAGCCTTGTACGGGCGCCAGCGCAGGCTACCCCAACCTGAGTCTTCGGTCTGTTCGGCGACCTCCTGGAAGTCTCTGTCAATGGTCTTGCGATCGTAGCCTCCCGAGACGCGAACGGTATCGAACAGGTCATAGTGGCCACTGAGATTCAGTGTCGAGCGCTCGAAACTGTACGGTATGTTTGTCTCGGATTCGCCGGAGACAAAGCTGTCGGCGATGACCCGGGTCCAGATGTCCTGGGCGGTTCGATTATCGCGTTCGTTGTAGCGGTACGCCAGCTTGATGCGCGCGCCGTCAAATAACTTGGCAGTCAGAGTAGTTGCAAGATTGATCGTATCGATTTGTGCATCCAGGCTGGATCGTGGTAGCTGGCTGACTGTCAGGTTGGCGTTGGTTGTGTACGGCAAGAATGATTCATCCTGTTCCATGCGGCCCAGTGCAGCACTAAAGGCCGCGACAGCATGGTACTGCGTGAACCTGTAACGTCCGGACAGCGAAAGCTGCTGAAAACTGTTATCAGGTGGCCGTGCGAGCGCAGCAGTCTCCGCTCCCGGTGATGATGTAAACGGGTTTTCCCATTCCAGGCGGGCGTCGCTATTGTCGAAATCCGACATGTAGTATCGGAGCGAGACAGAACCGTTGTTACCCGAATAGCGTATGCCGAAGTCCACTACATCCGTAACGTAATCAAAAGTACCCGGCAGTAGGCTCGATTGTGTGAAGTAAGATCCGCCATAAATATCCAGGCCGTCACGCTCGTGCCTCCGATAATTTACGGAAAACCTGAAGCGACTGGATGGCATATATCTTCCGCCAACTTCCAGCATCGTCCGGTCGCTTTCTATGTTCGTACGCGCAAGGCTTGTATTGAGTTCAGTGAATCCCGATGTATCCGGTGCACGAACCCAACCGGCCGGAAGCGAAAGCGAGTTTGCAACGGATTGACGGAAGATGCTCTCCGTCGTGAAAAACCGATGTTGCGGTATCTGACGAAACGCCACGTTGTAGCCGAACGTGCCCTGAAGTGCACCGCTTAGCTCGGCATATCTCGAGTCCAGACCCAAATCCTCGATTTGCCAATTCAGCCTATGGCCATCATTGGTATAGGAACCTGAGCCATCGACGTTCGCGTAAGCGCCTTCCTCGCTGTAGCCGGTCGCGTCCCCGAAGTAGGCAGAGCTGTCGCTGACAGTGCTGACACCGACCGAGAAATCCGACCGCTGACCACTTTCGAACGGGCAAAAGTTGCAAGCCCACTCGCTTGTGTCAACGACCTGTGAATGCGCCACGGACGCCATCGTCGCGCTGACAACGAGCGCGACGATCGAAACGATATTCGGCACCTTGGAGGCGTTCATTATCTCATCCCGTTATCCGCGGAGTAATTAGTCATCCAGTCTCCGTCAACGCATCAGTTTTGAGCCCGACGGGTGATTCGAACCGTGTACCTGCTCGTGGCAATTCAGGCAACTTTGGCCGAGCAAGTACTGCGACGGCACGCCGGTACTCAATCCGTCTGCGTCTTGAGCAATGCTCGGATGCCCCGATTGCGAGTGGCAACTCTGGCATAGCAACGGCGCACGGCTTGTCAACATGCCCGGGTGATTGGAACCGTGCGGCGCGTGACACAAACCGCAATCCTCACTAACCGGCGCGTGCTCCCATAGGTAAGGGCCGCGTTTCTCCGCGTGGCACTCGAAACAGGTGTCGTTCAGCGTCTGCCGGACGAACTGAGACGTCGTCGATTCGCCGTGCGGGCTGTGGCACTCTGCACACGCCATCTTGTCTTCGAAGAACGGATGAGAAAACGCCTTCAATGTTTCGCTGCGCTGCAATTGATGGCAGTCAAAACAAACTTCGGGTTGCGTAGATATTTGTAACACCGCGTCACGCGGGGCATGAATGTTGTGGCAATCCGCACAGGCAACGTCGCCGTTGTCATGTGAACCACCGTGCCAGCCAAAGCTGATGTCAGCGTCGTGGCACCCGAGACACATGGCATTCTGACTGCGAACCGGTGTTTCTTCGTCGGATCCGAACTTGATTACCGGCGGACGCTCCTGGCCACGCCTTACCCTCGATGCGTGCGCTCCACCCGGGCCGTGGCAGGCTTCGCATTGCAACTGCCCGAGGCCGAAAGGACTGTGCGGATCTGACGGCACTGCGTGCTTAGTGCGGAAAATTGCGTGCACCGCCGGAACGCCATGACAGGTGAGGCAGGTGTCGGCGCCCTTCTTGCTGTATGAGACTTCAGGCTCCGGAGATCCCGGCGCTTGCGCTTTTGTCACAGATAGTATGACGCTGCCAAGCAGCAGCGCAGCGATTATTCGACTTATTGAACGCTGGCCCATTCGAATTCGATTCCCTGTCACATGACGCCTACGGCGATCGTCGCCGGTTCGGAGGGCTCCGGCAAGGGAGCCCTCCACCCCCGTCAGTTAAACTCGAAAGTGTCAACCTCGTGCATTACTTTCACGTCGGCAGTATTGCCCGGACCGTGACACACGGCGCAAGTCTCGATCGCCGATGAGATCATCGTGCCGTCCGCCGCCTTGGTTGCATTAAAGTCGCCGCCGTTCTGCTTCATGTGTTCGATGTCCAGAACTTCGATATGACACGCTGAGCAGACGGATGCGTTTGGCGAAACAACGCGATCGTCTGTAAGTATCGCCGGATCGTTGACATCGAACGTCGTGCCAAGCACCTTTGTAGTGTCTACCGGGAAGTACGTATCCGCCAGGTGGCAGCCTTCGCAATTATTCAGCCGTCCAGGATAGATAAAGTCGAACGAGTGCACGCTACTACGGAATCCGCAGACAT
>Ga0255058_10001744_pt1 | contig 12212 bp, 8 predicted proteins | sample Cases_109_9_MG_FD_188637 | JGI IMG/M metagenome (GOLD analysis project Ga0255058, IMG submission 188637) | Seawater microbial communities from Amundsen Gulf, Northwest Territories, Canada - Cases_109_9 | ecosystem: Environmental > Aquatic > Marine > Gulf | place: Canada: Northwest Territories... | reverse complement strand
CCTCGCCGCGTCGCAGGAACGAGCCGTGGTGTGGAGACACGCAAGAGAGCGCCGCCGTTTGTCTTGATCCGACCACCCGCCCATATCGGCACATATGCGCTACCTGGAGGGCGCGACAAGCATCTAGACAACGAGTCAGTCGAACACCAACATCCGTTGACAGCACCTGACCCCGGGCAACTTCCCCCTTGGGAGGCACCGGGGTCCGGCTCTGCTGAACCTCAGTCTGCCCTCAAGCGCCGGCCATTGCGGCGCTCCTAGCTGCTAGTTCGCTGGTATGACCCCCCGGTACTGGATCAGACCTGATGGGTAGGCGTCGTTTCGAGTGAGCAGCGAGATCTGTACATTGCCGAGGTACTCTTTTTGCTTGTCCGTTTCGAGTTCAGCAGTGCAGGAGGGTGAGTATTCGTGGAGATTGTGACGCTTGCCGCCCGGCTGGACCTGGGTCCGAAGCTGTGGGATCTCCAGTCGGTATGGCCGGAGTTCATGCGCCATGATCCAGTTGCGGATCTCTACTACGAAGACATCGAATCCCGCTGGAGCGACTGGGCGCTCATCGCTATCGACGGCGACCAAGTCGCAGCTCGTGGCTTCTGCGTCACCTTCGCCATGGGAGCCGACATCAAGCGCCCGATCCTGCCGTCTGACGGATGGGACAGCGTCATTCGGTGGTCGTGCCTCGACCGTCTCAAAGGCCACGAGCCGACCGCAGTGTCGGCACTGGAGATCACCGTCGATCCTGTCTACCGCGGAACCGGCCTCGCTGCCGACATGGTGCGTGCCATGCGCGACAACGCTTCGCGTCACGGCTTTAGTTCACTGGTCGTGCCCGTTCGGCCAAGCCGCAAGCATCTCGAACCTGAGACGCCGATGCATGAATACGCGGGCCGTGTGCGGCCCGACGGCCTTCCCGAAGATCCCTGGCTGCGAGTCCACGTTCGGCTCGGGGCAGAGATTGTTCGAATATGTCCGACATCGATGACGATCCCCGGGACTCTGGCACAGTGGCGAGGATGGACCGGTCTGCCGTTCGATACCTCAGGGTTAGTTGTCGTCCCCGACGCTTTGGTGCCGGTGCACGTCGACGTTGAACAGAACCACGCGGTGTACGTCGAGCCCAACGTGTGGTTGCGGCACCATTGGTAGGGCCAGCTCTACCGCGACCACACCGAACCAGCACCGATCATCCAATCTGGGCGATATCGCCCACAACGCCCCACCGAGCAGAACGGCACATATGCGCCACCTGCGAGAATGGACGAGGTAGCGCATATTGCCGGATATGCGCTACCTGTCTCTGGCGTGTGGCTAGTCGATGCGGTCGATCGCCGGTAGGCGTTCGATCAGCCTCGCAGAAGGAGCCGAGAGCGCGACGCCTAATACTGAACCGACTCGGCCTCTTCGTAGATCTCGATACGAGGAGCGGCCGTTACACCTGCCCTGTCCATGTCTGCTTTGAGATCAGGGTTGTCGATCATTCCTTTGGCTGCCTCCACCGATTCGAAACCAGCAACGACCGTAACCAGGTTTGGATCGTCCACCGCTCGGTTCACTCGGGCGAACTTCGCACCAAACGTGCCGGGATGCGCCTCGTCGTAGACGGCCTTCCACGCGTCATAATCCGCCACTGGATGCTGAACGGCAACCACAATCATCTCTCACAACTCCTCTAGCTACGCCCGGCTCCATCGCCGGATCGCCCTTGACCCTACCTCCTCCGCTCCTGCCGCAAGAGGAGACCATCCGACCCCCCGCACGATCTCAACCCCCGCCCATATCGGCACATATGCGCTAGCCGCCCGTCACATGCAACCCTGCTCATGTTGCCAGTGATGCGGAGCCCCAAAGCGTCGGTTTCGTGAGGACCGATGCGGTTCGGCCCTCCAAATGGAGCCTTGAGGAGAGCGTCGCCACCGGTCCTCCCAAGCCTCGGACTCACTCCACCCGGTAGAGCTGCCATGCCTCATTCAGGCCAGTGAGCTGCCGGGTGCCAGCGTCGCCCAGGTCGATGGATGCTCCCATCACTAGATCCCGCACAGCGCGCGAAACGAGGATCTCACCATCGCCAGCCAGGGCCATGATCCTCGACGCGATATGCACGGCTAAGCCTGCGACATCGTCTCCGACTTGCTCAACCTCGCCTGCGTGGATCCCGCTGCGGATCCGGATCGACATACGGGCTAGCTCGTCCCGAATCGCCTTCGACGCTCGAATGGCGTCACTCGGACTCGAAAACACGGCGAGCATGCCGTCACCCGTGCTCTTGACGACGCGGCCTGCAAACTGCTCTGTCCACTTGGCGGAGATGTCGTCATGTTCGCCGAGCACGGCTGACCAGTCTCGGTCTCCGAGCTCTCCGACACGCTCGGTCGAGCGGACGATGTCAGTAAACAGCAACGTGAGCACGGCGCGCGAGGCCCGGACTCCAGACTCGTCTCCCCGGATGAACCGTTCGAAGTGGCGCAACGTGATGTCAGGAGCGTCCCAGAAAAGGGGACCGTCTGCCCCGGGTAATTCCACATACTCGGCTCCCGGGATATGGGCTGCCAGGTACTCGCCGTGGGAGCGAGGCACCAGCGCGTAGTCGCGGCGGTGCAGCACTAGCGTCGGCACTGACAGCTCGACCATCAGCTGACGGACGTCCAATTCCAACGCCTGTTCGAGGATACGGCTCATCTCGGTCGGGGTTCCCACCGAGCGGAGGTACTTGGCGTACCAGTCGCGAAAACGGGTGTCATCAGATCGGCTTGGAACGTTGACCTGGGTCATGGCGTCGGTTCCCCACCCCTCCTCGAACAACGGGAGCAGCCGTTGCACCGCAGCGTCATCGAGGCCGATTTCGTAGTCGACGTCGCGTGTCAGCCGCGCCGTCGTGTTGTAGAGGATGAGATGGCTGACCCGGTCCGGTTCGGTAACCGCGAATTCGATGGCTCCAGGACCAGCATCGAGGAGGGCGATGAGTGCCACCTGCTCAGCCTCGACCGCCCCAAGGACGGTGCGCAGCTGGTCGATATAGCCGGGCGAAGCGCCCTGGGGACGATCTGATCCCCCAGCTCCCACGACATCGAACCGAATGAGACGTGAGAACGTTGCGATCCGCCTGAAGAACACGGCAATCGCTGGATCTTCCCACTGCACGTCCGTGTGGTTGAAGCTTCCTGCCGAGAGGACCAGGTCAACGGGGCCGTCCCCCAACGTCTGATACGCGATCCGGAGATCACCGAGGGTGATGTAACGAGTTGGCGGTATCACACACCCATGATCGTCGCATCGGTCCTTCGCGTACAATCACTCGGGGCGCCTCAGCACCGTCACGCCAATGTCCCCATCCCGACGGACCGCACATATCCGCACATGGCGCACCAAGGGGAGCACCGCATATTGCCGGATATGCGCTACCTCAAGCCCGACGAATGACTCAGACGGAGAGATGGGGAGTGGCCTTCGCCCCTGCTCGGCCCGTGAGAGAAATCGATAGGATCGGCAGTGAAGTCGCGTGAATGGCGTGGCTTGGAAGAATGGAGCACGACTGAAGGCCCGGTGCCGCGACGCGGGCCGTCCTTCACTCAGAGGACTCCCTGCGGCCATAGCCGCCTACGAGCTCGGTGACGTCGTCTGAAGTCGCGCCATCGGCGGCCTCGAAGAGACAAGGAGCAGGTAGCGCATATCGGCACATATGCGCTAGCCGGCTAGCTGGCCGGGCTGCTCCCATCGTTCACTAGCCAGGAGCGGCACGGTCATACCTTGAGTCATGATTCGACGTCGCCGATCTGGGCAGGGTGATCGAATGTCCCTCCGGGTGTAGTCCGGTCGGGGCGGGTATCGATCACCTTCACCTGTGCCGCGGTTCGCTACCGACTGACAACTCGCGTAGGCTGGCCGACGGATTACGCCGAGTGCACTAGTCCGCGTTGGGGCTGTGCTGGTCCGCAATCAGCACCTACGGGAGGGGGATGAATGTCACACCGCGACGCACCAGGCCGGCGCGGTGTTAGCCCCACGTTCGTAATCAGCACCCGGGCCATAAGGAGAACCTTTGGAAGGGGTTGGAAGGGGAATGTCATGCAACTAACGAGACAGAAGATCAGGTACGCCAGCGCGCTCGCACTCGTGGCACTGGTGGCGGCACTGTTACCGCTTGCGCAGGCAGCAGAGGCGGCGACAGCCAAAACCATCATGGAGATCCAAGGGAAAGGACACCTCTCGCCATTCGTCGGGAGCGAGGTGACGACGCAGGGCGTGGTTGCGGCCATCGCATTCGATGGGTATTACGTTCAGGACCCATTCGGCGACGACGATGACGAGACGTCCGACGGGATGTTCGTCCGCCAGTTTGGATCCATACCAGCCGTCGGCGTTTGCGTTGAGCTGACCGATTCTGTGCAGGAGAACAGCTTCGGATCGGACCTGTCGACAACTCGCATGAACTTCCCGGCGATCAACACCTTCACCTGCCCGGAAGGCTGGAATGTTCCTGAGCCGGTTGTCATCGGCCGAGGGGGACGAGTCCCGCCAAACGTCATTGTGTTCAACGAGGACAAGGAGCCGGCGAACCTGCAGACAGCGAATGCCAGTAGCTTCGATCCCGATACCGACGGGATCGACTTCTACGAGAGCCTGGAAGGGATGCTGGTGACGATCGAGGATGCGGTAGCCGTATCGGCAACGCGTCGCTTCGGGTCGTTCAGCAGCGAGCTGTTCACGCTGGCCAACAACGGTCGCGACGTGGCGCCGAATGATGCGCTGACGAAGCGGGACGGCATCGAGCTGCAACCGGACCCGGACAACCGGGGCGATCAGAACCCGGAACGGGTTCAGGTCCAGTTCGACGCCTCCCCGACCACGACGGGCACGCTCTACCCGGGGATGGCTCCGATCATCACCGTTGGTGATCGTCTCGGCGATGTGACCGGCGTGGTGGGCTACAGCTTCGGCAACTTCGAGGTCAATGCAACCGAGCTGGTGACCCCCGTGTCGGGTGGTCTCCAAGGCGAGACAACGGACCTAGACGGCACGCTGAACCATGTGACCGTGTCCAGCTACAACGTGCTCAACCTGAGCCCTCTGCCCGAGGACGACAACCAGCGGGCAACGCTGGCGTCGCAGATCGTGAATGCTCTGGGCAGCCCGGACGTGATCGCCCTCCAGGAGATCCAAGACAATGACGGCACGACCGACGAAGGCATTGTCGACGCCGACGAGACGCTCAACGAGCTGCGGCTTGCCGTGATCGCCGCCGGAGGGCCGGACTACTCGTTCTGTGACGTCGATCCGGCCGACGGAAGCTCCGGTGGTGTCCCCGGCGGCAATATCCGCAATGCGTACTTCTGGAATGCGGATCGAGTGGAGCTGATCGGCGAGTGCACGATCATCGACGATGCCGCGTTCGCCGGCACGCGCCGGCCTCTGGTGGCGACGTTCGAGTTCAACGATGTCGAATTCACCGTCATCAACAACCACATGAGCTCGCGGTTCGGGTCGACACCGATATTCGGCGCCATCCATCCCTTCGTGCAGGCGGCTGAGACCGCGCGCGAGGCGCAGTCGGCGGCGCTGAATGCAGCTGTCGATACGCTGCTCGCGGGCGGGATGGATCGGATCGCCGTTGTCGGTGATCTCAACACCTTCCAGTGGACAAACGACCTGGCGGAGATCCTGCCGGGCACCGGCTCGCAGCGGGTGTTGACCAACCTGATCAACCAGCTCAACGACGACAACGTGTACTCGTTCAACTTCGAGGGCAATTCACAGGAGCTCGATCACTTCTTCGTGACCGACGCCCTGCTGCCTGCGAAGATCGACATCGTGCACGTCAATGTCGACTTCCCGAGGGTGGACGACACCGTTGGCAGTGACCACGAACCGCTGCTGGTGCGCCTCAAGATCGGGAGCCAGGGCGAAGGCGAGGGCTGAGCCACCCCGCACTACAACCGAGAGAGGAGCCCCTTGCCCGGCAGGGGGTTCCTCGCGTGCGGTGCCGCTGGCTCGGTTTCTCAGCCGACATCGACGGTGACGGTCTTGAAGTCATCGAGTCGGAGAAGGATCATCTCCTCCTCGGCGAGCACCCGCCGAGCCGTACAGCCATCGTTCCCGCGCTCCTCGAGGTACCAGTCGTGGATGGGGACGACATATCGAGGTCTGAGACGTTTGGCCAGAGCGTAACTATCTAGTAAACAGGATGCAGACGGATCGAGTTTTACGGGATTTAGGGGGAGGTGCCGCTGTGGGCCACAACAGGATTCGGAAAGTACCGTGGATTTTGCTCGTCGTGGCGGCGTTGTTGGTGGCGGTGTTAGCGCCGGCCACCGCTGGCGCCGCCCCGGGAGGCGAAGGCGAACCCGTCGACATCCAGTTCCTGAACGTCTCGGACTGGCACGCTCAACTCGATCCGCTGTTCGTATTCCCAGTGGGCAACTTCGGCGGAGCTGCGGAGTTGTCGACCTATTTTCAGCAGGAGCGGGCGAACAACCCCAACACGTTGACGTTGACCGCGGGTGACGCGTATGGGGGGTCGCCTCCTCTTTCGAACTTCTTCGATGAGGAGCCGGCTGTTCGTGCCATGAGGTTGATGGGCTTCGACGTCGACACCTTCGGCAACCACAACTTCGATGCGGGAATCGACCATCTCCAGAGCATGATTGACATCGCCGGCGACAGCCCAGGCCATGAGGACGGGAGGCCATTCCAATACGTGTCGGCCAACCTAGAGAATCGAGACGACAACCTGAGCGGAGTCAAGGATTTCGAACTGTTCAACATGCGCGGCGTCAACGTCGCCGTGATCGGGATCACCAACCCGGAGGCGCCGACGCTGGTGTTCCCTGGCCGCTTCGGGACCATCGAGGTCACCGATCCCGTCGCTGCAGCCATGGCGGCTCGTGACAGAGCCGAGCGGATGGGGGCTGACATCTTCGTGGTTGTTGCTCACCTCGGGGTGACCAGCCTCACTGGCGGAGCACAGGGTCCGCTGATCGACTTCGCCAACGCGGTGGAGGGGTTCGACCTGATTTTCGGAGATCACACCAACGTCGAGTACACGGGTGAGATCAACGGCGCCATCGTGGTCGAAAACAAGAGCAAGGGCGTCAGCTACGCCAAAGTCAACCTCACCGTGTCTCGAGGCCGCAATCCGAGCGTCTTGTCGAGCTCGGTCGAGTTCGTCGAAGCAGTAAGTGGTGCCGTCACCCCCGATCCGGCCATTGTCGCCCTCTTGGACCCGTTGCGGGCCGAACTCGACGTCCTGTTGAGCGGCGTGATCGGCGAGTCGACGGTGTTCATCCCGCGGGCCGACGAGTGCGGACAGAGTTCAGGACGTTCGTGTGAGTCGTTGGTCGGCGATGTAACGACCGACGCGATGCGCACCACCTATGGCACCGATTTCGCCATCACCAACTCCGGCGGGCTCCGGGCGAATCTCACCTGCCCGGTCCTGGATCTTGTGGCGGACTTCTGCCCGGCGTACACGCCACCGAACTTCCCGATCACAGACGGCCAGGTGCTGACCGTGCTGCCGTTCGGCAACACCGTGGTGACGGTGGACGATCTGGGCGGTGACGAGTTGAAGGCCATGTTGGAGAACGGGGTGTCGACGATGCCTAGCATCAGCGGTCGCTTCGCGCAGGTCTCCGGCCTGTGCTTCACCTACGACATCGACGCCGCCGTCGGCAGCCGGGTCACGGGTGCCGTGTTCAACCCAGCTGGAACGTGTTCGGGTGCGGCTGTGGACCTGACGTCGGCCGCTACGTACTCAATAGCGATGAACGACTTCATGGCGAGTGGAGGCGACGGCTACCCGGTTCTCATCGACAGGGCGACCACCCGCAACGTCATGGACCAGGACGTAGCAGCATACATCGGCGCCAACACGCCGATCTCACCCTCGATCGAGGGCCGGATCAACTGCACCACGAGCGGCGCGACGCTCTGCCCGGTGCCCCTGCCCTAACCCCGAACACTGCGAAAAAGCAGCTGTGCCCCCTACCGGGGGCACAGTCGCGTTCAGCAAGGCTGTCATGTTGGTGTGCGGATTGTTGTGGATACCCACGCTAATCTTCATGTAACAGACCTCACCGAACCAGATCCAGCCGGACCACAGGATCTACCGAACAGTCTGCTCTCCGCCCGAACTGGCCGTAGCTTCTCTCCAACTTGGCGCTCCATCTGCACCCGCCCATATCGGCACATATGCGCTACCTGAGATCAGCGAGCCTTGCGACCACGATGTGTGATTTGGGCTACCACACTTGGTGCCCTGCCCGGCCCTTCAGATCGTCGCCTCCCGACGTTCGGTGCATCTGCCGGTATTCTGAGGTTTAATTCTTACGGCAATGACGCTCGAATCATTCATCACGAATTGGCTTGGACAGGACCTCCCGATTCGAATCGAGGCGTTCGACGGCACCGAGGTCGGGGCCCGGGACGCCAAGACGACCGTGAAGGTGAACTCGCCCGATGCGCTGATCCGAATGGCGTGGGCTCCTGGTGAGCTGGGCATCGTTCGAGCCTACGTGGCCGGGGATATCTCGATCGAAGGAGACATCTACGGATTGCTCGAGCTGCGGAGCCGGATACCGGAGGTGAAGCTCACCCTGGGTCAGATTGCCGAGCTGGTGCGGATTGTCGGCGTGCGGAACCTGCGGCGCATCCCACCGCCGCCGGAGGAGCACCGGCCCAGCGGTCGCCCGCACACTCGGCGCCGGGATGCGGCTTCGATCTCGCATCACTACGACATCTCAAACGAGTTCTACCGGCTCATCCTCGGCCCGTCCTTCACTTACTCGTGCGCCGTTTTCGCCGACCCATCCGACACCCTCGAGGAAGCACAGGAAAACAAGTATGAGCTGATCTCGCGCAAACTCGACCTCAAGCCAGGCATGCGGCTGCTTGATGTGGGGTCCGGCTGGGGCGGAATGGTGATGCACGCTGCCCAGCATCACGGCGTCAAGGCGGTCGGAGTGACGATCTCCCAGCCCCAGGTCGAGCTAGCGCGCCACCGCGTCGCAGCCGCCGAGCTCACCGATCGGGTCGAGATCCGGTTTCAGGATTATCGCGACATCGACGATGGCCCCTTCGACGCCATCAGCTCCATCGGCATGTTCGAGCACGTCGGGATGCAGAAGCTGGAGCAGTACTTTGCCAAGGTGACCGACCTGCTCGTACCGGGGGGTCGCTTGCTCAACCACGCCGTCAGCAGAAGCAGCAGCGCCCGCCCGAGCCCGTTGCCAAAGCCCAGTTTCTCCAGCCGGTATGTATTCCCTGACGGGCAGCTGCACGAGGTCGGCAGCGTCATTACCGCCCTCCAAGATGGTGGTCTCGAGGTGCGTCACATGGAGAACCTTCGTGAGCACTATGCCCTAACGCTCCGCCGCTGGGTATCGAACCTCGAAGCGAACTGGGACGCCGCGGTAGCGGAGGTCGGCGAGGGTCGCGCCAGGGTATGGCGACTGTATATGGCGGCCAGTGCCGTCCTGTTTAGCGACCGCCAGGCTCACGTCGATCAGGTGCTCGCAGTGAAAACCTTCGAGTCCGGCAACAGTCAGTTTGCGCTGCGGCCCCACTGGGAGAGAGCGCAACGCTAACCGCCCCACCTCGACGGCGCCGGACCCGCCCATATCGGCACATATGCGCTAGCTAAATCGTTGAGTCATCGAACCACCTGTTCTGCGGACCCTCACCCTCCCGGCACTTCCCACCAGAAGAGCCACAGCAGGCTGCTTCTGGCGAGCGTAGGCTCGACTCATGGCCAGCGAACAGGTTTGGCACGGGAACAAGAGATGCGTCGTTAACGGAGCCAAGCTCCCGAAGGCCAACCAAGTTCTCGGACATCCCTGCCCGTTTTGTGGCAACACACTCGGTGCCTACATCGGGGAGGGGGATCTTGCTCAGCCAACTGCGGCAAGCACCGCGCAGACTGAGCGGACCGTGGCGGCAGCCAGTTGGTGGTCGCTGCGGAAGACATGGCAGAAGGTGGCGCTGATCGCCCTCGGGGCGCTGATCGCGCTGTCGGTTATCGGGGCCCTCATTGGTGATCCTGAGGAATCCGCATCAGACGGGGCGGCATCGCCCACGGTGGAGACGACCACGGCAGAGACACCCTCACAGGAGGACCCTGTCGTTACGACCCTCGAATTCGTCACGCCAGAGACGACCGCCGCAACTACAACGACCGCCGCCTCCACTACGACCGCCGCGACTACTACCACCGCCGCGACCACTACGACCGTCGCATCGCTACCGGGCCTCGGTGATCCGGTTCGTGACGGGAAGTTTGAATTCGTCGTCACAGCGATCGAGGAGCCTGGGAAGGTGTACGACCCAGACAATGCGTTGGAAGATGAGGCTACCGGTGTGTGGTTCGTCGTGATGATGACGGTGGAGAACATCGGGGACCAAGAGCAGACCTTCTTTGCGGGCAATCAGACGATCGAATGGCAGGGCAGAGAGTTCTCGGCTGACGACTTCACATGGAACGGGACGATCGCCGAGGCCCTGAATCCTGGGGTGAAGTTGGACGCGATCGTGATGTTCGACGTCCCAGAGGGCTTCCCAGGAGCCGGAGTCGGGACAGCCCTCGAACTGCATGATTCGCTTTTCTCCGGTGGTATCCAGGTCTTCCTGTAGGCGGCAGCGCTGGGTGAACGGATACGCAGACCACCCGCCCATAACGGCACATATGCGCTACCGGGTGAGTGGTCGGAGCGCCCATATTGTCGGTTACGCGCTAGCTCTCGTGGGACGAAGCTACTGCTGCGGCCAGTCACCAGCCTGCTGATCAGCCGCATCAACCGGCACAACTGATCCTCACGGTCACTGGAGAAATCACATGATTCATTGCAGCTTCGATGCGCTCATTCGTCGATCTGTTCATCACAGCCCAATACCGCAACCACGACCTCCTTCATCTCACCCGGAATCCAAGGCGCATCCTGGAAGGTTCCCCGGTCAGCGGTCGCGTCGAGCTGCGCCTGAATATCTCGGCAGATGACGATTGTCTCAGCATTGGCCGTTTCATAAGCCTCAAGCTCTGCGCTCTGCTCGAACTCTTCGGGGCTGGCGGCCGTCTCGACCCGGGCAGGCAGCAGCTCGGTCGCGGCCAAAACTGCTGCGTGCCCTTCGACAAGCAGGGCGTGTAGTTCGGCGATCTGCTCAGGGGGGTCAAGCGCCTCAAGGCCAGCCTGGAGCTCGGTACGGAACACGACGTGGCTGTCGAGTAGCGCTATCGCGTCCTCTCGACTGGGTTCGGGAGTTTGCCGGAACCTGGCATCGGCGACTTCCAACTGATCTTTGGTCTCCGAGACGAGAGCATTGAGGCCGTTCACGTACTCCGTCAACGACATCGTGCCGCCGCACGCAGCCAGCAACAGACTGACAGCCACTACCGCAGCAACAGACCTGACCAAGTGCCACACCTCCGTGGTTACCCCGAAGCCTAGAAGCCACTCGCGACCCGCCCATATCGGCACATATGCGCTATCTCGGGTACGGGGTCCGGCAGCGCATATTGCCGGTTATGCGCTACCTGTGGCGGTCTTGAGCGGCCCGCCTGTTCACCTGTTAGCTAAGTACGGGGACAAATCGTCGGCAGACCGTTAGGCAGAACCGACCGGGCGGCAATCGTCGGGTGAGGCGCCGCGGTCGGACCGTCGACGGTCCCAAGTTCCGCGCTCTCGGTCATTGTCTTCAGCGACCCCAACTCAAGTACCGACCTGCGATGAGCGATAAGAATCCATGGACTCGCTCCCGGGAGGGAAACGCCCAAACATGAGACGTTTCGTTTTGATAGCCGCCGTTGCACTCATCCCAGTGCTGGGCGCCTCGGTGGTATCCGCGGGAGGAAGCGACAACCGCTTGGTGACGCACCTCAACGGGGTACCCGCGGGTCACATCTATGGCAGCGGCCAGCTCTACCTGTTCGCACCCCCCGGCCCTCCCCCGACGGTGTCGATCGCCGATGCCGATCCGGTTGATGAAGGCGGTACCATGGTATTTTTCGTGACCCTGTCGTCCGCGCACGGCAGAGCGGTGACGGTCGAATACGCCACGGCGAACAACAACGCGACTTCGCCTGGGGACTACACCGCCAAGTCCGGTGTCGTGGTCTTCACCCCCGGTGATACGACCGAGACGATCACGGTAGCGACGAACAACGACGACGACGACGAGCAGAACGAGACCTTCTTGGTCAACTTGACCGCTCCAGTGAACGCCACCCT
>Ga0255058_10001743_pt1 | contig 12217 bp, 10 predicted proteins | sample Cases_109_9_MG_FD_188637 | JGI IMG/M metagenome (GOLD analysis project Ga0255058, IMG submission 188637) | Seawater microbial communities from Amundsen Gulf, Northwest Territories, Canada - Cases_109_9 | ecosystem: Environmental > Aquatic > Marine > Gulf | place: Canada: Northwest Territories... | reverse complement strand
TGAATATCGCCAGCGATATACCTGCACCGCACAATAGAAATCCGAGTGCAGTATTGTATTGCATTGGTACAAACGTAGGAATGACTTGTACCAGTGTCTCATTATGGATATACCAACCCACCACCACCACAAGCCCTAATGCGACAGAAAAAACACAGGCACACATTGCGGTAATGAATAAACACATCGATAATCGATTTCCTTTTACATTCAACACTTCGTTTCCCATAGCGAATTAATCTATTATTGGTGAATCTACTTATACACTTGACTCTAGTAGAATTGTGATAGTACACAAAAAGATAAATATTTTATTGTTTTCATCTTATCTTTTCTCCTAATTAATATTTTTCAATTCCTTCAATCCCTCAATTACACTTTAAAGGTTATCTTAAATTCTGTTCCATCATTCCTGTTAAGCTCGATTGTGCCTTTAAGCTGTTGTTTTAGTGAGTGAGTAAGAATCAGACCATTAATTCTTTGTGATAACATTAGCTTCTCCAAAGTTCTTGTCTGATGGATTCCGTTGTCAACAGTTTAATAACTACAGTGCTGGCAAAAAAAAGCGCAATGGATATGCATCTCTGTAAAGAGAACGATACCATTGCGCTTTAGACCTGAAAATTCTTCTTTTTGTGATAAAGAAATACATTTTGATTGCACCTTCACTTATAGGCCCAGAACCTGTTTGGAATACAGATCCATATCCTGCACGTCAAGAAAACCAACAATAAGGATGTTGGCTATTTCAAAAATACAATCGTCGCTGGTATTGAAAAATAAATTCTTTATTATATTACTTTTTTCCTCTAATTTTGGACGGTATAAGTATATTACCTTATTTAAATAATTGTAGTATAAAATCAATTAAAAATCGGTATTTACCATAAGTATGTGGGGTTAATGGAAAGAACAAAAATCCAAATTTTCCTTGATCTTAAAAGCAGGCGAAACACCTCTTGCCGTCTGTTAGAATTATTTTTGATGGGACAAGAATGTTTAATATCAAAATTGCTAAATTTGGGATTAATATATTTCCGGCGGTAATTTATTTACCTTTTAACTCTCCAGACAACTTTAATATGCTAAAATGTGTTTTGAGATATTTAATACAAAACACAATAACTGGATGATTTAAATGAGAATTGAAAATATTGTAATTGTTCCTTGTCATAGTAAGTATTTGTTTAAATGCCAAATTGCTGGAAAAACATGCTTATTACGAAATCTATTCAACCATAAATTACACGACTTTGATGTAGTGCATATTGTATTTGAAAGTAAAAGATTGTTTGTTTACCACATTTATCTTTAGTTTTATTATTGCAAAAAAAAGGAAGACATAAGCGGCAACTTATGTCCTCCGGATCATTTCCCCATTCACCAATGAAAAAAAATAATAATTATAGTCTAATTATATTAGTTAAAAATTTAATATATAAAGAACACCTGAAAATTTTATGACACTCTGATTAAAGATCAGAGTTGCCCTAATCTTTCTTTTTGTCCTCTAACGACTCAATAACTTCGTCAACTATTCCATAATCTTTGGCCTCTTGTGCAGACATGTAGAAATCTCTATCAAAGTCTTTTTCTATTTTCTCCATTGGCTGATTACTGTGCTTTACCAGTATTTCATTAAGACTTTTCTTCATAAACATTATCTCTTCTGCCTGTATACTTATATCAGTCGCCGTTCCCGTAGTACCACCCCATGGCTGATGCAGCATTATCCTTGTATGTGGAAGGCTGAACCTCTTACCCTTTGTCCCTGCGGCCATTAGTACCGCACCCATACTATAGGCAGAGCCGATACAGAAAGTAGCAACATCACAATGCACAAACTGCATTGTATCATATATCGCAAGACCTGCCGTGATCGAACCTCCGGGAGAGTTTATATAAACATTGATATCCTGATTCTTATTGTCATTCTGCAGAAATAACATCTGAGCAATTACAATGTTTGAAACATTGTCGTCTATCGGGCTCCCAATAAAGATGATCCGATCTTTAAGCAGCCTTGAGAATATATCATAATGCCTTTCCCCATACCCTGTTTTCTCCACAACGGATGGCACATATATATTTCCATAGCTCCCGTTAGGTATAGAATCAAACTCATTACGTGTACAACTGTTCATATTAGCGTCTTTAGTCACCTGATCCTCCTTACTGAATATTTTATTATTTTGCTTTTCATTTAACTTCCTTCTTAACTTTTTTCTTTCGTTTTTTCTTTAACCTCTTCTATGGTTGCCTCCTTCATCAAAAGACTAAGCGTCTTGTGCTCCTTCAACTGATGCCTCAGGTTTGACATACCATTTATCTTCTCAAGCTGTTTTTTCATGGCGGCAGGTTCAATACCATACATTCCTGCCATTCCGCTTATCCTTTGATTAATATCATTTTCTGTTACAAATATTTTTTCCTTTTCTGCTATACGATCAATAACCATTGACATCTTAAAATCCTTGACAACAGATTCTTCTGAAGCATTTTTCAAATCATCTATATTCTTTTCCATCTCTTCCATTGGAGTACCTTTGTTTATAAGTTCCATCTGGTATCTGTGAAGTCTTTCATTTGATTGACGGGCAATCATATCTCCAGGTAAATCAAAATCCGCCATCTCTATGAGTTTGCTGTAAACCTGCTCATGCATTTCGCTTTCTACCTGATTCTTCTTCTCTACCTCCAGCCTCTTTGATAGAAACTCCCTTAATTCGCCAAGTGTATCGTAACCAACCTGTTTTGCCAACTCATCATTTATATCAGGACTGGCAGGTCTTTTAATTTCTTTTATAGATATTTCCATCCTGGCAGACTTATTTCTGTGTTGTTCTACAGAAAAGTTGTCTCCTAATTCGACATCCATAGCAAGCTTGTCTCCGGATTTCGCACCTACAAGATTAGTCTTCAGATCAGGTACGTTAATATTAGCCACGCTGGAGCCGGAAACCATAACTTCCAATTCTTCGTCATTCCAGATTCTCTCGCCATTAATACCAACCTCACAATCACATATAATATAATCTCCGTCTTTTACTTTACCGTTATTCACAATGGTAAGTTGGGTTTTCTGCCTGCTTATAGCATTCAAAGCTTTCTCTATATCTTCATCAGTAACTGACACAGGCTTCTTCTTCAGTTGCATTCCTTTGTATTCTCCCAACTCAAATGTTGGTAATACCTCCAACGTAATCTCAAATTTTAACGGCTTGTCCAACTCAAGGTCAATATTTCCAACATCCGGGTCACCGATAGGTGATAATTTATTCCCTTCCAGTGCCTGCTGGTATGACTCGCTGACAACTGCCCGCTTGACCTCTTCTATAATTTTATCACTAAACTTCTTCTCAAGAAGCTTCCTGGGTGCTTTACCTTTTCTGAAACCAGGTAACTTGGCCATCCTGGATACTTCATTTAGTTGCTTTTGCCACTCATCTTTTATTCTTTCCTTTGGTATCTCAATCCTAAGTAATTTTTTACATGGTCCTACTTCTTCTATCTCTATATTCATTGTTTTATTTAAACCGTTTCTGTGGATTTTCTTTTAGACTTCCAGCTACACATCATGCCTGATTTGACAGCAAGACCAACAAAATGGAGCGGGTGATGGGATTCGAACCCACGACATTCACGTTGGCAACGTGACGCTCTACCACTGAGCTACACCCGCTTACAACTAATTATAATTAACCAATAAGGATTTACAATATATTTTTATTTGGTGCGAGAGGGGGGAGTCGAACCCCCATACCTTGCGATACTAGATCCTAAGTCTAGCGCGTCTGCCAATTCCGCCACCCTCGCTCACAACAGTTTATTTAAAGATTCAAAAATTCCTGAATTATTTTGCCCACCTGCCAATTAGTCTGTTAACAGACTAATGCGACCTTCTTTTGCCACATTTATGCCGCAATATTCACTTAGATAGCTTTTACCAATTTTCAAGTTTCGTTTCAAGTACTATATTATGCAATCATTTAATAATCACAGATCATTCTAAAATCACTTGCGCTACAAAAGCCTATATGATAGGATTTTCACGAACTTTTGAAACTGTTCTGGAAGCAAACTTTATAACTTAGAGTGTAATAAGCGATCTAATTTTTTAAGACAAGCTTAGAGTAAAGGTCGCTTTCAGCGGGAATACTTTCTTATTATGGTTTGATAGAATAAATTCGAAGCACAAAATCCGAAATCCGAAACAATTTTCAAATCACCAAAATTCCAATTTCAAAAACGAAAGAATTTAAGTCCACAAAATTTCTTTTGTTTTGAGCATTTAGTAATTTGAATTTTGGATTTGTTTCGTACTTCGATATTTTTATTTCGAGTTTTAACTAATGAAACTTCAACAACTTACAAAACATCAACAACATGTTGGTAGTTTTGGCGCTTTAAGCGCCTAATATGTACCCAAAAAGTATCGTCCATTATAGCTATTATTGATAGAAAGGATAAATAATGAAAGGTGTTGTTCTTGCCGGTGGTCTTGGTACTCGATTATTGCCTTTAACGAGAATTACCAACAAGCATCTATTACCTATTTTCGACAAACCAATGATTTACTATCCATTGCAAACCTTAATAAATGCCGGAATTGATGATATTATGATTGTTACCGGAGGTAATAACGCAGGTGATTTTCTCAGGCTTTTAGGCAATGGGAAGCAATTTGGCTTGAAGGACATAAGCTACACATACCAGGAAGGAGAAGGTGGAATCGCAGAAGCACTGGACCTGACCAGGAACTTCGCAGACGGTGAAAAGGTTTTGATTGTCTTAGGAGACAATATTATTGAAAAGAACATAATCAAAGAAAAGGTCGAATTTGAGAAACAAAAGGAAGGTGCTAAGATATTAATAAAGAAAGTCCCGTATCCATCAAGTTTTGGTGTTCCAGAACTTGAAGGGAATAAAGTGATTGGCATTGAAGAAAAACCTGAAAACCCTAAAACAGACTATGCCGTCATAGGCATTTATATGTACGATAGCCGTGTATTTGATATCATCAAAACACTTGAAAGGTCAGACAGGGGAGAATTAGAGATTACTGACGTTAATAATGCTTATATAAAAGATGGAACGATGACATGTTCGATTCTAGACGGTTGGTGGATAGATGCGGGCAGTTCACCGGAGAATTTAGCCGAGGCAACACAATTTGTTATCAAAACAGGCGCTAACAATTTAACATAAATTAAATGTTGCGAGTTACATGTTATGTTTCATTTAACTCGTAACGTGTAAACACGTAACTCGAAACCAAGGCTATGTTGTACTAAAATTATGCGTATTATTTCAGGTAAAGCAAAAGGTGTACGACTATCAGCTCTAAGCAGTAAACGAACCAGACCAATATTGGATAGAGCGAAGGAATCCTTGTTTAATATTTTAGGAGACTCTATACTTGATAGTATCGTTCTGGATTTATTTGCAGGTACCGGATCATTAGGAATAGAAGCTCTCAGTCGAGGTGCAAAAAGGTGTTTATTTGTAGATAATAGTACAAACGCAATTCGGGTGATTAAGAAAAATCTTCAGGATGCAGGATTTCCAGAAAAATCTGTTATTCTAAAAATAAACGTATTGAGATTATTAGGAATTTTGAAGAATAAGCATTTAGAATTCGACCTTATACTGGTAGCTCCTCCATATAAATTATTGGATTTAAATTGCAGAGACAGAAAAAGAATCTTTTCTGTGCTGGATGAGTGCGTTTCCAGAAAGATTATAAATGAAACAGGAGTCATTGTACTTCAACATCATAAAAAGCAAACGGTTAGCAAGGAAAGCTTCAAACAGTTGAAGATAATTGATGGAAGACGGTATGGCACTACACAGTTTACTTTCCTGGGAATAAACTCAACATCAAACCCTGTGACGCAAAAATCGTAATTACCAAATATCTAACTATGTAGTGGCGTAAAGTCCTCAGCGCAGTTTGTCCGGGGATTGCAACCTGCCCGAACAGGTACAGGCGGGTACGCCCCTACATTGAAATTCCTGAACTTTTGAATTAATATTGCTTCATTTGTGAATAAAAACAATTGTGAAATAAATAGAATTAACCTTAAGGCGCCTGCCAAGATAAATCTTTTCCTGGAAATTTTAGGCAAAAGAAATGATGGTTATCATGAAATTGAAACAGTAATGCAGGAAATTGATCTTGTTGATAACCTTCAGTTTGAAGAAATCCAGGAAGGTGTGAGGCTTAAATGCAATGACAAGAATATTCCTTCAGATGAAAACAATATTGTTTGTAAAGCTGCAAATCTTATTCTAAAAGAGTGCGGAATTAAAAATGGAGTATTGATAAGTTTAGAAAAGAATATACCTGTGGGAGCTGGTCTGGGCGGCGGGAGTAGTGATGCAGCGACAACCCTTAAGGCATTGAATTTACTTTGGAAAATCGGACTTGACGATACAGAGCTAATGGAATTTGCTGCAAAGCTGGGATCTGATATTCCTTTTTTTATAAAGGGTAAGACTTCGTTATGTAGTGGGAGGGGAGAAAAAATAACTCCGGTTGAAGTGAAAAAAGAAATGAATTATCTTGTCATTTTTCCGCATATCAATATCAGTACAACAACGATTTACAGAAACCTGAAAATTGACTTGACAAAAAAAAGAAAAGATGTAAGCTTTTTTTTGAACGCGCTAAAGCATCCTAAAGTTGCTGGTATCAGTAAGTTGCTATTTAACCGTTTAGAAGAAGTAATCTTCGCAACATACCCAGATTTGTTAGATGTAAAAAGGGATTTAGATCATTTTGATTTTTGTGGTTTGTCAATTTCTGGTAGTGGGTCAGCCTTCTTCGGTCTGTGCAAAGATAGGCAACAAGCAGAAGCTATCAAAGGCAAAATAGAACTAAGCAACATAGGAAATGTATTTGCGGTAACAAATGTTATAACACCATAGACAACGAGACTGGAAGGAGAACTTATTACTATGAATATTACTGAAGTCAGAGTGAAACTTACCGAAGCAAAAAAGAATCGTTTACAGGCTTTCTGCAGCATTACAATTGATGACGACTTTGTAGTAAGGGACCTGAAGATTATAGAAGGGTATAAAGGGGCTTTTGTTGCCATGCCGAGCAGAAAGCTCGCTGATAAGTGCCCTAAATGCAATTCCAAAAACCACCTTCGTGCACGATTTTGTAATGATTGTGGTGCTAAACTTGATGACAAACGCGCATTAGGGGAATCAAGAGGTGAAGTGGGGGAAGAATCCAAAGGAAAATTCAAGTTATATGCTGATACCGCTCATCCAATAAATTCTAAATGCCGTGATGAAATTGAACAAAAAGTACTTGCTGCATACAAGGAAGAAACTGAAAAGGCCAAACAGCCAGGCTATAAACCACCCGTGATGGGAGAGCCTGATACAGATGATGATTTCGACAACGAAAACAGTTAATTAATTTTAAGAGGATCATCCATAGCAAAGAAACGTAGGAACATCCTTTAAGTCAATTCAATTAACCGATCACAATTGACATATCTTGAAACACACGCTATACTTATCTAAAGAACTAATTATTTTACAATAAATCTATGTCTTGCCGGCTGAAATAAATTGGCAAATTTGGTTTATTTTCTAAAGCTTTGAAAGAGAGCTTTCTGTATTTCTATTTCTTCAGGCTGGCGAACTGAAGAACTTCCAATTTGCCAGCTTAAAAATAATCTAAAACTTCCAGAGAACCTGGCCTAACAAGAATGGAAAAAACTGGTTCGCAAATTTTAATTAATGCTTTAAAAAGAGAAAATGTTGAATACATTTTTGGCTTACCTGGCGGTGTAGTCATACCACTATTTGATACACTGTTTGATGATACAGACTTAAAGTTCATACTAACACGTCACGAACAGGCGGCAGGGCATGCGGCTGATGGCTACGCTCGGGCTACAGGAAAAGTAGGTGTTTGTCTTGTTACATCAGGTCCAGGCGCAACAAATTTAACAACCGCTATTGCAACAGCCTACATGGACTCTATACCAATGGTAGCCATAACCGGACAGGTCAAAACACATCTTATAGGTAGTGATGCATTCCAGGAAGCAGATGTAACCGGTATAACTCGCCCTATATCAAAACATAATTATCTCGTTAAAAATATTAAAGAACTGGGTAAGGTAATTAAGGAGGCGTTTTATATTGCATCAACTGGTAGACCGGGCCCTGTTGTTGTTGACCTCCCTGTAGACGTAACCACAGATAAATGGGATGGAGATATTCATGGAAAAATAAATCTTCCCGGGTATAAGCCATCATATGAAGGTAATATACGGCAGATAAAAATAGCAGCAGAGGCAATAAACAGATCTAAAAGGCCGGTAATTTATGCAGGTGGTGGAGTTATATTATCAAATAGCTCAGAACAACTTATCGAGCTTGCAGAAAAAGCCAATTTACCGGTAAACACGACATTACTGGCACTGGGAGTATTTCCTGAAGACAACGAAAAGGCACTGGGAATGATAGGAATGCATGGAACTGTACCTGCCAACTATGCTGTTCATGAAGCAGATTTGTTAATTGCAATTGGAGCAAGGTTTGATGACAGGATTACGGGTAAGATAGATGAGTTTGCTCCCTGTGCAAAGATTATTCATATAGATATAGACCCAACTTCTATCAGTAAGAATATCAGGGTTGACATCCCGGTTGTTGGTGATGCCAACAATATTCTTACTGAATTGATAAAACACGTAAATTATGCTGAAAGAAAAGAGTGGTTTGGAAAAATTGCTGAATGGAAGAAGAAATATCGCTTGTCTTATGATAACACAAGTGACGTTGTAAAACCCCAATACGTAGTTGAACAAATTTGCCAGGCAACTAAAGGCAAAGCAATTATCACAACTGAAGTCGGCCAGAACCAGATGTGGGCGGCACAATATTATACCTATACAAGTCCCAGAAGTTTCTTATCTTCCGGCGGCCTGGGTACTATGGGATTCGGTTTTCCTGCCGCAATAGGCGCCCAGCTTGGATGCCCTGACAAAATCGTTATTGACATTGCAGGTGACGGTAGTATTCAAATGAATATCCAGGAACTTAGTACTGTTGTTAAATATAAACTGCCCGTTAAGATTGCTATTCTGAACAATGGCTATCTTGGGATGGTAAGACAGTGGCAGGAGTTGTTTCATGATAAGAGGTATGCACATACAAAACTGGATGGTAATCCTGATTTTGTACAGGTAGCAAAAGCCTATGGTGCAGATGGTTTTCTGGTTGAAAAAAAGGAAGATGTCAGACCCATAATTGAAAAAGCAATTTCAATAGACGGTCCTGTAGTAATTGATTTCAGAATAGACCCGGAAGAGAATGTATTTCCAATGATCCCGGCAGGACAAGACATTAGTCAGATTAAGGGAGTTGAATTAATCTGAAGAATGGCATGAACACCTTTTAGGTTTTTCAGAAGATCACGTCTCTTAGAAAACCTGCATTTCAAATATATCAAACCATAAATAAGAGTAACTTTGTTAATTTCCTCCATAATAAGGGCCAAAAAATTAAGTATGAATCGTTTTTATGCTCCATTTAAGGCTGGGTTGAAAAATATATGGATTGATAGTTCAGAAAGCCATCACATTATACATGTCAAAAGATTAAAAACCGGTGACAATATCGTCCTGTTTAACGGTATGGGAATTGAGTGTAATGCCGAAATCGTTGAAATAAATGGAAATAGAGTCAGAGTAGAAGTTAATCAGTACAAGACTGTCAATAAAGAAAATAAGGTTGGCATCGACATAGCATTTGCTATTCCCAAGGGAAAACGTTCCCACTTTCTAATACAAAAATGTACAGAGTTGGGAATTCGCAAATTAATTCCAATAAATTACACACACAGTGTGGTAAAGCTTAAGGCCAAATCTTCCGAGAAAATAGAGAAGTGGCGCAAAATCGCGATTGAGGCATCAAAACAGTGCGGTCGCAACACGATAACAGAAGTTAGTGACGTTGTAGACTTTCGCAATGTCCTCGAAAACTCAGATATTTACGATCTTCCACTCTTCGCTTGTAGTCAATCAGATTCAAATAATCTAAAAAATACATTGCAAGAATATCCAAAAGTAAATAATATAGTAAGTTTTATTGGCCCGGAAGGAGGATTTACATCGAACGAGATAGAAATGGCAAAGAAAGCCGGATGTAAGTTCGTCAGCCTGGGACAACGGACTCTTCGAGTGGAAACTGCCGCAATTGCAGTTTCTGCAATCCTTTCGTATCATTATTCAAACTAACTATCGAGGTTATTTATGTTATACGCCGTAATTATGGCAGGAGGCTCTGGTACCAGGTTTTGGCCGTGGAGCCGAAGAAAAACACCAAAACAACTCTTGAAGATTACTGGACAAGATACTATGATTAAGCAGACTGTTGATCGTATTATTGGTGAAATACCTTCAGAGAATATCTATGTTGTAACAACGGCTTGCCTGGCTGACAGTACTAAGGGGGAACTGTCACAGATACCGGCCAAGAATATCATATCAGAGCCATTTGGCAGAGACACGGCGGCGTGTATTGGTCTTGCAGCAACCATAATTTCCAATAAAGACGCCGACGCCATCATGGCAGTTATGACGGCAGATCATATAATTGAACCCCCTGATCTTTTTTTAAAAGCATTAAAATGTGCAGAGAAACTCGCAACAGAAACAAACGCTCTTATTACGTTCGGAATTAAACCAAATGAGCCATCTGTAAATTACGGTTATATACAAAGAAGCGAAGATAGGATTAACCTTCAGGATTTCCAGATTTATGATGTAAAATGCTTTACAGAGAAACCGGATCGTGCTACAGCCAAAGGTTTTGTGCAGAGTGGTAAATATTACTGGAACAGTGGCATCTTTGTCTGGTCTGTAAGTACAATTCTGGAAAATATAAAAACTCTCATGCCAGAATTATCTAAGGGCCTGGCGAGGATTGGAGAATCAGTAAATACACCTGACGAATCAAATGTTATTTACAATGAATATGAAAAATTTGATAACATATCAATAGATTATGGAGTAATGGAAAAGGCTTCAAATGTAAAGATAATTGAGGCAGATTTTAAATGGGATGACGTTGGTTCCTGGCTTGCTATAGAAAGGTTGAACAAGTCAGATCAAAATAATAATACCATACTAGGTGAACATTGTGGACTTGACGCTCAGGGAAACATAATAATCGGAGACAAAGGACACTTAATAACAGCTATAAACGTGTCAGGCATGATTATAGTAAACACAAAAGATGTTACCATGGTTTGCAACAAAAACAATGCTGAAGATATTAAGAAATTAACTGATCTCTTGAAAGAAAGAGGTTACGATTGCTATCTATGATTTTCTGATTATTTAATATAAAGAATTTACAAATTAACTTATTTATAAAACACAATGAATTGCAAATAATTTTTATCTCGCATCTATGAGAGGGGGTTGAAACAAAAAAGTATTATGGAAATTAATAGAAATACGATAATTAAACATCTGGTCAAGAAACACCCGGAAACCCTGTCAGTATTCAGGAAATATAATCTTGTTGTAGCCGGAGGCGTAAGAGGGCCTAATGAACCTCTGGCATTCTTCGCAAAGGCTCATGAGGTGGATTACGACGAAATAGTTAAGGAATTGGAAGCAGCTATTGAAAAAGGTCCGGACGAAAACACTGAGACGGCAGAGCTGGTAGAAGACAAGGTTTATGAGAAGTTCTTTAAGACAGCTATCTTAATGGCACTAACAATAGGTGTGACAGTTGGCGCGATAGTATTAACTTATATAGGCAAAACCCAGGATTTCCATTATGTACTTCATAAACTTGTCCAGACACATGGACATGCCCAATTGTTTGGATGGGTGGGTCTTTGTATTATCGGTTTTGCATACTATATAATTCCCCGGGTTAAAAACGTAGAACTCAAATATCGTGAATTAACAACCACAAGCTTCTGGCTGATAGTCACAGGAACTGTTATAAGGATATTTGCCCAACCTTACGCAAATGAATTAACAAACATCCTTCTGCCAATATCAGGGTTATTAGAATTTATGGCAATTGCGTTATTTGCCTTCATTATTTTAAGTACCGTCCTTGCAAGTCAGGAAAAGAAAGAACCATACGACAAATTTATAATGGCAGGGGTATTATGGTTTCTGGTTTGCGGTTTTATGAACTTTATTATGGATGTCGTTATGTT
>Ga0255058_10001741_pt1 | contig 12221 bp, 10 predicted proteins | sample Cases_109_9_MG_FD_188637 | JGI IMG/M metagenome (GOLD analysis project Ga0255058, IMG submission 188637) | Seawater microbial communities from Amundsen Gulf, Northwest Territories, Canada - Cases_109_9 | ecosystem: Environmental > Aquatic > Marine > Gulf | place: Canada: Northwest Territories... | reverse complement strand
GATATCTCGACGGACATCATCTACCCGGGCCGATACATGGCGACGGTGCTGCCGACGGAGACGCCGCAGTTCGCCTTCGCGGACAACGCCGGGTTCAATCAGGCGCTCAAGAAGAAGCATGTCCCCGCGGGGAGCTTCATCGTGGCCGGGGATAACTTCGGCTGCGGTTCCTCACGCGAACAGGCCGCCTCGTGCATCAAGGGCTACGACCTGATCGTTGTGGCCCGCAACTTCGCGAGGATATTCCTGCAGAACTCGATAAACGTCGGGCTGCAAATGATCATCTGCCCCGGTATCGAGGCCGAGGAGGGCCATGAACTGGAGGTCAGGGACAACAAGGTCTGGAACCTGACTTCTGGCAAGTCCTTTGCGATTGAACCGCTGCCGCAGGCCCGCCAGGCCATCATCGACGCGGGTGGATTGATCCCCTATGCGCGGCGACTGCTGCTGGAGCGCGGCGTATAAGCAGGATAAAAGCCCGATTTTCTGGAAATCAATTTGCGGGAATTCCGCTGCACCTGCCGCCTCTGCATCTGTCATGCGGCTTGCATACGCAACCGTCGCGTCAATCATTGGACCTGGTGAGCCAGACCTTCAGGTGCGAAAGGTAAAGGTATCAATATGAAAATAAGCTCAAACCAAATGCTGAAATTTATGTTTATCCTGGGAGCAATAGTTGATGGCGCAATTGCAGTATCGTGGTTCCTGATAGCATCAGGTATGAAAATACCGAATATACTCAATGGCCATGTTGGATCGGGTTCAGACTATCAACTGGCGATGTATATTGGAGCGATGTTTATGGCGGGCTGGACTGTATTGTTGGCTTGGGGGGCCATAAAACCCATTGAAAGACGAGGCCTGCTTCTAATTACTTCTGTGCTTCTTTTTCTATCGGTCATTTTCGAACTAGTGTTTTTTCGGGACATGCTGGGCGGCGCTGGATTTATATTTGGGGTAACCAAGCGCATATTGTTGGGCGTGTTAGCGACAGCAATCTATCTCTATTCGTTTAGAAGCATAAATACAATCTACGAATCACGAGGCAAGACAGGATGAGAGAAACTGGCTTATTACTAAAGCGAGAAACAATGGCAATCCCAAAATGTCCGCACTGCAAGAAGGATGTCGATACAGTTTCTTATAGAGAGCTCTCCGGTGGATTCTGGGGAAGAAGATACATTTACTTTTGCCCGTCCTGCCTGAACACATTAGGTGTTTCCCACCGCAAGGGATTCTTCATGGGTTAGCTGTGATAACTCAGGTCGAACGGCGGGTATGATGCGTTTTCAGTCCAATGGCCAGCGGGGGGCAGATGGCTAATTCATATGACATTCCGTCTAACAAGCAGACGAACTGGGCGTCAGAGCAAGATTTCAAGTTCAAATATGTTGTTGGCGGTCAACCTGTAGGATTCGGTCGGGTCAAGGTTCATTGGGCCGGTGACGGTATCCACTGTGGAGAAGACTTTCTGCCATTTGACGCCATTCTTGATACGACGACACGTGGCACGAGGATCGCGATATTACTCGCTCCGAATTTTCACCCAACCGGGAAAATGGCCAAGCGCCTCCAGGAAGGCCACATGATCGCGATAGAACCTACGGGCGTATCGGCGAGGCAACTCGAGATGGCTATCGATCGGCGCTGCTCGGCCAGAGAAGCTGCGGCGAGACGGCGTCAATTGGTGGCCGACGGGCACGCGGATCTGGTCCGTGAGGAAATATGTCCGACCTGTGAATCGATGGTTGATCTTTCAGGACTGGAGCGAACGGACTACACCTACTGTCGATTCTGCGAATCTCTTTTTACTCGCGACAAATGTATGAACGGCAACGAGTACAGAACCTGTGACCAGTGCGAAATGTTTGACCATATTCAGCCTTACACCGAGTTCTATTTCTATTTCTTTGTGATCTTGTACGGGTTCTCTTATAAGCAGGTTTTCCTGTGCCACAGCTGCGCCAACAAGCTGTTTCTGAAAGCTCTCGGTCTGAATTTGATCTTCGTGCTGGGCGTTCCAAGCGCAATATGGGTGAAGTTAAAATCATTTATGAATCGCAAGCATGACTTTGAGGGTCTCACTAAGGCGAATTCGCTGTCCAGGTCGGGAAAACCTCAGGAAGCAATGCATTATTACCAGGCAATCCTTGCCAATTATCCCAACCACCCTGCAATACTCATGAACAAAGCGTTAGGTCAGTACAATGGCGACGATCAGTCGGGAGCGGTAGCAACGCTGCAGGAGTCCCTGCGAGCCTGTAACCACTACCGGCCAGTCTTGAGGATGCTGAATCAGTAGGGCGACTCAGGCTGGAAATAGCCTCGGCTGCGTTTCCGGAGTTCTCGAGGAACCTCAACACGGGCGGGCACAACGAAGTTGATTCGCACTGGATCGAAGCGCGTCAGCGTGTCTATCGCAGCTACACGAGACCTTCCCGCCTGATGCTCCCGGTCACTGATCGACAATAGATCATAGTTTCGACGGGCTTGCACTGGGAGCCGGGTATTCGGGGATCGGACCCCTCACTATCTAATTGGCTGCCTCAGCGGAGAGCAGCTGCTGATCAGCACCGAAGTGGTAGCTGAACGACAGCCCCAACATATCGACACCCGGATTGCTATTGCTCAATCCCGCATTGGATGTGTGCTGGTATCGAAGCAGGAGGCAGGTTTTCCTTTGTCGATCCAGGTAGGCACCGAGCCCCAAGTAGCTGGTAAAGAAGAAATTGCCGCCGAGGGGCTTGCCGCCAAATTGAGATTTGCTGACATAAGTCGGGTGCGAGCCAATATCCATAAACCATCTGCCCGGTTCGCTCTTGTTCATATTTATATTGAACCGGTATGTGGGACCGAAGGAAACGAATAAAGCCGAATCGTTGCCACGCTCCAGGCGGCCGGCGGTGAAATCCAGCTTGCTTGGCACCCAGAAACTCTTGGACACCGTGTTTACCCGGTAGCTGAGCAAGAGGCCGTGCTGACGCATCCCGCTGAACTTCTTCACCGACTCTGCCGAGAGAATGCCGACTGAACTGAGTCGAATATCGGCACGCGCCGACGGTGCGAGAAATATCGCACACAGAACTACCGCCAGGCTTGATTGCAGCTTACTCATCGGCTCCCCTTTTTGTTCTTGTGGCGCCGACTCCCGCCAGCCTCCTACTGCTGCGGAACTCATGAGGCGCACCCTCGCACGCCTCTATTTGGGCCTATCATTAGACGATTCAGGCGATAAATCAACTCTATTTCGGCCTATAGACGGTTCCAGGCCTGAAAACCGGCGTGTGTAGCATGACGAATTGCGTTGCGCCCCCCCTGGAGATTGCCTTATAATCCGCGGCCTGCGAGGTGGTGGGATCAGGCTGATAGCTGGTTTGTTCCGCCCCCGCTACCAGATTCTTGGTAGAAACAAAGCCCCGCTATGGGGTTTTTTGTTGCCCGGGGCAGATTCCGGGCAGGGCTAAGGAGCAGAATAAGAATGGGCCAGAGGCCCATTTTTCGTTTTACGAACATATAGTTAGGTGATTTAGTCGGTGAGCCGTGAGGATTTGATGAAAGTGCTGGAACCCGCCGTGGAACGTCTGGGTTACGAATTGACGGACCTCGAGATCAAGCTCGAGGGCCGGCAAAGCGTCGTCAGGCTTTTCATCGACAAAGCCGATGGCGTCGGGCTGGAGGACTGTGAAACGGTAAGCCGGCAGATCAGCGCACTACTGGACGTTGAGGATCCGGTGCCGGGGCGCTACGTGCTTGAGGTGTCTTCCCCGGGGCTGGATCGAAAGTTGACGAAAGTTGAGCATTTTCAAAGGTTTATGGGCCAAGATGTCCGGGTGAAATTGCGCTTTCCGGTCGAGGGACGGAGAAATTTTCGCGGCGCACTGAGGGCCGCGAACGAGGAAAACATAGAAGTTGAGGTGGATGGCGAGTCGCATCGTTTGTCGATGGCGACGATTGAGTACGCCAGATTGGTGCCGACGCTTTAGCGGAGTAGCAGGTAAATGAGTAAAGAAATTCTGATGGTTGTCGACGCCGTTTCGAACGAAAAAGGTGTCGAGAAAGAGATCATATTCGAGGCCATCGAAGCGGCACTGGCGTCTGCAACTCGCAGCCGACACGGCGAAGATATCGAGGTTCGCGTTGCGATCGACCGCGAGACAGGCGAGTACGACACGTTCCGGACCTGGCTCGTGTTTGAAGACGATTCGCCGGACCTCGAGTTCCCGGATCGCGAGCTGCGCATGATCGACGCTGTCGATATCGACGAAAATGCTGAGCCGGGCGGCCACGTCGAGGTGCCGATGGACTCGGTCGAATTCGGCAGGATCGCCGCGCAGACTGCCAAGCAGGTGATCGTGCAAAAGGTCCGCGAGGCTGAGCGCGAGCAGGTCGTTGAGGAATACAAGGACCGGGAAGGTGAACTGTTGTCGGGCATCGTCAAACGGGTCGACCGCAATGGCGTATATATCGATTTGGGAGGCAATGCCGAGGGATTTGTATCCCGTGACCAGATGATTCCGCGAGAGCCCGTTCGCCCGCAGGATCGCATGAAGGCGGTCCTGACCGAAGTTCGGTCGGAACAGCGCGGGCCACAGCTCTTCATGACACGAACCTCGCCACAGTTCCTGATCGAACTGTTCAAGATCGAAGTTCCCGAAGTCGGCCAGGGACTGATCGAGATTCTTGCCGCAGCACGGGATGCCGGACTGCGGGCGAAAATCGCCGTCAAGAGCAATGACGCAAGGATCGACCCGGTGGGTGCCTGCGTCGGAATGCGTGGCTCTCGTGTTCAGGCGGTCTCAAACGAACTGGCCGGCGAACGTGTCGACATTATTCTCTGGGACGACAACGCGGCCCAATTCGTGGTCAATGCCATGTCGCCCGCCGAGGTGGTGTCCATCGTGGTCGACGAAGACGCCCACAGCATGGATATTGCCGTCGACGAAGAAAAGCTGTCGCAGGCAATCGGCCGTGGCGGTCAGAACATTCGTCTCGCGAGTGAACTTGCCGGTTGGGAACTCAATGTAATGACGGAAACCGACGCGGAGCAAAAGAGCGAAGCGGAAATGCGTACGCTGATCGAACTGTTTTCCAAACAGCTCGACGTGGACGAGGAAGTCGGGCTCATTTTGGTTCAGGAAGGTTTCTCAACGATCGAAGAAGTGGCATACGTACCGGCATCAGAACTCGTCGAAATCGAGGAGTTTGATGAGGACATCGTCAACGAGCTGCGCACCCGCGCTCGTGACGTGCTGCTGACTAAGGCGATCGTCCAGGAAGAGAAGATCGACGAGGCCGAGCCCGCTGAGGACCTGATGAGTCTTGAAGGCATGGACAAGGGTCTCGCGTTCAAACTCGCAAGTGAAGGTGTTGTAACGCGGGAAGATCTCGCGGAGTTGGCAACGGACGATTTGCTCGAGATCAAGGAAATGGATCAGGAAGAGGCTGCGGCGCTGATCATGAAAGCGCGTGCGCACTGGTTTGAAACGGAACAACAGGCCTGATCACTGGTTCATCGGGAGTTAGACAATGGCTGACGTCACGATTGCACAATTTGCAGATGTATTGAAAGTTCCCGTCGAGAAGTTGCTGGCACAACTCGACCAGGCGGGCATCGAGGTCAGTGGATCGGAAGACACGATTTCCGAGGACGCCAAGCTCGAACTCCTGACACACCTCCGGCGCAGTCACGGCCAGGAGGACACGTTGGTTTCTGATGGCGCCCCGCGCCGAATAACGCTTCGCCGCAAATCGCTGTCGGAGCTGAGGTTGGCAGGCGCGCAGGGTCGCTCGCGCACGGTTAACGTAGAGGTTCGCCAGAAGCGGACCTATATCAAACGAAACGTGCTCGAGGAGCAGGCGCAAAAGGAACAGGAGGAACTCGATCGCAAGCGCAAGGAAGAGCAGGATCGTCTTGATGCCGAGAAACACGAGCAGGAGCGTTTGAAGGCAGAGAAGGAAGAGAAGACACGGCTGGAGGAAGAGGGCCGCCGCAAGGAGGATGAAGCCAAGCAGCAGGCCGAGAGCGAAGCGCTCGAAGCAGCAAAAGCGGCAGCGGAAGAGAGCGCCCGGCTCGAAAAAACCGAGCAGGATGCCCGAGATCGCCGCGCCAAGGAAAAGGACAAGAAAAGAGGCAAGCCGACGGATACACGCTACGGCCGCAAAGAATTGCACGTCGCCGGCGACAAGAGCGGCCGCCGCAAGCGCAAGGCGCCGATCAGGCGGCGGCCGGTATCCCTGAGTACTGACGGACAGCACGGTTTCGAAAGACCCACGGCACCCGTTGTGCACGAGGTCGAGATTCCTGAAGGCATCGCAGTAGCGGAACTCGCACAGCGCATGGCCGTAAAGGGCAATGAAGTCGTCAAGGTTCTGTTTAATATGGGTGCAATGGTGACCATCAATCAGGTCATCGATCAGGACACTGCGATTCTCGTTGTCGAAGAACTGGGACACATTGCGAAGCAGATCAGCGGCACGGCTGTCGACGAGGACTTACTTGCCGACGAGCAGCCGACAGGCGAAGAAGTTCCACGAGCACCTGTGGTCACCATCATGGGGCACGTCGATCATGGCAAGACGTCCCTGCTCGATTATGTTCGTCACACCAAGGTCGCGGCCGGTGAGGCCGGCGGCATTACACAGCATATCGGTGCGTACAATGTAAAAACAGACAAAGGGAGTATCACGTTTCTCGATACGCCGGGCCACGCTGCGTTTACAGCCATGCGAGCCCGTGGTGCGCAGGCGACCGATATCGTCATCCTCGTTGTGGCCGCCGATGACGGCGTCAAACCACAGACTATTGAAGCGATCGAGCATGCTAACGCGGCCAAGGTGCCGATCGTTGTTGCGGTCAATAAGATTGACAAGGAGAACGCCGACATAGAGCGAGTGAGGAATGAATTGTCGCAACACGAGATCATTTCGGAGGAGTGGGGCGGTGAGCACCTGTTCGTGAATGTCTCTGCACAGACAGGAGAAGGCATCGATGCATTGCTGGATGCTATCGTGTTGCAGGCTGAGATCATGGACCTCAAAGCGGTCGCTGAAGGTCCGGCGCATGGCATTGTTATCGAATCCAGCCTCGAAAAAGGTCGCGGTGCGGTAGCCACCTTGCTGGTGCAGGCGGGAACACTGAAGCAGGGTGACATGATCATCGCGGGCGAAGAATACGGCCGCATCCGAAACATGTTTGACGAGACCCAGAAATCGATCAAGTCGGCGGGTCCATCCAGCCCGGCCGTTGTGCTCGGCCTGTCCAAGACGCCCAGCGCCGGCGACGACTTCCTCGTCGTCAAGAACGAGCGCAAGGCCAGAGAAGTTGCGGAGTTCCGTCAGACCAAGTCCCGCGAGTCTAAACTGGCTCAGCAGCAGGCCGCAAAACTTGAAGACGTATTCAGCCAGATGACCGAGGCAGAAGCGGCCACGGTACCTTTATTGATCAAATCGGACGTGCATGGCAGTACCGAGGCACTGCGTGACGCCCTGACGAAGCTGTCCAATGACGAAGTAAAAGTCAAAGTCATCAGTTCCGGCGTTGGTGGCATCACTGAATCAGACGCTACACTCGCTGATGCGTCAAACGCCATCATCATCGGATTCAATGTTCGTGCAGACAGCGCAGCCCGTGCTGCTATCAAGGAGTCCGGCGTCGATGTTCGCTACTACAGCATCATTTATGAAGCGATCGACGATGTGAAAGCGGCGCTAAGCGGCCTTCTGGCGCCCGAGATCCGCGAGAACATTGTGGGACTCGCTGAAGTCAAGGAAGTCTTTATATCGCCAAAACTCGGCAATATTGCCGGCTGCATCGTCATCGAAGGCTACGTCAAACGCGCAAATCCGATCCGCGTCCTCCGGGACAATGTCGTCATCTACGAAGGTGAGCTCGAATCACTTCGACGCTTCAAGGATAATGTCAATGAAGTTAAATCGGGCACCGAATGCGGTATCGGCGTCAAGAATTACAACGACGTGAAGGTCGGCGACCAGATCGAATGTTTCGAACGGGTGGAAGTCGCCCGTATGCTCGAATGATCCCGCGCCTTATACAGCAGAGCAAAGAATAATGCCCCGCGAGTTTTCACGTAACCAGCGATTGGCTGTGCAGGTGCAGCGCACTTTGAGCGAATTGCTGCGATTTGAGGTAAAGGATCCGAGCCTCAACGGCGTTTCGCTGACGATTGTTGAAATGACGCGCGATCTCAGTCTCGCCAGGGTCTATTTCAGCCTGCTAAACCCCGATGACGACCCGGATACCGCACTACAAGGCCTGCACCGGGCATCAGGCTTCCTGCGTGGCAAACTCGGCAGTGCGCTGCAGGTTCGCCATGTGCCGGAGCTTCGTTTCCTGCACGACGATAGCGTTGCCCATGGCATGAAGATCAGCCAGCTGATCGAGAACGCCAACAACGCAGACCCCGACAGGTAATCGGCAATGAAAACATCTGTTGCTGACGGGCCGGGGAGAGCATCTGTCGACGGCTTGCTGCTCCTGAATAAGCCGGCAGGCATCACGTCGAACCAGGCGCTGCAGAAGGTCAAGAAACTGCTCAAGGCGAAAAAGGCTGGCCACACGGGGAGTCTGGACCCTGCGGCAACCGGCATGTTGCCGCTGTGCTTCGGTGAAGCAACCAAGGTATGCGCCTACCTGCTCGACGCGGACAAGATCTACCGGGTCACGGCACGTCTCGGCGTCGCCACCGATACCGGCGATGCCGACGGCAAGGAAACGGCGGCAGCCGAAGTCCCCACGCTGGATCGCCAGGGCTGGAAAAAGGTCCTGGCAGGGTTCTGCGGCGAAATCGAGCAGGTGCCGCCGATGTATTCGGCGCTGAAAAAGGACGGAATACGCCTGTACGAGCTGGCCCGCAAGGGAGAGGTCGTTGAACGTGAGGCACGCAGCGTTCGGATTCACGATATCAGCCTGCTCGAAGTGAGCGGCAACCGGCTGGTCTTCCGAGTGCATTGTTCGAAAGGTACCTATGTACGAACCCTGGTCGAGGATATTGCCAGGGCCGTTGGCACGGTGGCGCATACTGCCAGCCTGCACCGGGAATCGGTCGGTGACTTTCGAGCCGAGGACATGCTGGATCTGCCGAGCGCCGAGCGCTTTGCGGCATCCAGTCCCGAAGCGCTTTGCGAGCATCTGCTTCCCGCTGATGCGGCATTAGCCGGCTGGCCGAAGCAGCAGATCGACCAGGATGCCGCAGCACGCTTTACCGGCGGTCAGGTAGTGCCCATGGGAGTAAAAGAAGACCCTGCACAGACCGGCCGGGTCAGGGTCTATAGCAATGGCGGCAAGCAGTTTCTCGGCGTGGGCGAGCTGGCAGGAGACGGCACCATCGCGCCGCGTCGGATATTTCGGGTTGCTGAAAACAGTCGGCCTGTGGCCAGGGAAGAAAACCCTGATTTTTAGCTGATTTAGGCTATCAACTGGCCCAATCAGGCGCTAAAATAGCGCGCTGCAAAATAGGGCCAGCAGAGTTAGAGAACGTTCGGAGCGTCGTTGAGATGTCACTTTCCACTGAAGAAAAGAGCAACATAATTTCGGATTATTCCCGCGGGGATGCCGATACAGGCTCGCCTGAGGTACAGGTTGCACTGCTGTCCGCAAGAATTTCGGAGCTCACCAGCCATTTTGGCGAGCACAAAAAAGATCATCATTCCCGGCAGGGTCTTTTGAAGATGGTGAACAAGCGACGCAAGTTGCTCGACTATCTGAAATCGAAAGACCAGGATCGGTATCGCGAGCTGATTTCCCGGCTCGGTCTCCGCCGTTAATTTTTTCATCGGCGCCTCGGCAATGGATTAGATCAACAGTCGGCCCTGAAACGGGTTCGCCACGGATTACCTTGCCAGTACAGATCAATAATCAGAGTAGAACAGTGAAAGCTATAACAAAGACGTTCCAGTACGGGGAACATGAAATCACTATGGAAACGGGCGCGATCGCGCGTCAGGCGGACGGAGCCGTATTGGTCAAAATGGCCGAAACGGAAGTCCTCGTAACTGCCGTTGGCAGGAAGGAAGCAGATCCTGGCCGCGACTTTTTTCCATTAACCGTCAACTATCAGGAAAGAACCTACTCGGCCGGCAAAATCCCGGGCGGGTTTTTCAAAAGGGAAGGTCGGCCAGGCGAGAAAGAAGTCCTGACATGCCGGCTGATCGATCGGCCGGTACGGCCGCTGTTCCCAAAAGGGTTCAAGAACGAAGTCCAGATCATTGCCACCGTGATGTCACTGAACCCTGATGTCGATCCGGACGTCCCGGCGTTGATTGGTGCATCCGCTGCGCTGGCGATTTCCGGCATGCCGTTTGCCGGCCCGATAGCTGCCGCCAAGGTTGGCTACAAGGACGGCAACTATCTTCTGAACCCCGGCGCGTCCGCATTGGTGGATTCCGATCTCGAACTCGTAGTCGCGGGAACGGCACATGCGGTGTTGATGGTCGAATCGCAAGCAAAATCGCTATCCGAGGAGGTCATGCTCGGGGCCGTAATGTTCGGCCACGAACAAATGCAGGTAGCGATCGCCGCGATCAACGAACTGGCAGGAGAAGCCGGTAAGCCAAAATGGGATTGGGAGGCACCGGCCGTTGACGAAGAGCTTGAGAAAGCCGCTGCAGATGCTGCCGAGAGCGGACTGTCCGATGCCTATCGTATTACCGATAAGATGGAACGACAGGCCAGTGTCGGAGATACCAAAGCAGCTGCAAAAGAATCTCTCAACGGTGGTGACGATGCCCGCTGGTCATCGGACGAAGTCAAAGGTGCCCTGTCGAAGCTCGAAAAGCGCATTGTTCGTCAACGGGTAATAGCCGGTGAGCCAAGAATCGACGGTCGCGACAAAAACACCGTCAGGCCGATTAACGTCGAAGTCGGCGTACTGCCGCGAACTCACGGCTCAGCCATTTTCACGCGTGGCGAGACGCAGGCGATCGTTGTGACAACGCTTGGCACCGGTCGCGACGCACAGATCATTGATGCAATCGAAGGTGAACGGAAGGATCCGTTCATGTTGCACTACAACTTCCCGCCGTATTGCGTCGGTGAGACCGGTTTTATGGGTTCAACGAAGCGGCGCGAAATCGGCCACGGAAAACTGGCTCGCCGCGGCATTCAAGCTGTCATGCCGAGCATGGAAGACTTTCCCTATGTGATTCGTGTTGTCTCCGAAATTACCGAGTCCAATGGTTCCAGCTCTATGGCCTCGGTTTGTGGAACCAGCCTTTCGCTGATGGACGCTGGTGTGCCGATAAAAGCCCCGGTTGCAGGTGTTGCCATGGGCCTCGTGAAAGAGGGCGATGATTACGCCGTACTCACCGACATCCTGGGTGACGAAGATCATCTCGGCGATATGGACTTCAAGGTTGCCGGCACCAACGATGGCATAACCGCGTTGCAAATGGATATCAAAATCGACGGCATCACCAAAGAGATCATGAGCGACGCGCTGGCGCAGGCAAAGGATGCGCGTCTCCATATTCTCGGCGAAATGAACACCGTCATCAAAGAGCCGCGAGAAGAAATGTCCGAATGGGCGCCAACAATCATCACCTTTAAGATCGATCCGGAGAAGATCCGGGACGTCATCGGCAAGGGTGGCTCGGTTATTCGCGCAATGACCGAGGAAACCGGTGCGACTATCGATATCGACAATGATGGCACGGTCAAGGTTGCATCGGTCGATGGTGCGTCCGGCAGAGAAGCAGTTCGTCGTATCGAACTGATCACTGCTGATGTGGAAGTAGGCCGCATTTATGAAGGAAAGGTCGCTCGCCTGATGGATTTCGGCGCTTTTGTCACGATCCTGCCCGGCAAAGATGGCCTCGTTCACATCTCGCAGATTTCGAACGAGCGGGTCGAAAAAGTCAGCGACAAACTGTCCGAGGGCGATATCGTTCAGGTAAAAGTTCTCGAAGTCGACCGACAGGGTCGGGTACGGCTCAGCATGAAAGAGGTTGAGGCAGCCTAGCCCAGGCAGAGTTATTCTGACCGCACACGTATCGGCACATTGCCGGTGAGCTTGCAGTGCCACCGATCAATGTGCCAATTTCCTCTGTGCCTCAAATCCAGCCCGGATCAGAACCAAATCCACGAACTAAAGCGGTTTTCGGCGGTCACATGGCATGTGGAAAAACCTCAGATTAGCGCAAAGCTATAAGTATCAAGACCGGCATCGAGTCGGTTTATCTACTAAACGTAGGGAGAAAAAAATGAC
>Ga0255058_10001740_pt1 | contig 12224 bp, 11 predicted proteins | sample Cases_109_9_MG_FD_188637 | JGI IMG/M metagenome (GOLD analysis project Ga0255058, IMG submission 188637) | Seawater microbial communities from Amundsen Gulf, Northwest Territories, Canada - Cases_109_9 | ecosystem: Environmental > Aquatic > Marine > Gulf | place: Canada: Northwest Territories... | reverse complement strand
CCATCGCGTCCCTGGTGTCGACAAGGACATGCATTACGACGGTCCATTTGCCGCTTGGCATCTTGTACTTAAAAAATTCGAGTTCCCTGGCGCCGCCGCCACGGGCGAGCAATTTGGGTTGCAGACTGTTCGCGAGCTCGATGAGTTCATCGCTCGCCGCAAACAGCGCCTGCACGGCAGGATCCGGCTTTTCGAAGTCTACGAGTTGAATCTGCCCGATAAGCACGGGATCGGTCGACGTGGCTCTGAATCCGCCCGACGATCTTGCGGTTTTCGCCGCGCTGCTGATGCCGGCGACAATAGACGGTTCTTCGACGACCATCGGCACGATGTAGTCCTGGCCATTGACGCGAAAATTAGGCGCGGTCGCGAGCGGCAAACCGAATACGCCAATTACATTTTCGACCATTTTGTCAGCGAGCTCAGGCGGGAGCAGCTGAGCTTTGTCCAACAGCAAGCGGGCGTCCGTTGGTTCGATCAGCTCGCGATCTGCCAGTGCCTCAATCCTTTCGGCAATGCTCATGCGATAAAAGTGCGCGATTCGTGAATCAGTCAATGCTGTACTCAGTTCTCAAGAATTGCACCGCTGACTTCCAGCGATACGTCCAGTAATCGATAACCACAATGGCCGGCAAAGTTTGCAAATTCTGCGACGGCCTCCCGGTCGGTAGCGAACACTACGCCCGAGTCACCACCGCCTGCTCCGCAGGGCTTGTATACGACTTTACGTTCTGCCGCAGCTTCGGCCAGCTCCTTGTGCCCAGCATCGAATATGCCGAGATCATGGTCAACATCGAATTGCATCAGAACGTTGACGTATCGATGGAATTCGGCGAGTAAATCGGTCGTCCCACCATTCGCCCAGCAACTGGCAGTAGCTTCGGCAGCCTCGCAGAGTCGTGTAATACTTGCTGGAAATCCCATGCTGCGCCGCGCTTCATCGAGTTTTCGCAGTTGCTCGCTTGTGCTGCTCGGGAGGCCACTCCACAGAAGCGCGTATTCGAGCCCCACGGGCCACGTCATCGGCCGACCGAATACCTCGTCCTGCATACGAAATTCGATCACCCCGCCCGCCAGACTTGCCGCGATGTCCACACCACTTCCCTGGCCGTGCTGCAATCGCCGGTGTGCCTCTGCCGCATTTTTTGCATCAACACCTGCCCTCTCTGTCACATTCGAAAAGGCCGTGACCAGGGCAACCGTCAACGCTGCGCTCGATCCCAGCCCGAGTTTCGAGCCTGAGACAGGATCGAGAAATTTCGACGTATCCAGGCTGATGTCGAAATTCCCGCTTATACCCATGCCTGCCCAGACCTCATGCAACAGATCCAGACCGCCCTCCGGTGGGCCATCCCCAATCCACTCGAAAATACCGTCTTGGTTGGCCGAAAACTTCCACTGTCCATCGATATATCCGCTTGTACGAACGGTCTGGTAGTCGCTGGCCGCCATACTCACTTCAGCTCGGGCGCGTTTGTCGATCGCCATGCAAATTGCGGGAGCCCCCTCGAGAACCGCATATTCACCGCTGAGGACGACTTTGCCCGGTGCGCTTGCGACTGCGGACGTCACGGCTGTTCCACAACACGGGCGCCGAGACCCAGTCCGCTGGAGTAGGTTTTCACGACACCGTCAATGCCGGCAAGCGTATCCCTGACAACCACCTCAGCCGACGGAAGACACACAGCTTTTAGCTGCGGCCCGGCATCGATCGTAAAAAAAACAGGCTCGGCCTTTTTTTGCAGTTCACGTACAGCCTCCATGCAGGCCAGCGTCGCACTGTTCCAATAAACGATCGGCGGGCGCGAGGTCCACATCACCGTATGCATTTTGAGGCAATTATGTTCGGAGACTGCGGCCAGCTGTTCAAAGTCCCTGTTCTCGACGGCAATCCGGGCGGCGGTCAGATCTTCGCTCTGTCGGTCAACCCAACTATCGTAGAACGGCGACGTCTCCGCGCCACGAATCATGGCTTCCCCCGAACTTACGGCCTTGGCTTCCGTCTCAGTGACAGCCACGATGACTTTCAGTGGCCAGTCTTTTGCTTCAGCAATTGGCCAGACATCGATGTCATCGGCGTCGGCTGACAATTCGACAAAGCCACCGTAAAGGGAACGGGCCGCCGATCCCGAGACAGTACCCGCGATTCGGGCCATCGTTAGTGCGTCGGCGGTCTTGCCGGTGCACTCATAAGTCGCCGTAACGAGCGCGGCAAATGCCGATGCGGATGAAGCGAGGCCTGCCGCCACTGGAAAGTTGGCCTCGCTTTGGACTCGCGCCGCCCCCCGATCTGTGCCTGTGATCAGATCGATGCAGCCCGACACCCTGGCTAGCATCTCTGTATTTTCGTCTCCATTCACCGTTAGTTTGTCGCTGCCGGGATCGTCGAGAAGGCTCACTGACATGCGCGTATAAAGTGTGTCGAGCGTGATCGACACAGATCCGACCGCCGGAAGATTTCTGGCGACATTGCTTTTGCCCCAATACTTTACGAGCGCAATATTCGGTTGAGCTTGTGCCCACATTTCGAGTCCGGAGTTGTCGGTAACGTCGGGGGCGAGATTATATCCCAGCTCACAAGCGGATCTAATTCAGTGTACGCTTGACCTGCAGATACACGGACGAGGACCGCTCATTGTCGGCGCCATTTTCAGAGAGAATTAGCGAATACGTAAGCCGGATCGCCGGCAAACTCGATGACGCGTTGCCGCAAGCGGCAGAGACGCCCGGCCGCCTGCACGAAGCCATGCGGTATTCTGTCCTCAACGGCGGCAAGCGGGTTCGGCCCTTACTCGTCTATGCGACCGGCGAATGCCTGCAAGTTGACGCTGACCTCCTGGATGCGCCTGCGATAGCCATCGAGCTTATCCACGCATTTTCGCTGGTCCATGATGACCTGCCTGCGATGGACAACGATGACTTGCGGCGCGGGCAACCGACGGTGCACAGAAAATTCGACGAAGCTACGGCGATCCTAGCCGCCGATGCATTGCAACCACTCGCGTTCCAGGTCCTTGCAACGACCTCGGGGATCAACTCTGACAAACGCGCCCGACTTGTCGAGACGGTGGCGAGAGCATGCGGCTCGCTTGGAATGACCGGCGGCCAGTCCATTGACCTCTCATCCGAGGGTCTCAGCCTTTCGGAAGCCGAGCTCGAGCAAATGTATGCGTTGAAAACCGGCGCACTAATAGAAGCGGCTGTCGTGGGCGCAAGCTGTCTCGCGGACGCGCTATCTGAAGACAAACAAGACGCGTTACAGGTTTTTGCCCGGAACATTGGCGTGGCTTTTCAAATCAAAGATGACATCCTGGATGTAGAGGGAGAAACACACGTGATCGGCAAGCACGCCGGTGCCGACCAGCGACTGGAGAAAGCCACGTTCCCGTCGCTTTTTGGCGTCGGCGCCTCAAGACGTCGCTGCGAAACGCTCCTGCAGGCGGGATTGCAGCAACTCGAAACATTTGAAGACGATGCCGAGCCGCTGCGTTGGCTTGCACGTTACATCGTCGAGCGAGGCAACTAGTTTTGTCTCGGGCAGAAAGCCGAAAAATTCTGCATGTCGACATGGACGCATTTTACGCCTCCGTCGAACAACGTGACGACCCGGCGTTGCGTGGAAAGCCGCTGGTCGTCGGTGGAGGGAGCAATCGAGGCGTCGTCGCAGCCGCGAGCTACGAGTCGCGGAAGTTCGGTATTCATTCCGCCATGCCTATGCGCGAAGCAATGAGACGCTGCCCCGATCTGGTTCGGGTAGCACCGCGAATGTCTCACTATAAGGCTGCGTCCGACGAAATATTCGCAATATTCCGGGACTTCACACCTCTCGTCGAAGGCCTTTCCCTGGATGAAGCGTTCCTCGATGTCACTGACAGTGTCGCGCTGTTCGGTTCCGATTTGGAAATCGCGAAGGCGATCAAGCAGCGTATTCTCGACAGCACTTCCCTCACCGCATCGATCGGTGTTGCAGCAAACAAATTGGTCGCAAAAATCGCCTCGGATCTTGATAAACCCGATGGGCTCGTTGTCGTGTCGGCAGAAAACACCCGCGCCGTCCTGGATCCGTTACCGGTTCGTGTGATTCCCGGAATCGGCCGGAAAACGCTGGCCAGACTCAGCAGGAAAAGTATCGAGACTGTTGCGGACCTTCGCAATGCGCCCGACAGGGATCTCGAACCGATTTTCGGTCGATTTACACAGAAGACGCGCGACCGGGCGGGCGGCATTGATTCGCGGCCGGTAGAGCCGTCGCGGCCCGACAAGTCGATCAGCGCCGAGGAAACTTTCGACAGGGACCTCACCGAGACAAGCGAAATGGACAGGCATTTGCTGGCACTTACAGAGCGGACCGCCAGCCGTATTCGATCGAAGGAACTGCTCGCCGGCACTGTTCAGGTGAAAATCAGACAGGCGGATTTCACAACGTTCACGCGTCAGCGGGCAATGCGCCCGCCGGGAAACGGCACCGACCAGATATACCAAATGGCGAAGACATTGCTTCACCAATGGCTCTCCGAGCACCCGGGCGCGGAAATTCGGCTGCTTGGCGTCGGCGGCAGTGAGCTGTGTGGCGCAGAGCAGCGCGACCTGTTTGCCGATGAAGAGACGTCCCAGGTCTCTCCCGTGGACGAAACCGTCGACAGTATTCGTGATCGCTTCGGAAAATCGTCGGTCAATCGCGCGCGGACCTTGGATCCGGGTCAAATCAGGTAGAATTAGCACTGCGGTACGCCTCACGAGCAGGAATTTACCGACCGACCATGTACACAAAGTTCTTTGGGCTCACTGAAAAACCGTTCGCGATCACGCCCGACCCGCGCTATTTGTTCATGAGTGAGCAACATAGCGAGGCGTTGGCGCATCTCGTCTATGGCATTTCCGAAAGCGGTGGTTTCATTCAGCTGACGGGCGAGGTCGGCACCGGCAAAACGACGCTCGTCCGGACGGTCCTCGGACGCTTACCGGCCGAAGTTGATGTCGCGCTGATACTCAATCCGCAGTTAACAGCGCTCGAATTTCTGATCGCCATTTGCGAAGAGCTGAGCACACCGCCACCCGAGGACAAGAACAGCGCGAAATCTCTCGTTGATACGCTGAATCGTCATCTGCTTGCGGCACATGCCCGCGGTCGTCGTACGATTTTGCTCGTCGACGAGGCACAGAATCTTTCGCCCGACGTGCTCGAACAATTGCGCCTGCTAACCAATCTCGAGACCGCCAAACAGAAACTCCTGCAAATTATTCTGATCGCGCAGCCGGAACTACGCGACGTACTTGCGCGCGAGGACTTACGCCAGCTTGCACAACGAGTGACCGGTCGCTATCACCTCGAACCCCTGTCGCGCGAGGAGTCCGGCCAATACATCGACCACCGCCTCAAGGTTGCCGGCGCTCTGGGCGAAGTCTTCGACGACGCCGCAAAACAGGAGGTGTTCAATCTGTCGGGCGGCGTGCCGCGCATCATAAATGTGATTTGTGATCGTGCGATGTTAGGGGCATACAGCCGTGAAACGAGAAATATTGGCAAGAAACTCGTTGAGAGGGCTGCAGCCGAGGTATCCGGACAGAAGTTTGCTGCCGGCCTGATCAGATGGGCAGTGCCGGCTCTTGGAATCGCCGGCGCAGGCATAATCGCGCTGGGCATCTGGTCCCAGATGGATCGCCCGGAAAGCAAACCACCCGAAATACTGAGCATGCCGCTGGTGTCCCCTGATTCTGAAGTCGCGATTACTCCGGGCGTGGAACTGGCTGCTATAGCGCTCGAAGACGCGATGATCAACGCAAGCGCATTCACCGACATCAAATCCGCAATGGCAACAATGTTCGACCTCTGGGGCATCGAATACCAGGTCAGCAACGGCACAGCTTGTTCGCAAGCCGAAGCTGTCGGCCTGAGTTGTCTGTACCAGAGAGGCTCATGGACCGGCATTCGCCAGTTGGACAGACCGGTCATGCTGACTTTGACAGACAGGAACGGAAACACGCATCAACCGGTTCTCGTGTCGATTGATGGCGAACACGGTGAGCTCGCATTCGGCGATATACACAGCAAGCACTCGATTGAGGAGATTTCGACGCTCTGGTATGGCGAATACCTTCTGATCTGGCGCCCGCCGAACGGCGATGCGAACGCGATAAAACCGGGCATGCGTGATGAGAACGTCCGCTGGTTACGACAAAGCCTCGCCGCGATAGATACCGACTACGACACCGATGCAAGTGCTCCGGCCGACCTTGATTTTTTCGACAAAGATCTCGAAGAACGACTAAAGGACTTTCAGCGGGAGCATCGCTTGAAAGTAGACGGTCTTGCAGGCCAACAAACCCAGATCATCATCAATTCATCGCTCGCGCTGGACGGCATACCGCGCCTGGCGAAGCGTTAGAGAAGCAAGATGTCATTTATCCTGGATGCATTAAAGAAATCTGAAACTGATCGCCAGAAACAGAACGCACCGGGATTCGCGGATATCCCCGATGCGACCAGTCCGCCACGCGCACCGCGCTGGCTGTGGGTACTCGGCGGCTTACTTGCCATCAACCTGGTCGTGTTGCTGGGCGTCATGCTCAGGCCCGAATTGCAGCCGACTACAGATGCAACGTTGCCCGTCGAAGAGACCCCGACGACCGTACAAGCGGATCGTGGGGCATCGTTTTCAGAAATGGTTCAGGAGGCCAAGAAGAAGCGACCGCCGGAAGCAACGGATACAACAACGGGACCAGTGACGGGCGTCAATTCCGGGACGAATGCGCAGACGGCATCGGTTCCGGCAACGCCCGAAAAGATCGCGCAATCCTATGCGACGTTCAACGAGCTTCGGGCAAATGGGACGGTCATGCTGCCGGACCTGCATCTGGATATCCACGTTTATAGCGAACATCCGGCCGACAGATTTATTTTCGTCAATATGAACAAGTATCGCGAAAAGGGAATATTGACGGAGGGCCCGTTGGTCAAGGAGATCACGCCCGAGGGCGTCATCCTGGAACATCTCGGCAACGGTTTTCTCCTGCCGCGCGAATAAGCCAACAATACCGGACTAACTAAATGGACGGCGACAGTCTTGCAAGCGCGTTGCAGTCCGGCATTCATCGCGTCATCGGCGAACAAGAGACACTTAATCGCATCAACGTTTTCCCGGTCGCCGATGGTGATACCGGCACCAACATGAGCCTTTCGCTGGGTGCTGCCCTGGGCCCATTGACAGGGCCGGAACCAAAACATCTGAGTCAAATGCTGGCGAGCGTTGCGGATGCAATGCTCGATGGCGCCCGCGGCAACTCGGGCGCAATTGTCGCGCAATTCTTCCAGGGACTCAGTGATTCCGCGGGCGAAGTCAGCGAGCTTTCCACCCGGTCATTCTGCGACGCTGTCAGTCTGGGCAGCGAATATGCGCATGACGCCCTGGCCGACCCCAAAGAAGGCACCATTCTTTCGGTCATCGCCGTATTTGCCCAGAGCCTGCAACAGCAGGCAGGAAACGAAGACGAGCAGCATTTCGGCACAATGCTCGAATCGGCGCTCGCTGCGGCGCAGACAGCGCTAGCAAGAACGCAGGAGCAACTCGACGTCTTGCGAAAAGCGGGCGTAGTTGACGCAGGCGCGAAGGGATTCGTTGCCATGCTGGAAGGCATCACCGAATACGTCATTCATGGCCGAATCGCGGCAAAGCCGAATCTGGCCGACCTTCATCTCGAAGCTCATGTCGTGGAAACAGCCGGTGAAGTTGCTGATCTTCGTTATCGTTTCTGCACCGAGTGCATTGTCACCGGCCAGGAAATCGACCGGCGAAAACTGAGGGAATCATTGGCGGAACTGGGCGACTCGCTGGTGCTCGCGGGCACCAAACGAAAAGCCAAGATTCACATTCACGTAAATTCTGCAGAAGAGGTATTCGACCTGGCACGACAGTACGGACATGTCAGCGGACAGAAGACCGACGACATGCACCGTCAGCAACACAGCACGCATGAAATCAGAAATGAATTCGCGGTGATTACCGACTCGGCTGCCGATATTTCCGACGACGACATGGAGCGCCTCGATATTCACATGGTGCCGGTGCGAATCCAGTTCGGCGACCGCGGCTATCTGGACAAGATCAGTATTACGGCAGATGAATTTTTCGAGGAACTTGCACGGAACCCGATTCATCCGACCACGTCTCAACCTTCGCCGGGAGACTTCAGACGGCAGTTCCAGTTTCTTGCCAGTCATTTTCCAAATGTAATTTCTATCAATCTGATGCCGTCCGTCAGCGGTACTTTGCAGGCCGCGCAATCGGCTGCAGCCAGAACGAATGCCAGCGGTGAGATTCATGTCGTCAACTCCTGCAACGCCTCTCTCGGGCAGGGTTTGCTTGCGGTTTTTGCCGCCGAATGCGCACAAGCGGGACTCGATACCAAAGCGACCCTGGCGGCCATCGATGTCATGATCCCGGCCACCTGCACTTACGCCCTGGTCAAAGACCTGAGATATGCCGTTCGTGGTGGGCGAATCCCGGGCTGGGTAAAAAAGGTGGCCGACACGCTTCGGGTCACTCCGGTTCTTAAAATCCGCCACGACGGTCGTCTGTGGGCGGGTGGCGTATTGCTGGGCCGCGACAGGCGAATCGAGAAATTCGCCCGTTTTCTGTCCAGGCGCCTGGATGGGACCCGAAACCTCAGGATCGGCATAGGTCATGCGCTTTGCGAGGACGACGCGGTCGAGCTCGAACGCCGGCTAAAGGACGCACTGCCAAATATTGTCAGTAGCTTCGTTACATCGCTTGGGGCAGGGATCGGTGCGCATGGTGGTCCCGGCACGCTGGCGATCGCCGCACAGATCTATCCTGATAATTTACCGCCGGATTAAGCGGACAAGGTTTCCCCGGCAGCCTCTACCAGTTCCTCGCCTTCGTTTCTCGCGTTGTTGACGCGGCGGTCGACCGCCCAGGCCCTGAAGGCCGGACTGGATTCAGTCACTTCGGACAGGATCTGCTCATCGCCAGCAAGCCATCGGTCTGCACTGTCCTGCTGGAGCACGACGGGCATCCTGTGGTGAAGCTGACTCATGAAATCGTTGGCGGCCGTGGTAATGATCGCGGTGCTCTGCAGCGAATCATCGGAATCCTTGGCGTGCCAGTCCTCCCAGAGCCCGGCGAATGCGAACGGCTCGCCGCTGGCAAGTGAAATGTAATAGGGGGTTTTGCCGTCGGACTCCTTGCGCCATTCGTAAAAACCGTCAGCGAGAATCAGGCACCGACGTTTCCTGTAAGCGGCACGAAATGAGGGTTTCTCCGCGACTGTCTCCGCTCGAGCATTGATCATGCGATTGCCGATCGACGGATCCTTTGCCCAGAACGGTACCAGTCCCCAACGAAGCAAAGCGACTTCACGCGATTCTTCTGCATTGATGCGAATGGCGGCGATATCCTGGGTCGGCGCGATGTTGTAGCGTGGTTTCAATTGCGGCATCTCGGCAACACCGAAGAGTGCTGCTGTCGCCTCGGCGGGAGAATAGAATGCGAATCTGCCGCACACGACCTACTCTCTTATGCCCACGCCACGATTGAGCAACATCATGCTGGCGGTGAACAGGCCAACGACGAAAATTGCCACGATCAAATAAGCGTAGGCAATACTGATGTCCGATACGCCGAGAATGCCGTAGCGGAACGCGTTCACCATGTAGATGATCGGATTGGCGAGCGATATTTTCTGCCAGAACTCGGGCAACAGGGAAATCGAATAGAAAACACCGCCCAAATAGGTTAATGGCGTAAGAACGAACGTCGGCACGATTGAGATGTCATCGAACTTCTTCGCAAATACGGCATTGATGAACCCTGCCAGCGCAAAAACCGTGGACGACAGAATCACAATGGAAAATGTGATGAACGGATGTGCCACGTCGAGCTTCGTGAAAAAAAGCGCGACCACTGTCACCAGCATCCCGACCAGCAGGCCTCGCATCACGCCGCCGGCCACATGCCCGATGATGACGGTCGCGTTAGACATCGGCGATACCAGCATTTCCTCGATATGTCTTCCGAACTTGGCACCGAAGAAAGAGGACACAACATTGCCGTAGGAGTTGGTGATGACGGACATCATGATCAGGCCAGGTGCGATGTATTGCATATAGTCGAAACCGTCCATGACGCCGATTCGCCGCCCGATAAGGTTGCCGAAAATGATGAAATACAAAGTCATCGTGATAGCCGGCGGAACGACGGTCTGAATCCAAATGCGAACGACCCTTACGATTTCCTTTCGGACGATCGTCTTCAGGCCAACCCAGTTGAGTCTTAGATCCATCACTGCCTTAAGTCGATGCGGCCACGTTATTCTGTTTGTTTTCGACGATCCCCATGAATAACTCTTCAAGTCGATTGGCCTTGTTCCTGAGGCTCACGACCGTGATGTCTCGTTCGCTCAGCAATGCGAAGAGTTCGTTCAGGTCGTGACCCGAGTCGATAGCCACCTCGAGTTCGCAGGAATCGTTCATTTGTGTCTCGAATCCCGGAAGCTCGGGCTCTTCAGCCAACGGATTGCCAAGGCTCAAAACGAAAACTTCGCGTTGCAATTTTCGTAATACGGTGCTCATGCGCGCGTCTTCGATAATCTCCCCTTCGTCGATGATCGCCACGTGACGACAAAGGCGTTCTGCCTCTTCGAGGTAATGTGTCGTCAGGATAATGGTCGTCCCTTCATCATTGATGCGGCGAAGATAGTCCCACATAGACCGGCGAATCTCGATATCCACGCCTGCCGTCGGTTCATCGAGTATCAACAACTTCGGTTCATGTATCAGCGCTCTGGCGATCATCAGCCGCCGCTTCATGCCGCCGGAAAGACTTCTAGCCTGGTCGAACCTGCGGTCCCAGAGTTTGAGTTCGCCGAGATACTCTTCGGCGCGCTTCATCGCCAGCTCACGACCTATTCCGTAGTAACCGGCCTGATTGACTACGATATTTAATACGGTATCGAACAAATTCAGATTGATTTCCTGTGGTACGAGCCCGAGGCAGGACTTTGCTGCCGCGAGCTGGCGATCGATGTTGTACCCGAAAATTTCGACCTCACCACCGGTCTTGCTGACGAGCGAGCAGATTATGCCGATGGCCGTAGTCTTGCCTGCGCCATTGGGACCGAGCAGGGCATAGAAGTCGCCGGCCTCGACATCGAAGTCGATACCCTTCAGCGCCTGATTGCCGTTCGAGTAAGTCTTGGTCAGGTTTTTGATCGATAGTGCTTGCATAGCGACGCGTATTGTATACGCGGCAACCGTGACAGTGTTGGACAAAGTGCGGTCAAGAGTCCTCAGCGACTTTGAGCGCTGGATCGCGTGAAGCGCATGCTGCCACCTGCCAGGCGGCCGTGGCAGGTTGCCGTGTCAGCATGTACTGCAGAGCGCTGATGTGCGCCGCATTGCGGGCGGTTGCCTCCTGGCTCACGCCGATGAACAGCAATTTTTTCCACAACTCGGTGTCGTCTCGCGCCCGTAAGACGAGGACATCGGAGCGATGCCCTGCGACGGCCAGGATATGAAAAAACGTTCGATCCGTGATTTGTTCACACCAATGAATGCTGGCCCCGCAAAGAAGGCGCGCAGCAAACGGATTGTGGTTCGCAAGTTGCCACACGAATCCCAGCCCGGCGGAGACGAGGCGACCGGTTTCATCCGCCGATCTGATCGGCACCGTGAACAGATCGCGACATTTTTCCTCGTTCAGCAATTTCTGCCAGAAGTCGTCATCACGCTCGCGAAATGAAAACAGAAGAAACGGAGTCGCCGCCAGCCATTCGATCTCCCTGCGGCTGAGGCGCTGAAGACGTCGACCCAGTTTATTAGAAAGGCCCTCCAGATAGCGGCGTCCGTCTTTTTGCACGAGTTCGAGAAACGCGACGTTGAGCGAGCGCAGGTTGTCGTAGTCAGCCGGTGTTGGTCCTTGAAAATCCATGGTGAACTGCCCCTCATGCGCTTTTTTGGGGTGAAACCCCAGTTACGCTATTTTTGATTGATTTACCATGTAGAGATGGTATAGGCTTTTATAACACTGTATATGGGCATAAACTAGCAGAAATAGGACAAATGCGTCTCACCGATAACCGCTACGCAAGCGAAAGAAGCCAGTTCGAGCTCGCACTTCGAATGATCGGCCACGAGGCCAGGACACGCACGATCAAGGAGTGCACCGGGCTCAGTGACGACAGGATTCGAAAACTTTACGCGACATATT
>Ga0255058_10001739_pt1 | contig 12225 bp, 13 predicted proteins | sample Cases_109_9_MG_FD_188637 | JGI IMG/M metagenome (GOLD analysis project Ga0255058, IMG submission 188637) | Seawater microbial communities from Amundsen Gulf, Northwest Territories, Canada - Cases_109_9 | ecosystem: Environmental > Aquatic > Marine > Gulf | place: Canada: Northwest Territories... | reverse complement strand
GCGGCTCCTCCTCACCGAGCCAGACCACGACGACGTCCTTCAGTGGACCGTCGAGGACTTCGGTGATCGCATCCAGTCGGAGACCACGGTCGACGGCTACAAGTACAACACTCTGCTCGGCCGCAAGGTCGTGCGGACGGTGAAGACCGACATCCTGCGCGCAGGCAATGTCTACATCTTCACCGCGCCTCAGTTCTTCGGGAAGTTCTACATCCTGAACAACACCAAGTTCTACATCGACAAGATTGCCAATGTCATCACCTGGCAGAGCTGGGAAGACATCGGCATGGGCATCGTGAACATCGCCTCTTGTCGGAAGTTGGAGCTTTACCGCGGGTCGGTTCGTCCGACGCAGACCGACACCGGTTTCGCGGTCAAGATTCCTTCGGAAGAGGAAGACCTCGGCGCAGAGAACAACCGCGTCGACGCCGGTCTCCACTTCCCAGACGTTCAGCAGTTCTAAGCTGCCGAACACCAGTGTTTACATACCCCTGGGCTCGGCCACGGCTGGGCCCAGGGGGTTTGTTTGTTCCTTTGCAAGGAGACCCCGGACATGAGTCCCGACGAGCGTCCCGAAGCCGATGTCGAAGTAGAGGCCCAAGAGGCCACCCCCGAAAACACCGAGCCGGCACCTAGGGAACCCTGGGTCTACATTCGTCACGTTGGAAACAGCGTGAAGACTCGTGCCATGCGCCGAGCTCGAGCCGGCTTCCGTCGTAAGGGCGTCGTCCTCGACGGTGGCCTGCGCATCCGGAAGCGCGGCAAGAAGCGCATGACGGCAGTGGGCATGAGGGAGCTGGTGAACAACCACGAGCGCCTTCTCACCTTCATGGACAACGGCATCCTGGAGGTCATCGATCCGAAGACCATGGAGCCGCTCACTCGGGAACAGCTCGTTGAGGGCATCGCTGGAATGGTCGAGTCGTTCGGCCGAGAGCTGACTCCTCCGAAGGTAGAGAGTCCGTACTCCCTACCCAGCACCAGGGGTGACGCCACTCGTCCGGACATTGACGCGGCAGCCATGACCGCGGCCGTCGACCAGGCCAACGCCATGAGAGACGGCGAAGGCAATCCTCCCCCGAGCGAAAATGGGGAGGAGCCGGAGGAGTACACCAAGTCCGATCTCAAGAAGATGGATCGAGAGCAGCTCGACGAGCTGGCCCGGGAAAATGATGTCGACCCATCTCAGTACTCGAGCAAGGCGAAGCTCATCGACGCCCTTTTGGAGGAGTAGGCCATGTCACTCACTCGCGTATGGAACATCACCGATGGCGGCCAGCCAGGGGTCAAGAGCCACAACCGCATGGTTTTGGGCGAGTCCCTGAAGCCTGGCCGCTCCGTTCAAGTTGAAGCTGCCCTTCTCGAAGGCGCCACAAAACTGCAAGCCGACGTGACCGCAAAGATGCTTCACATCGGCAAGCGGCCACCGGACTGGTACCTCAACCTCAAGAAGCCACCGCGCGCCGTGGCCGACGCCCGCGTCGTCACCGACAAGGGCGAGCTCACGGGCAAGAAGGTGGCAGTGGCCGAGGGTCACAAGCGTGTCGTTGCGGAAACGCCGGCCGAGGAGGCCACCGAGGAGCCTACCGAAGCGCCGGAGGAGGCGGAAGCAGATCCCGACGAGACGCCGGCTGAGGAAGCCACCGAGGAGTCCAGTTCGTACAGCGGACGTGGACGCCGTCGTCGGAGGTAGGGGGACCGCGTGCCGCATGTACCCGCACACGAGATATTCCCACCGTCATCGATCACTGATCTCAATGACCCGGATATCAACAAGCTCGCTGAGTACGTGCGTCTTTTCATGCGGGACTATCCTGAGCTCAACCGGCTGACAGACGGGTACGACCACAGCCCCCGACTTATACGCTGGGCCGTTCTGGACACGATAAGTGACTGGGCTTCTACACCGCCGTTTATCGGCCAGAACCTGGGGCTCATCCTCTCTCGAAACTGGACGAGCCTCTTTTCCCGCGGAGTGATAATCACCCTTCTGACGTCTCTGGGAATTCTTCACCTGCGTAATCACCTTGCCTACTCGGATGGTGGCGTGAACGTGCAGACGGAAAACCCGCAGATGATTCAGGCTTGGTTGCAGATGATGAAGTCGGAGTACGAAACCAAACGGCAGCGAGCGCTCATCGCACTCAACATAGAGAACGCACTGAGCTTGGCCACCGGTGGCCTGCACTCTGAGCTTTACTTCATCAACTCGTTCTTCGGATACCTGTAGGGAGGCCACATGACTATCGTATCGTTCAACAGTTTGCGTGAGCTCCAGGCGTACATCGACAGCACTCCCATTCTTGCCACGGCAGTCGTTCAAATCGTCTGGGGCGAGAACCGTTGGGTGCTGTTCCACACGTAGGGTTTTGATGAGCCTTTCATCCTTCATCAAGGAAGCTCGGAAGATGCCCGACTTCCTCGACCAGAACCGGCCGGAGAGCGTGAAGAAGATCTTTGCTGCTCTCAAGCGCGACCATCCGGACATGCCGGCAGAGATGAAGGCTCGCATTGCAGCTCGACAGGGAAAGCCCGGCAAACAAAAGCAGGGACCACCGTACAAGGGGAAGATCGTGTCAAAGTACAAAGCGGCAGCCATGAACTCCCTGAAGAAACGAGCCTCGGACCTCCGTAATGACATTGTCAATAGGGCTGTGCATTGTGGAGAGGGCTTCGAGAAAACGGCCGCCGAGGAGTATTTCCACGGGCTACGCAAAACGGAAACCGACGCGGAGATGCTCGGCCCTAAGTTCTGCAAGTTCGCCCACGGCGTTGGCAAAGACCCGTGGGACCTCGCGCTCGAGATAGCCGACAACTTCCCAGCGTATGCTGTGCTTTCAAAGACCGCATCAGACCCTCGCGCGCGTGAGCTCGCGGAGTTCTATCTCGATTGGGTAGACGAGATGGAGAAGACCGCCGTCTTCGGCGCCCACCAACTCATGAAACAACCGGCACACGGTTACTAGGGAGATCACCATGCTCGACGCGTATCTCAACAACCTCGATGCGGAAGAGAAAGAGAAGACTGCGAAGCAGGCTCGCTTTGGTGCGGCGTCGGTTGAAGAGCTCGCCAAGATGGCCGGCGTCAACATCGGTGCGCATGTGTGCACCAACTGCGGCGACTCGATGCAGAAGCTTGGCTCTGTCTGCCGGTGCAGTTGCGGCATGGTGAAGAAGGCCATGACCTGCGATTGCGGCAAGAAGGACTGTGGCTGCGGTTGTGGCGGCGACCCGTCAAAGTGCAACTGCGCCGGCAAGAAGAAGGAAGCCTCCGTTGAGCTCACCAAGGAGGCGCACGACAAACTGCTCGAGCTCTTTGAAGCTTGCGATCAGGACATCGAGAAGATGGCCATGGCTCTGCACGACCAGGGCATGGACAAAGAGGCCATCTTTGGCGCGCTCGGTGGGCTGGGTCGCGGCATTGCCACGGGCGCCAAGGCGCTGGGCAAGGGTCAAGTCAGTCGAGCTGGTCGAGCCGTCGCCGGCGGCGCGAAGCGCACGGGCCGTCAGCTCAAGGGAGCCTATCAACAAGGGGCCGGAGCACTGCGCGGTGCAGGACCTCTGAAGCCCGGCCAGATTCGTGGCGGTGGCGGTGTGATGGGCGGCGCGGCCCAGGTGGCCAAGCAAAACCCGATGCTCGCCGCCGGCGTCGGGGCCGGCGCGGTTGGGGCCGCGGGCTACGGCATGGGGAAGGCGTCGTCTGCTGAGGCCTTGATAGACGTCGGCGACGCCGCCGGGCGGCTCTTGGCCAAGACGGCCATGGAGCCCAGCATGGGCAGCGCGCCCATCCCGATGGACGAGCTTCGGGAGTCGATCGAAGAAGCTCAAGGTCGTGAGGACGTCCCCGGCCGCGCCAAGCGATGGCAGATTGGTGGTGGAGTCGGAGGTGGAGTCGCCGGCGCCGGCGCCGGGTACGGAGCTGGCCGGCTCATTGGGCCCAAGGCCGGCTTGATCGGAGCGGGCATTGGCGCCGCCGGCGGCGCGCTCGGGGGTCAGGCTCTCGGTAAAGAGCATGGCGCCGAAGAGGCTCGGGCTGACAAAGCCATCTCCATGCTGCGTGCCATGCGCGCGCATCAGACTGGGGCCATGAGCGGCTATGGCGCCGGCATGCGCCGAGGCTATTCGATGGGCGGTGGCGGTGCCGAGAAAATGGCGTTCTCGGTCACGAGTGAGGGCCACGAGTTCGATGCAAAGCGTGCCCGCCTTCGGGCGGGGCACGCCGCGAAACAGATGGCGCTCTCACAGCGGGCCGGGGCAATGGGCTCTGCTGAAGGAAGAGGTTCCATCCTTAAAGCGCTTCGCGGCTTCACGCCAGGGACGTATGATGATCCGCGTCACCAAGAGTATGTAGCTCGCAAGCATGAAGCTGGCGGGAATGCCTGGAACCCCTTCGGCGGAACACTCACCCCGAGTTCGCAAGAAGAAGGCGGTTCTTCTTGGCGGTACGGTAAGTTCAAGCAGCCTGATGATGAGGCGGAAGCGCCGGCGATCGCGAAGGCTGCCTCCCTCGTGAGGAAAGCCTGCGTTCGGCGGCGGAGCGGAGGAAAAGACTTCGACCGCAAGGCCGTTGATTACAACTACGTCAACCCTGAGACCGACTGACATTGATCCAAGTCACCTCCATAGTAGTCCGCTCGTACGAGTTGGACTTCCTCGACATCTTCTGGGAGCTCAACGAGCAATCAGATGAGAGGCTGGAGGAGTACGACTTCTTTGTGCTTCGTAGCATCGACGGTGCTGCGGGGCCGTATCATCAGATTGCCGGTCCGTTCTACAACACCTTCCGTCTTCGTGACGGGAATGTGCAGCGCCTCCACAAGTGGAGGAAGTACTTCTACAAGATCAAATGGGTTCACCGCGCGAGTGGAAGAGAGCAAGAAGCCGGCCCGGCTGTGCTCGAGGCACCGGCCGACCGCCTCGCCATGGAAATACGGAGGCGGGAGCTGCTGCTCCTTCGCGAGTTCAATGGACGACAGATCTTCCACTTCCCTCGACTCACCTTTGGACAGCGGTGCAGCAACTGCTGGGACCTCGGTCCTCGAGGGAACTACATCGCCCGCAAGACCCAGCAAAACTGTGCCACTTGTTTCGATACCTCGTTCGTGGGTGGATACGCATCTCCGATGCTACTCTGGGTGCAATTTGATCCCTCCCCTATCGCCGAGCAACGAACCGACCTCAAAGAGCACCAGTTCATCCAGACTACTGCTCGTACTTCCTTCTTCCCCCCGATCAAACCAAAGGACATGATCGTAGAAGCGGAAAACCGACGGTGGCGCGTGGAGCGAGTGTCCTTCACTGAAAAGCACCGGGCGGTCATTCGTCAAGAGCTCATGCTTTCCGAGATCGCCAAGGATGACGTGCGGTCCGCGGTGCCGATCAACGCCGACCTCCTCATGGACCACGTGGGACAAAAGGCGATGAAGCGTCCGATGAGTCTTCAGCACAACGAAGACAAGCCGGTGGGGGACATGTTCCCGTGAGCGTAGCTCGAAGAAGCAGAGCCGCTACTCTTTTGACCAAGGAGTCGTGGGAGCGCCCGGACAGGACGGAGATCAAGAAGCTCCTCCAGGGCGTAGGTGCTGCCAGCATTGGGCTGGGGATTGGTAGCTCTCTGGGTTTTGCCGCGGATCAATTGATCCTCCCGAAGCTCATGAAACAGCTCGGCCCCAAAGAGAGAGTCATCTTTGCCGCGGGCGTTGGAACTGTGGCTGGCCTCGCAAGTTCTGCGCTGGCCAAAAAAGTGATCAATAGGGCGACCAGTGGCAAGAGACGTTAGCATACGCAATTTCAGTCCTGTGGCTGCGGACCAGGAACCGATTGGGCTCGACAACGACCCCATGACGCACCTCACTCGTCTCTTCGTTTACTTCCTCCAAAATCTCTACCGCGACTTCCCGGAAGGCTGCGGGATGAAGTGGAAGCCTGACGAGGAGACCTCCGAGCTCATCATCACGAGTGAGAAGCCCGAGCTCGAGGCCATCGAAAGCATTCCACATATAACCTGTGTACTCGGTTCGGGACGGTTCAACGGGCTAGGTCTCGATCAACTCCAGGCCCAGAGGATGTCAGATGGGCAGCGCACCCATACAGACCTCATGCCCATGTCCTTCACCTATCACTGCCAAGCTCGAGAAGGCATGGTCGCCCGAAGGATCGCGTGGAACAGCTCCTTCTACACCGTCATGCTGCGACGAATCATCATGCGCATCGGCGGCCTTCACCAGGTCGCTGTTCAGCACACGATCTCACCTGAGGGGCCGCTCACACAGTTCACGGGTCCCAAGAGCGAGAATACGATCGTCGAGGTCCAGGTAAATGTTCCATTCTATTGGCAGCCTCAGTGGCGTATAAGTAGACCTGCAGAAGTTTGGCGCCGGATGGAGCTGTCAATGAACGTGAACGAAGTGCAGTCGCACTACAGTGCTGGGCGGCAAGCCAAGATAAGACCACCGATGGTCAAAGGCGTTCCGGTCACCACGACTCCCATTGAGCCTCCAGAAAACGCATTTACTCAAGAAGTGATAGAGGAGTAGAAGATGGCCACAGAGCTTCCTCGTCCAGGCGTAGAAGTCGTTCAAGAGTTTCAATCGGCTTCGCCGACCATCGTCACCCCGACGCTCGTTGCTTGCAACATCGCTCCGTTCTTCGAAGTCATCGAGGCTTTGTCTGCTGACGGAACGGTGAACCAGGATGCCAAGCTGGCCTCGAACTACGAGCAGCTCGAGCTCACCATCGCGCAATCGTCCTTTCCATCTCCTCGGAGCAACATCGACGAAGTCGACGTGATCGAGGACGACGTGCGAGTCTTTTTCGAGTTCGGCGGCGCGCTCATCGAGCTGTCTCGAGAGGCAGCCTTCCTGACCTCGTACCTCGATCCCACTGTTTCGACTCAGCCCTTCATTGAAGGCATCGACATTGCGCTGCCGGACGCCACATCAGGTGTGGAGCCGGTAGGCGGCTACGACCTCGACGGCCGTACTCTCATCATCGCACTCGACAGCCACAATTCCCTCGCTGACGCAGAGTTCCAGGCCAAGTCCAACCTGCCGACCACTGCCAATATCACGGTCTCCTTCGCCGCGTCGACACCGGGTGGAAATCTGACGCTGGCCGAAGTGGTGGCGCAGATCAACGCACTGTTGCCGGGCGTGGCTTCGGCTTCGACCGTCGTCAACGGTGACGTACTCCGCCTCACCTCAACCGTGTTCGGCGCATCAGCCTCCGTCGTGGTGCGCTTCAATGGCACGGCGAACAGCGGTACCGATCGCCTGGGCTTTGACGTTGTCAATGAGACCCTCGCAGTCGGCTCCGGTTTCTACGCTGACGACGACAGTGATGGCGACACCACCAGTCCGCGCTTGAAGATTTACCCCGGCTCGCAGCAAGTGCTTCACAATGCCTACCCGGGCGTCGTGCAGACTGCGGTTACCGCGCCCTTCCTCACTTCCACGATTGAGGCCGGCGACACCGTAGTCGCAGACGGCATCAACATCGGTGAGGTGCTCGAGGTGGAGAGCGACCAGCTCTCCATGGAAGTCGAGCAGAGTCTCATCTCTCAGGACGCACCGTTCGCTCCTCGGCGCGTGTTGGTCCTGGCCAACAACCTCGTGTTCCCGGCCCCGGCCGCCAGCACCGCGGCGCTTCAAACCGGTACCGTGCAGACTGCCCCGGCCTCGGTCGGGTACGTCGTGTCCGACACAGCACCAGAGTCCGGCGGCGCCGGCACGGTGGGCATTGGCGCGGCGGAGAGCCTCGATCTCAACGTCATCATTGCCGGCGTGGCAGAGCCCACGTTCACCGTCAGCTCGGGTGCTGGTTGGACCACGGTCGGCGAGATCGTTGCAGGCATCAACGCCGCTCCGAGCGTGAAGGTCCAGGCCTACCTCTCCAACGAGTTTGGCGAGGAAGTCAGTGCTGCGTACTACGCTGCCAACGTCACCACGACGTTCTTGGGCATTCGCACGTTGGCCACCAACACCGGTTCGGGCGCCAGCCTCACGGTGGTGAGCTCAACGGTGACCACCAACCTCGGCTTCACCACGCTGCCGAAGGGTGACGTCGGTGAGAACATCCGGTACCGCACGGGCACGCCGGCGACGATTGTCGGTACCGCCTTCGCCGCTGTGACCATTTCGGAGTTCACAACCTACATCCCCACGGTGCAGGGTGTTGCCGAGCCTGCGGAGACCATCACTTGGGCGGCGGCTCACGCCACCATCGCGGCGGCCATCGCCGATTGGAACGACCAGGCGGCCCACACCGAGGCCTACGAGTCGAATGCCGCCGGCGTCCCGACTGGGGGCGGTGGCTTCTTTGCCATCCGCACTCGAGGGGAGAACCTGGGGATCACTGCGTCTATCGAGATCACGGTGGTGGAAGTCACCACTCCGATCTTCGTGGTCGCGGCCGCAGTGCCAGGCACCAGCACCGATCTCGACGGGACCAATTTCACCTGGTCCACCGACAACAACCCGAAGCAGCACAACATCGTCTTCGTGAAGGATGAGGACGACAACGGTGTGTCTCTCCAGCAGGTCTTGGACAAGGTCAATGCGGAGACCCCGAACGTCGCCGCGGCTGACAGCACCGCGCCCCCGTTCCTCGAGATGGAGTCGAACAAGGTCGGTGAGTCTTCGGAGATTACGATCCGCACGGGCACGGCCAATCCTGGACTCGGGTTCACTGACGACACCACCGCGATAGGCAACGGCCGCCCGGCCCCGGACCTGGCGCTCGACATCAGCGGCAATGTCATTCTCCAGAGCCAGCTCTTGTTCGACCCGCTCACGGGCGTGCCGTTCGACCCCGGCTTTGCCCCCATCGTTCTGGCCTACAAGGGGCTGCGACTGGACCTCAGTCCGGACGCCGCAAGCCCGTCCTTGCTGACCATCGACGACATCGAGACGCTCGAGGCAGCAGCAGACCCCATCAGCACCGACAACCCCGGTGCGTTGATGACGTTCCTCTCGCTGATCAATGCGCCGAACGTCACGGTGGCAGCCATCGGCGTCCCCGAGATTTCGGCCGACGCACCTGATGGCACTCCATTGGGATACGCGAAGTGTGCTGAGTTCCTGGAGAACGAAGAGGTCTACGCCTTGGCGACGGCCTCCCAGCTCCCCACGGTGCATCAGACCTTCCAGACGCACGTCAACTCGATGTCCGAGCCCGAGCAGAAGGGCGAGCGCATCTACTTCTTCAACCCGGTGATCCCGGACCGTGCGGTGCCCACGCTGGTGGGCTCTGGTACCGACGCCAATTCGACGGCGAACCCGGACGAGCTCACCCTCGAGGTGAACATCGCGCCTGCGCTCATCGCTCTCGGTATCGATCCCAACTCAGCCATCAACCCGACAACGGGTGCCATCGTGAACGAGGTCTACGTGGACCTCGGCGGCGACGACAACAACTACCTCGTGCAGCTGGTCACGGCCGGCACCACGGTGAAGTTGCGCACGGCCTTTGCAACCGGCGACGGCAATGCGGACTCGTTCTTCAGCACCACAGCGCTGCCGGCGAGCGTCATCAGTGACGATTGGACCGTGAAGCTGCGGGGAGTCCCGCTGGTGGTCACGGGCACCACTGACCGGGACCGCAACGCCATTGCGGCCAACGTGCAAGCGGCGGCTACGGCCATCGGGTTCCGACGCAGCTTCTACACCTTCCCGGACCAGGCGGGCATCAACGTCACTGGCCTCGAGCAGGTGGTCGCCGGCTACTATGCCACTGCCTGCATCGTCGGCATGGTGGGTGAGCAGCCGCCACAACAAGGCTTCACCAACTTCCCCATCACAGGTCTGACTCGAGTGATTGGTTCGAACGACTTGTTCACCAACAGTCAGATGAACGTGATGGCGGGTGGTGGGGTTTACATCCTGGTGCAAGATGCCCAGGCGGCACCGGTCGTTTGTCGGCACCAGCTCTCTACGGACCTGACGAGCATCGAGACGCGCGAGCTCTCGATCACGAAGGTCGTGGACTACACCGCGAAGTTCATGCGGGCGGGTCTGCGGAACTTCATCGGTCGGTCCAACATCACCCAACCGTTCTTGGACCAGCTCTCGACAGTGGTCTCAGGGCAGTTGGACTTCTTGGTCTCAAATGGTGTCCTCATTGGGGCGGACATCAACAACATTATTCAGGATGCCGACGCTCCGGACACGATCCTCATCGACGTGACCTTGGACGTTCCATTCCCAGCAAACTACATCAGACTGACGTTGGTCATCTGATAACAGGAGAGAATCATGGCAGGTGACTCACGATCATTTGGTGGAGAGGTTCCAAGCCGCGCTCACCTCGTTCGCGGCTCGGGTGGTTTGGCTGGTGAAGTGGCTGACCTTCGCGCGGATGCCGACGACGGCTTCCTGGCGATGGAGTCCGAAGTCAGCGGCAAAGCAGTCGCCGCGGCGCACCTGCAGCTCGACGTGGTGGCGACCGAGGGCAACACCGTCGTCATCGCGGGTGACACCTACGAGTTCGTGACGGCGCTGGGCAATGGCGTCGCCGGCGGCATCGAGGTGGTGATCACGGATGCAGCCACGCAGCTCGCCAACATCGTCGCGGCCATCAACGGTACCGCGGCTGCGGCGGTAGCCAGCGGCGCCGGCGTCGTGAAGGTTCGGGCTGAAGTGTACAACACGAACTTCCTTCGTGTCGAAGCCGCAGCGAGCCCGGGACAGGCGGCGTTGGGTGGCACGAAGCCGACCTACGCCCTGTCGGAGACTCTGACCGACACCGCAACGTGGGACCACGAGGAGCTCGGTCGCACAGGCGGTGACGTGGGCACCAAGAAGACGGTCCACGAGATCGACGTCGATGCCACCAACCTGTTGGCGGACTTCGACATGGTGGCGCCCAGCACCGTCATCTCCGCTCAGGTTCTCTACGTCACCGACGCCGCCGGCGTCGTGGACACGACCGGAAAAGGCGCGTCGATCATTTTGGCCGTCAACGCCGCCCTCAACTCGGTCACTGTCGACCTCAACGGCGGAGTGACGGACCCGGTGGCCACTGACAAGGTGTACCTCGAGATCACACATCAGTAGTCGTGACGCCGGGCGCCTGGTAGGCTAGGACACGTAGAAAAGGAGACGGCTCATGGCCAGACTCAGTCAATGGCAACCATACGACCGCTACGTACAGAGCGGGCTGGTCGATGGCCAGTTTCTCAATGCGTCGTTCACGCTGTTGGCAGCGGGTCCGCCTCGCTTGGCGAACATTGGTTCCCTCACCTTCGCGGGTGAGGGTGCTGCCGCCGGCGCGGGAGATGACATCGTCTTCCCGTTGGGCATCGTGCAGAACTTCAACCTCGGGCACAACCGGCAGTTCAGTCGGATTTGGGAGATCGGGTCTGAACGATCGTTCTTCATCTCCGGCCGCACCGTTGGCCAGCTCGGGTTGAGCCGTATTCTGTACCACGGCCCGTCGCTGCTTCGTGTTCTCTATGCCTACTACCAGGACCTCTTCCCACCGACGTTGGTGCCGTCCGTTATCGGTGCCAACAACATCGGCGCGTTGACGGTAGCCAATGCGCACAACGTCAAGGTCCCGCCGGGCTTCGAGAACATGTACCTCAACCTGGCCTCGGATCTGTTCAATCAGCCCATCGGGTTGATGGCGTATTTCCGGGACAGCAACGAGGACACCGTGGGCTCCATCTACATGGAGTCGTGCTACATCCCGAACCACACGCTGGCGACGGATGCCCAAGGCACGATCATCCAGGAGAACGCGGCCGTGCAGTTCGAGCGCGCCGTACCTGTTGCCGTCAGCGCCCTGGCGTTGGTCGGCCTCGATGCCGCGGATCAACAGATCCTCGGTCTGTAGGGAGACCAGCATGAATGAGATCACCAAGCTCGCCTTCATCGACGAGCTCGAGAAGATCGGCTTCGTCGACAGCGAGCTGCTCAAAGAGGCGTTCCTCGGCCAGGCCATGAAGGCTGTGGGCAAGGCTGGTGGCAAGTTGCTGGGCCGAGGCGGTGCGGCAGGGGCTGCGAAGGCGCCGATGAACCCCGCGGCTATGAAGGCCATGAAAGCACGGTGGGCAGCCGGAGCTCCCCGCGCTGGCGCCGGCGCAACGCTTCGAAGGGCTGCTCCGAGCGCTGGGATGAACCCAGCTACCGGCGGCGGCATTGGCCGCGGGATGATGGCCGCATAGTGTTGGTGCGGGCCTCAAAGTCGGCCCGACAGCTTACGAAGGTGTCGATGGGCCTGGGCGTT
>Ga0255058_10001738_pt1 | contig 12227 bp, 15 predicted proteins | sample Cases_109_9_MG_FD_188637 | JGI IMG/M metagenome (GOLD analysis project Ga0255058, IMG submission 188637) | Seawater microbial communities from Amundsen Gulf, Northwest Territories, Canada - Cases_109_9 | ecosystem: Environmental > Aquatic > Marine > Gulf | place: Canada: Northwest Territories... | reverse complement strand
CCAGGAGTACCGGTTCCTGCTGTTCGCGGCGATGGTTATCCTGATCCTGCTCTTCCGCCCCGAGGGCTTGTTACCACGGCCGCTTAGGACATACCTTCCCGGATGGCGGCCGAAATAAACAACTCGACGCAAGACCTTCTCGTTTCTCGCAACCTGACGAAGCGGTTCGGCGGCCTCGTTGCCGTAGAGAAACTGAATCTCGTGGTCCGTTCTAACGAAATCCTCGGTTTGATCGGTCCCAATGGCTCGGGCAAAACAACCTTTTTCAACGTCGTGACAGGAATCTACCCAACAAGCGAAGGACAGACCATATTTGACGGCAAGGATGTTACCAACCTGTCATCGCAAGCAGTCTACCGCGCGGGTATCGCGCGTACCTTTCAGCGATCGCGATTATCGTTATCGCTATCGATCTTCGACAACATTATGATCGGGAATCATAAGCGGCTAAATCAGGGCTTGTGGTTCAATCTTGTTCGGCGTGCGGCGTTCAAACGCCAGTTTGAAGAAAGTTTTACACAGGCTCGGGAGCTCGTGAAAGTGTTCGACCCGCCGTTGGCCGATCACATGTTCGACGCTGTCGGAGGACTACCGATGATTGATCGCCGGCGTATCGAGATCTGCCGGGCATTGATCAGTCATCCTAAGCTGCTCCTGCTCGACGAACCGTCAGCCGGCATGACGCACGAGGAGACAACGCAGTTGATGGACGATCTCCTCGAGGTCAAAAACCGCTTCGAGGATTTGACGATCATCATTATCGAGCACGAAATGGGTGTCATAGAGCGCGTTACCAATACCTGCGTGGTTCTGAACTTCGGACAAAAAATCTGCGAGGGAACCTATCGAGAAGTGTCCGATGATAAGCTCGTGCAGGAAGCCTACTTAGGAATCCAATGAGCGCGAAAGACCAAAGCGGGCTGATTGTGGAAAGCGTCTACACTGCCTATGACAAAGCTGATGTCTTGGAAGGCGTCTCCCTGAAGGCCCAGAGCGGTAAGATCACGTGCCTCTTGGGCTCCAACGGCTCCGGTAAATCGACGTTGATCCGCTCCATTTTAGCATTGACCAAACCGAACCGTGGCCGCATCGTTTTCGACGGTACCGAACTAACCGGCCTGCCTACACATAGGATCATCGGCGCTGGTATCGCCTGTATCCCCGAGGGCCGCAAAGTTTTTGCCAAGTTGACGGTCGAGGAAAACCTCCGCCTCGGAGGCTATCAGGAAAACTCGCTGGAGATTATCAGCCAGCGCCTCGAGCACGTCTACGAGACCTTTCCCGTTCTCCGGGAACGACGAGAACAGATCGCAGGCACTATGTCTGGCGGCGAACAGGCGATGATATCGATAGGTCGCGGGTTGATGGGCGCCCCGAAGCTGCTGATGCTCGACGAACCTTCGCTTGGGCTCTCACCGATACTGGTCAAAGAAAATTTCAAAATCATCCAGCGCATCAACGAGCAAGGAATCACGGTTTTCCTGGTCGAGCAGAACGTACACCAGACTCTTGCGATTGCCGATTACGGTTATGTTTTGTCAAAGGGGCGCGTCGTTGCCGCTGGCACGCCGGGCGAATTGGGCGAGACCAGAGAGGTTCATCAGGCCTACTTCGGCTGAAGTAATCGTTCATTGCGACTTACAACGAAGAGGAAGCGCCCGTGACCGCTCCGAAATCAGCGTTGGAACTCACCCGAACTTTAATGTGCTTCAACACCATTAACCCACCCGGTGAGGAACGCCTCTGCGCGCAGCACCTTGGTACTATATTGGAGAACGCAGGATTTTCTATTAGCTATCACGAGTTTGCCGACCGCCGGGCGAGCCTTGTTGCGCGCATCGGCGGCAACATGGACAAACCGCCGCTGTGCTTTACCGGCCATATCGATACCGTGCCGCTCGGGGCGATGCCGTGGTCCACGGACCCGTTTGCCGGAGAGATTGGAGACGGCAAACTATACGGCCGCGGATCCAGCGATATGAAAAGCGGCGTGGCTGCATTCGCGACTGCCGTGTTGCAATTGGCCCCGAGATTGCAAAGCGGTCCCGGTGTCGTGCTGGTCATTACCGCCGGAGAGGAAACCGGGTGCGAAGGTGCCTATCATCTGGCGGGCTTGCACGATGTACTCGGCCAGGCGGGCGCTATTGTCGTCGCCGAGCCCACTGCCAATTACCCTTGCGTCGGGCATAAAGGGGCACTTTGGCTCAAGGCCCAGACCCGGGGCGTTACCGCTCATGGATCCATGCCAGAACGCGGCGTCAATGCCGTCTACAAAGCGGCCCGTGCGATCTGCGAACTGGAGAGTTATGACTTCAACGTTGACCGCCACGAAGTGCTGGGATCACCGACGCTCAACGTCGGCATCGTGCGCGGTGGCCTGAACATCAACTCGGTACCCGACGAGGCAGAGATCAGTATCGACATCCGCACGATTCCTGAACTGGAGCATGAGGCCCTACGCGCGCACCTTCAAGGATATCTGGGCGACGAGGTGAAGATTTCGCCCATCGTGGATGTCGAAAGCGTATGGACCGATCCTGCCGATAACTGGGTGCAAGAAGTCTTCGCGACTATGGGGCCACTGCTGAACGAATCTCTTGAACCACGGACCGCAACCTTTTTCACCGACGCTGCGGCACTGAAACCGGCATACGGTGGACCACCCACTGTGATCCTCGGTCCTGGCGAACCGGAAATGGCACACAAAACTGACGAGTATTGCATCGTAGACCGAATTGAACAGGCGGTTGAAGCGAACGTGAACATTACGAAACAATGGTGCAAGCTGTGACCCAATCGCCGGTTACTGTTTACATGACTTTTCGATCTTCCTGTTCAAAGCTAATCCGATGAGAACTCGTAAGATTTTTCGTGATTATGACCAGGGGGCTCTGGACAAGCAATACAACAGCCGCGCCGCCGTGCCCGAGCACGCCCAGTACGTCGAGCGCTGGACGCGCGACGGCGACAAGGCGTGCGAGGAGCTGTCGCACCATCTTGACCTGGCCTACGGTGACAGCGCCGCGGAGCAGCTTGATGTTTTCCCGGCCACGGCTTCTGGCCCGGCACCGGTGCAGGTGTTTTTTCACGGCGGTTATTGGATGAGCCGCGACAAGCGCAACTTCCGGTTCTTGGCGCGGACATTCGTACCCGCCGGTGCCGTGTTCATCACCGTGAACTATGGGCTGCTTCCGACCGTCGATATGGACGAGCTGGTGCGCGAGTGCCGTACGGCGGTGGCGTGGGTCTACGGCCACGCCAAGAATTTCGGCGGTGATCCGGACCGAATCCACGTATCCGGCCATTCCGTCGGCGGACATGTGGTAGCAATGTTGATGGCCACCGACTGGGCCGAGTTCGCGGACCTGCCGGATGAGCTGATCAGGGGCGGTTGCACGGTCAGCGGCCTGTTTGACCTGATACCGGTGCGCCTGTGCTATATCAACGAGACGCTGCAACTCACGCCCGAACAGGTTTCGCGCAACAGTCCCATGCAGCTGGCGCCGCTCTCGACCGCCCCGCTTATCCTTGCTTGCGGCGGCCTCGAGAGCGATGAGTTCCGGCGTCAGAGCGCGGAGCTCGGCGCCGTCTGGAACCAGCAAGGAGCGTCGTGTCAGGTGATGGAACGACCGGGATTCAATCATTTCACCATCGTGCACGATCTTTCGGATCGGCGTGCGCCGCTGGCGCAAGCAGTCTTGGCGCAGATGCAGCTGGCCTGAGGGAGGTGCGCTTTCGCGCCCGCCAGTATCATCAGTAAAGGTAATTCCATGAGTCTATCCTTTGACCTTTTCTGGTCTTTTCGCAGCCCTTACTGTTACCTCGCATTGCCGCGCATCCTGCAGATACACAAAAAATACGATGTAGAGCTGAAAGTGCGACCGGTTTACCCAATGGCCGTGCGCTCGCCCGATTTCTTCAAACGGGTCCATCCGAGTTATCGCCGTTATCACCTGATGGACTCCCAGCGTGTAGCGGAGTATCTCGACATCCCTTATCGCCGGCCAATTCCGGATCCCATTATCCAGGACATGGAGACCAATGAAATTGCCGCCGAGCAACCCCACATCTACCGGCTCACGCGACTGGGCATGGCGGCGGTGCTGGCCGGGCGTGGCCTGGCTTTCCTCGAGCATGTCTCGCCATTGCTCTGGGACGGTAGCGTGAAAGGTTGGGACCAGGGAACCCATCTCGCTGAGGCGCTTGCACGCGCAGACCTGGATCTCACGGCTCTTGATCGTGATATTACAGCTGACCCCGCCCGCTACGACGCCCTGATCGAGCAAAACCAGGATGCGCATACCCAGGCGGGGCACTGGGGCGTACCCACCACGGTGTTTAATGGAGAGCCTTTCTTCGGCCAGGACCGCATCGAGCTTCTGTTTTGGCGCATGCGTCAGCACGGCTTACGTAAGCGCGAAGACGGCCCCACGTAGCATGGGCACAGCGATCTTCGCCGGCAACGAATGGCTCGGGTTCGACTGGTCTGTCGTGGCGGTCGTCGTGCTGGTGCTGGTCCTCGGCGGAATCGTGAAAGGAGCAATCGGCGTCGGCCTGCCGGTGATTGCCGTCGCTGTGCTTTCCAGTTTTCTGCCGGTGCCGCTGGTGCTTGCGCTCGTCACGTTTCCGATCGTACTGACGAATTTCTGGCAAGCCATACATTCCGGCAATCCAATGGAACCTTTGCGCCGTTTCTGGCCGATGATCGTATTTCTGCTTGTGTTCATCTGGCTGAGCGCGAAGCTCGTGGTAAGCCTGGATCCTCGCGTGCTTTACGCCTTGATCGGCGTGGTGGTAATATCTTTCACCATCACCAGCCGCTTCAATGTAGTGCAGTCTGTGCCGCCGTCGGCGGAGAAGTGGGCGGGCCCACTGGCCGGTACCATCGGCGGTTTCCTTGGAGGGATATCGACGATATGGGGTCCGCCGATGATGATGTACTTCGTGATGCTGCACCTGCCTAAGGAGGCCTATATTCGAGCGGTTGGTCTCGTGTGGTTCATTGCCTCGATACCGCTCGTCCTCGCCTATATCCGACATGAAATCCTGACAGTAGCCACGGCGACAGCATCGGCGCTCGCCTGCATTCCAGCCTTTTTAGGCCTCGCGGTAGGGCAAAAGCTGCGCCAACACATCAACCAAGAGAAGTTCCGCAAGTTACTGCTTGTATTTTTGTTCCTAGTTGGCCTGAACCTGATCCGTCGCGCGATCTTTTGAATCAAGTTGCAGCCAGCAAGTTTACGGTGGCAAATAAAACGTTAGATTTTTTCTTGCTACTTACTACTTGTCACTTGCGACTTAATTTGTCTCCCTCCAGCTCATTTGGACGCAGTACCGCCAGACCCACCAGGCCCAGCGCCATCACCACGCCCATGGAGGCAAAGGCAAGGCCCCAACCGAGCACGCTCTCGCCGCCCGTCAAGTCCAGCACCCACCCAAAGGCCAACGGCCCGACGAAGGCGAACGCAAATCCCAGCGTCGAGTGCAAAGCCATAGTGGCTCCGCGGTAGCCGGGCGCGGCCGTACCGATTGCACCGGCGGTCACGGCCGCCGACTCTCCGGCCACGGTCACCCCATGAACCAGACAGAGTGCAGCCACCAGCATGTACGAGAGCGCGGACGTGAAGCCGATAAAGGCGCAGAGCACGGCGGAGGACAGCATGACAAAGAAGATCAGACGGCGGCGGCCGAAGCGCATCGCCAGTTCGTTGCCCATTATGCTGGCCCACACACCCAATAGGGTCATGACGGTCGCGACAATAGTCGGGCTGAGCGCGCCCACATCGGCGTTATGTCGTGCCTGCGTGAACACCAGCAGAGCCACCACCCACGAGCGCATACCGAATAGCTCCCAGTTGTGGACCGCGTAACAGAGCGTGTACGCCATTGCGGAGCGATTGCGCAGGACGGGACGAAAGTCGAGCAATGCAGTTGGGGGGGCATCTGCTTTTTCCACCTTGGCCGGGGCCAACGTCCTGGCCACAATCACGAATGCTGCCAGCGACCCAAGCGCAGCTACGCCAAACGCCCATCGCCAGTCCATCGAGGCCGTGATCGCCCCGGTTACAAGAAACGAGGTGGCCACACCTGTACCGAAACCGCTGGTATAGAACGCGATGAAACGCGGTTGTTTCGGCCCTTCGATCCGGTCGCTCAACGCTTTCAGCCCGGGCATGTACGTGCCGGCGAGACTCACGCCGGCCAACCCGCGAAACAGCATCGCCGTCCAGAAGCCCTCGGCAAACAGCGCAAACCCGAGCGCGGCCACGGCGCCAAGCGCGGTCGATATCAGGTAAATGCGCCGCGGATCGATGCGGTCTGTCAAGCTCACCAGGACCGGTACCGCGGCCGCGTAGCCACCGAGGAAGATCGCCGATATCCAACCGGCCTGTGTGTTAGTGAGCTGCCAATCCCGAATGAAGTCGGGCAACAGCGCCGCGAAGGTGGAAAAGCCGAGCATACCGAGCACCTCGGCACTGCACATGGCCACCACCAGCTGCACAGCGGACATAAACGGATTTTCCTATCGTCGCGATCGCTTGCCCTGACTTTAACACAGGCCGCACAAGGCGGATGAGTTACCTATGACTGAGCGCGGCTCAACATAATTTTCATCCTCGCTATCCCAAGCGCTCTGGAAAAAACGCAGAGAACGCAAAGGCGCAGAGAACTCGGAGAACTCCTAGCGTGTGCGGGAGCTAGAGTGTGATCACGGCCTGGTAAGCAAAACCCACCAGCATCGACCCCGTCAGCCCGAGCACCAGGTACAGAGCGAATACCGGTCGTTTCACCAACGCAAACACCGCCATCGCGGCCGGAATACTGGTCACGCCGCCCGCGACCATGAATGTCAACGCCGCCCCCGGCGCCATCCCCATATCGATAAGCGCCGAAACCATAGGAATGGCCGCGTAACCGTTCAGGTAAGCCGGCACGCCCACCACGGCACTCGCCGGTATGGCCCACCAGTGCTGGTTTCCAAGCGAGGCCGAAATGGTATCGGCAGGCAGATAAGCCAGCATCAGGCTCTCGATAATGAACGCGAGCGTCAGCCACGTGAGCAGAAACCAGCCGGTGGTCCGGGCTCCCGCCACAAAAGTCTCGCGCCGTTCCGAGTATCGCCAAAAAGCCCACCTGACGTCGGCCTCGTTCTCGAGCGCGGGGCGCCGGCACGAGGACTCGCAGCTTCGCACGAGCGGATTGAGTGGATTGGCAAACACACCCTGGCGCACGAGCAGGTGAACGATAAACCCGGCGGCCACCCCCATCAGCAATGCTGCCATCGTTTTCGCCAGCACGAAGGGCAACTCGAAATGCGCGAGCATCAGGATAAACATCTCGGGATCCATCAACGGCGAGCTTATCCAGAACGCCATCACCGGTGCCAATGGCACACCCGCACCCAGTAAGCCCGCGATAATGGGAATAACGCCACACGAGCAGAAAGGCGAGAACGCGCCGAACACGGCCGCGATGACGATCGCCCGCGTCGCGTGCCCGCTGAACACGGTCGCGATCTGCCGGTCAATGCCCGCGGCCTTGGCGCTTGCCGCCACCATCACGGACAGTATGAGAAATGGGGCAATGAATGCTAGCGATCGTGCGGTGAACACCATCGTCGCGAGTGCTTGAGTGGGGACCACGACTGCCAGCAGTGCGATGAGCCCTGCACTGGTCAGCAGCACCCGGTCCAGGCGACGGACCCGGGTTGTGAATGCCATTGCGAGGACTTGCGTAGTCATTTCTCAAATCTTTCCTGATATCGCCTAAAGCTCTGAAAGGTTGGAACCGGCCCCAAGAAGCTTATTTGCCGGCACGCTGCCGGCGCGCGCTGCTCCGCACCCCCGAGCAACACTCCTTTGACAGGAATGCCATGAGCGCATCCATGGTTTCGTACACCGCCGCACAACGCTGTGTGCGGCCGTCTCGCACCTGCGTGATCAATCCGGCCCAAAGCAGATGGGCAATGTGATGCGACAATGTCGACTTCGGGATTTGCAGCTGATCCTGGATCTCGCCCACGGAAAGTCCCGTGGGACCGGCCTTGACCAATAACTGGTACGCCGCGAGGCGGGTCGGATTACCCAGCTCGGCAAGACATTTGGCGGCGGTCTCGAGATCCATTGCATTACGGTAGCGCCACCGTCGCCAAATGTCAACGATAGTTCTAGAATTATAGTTTCTTCGCGGCTTCGCCACATTGGCAATCTCGCGGCGTCGGTCCGAACGCTAGCCCGCATTTCTCACCGGGTATCGTCGCGAGGGCGCGGAGATGGCCGTGGCTACAAGGCGCGTGAGAGAAAATGCGCGCAGGCGTACTTTACCGTACGTTGAGCACACAACCGAGCGCAACGCCGTAGACGCGGGCACGACTCCAGGGATGGAGGACGACTGCAGGGACGCAGGAGCTAGGGCAACGCAGGGAGCAGTTGCCGAGGTAGAGTCGCGTCGGGAACAGCGACCGAGATACGCGGTCGCAGTAGATAGCTGGTGAGAAATGCAGGCTAACGACCCCATGCCATCCTTGCCTATTTCTGGCAATCCCTTAACCTGTGCCCGTGCGCTGCAGCACGAATCCGGAAGGCGTTCAACGTAGCCCGTCAGATAAACCCCCAGGTTAACGAGGAGAAAAATCATGTCAGAGAAATTGTTTGAAACCGGCCGCAAGATACGCACGGACGTGCTTGGTGAAGAGCGCGTCAGAAAAATGCTGGATGGGGCCGATGCTTTTAACGAGGATTTCCAACGACTGGTGACCGAGTACTGCTGGGGTTTCTGCTGGAGCCGAGAGGCACTCAGCCGCCGCGATCGTAGTCTGTTGAACCTCGGCATGCTCGCAGCGCTGAACCGTGGCGCCGAGTTCGAGTTGCATTTCCGTAGCGCTTTCAAGAACGGAGTAACACTGGATGAGCTTCAGGATGCGCTTATCCAGATTGCTATCTATTGCGGCATACCGGCCGGTGTCGAGGCCTTCAAGATCGCGAATAAAGTGATTGCTGAGCTCAAGCAGTCGGGCGAGCTGCTGACGACGTAGAAGGGAGCACGTGGCCCGTTGGTAGCGTCAAAAAGGATGGGGTGAGTCAAATTTTGCAGTAATATTCGCTAAGACTCCGGCCGCTCATCTCGGTGCCTGCGTCGAAAACGTGAGCCACTGACACTCTCACGATAATATTTTTTGGAGCCATCTGCTTGGAAAAACAAACACAAGAGTTAATTTCTATTGTTGTCCCAGCATACAACGAGCAAGAAGTGCTGCCGGAGTTCCATCGCCGCATTGGCAAAGTGCTCTCCAGCCTCAATATGGAGGCAGAAATCATATATATTAACGATGGTAGCACTGACCGTACCTTGCAAGAATTACAAAAGTTTCGAGATACCGACGATCGTGTTGCAATTTTGGACCTGAGTCGTAACTTCGGCAAGGAGATCGCGATGACTGCAGGTCTGCATCAGGCGAAAGGCGATGCAGTGGTGGTCATCGATGCTGATCTGCAAGACCCGCCTGAGTTGATCCCGGATTTGATCTCTGAATGGAAGAATGGTTTCGATGTCGTCTACGCCAAGCGTAAACGACGGGAAGGTGAGACATTTCTTAAAAAGGCCACGGCACACACCTTTTACCGGCTGATGAAGAAAGTCGGTGATGTCAAGCTGCCGAAGGATGCTGGAGATTTTCGCCTGCTGAGTAGACGTGCCATCGAGGCGTTGAATACGCTCGGTGAACGACATCGTTTCATGAAAGGGTTGTTTGCCTGGATTGGATTTCGTCAGAAATCCGTTCCCTACGAGCGTGACCCGCGGCATGCAGGCGAAACAAAATGGAATTATTGGAAATTATGGAATTTCGCCATTGAAGGTTTCACGTCCTTTACAACCGTCCCACTCAAGTTTGCGACTTATATTGGATTCCTGACCGCCCTGGGCGCGTTTGCTTATGGATTGTTTATCATTGTCCGCACCCTGCTCTACGGCAATCCGGTACCGGGCTATCCATCCATTATCGTTATTGTGCTCTTTTTAGGTGGAGTACAACTTATGGCCATTGGTATTCTGGGCGAATATATTGGAAGGATTTTTACCGAAACCAAACGCCGCCCGCTCTATTTCATCAACGAGTATTATCCCAAGCGGGGTAACGCCGAGTTTCATGGTAAAACCTAATCTACAATTGCGACGTTGCGATCGATAGATGACTTCAGATGGTTTGGGTCCCGTTATTACACAGAAAAACAGCGAAGCAGTTTATTACGTTCGCTGGTGTCGGGGCTATTGGAACTGCGGTACATTATACGACATTGATCTCTTTGGTCGAGGCTATCAATGTCAACCCCGTATATGCTACCACCCTCGGGTTCATCGTTGGGGCGCTGATTAATTACGTCCTTAATTACATATACACCTTTCAAAGCAACAAACCTCATGTTGAGGCTGTGACGAAATTCCTTACTGTCGCGGCCATTGGTGCCGTAGTTAACAGCTCTATTATGTTTCTTGGGCAAGCAGTATTACAATTTAACTACATACTGGTACAAATTATCGCGACCGGTATAGTCCTCCTGCAGAATTTCTCTCTTAACAAGTGGTGGACGTTCGCCCGCTCAAAATATGAAGCCTAGCACGTGCTGTACTATGGATCGTACGTAGCGCTAGCTGTCAATAAAAACCGCCAACTATTTGCGCACGAGTGCAACGAAGGTCTATCTGCTGAAACTGGCAGAGAACCTGAAGGGACAGGAGAAAGGTGTTGTTTATAAATGCAATGGAATTGCTATTGTCGCGGTAGACAGCGGACGCTAAAGTCCAGACCGCAGACCAAGGCGCTTTACTCCGTTCGAGGTCGGCTTGCCGTCAGGCATTAGTTGTGGAAGTAAGGAATTGTTTTTGCGAACAAAACTCAACAGGAGAAAGATTATGGCCAAAGCGCGTGCACGTCATATTTTAGTGTCTACCAAGAAAGCCTGCGAAGAGCTCAAGACCCAGATCGACGCTGGGGCTGATTTCGCGACATTGGCCAAGGATCATTCGGATTGCCCTTCAGGTAAACAAGGAGGAGATCTGGGTGAGTTCGGCCCGGGCCAAATGGTTAAGGAGTTCGATGACGTCGTGTTCAATGCTGAGGTAGATACGGTCCATGGCCCGATCCAGACGCAGTTCGGGTATCACCTGATCGAGATTACAAGTCGCACGGAATAGGCAGCCAAGGTAAACCTGCGTAACGCGTCTATGTGCGTGACGTGCGCTGGCGCTGAAGCACACCGTTGGTACGCTGACGGCCTTCAAGCACTCACCGGCTGTCGCGGCATGGAATGCAAAAAGCCTGCGAGGGTTGCCGTCGGCATAAGAAACAAGTAGCTTCGCCTGTATGACGTGTACGCATAAGGCGGTGGGCGCGCAGACACAAATACGCGACGAAAACCACCGGTGGGTGCCTGCGTGCGCTCCGTAGGTTCGCGGCCGGGTGTCATAAGCTCGAGAAACCGCACTATCGCCGCGTTGGAGGGGAAAAATCGTGATTAAGCACACCGGGGGCTGTCATTGTGGCAGAGTACGGTTCGAGGTCGTGGCCCCCGAAGAAATCGAGGTGTCGGAGTGCAACTGCTCGATCTGCAGCAAATCAGGCTATCTCGGCCTTATTGTGCCTCAGTCTCGATTCAAGTTGCTGAAGGGCGCGGATTATCTAACGTCCTACACGTTCAACACAGGTGTGGCGCGACATCTATTCTGTTCTCACTGCGGCATCAAGTCGTTTTACGTCCCCCGCTCGCACCCCGAAGGGTACAACGTTAATGCCCGCTGCCTGGACCGAGGGACAGTAAAAAAGATGACCATCAGGCCCTCCAACGGCCTGAAATGGGAAAAGCAGTATCCAAAAGGCAGGGGCGACAAACTCGCCGACTGACAAAGCGCTGAGCCGAGTTGCGTGCGTTAGGCCTGGGCCTGACCGATGTCATGGGTCAGGCCGATTCCCATCCCTTCGCCCGCTCGACCGCGCGCAGCCAACGCTCATACAGTGCCATGCGATCCTCGTCTTTCATGGCGGGCTCGTAACGCCGGGCGCACTGCCATTTGGCGTCCAGCTCCTGACGGCTTTTCCAGAAGCCGGTCGCCAGGCCCGCGAGGTACGCGGCCCCCAGGGCCGTAGTTTCGACGACGCTGGGTACCTGCACGGGAACACCGAGAATATCCGCCTGGAACTGCATAAGAAACCCGTTAATGGAAGCCCCGCC